>Ga0173483_10000576_pt1 | contig 10572 bp, 10 predicted proteins | sample NitcycUS178409R2_FD_122621 | JGI IMG/M metagenome (GOLD analysis project Ga0173483, IMG submission 122621) | Soil microbial communities from Arlington Agricultural Research Station in Wisconsin, USA - Nitrogen cycling UWRJ-S178-409R-2 (version... | ecosystem: Environmental > Terrestrial > Soil...
AGGTCCGGGATGCCCCGCCACCTCGGGTTGCCGTCGAGGCGCTGAAACGTGGGCTGCCCGTCTCGCGGTGGACCGAAGCTCATGTCCCCCTGCCAGGTCAGTGGCTTGATCAGGGTGTAGGCGCCTTCGTCGAAGATCGGCTTCAGGTGCCGGTACGCGCGATCCCGCGCCAACGCCTCGCCGAGCTCGGCGACGGTCAACGGCCCCTCGCCAAGCGCGGCGCGCACCGCGGCCCGGAAGTCCGGCCAGTCGGCTGGAGTGAGCCGGTAGTACTCCACCCAGCTCGCCCGCTCCCACTGCCGGCCGGCCGATCGAAGGGCCAGATAGATGCCGCCCTCCTCGGGCGAGAGGTAGTGCATCGACCCACGGAACGCGAAGGCCTTGACGACCTCACCGTCGGCCAGGGCCGCCGCCAGCTCACCTGGCCGCGATGCCGTCCTGCGGGTCCGAACAGCGAGCTCAGCGAGCGACTCGTCCATCGAGAGCACCGCGCCGAGCCGACCGACGACACCGGCGACCGACTCGGACCCCACCGGGTCGAGCAGCTGACGCGCCATCCTCCAGGACAGCGCCTGCGCCCAGGTGACCGAAGCCTCGGTCGAGGTGCTCATCCCCGTAGCCTCGCACCACGTGCCGACGCTGTCTCCCCGGGATGCGTCCTCACGAGGCGTAGCGTGGCGCGTCGTGAGCGGCCATCCCTGCGACGTGCTCGACGTCCTCGACGGACTCGTCGCCGTGGGCCGGGAGCCGGGCGCTGCCGTGGCAGTGGTCCGTGGCGGCGCGGTCGAGATCGAGCACTCGGCTGGCACTCGGGACGGGGCCTCGCCATGGTCCTCGGACACCCTGGTGATGACGTTCTCGGTCGCCAAGCCGCTCGCCGCCCTGGCGTTCCTCGACGCGGTGGCCGAGGGCCACCTCGGCCTGGAGCAGCCGGTCACGTCGGTCTGGCCCGCGTTCGGTCAGTCCGGCAAGGAGGCCACGACGATGCGGCACCTGCTGTCTCACCAGGCCGGGCTGCCGGCGTTTCCCGAGAGCGCGTTGCCGGTCGAGTACGACGACCGGCAGGCGCTCGTCGACCTCCTGGCCGGGGCGGCACCGATCCACCCCCCGGGTGCCGGGGTCGCCGAGCACGCCCTGACGTACGGTCACCTGCTCGACGAAGTGCTGCGCCGAGCCACTGGCGAGCCGCTGGTCGAACGGTTTGCCCGCATCGCGGCCGCGGCAGGGTGGGACCTGCACCTGCGCGTGGAGGATCACGACCTGGCACGCGTGGCAACCCTGGTGGAACTCACCGGAACGTGGCAGTCGGGCTATCTCGAGGACCCTCGATGGGGCCCGGCACTCAGCCGACCGGCCGGGCTGCTCGACCCCGAGGTGCTGAACTCCGACCGCTTCCGCGGTACCGCGTTCCCCGCCGTGGCACTGCACGCCACTGCCCTGTCCCTGGCGCGCTTCTACGACGACGTGATCCGACCCGAGGGTCTCGTCGCCGCGCGCCTCGGCCACGACCTGTGGCGAGCGTATGTCGAGCCCGCGGCATCCGGTCATGACCTGGTGCTCAACCGGCCGGTCACCTGGACCCTCGGCTTCCAGGTCAGCGAGGAGAACGGGCGGGTCGAGCTCGGGATGGGGGGCGCAGGCGGCTGCTCGGCCTGGGCCGAACCCGCCGCGAGCTACGGCGCCGCGTACCTGACCAGGGGGCTGGGTGGTCACGACCGCGGGGACGTCGTGTGGGAGGCCATCTCGGCCACGTTCACACCGCCGACCGCGGCCGGATGAGCGCGTCCGTCCCTTGTGGTGTCCGTCCGAGGTCTCGAGCACGGTGTCCACCCAGAACCTACGATCGCTGGATGAGCGCCGACCTTGTCATCAAGAACCTTGCCGGCGGCTTTGCTCACCGCACCCTGTTCGACTCCCTGGACCTGACGGTCGCGCCCGGAGACGTGGTGGGCGTGGTCGGAGCCAACGGCGCCGGCAAGACCACCTTGCTGCGGATCCTGGCCGGCGACCTGGACCCGCTCGAGGGCCTCGTGTCCACCGCGCCCAAGGACGCCTTCGTCGGCTGGCTCCCCCAGGAGCACGAGCGGGTCCCCGGTGAGACCGTCGGCCACTATGTCGCCCGTCGCACCGGAGCCGCCGCCGCGACTGCTGAGATGGAGCGAGCCGCCACCGCGCTCGGCGCGGGCGAGCACTCCCGGACCGCTGAGGACGCGTACGCGCACAGCCTCGACCACTGGCAGGCCAGTGGTGCCCCGGACCTCGACGAGCGCCTCCCGCCGGTGCTGGCCGAGCTCGGCCTCGACGTCGACCCACGCGCCTTGATGACCTCCCTGTCCGGCGGGCAGGCCGCCCGAGCAGCGCTGGCCGCGCTGCTGCTCAGCCGCTTCGACGTGGTGCTGCTCGACGAACCCACCAACGACCTCGACCTCGCCGGGCTCCAACGTCTGGAGGGGTTCGTGCGGGGTCTGCGCTCAGGGGTGGTCCTGGTCTCCCACGACCGCGAGTTCCTCTCCCGCGTGGTGACCCGCATCGTGGAGCTCGACCTCGCCCAGCGCCGGGTTTCGGTCTACGACGGTGGCTACGACGCGTTCCTCCAGGAGCGGGCGGTCGCCCAGAGGCACGCTCGAGAGGCGTACGAGCAGTTCGCCGACAAGAAGGCAGACCTCGTCAGCCGCGCCCGGACCCAGCGCGAGTGGAGCTCGCAGGGCGTCCGCAATGCCATCAAGAAGGCCCCCGACAACGACAAGATCCGCCGGAAGGCGCAGGTGGAGTCCTCCGAGAAACAGGCCCAGAAGGTCCGCCAGATGGAGTCCCGGATCGCACGTCTGGAGGAGGTCGAGGAGCCGCGGAAGGAGTGGGCGCTGCGCTTCACGATCGGCAGCGCCCCACGCTCCAGCTCCGTGGTCGCGACGCTCGACGAGGCCACCGTGAGCCTGGGCCGGTTCACCTTCGGCCCGGCGTCGGTGCAGGTCAGCGCCGGTGACCGCATCGGCGTCACCGGGCCCAACGGGGCCGGGAAGACGACACTGCTGCGGCTGCTCGTCGGCCGGCTCACCCCGGACACCGGCAGGGCCGGCCTGGGCGCCTCGGTCGCGGTCGGCGAGATCGACCAGACCCGCACGGGGCTGGCCGAGGACCTTCCCCTGGGGGACGCGTTCGAGGTGGCGATGCCGCAGATGGCTCCCGCAGACGTGCGGACGTTGCTGGCGAAGTTCGGCCTCAGGGCCGACCAGGTCACCAGCCGGGTCGGCCGGCTCTCGCCCGGTGAGCGGACGCGTGCCGCGATGGCGCTGCTCCAGGCCCGCGGGGTCAACCTCCTCGTCCTGGACGAGCCGACCAACCACCTGGACCTGCCGGCCATCGAGCAGCTCGAGGAGGCCCTCGAGACCTACGACGGGTCCCTGCTGCTGGTCTCGCACGACCGCCGGCTGCTCGACAACGTCCGGCTCGACCAGCGATGGCACGTCCAGGACGGCCGGGTCACCACCGGACAGGTCGGCTGACCGCGAATACAATCGACCAAGCCCGGCATCCTCGCGTCAGGGCACTCCAGGCCACCACGCTCGTAGGCCGAACCAGACGCTGGCCGCTGCCGGGCGGGTGACGTCGGAGGTGCACGATGGGTGAGACCGACCCGTTGCGCGAGCTGCACGACGCCTATGTGTGGAAGGTCAACGCGGCGGTCGCCGAGGACCGGATGGACCTCGTCTGGCAGTTCGCGGACGAGTACACGGACGAGGCGCTCCGGCTGTTGGCGACGCTCGAGCCGCCCGGCTGCGGCCGGGCGGACTGCGCCATCTGTGCGCGAGAGAGCTCAGGTCCGAGCGTGCCTGCTCACCGCAGGTGGTTCCGTCGCAGGCACCCCAGCGCGAGGTGAGCGCTCGCACCCGAGGTCAGCCGAAGGTGCCGCCGATTCCGCCGAGCAGATCTGCCGGGTTGATCCCGAGCTGATGAAGCAGGGCCGCGTCCTCCTCGGTGTCGACCTGTTCGGGTAACTCGCGCTCGGCGCGGTCGGCTGCTTCGTCCTCGCTCCGGCCGCGAAGCTGGTCGACGATCTCCTGTCGGTCGATCTCCACCTAGACACCCCTTTCGGACGCTCCCGGTCAAGGGTCAGCCTGCCCGATTCTCGGGCACGCGGGAAGCCCTGGCCGCACCCCCGGTCACCCGCGGTTCCTGCCCAGGCGCTCATGGCTGGACACCCAGTCGCCCGCGAGGACGGCGCTGCTGAGCGAGATCTCGCCGGCCAGCACGACAGCGGCGCAGATCTCGGCCAGCTTGCGCACCTTGCCCGGACCGAAGCAGCCGAGCATCTCCAGGCACTCCCGCTGGGTGGCCAACCCCGTGCCACCCCCGACGGTCGCCACGATGAGCGCCGGCAGCGTGATCGACCAGTAGTAGTCACCGGAGTCCAGCAGCTGGGTGTAGACGGTGCCCGTGTGCGACTCCGCGACGTTGGCGGCGTCCTGGCCGGTGGCGATGAACATGGCGGCCAGACCGTTGGCTGCGTGCGCGCCGTTGTTGGCCGAGCCCGCCAGGAACGCTCCTGTCGTGCTCAGCTGCCGAGCCCAGAACAGGGTCTTCGGCTCGACTCCCATGATCTTCCGCAGCAGGTCCGCGGGCAGCGTCGCCTCCGCGACGACACGCTTGCCCCGGGTGCGAAGCGTGTTGATCCCGGAGTGCTTCTTGTCGGTCTCGATCCCGCCGGACAGCACGAACCGCGGTGCGCCGGGATGGTTCTCGACGATCCACTTGCACGCAGCAAGGGTGGCTCGGCCCACCATGTTCTGCCCAGCCGCGTCGCCGGTGGTGAAGTCGAAGCGCAGGTACAGCAGTGGGCCGACGGCGTACTGCTCGATCTGGAGAAGGGCGCCTACGCGGGTGGTCGCCTCCGCAGCCTCGGCGATCGCCGGCTGGTGGTGCTCGACCCACCGTCCGAAGTCACGGGCCGCGACGGCGTCGTCGAACACGAAGACCGGTGCCCGCTGCATCCGGTCGTCGACCACCGTGGCCCGCACTCCACCGGCAGCGGTCAGCAGGCGCATCCCGCGGTTGTAGCTGGCGACCAGAGTGCCCTCGGTGGTGGCCATGGGGATGTAGAAGTCCCCGCGAGCATGCTCGCCGTTGATTCGCAGCGGGCCCGCGATCCCGATCGGCACCTGTGCGACGCCGGCGAAGTTCTCGATGTTGCCCGCCAAGCCGGCCGGGTCGACCGAGTAGGCGCCGACGTGCGCCAGCACCACGCCGGTGACCTCGCGGACGAAGTCCCGCCGCCCCGCTGCGGACTCCTCGGTGTAGTCGTCGGATCTGTCGCGCGGCACGGCCGGTGCCACCGTGGCGGGCTCGGTCGACCCCGGCCCGTCGTGGGTCACCGCAGCAGCTTCTTGAGGATCTTGCCGGTCGGGCCGTGCTCCATCTCGGCCCGGAACTCCACGATCCGAGGACACTTGTAGACGGCCATCCGCTCCTTGACGTAGTCGATGACCTCCGTCTCGGTCAGGTGGACCCCCGGCATCGGCGTCACGAACGCCTTGACCTCCTCGCCCAACCGGGGATCTGGTACACCGATCACGGCGGCCTCGGCGATGCCGGGGTGGGCGTAGAGGACCTCCTCGACCTCGCGCGGATAGACGTTGTAGCCCCCACGGATGATCAGGTCCTTCATCCGGTCGACGATGAAGACGAAGCCGTCGGTGTCGATGTAGCCGAGGTCGCCGGTGCGGAACCAGCCTCGGGTGAAGGTCGACGCGGTCGCCTCAGGGTTGTCGTAGTAGCCGCGCATCACGTTCACGCCGCGCACCACGATCTCGCCGACGTGCTCGGGCCCGGCCGGCACGGGCTGGTCCTCGTCGTCCCAGATCTGCACGTCCACCCCCCAGATCGGCTTGCCGACGCTGTAGATCCTGCGTTCGTCGACGCTGATGTTGAACGTCGTCGTCGACGCGGTCTCGGTCAGGCCGTAGCCCTCCAGGATGACGAGGCCGAACCGCTTCTCGAACGCGTCGAGCACCTCGGCCGGGAGGGATGCCCCGCCTGAGATGCCGACGCGCAGCGACGCGATGTCGTCCGGGTTCACGTCCGGGTGGTGCAGCAGCGCGAGGAACATCGTGGGGACGCCCACGAACAGCGTTGCCCGGTCGCGGCCGATGACCTCGATCACCTTGGCCGGATCGAAGCGCGGGACGAGCGAGAGGGTCGCGCCGAACCGGATGGCCACGTTGAGCTGGCTGGACAGGCCGAACACGTGGAACAGCGGCAGCAGCACGAGGCTGACGTCGTCGGCGCGCATGCCGAACACCCGCCCCGGGGTGTCGCAGTTCATCAGGAGCTGGAAGTGCGTGAGCTCGGCGCCTTTGGGTGTGCCCGTGGTGCCCGAGGTGTAGATGATCACTGCGGTGTCGCCCGGTTCGGTCTGCTCGAACGGCGCCGGCAGGTTCGGGTCTGCGGCCAGCAGGGTCTCGTACCGCACGCCCACCGTCGCCTCGGGAACGCCCGGGGTGTTGACCACGTAGAGGTGCTCGACTCCGGCCGCCTCGGTGGCCGCGGCCGCCTCCGACGCCGTGCCGGCCCAGGTGATGAGTGCGCTGGCATGGGAGTTGCCGAGCTGGAAGGTCACTTCCGGGGCCTTGAGCAACACGTTCATCGGCACGGCCACACAGCCTGCCTTGAGGATCCCGAAGTAGCAGATGACGAACTGCGGGATGTTGGGCAGCTGCAACCCGATCCGGGTTCCGGGCCGAAACCCCTCTGCTTGCAGTCCTCGGGCGAACTGGTCGGTCAGCGCGTCGAGCTCGGCGTAGGTGATCCGGCCGCCGTCGAAGAGCAGCGCCGGCTTTTCGGGGTAGGTCTTGGCCGACTCTCGCAGGATGCTGGCAACGTTCAGGCTCATCGGTTCTCCCTCGGTGGTTGTTCGAACAGCACTGACATGGGGCAGACCAGCACGGCACGGCGGGGCTGGCCGCCGAGCCCGCCGGTTCCCTCGACGACCCCCCTACGCGGAGGCTTCCGCAGCCACTCAGGACGGGCGAGAACGGGTTCCGCGCCTGCGACGCCCCGGCGAACGGGGCGGTCGCTTCGAAGATCACGTCCGGCTCGGCGAAGTGCAGCCACAGGACGCACCTCGGCACCTCGCTCATCTCGCCATCGCCCGTCCGTCGATCGACGAACGTAACCGGGCGCAGCCCACCGGCGGTGGGCGCCTGGAGGAAGATCTTCGCTCGAAGCGTAGTGATTGCGACTCACCGGAATCAACCCCGGAGCCAGGGTCATCGGTGCGCACCGCCACACGCGTGTGGTTGTCTCTTCGACGTGCACCATGACGACTTCGATGCCGCGGTCGCGCGTCACCGCCCCGAGCTCGAGGTGCACTGCTACCGGATGCTCGGGTCCGTCCAGGACGCCGAGGACGCCGTTCAGGAGACGCTGGTCAGGGCCTGGTCGGCGATCGATGGCCTGGCAGCCGGCAGCAACGTGCGCGCCTGGCTCTACCGCATCGCCACCAACCGTTGCCTGACCCTCATCGAGCGCCGCCGGCGACGGGAGCTCCCCGTCGACCTCTCGCCCGGCGCGCCCCTGGAAGAAGTTGCGTGGCTCGAGCCCTACCCCGCGCGACCCGCGCCGGCCGACGTCGGGCCCGAGGCCCGCTACGAGGCCACCGAGGCGATGCAGCTCGCCTTCATCGCCCTGCTCCAGCACCTGCCGGGACGACAACGGGCGGCCCTGGTGCTGCGCGACGTGCTGGGGTTTCCCGCTGCGGACGCGGCGGCGATGCTGGGGCTGAGCGTGCCTGCCCTCAACAGCGCCCTTCAACGAGCTCGGGCGAGGGTCGGGGAGCCCCTACCTCGAACCGATGCCGCCGGCGACGCCGACGTCGCTCGGACGGCGGAGCTCTACGTCCGCGCCTGGGAGCAAGGGGACGTCGCCGCCATCGTGGCCCTGCTGAGCGCGGACGCCCGCTACTCGATGCCGCCGCTGCCGCAGTGGTTCCAGGGCCACGACGACATCCGTGCCTTCATCCTCGACGGTCCGATTCACCTTCGCTGGCGGTTCGTCACCGGCCGGGCGAACGAGCAGGTCGCCTTCGGCACCTATGCGTGGGACGACGGACGCGGCACCTACGTGGCGTTCAGCCTCGATCTGGTTCGGGTCCACGGCGGTCTGATCACCGAGGTCGTCTCGTTCCTGACGCCGGAGACCTTCGGTCGGTTCGGACTCCCCGACGAGGTTCCTGACGGGAACGGATGAGTTCTCGCCTCGGCGGGGGTTGTACGGGTGACAGAACCGACCGAACAAGGAGCAGCCGTGAGCGACACCGACGACATCCGCACCCTGATCCTCCGGTGGGCCGAGGCCGTGCACCACGGTGACCTCGACATGGTGCTGGCGGATCATGCCGATGACATCGTGATGTTCGATGTCCCGCCGCCGCACCGAGGAGTCCGCGGGATCGAGGAGTACCGCTCCACCTGGCCCGGCTTCTTCGACTGGCAGCGATCGGGAGCCGTGTTCGAGATCGACGAGCTCGAGGTCACCGCCGGGGGCGACGTCGCGTTCGCGCACGCAGTGCTCCGATGCGGCAAGCCCACCGAGCAGGACCCCGTCGTGGAGCCTCGGCTCCGGTTGACGGTGGGGCTGCGCCGGGACGGCGACCGGTGGGTGGTCGCGCACGAGCACCACTCGTTCGCGGACACCTCCGTGGCGTCGTAGGCCGCCGAGCAAGGGGCGTGGAGCGGTCCGGCCTCGACGCACGTCCCTCGAGGTCAGCCCTCGAGCGAGTCCAGGAAGTCGTGGACGTGCTTCCAGAGCAGCTCGCAGGCCTCGGCGTCGTACTCGCCGGGGAGCGACTCGTCGGTGAACAGGTGGCCCGAGGCGGCGTACTCGTGGAACTCGACACGCGCCCCGGACCGGCGGATGTCGGCCAGGGTCGCCTCGACCCAGGCGTCGTCGCGGAACGGGTCGGCCTCGGCATAGTGCAGCTGCACCGGAACGTCGCCGGGCCAGGCATCAGCGCCGAGGAACGACAGCGGCAGTGCGCCTGACAGCAGAACCGCGCCACCCACCCGGCGATGCAGCGCGACGTGCTCCGCCATCCCGGCTCCGTTGGAGAAGCCGGCGACGACGAACCCGTCGTCCAGGTCGGCCGTGGCGTCCAGGGCCCCCTTCATCAAGGCCGGGAAGCCGCGTTCCTCGACATAGGCGTGCGCGGCGGTGTGGTCGTCGAAGACGCGGCCGTCGTACTGGTCGACGACGCGAACCGTGTGCCCGAGGCCGCGCAGGCGCGCGGCCGCGTCCTCCACACCGGGGCGGATTCCGAGGGCTGAGTGGAACAGGGCGATGGTGGTCATCACGCCTCCTGGGTGAGTCCAAACTGAACGATGTCCAATAAAAACTGTATGCCGTACAGTTGAGCCATGTCAACCTCCCGAGGGCCGGGCCAGCGCGCCGGGCTCGACACCCTTCAGGTACTCGCCGCCGCCCGGGCCGTGCTGCGCGAGGACGGCGTCCAGGCACTGAGCCTGCGCGCCGTCGCACGCCGCCTGGGCGTGGCACCCAACACCCTGTACAGCCACGTGGCGGGCAAGGACGACCTCCTCGACCTGGTGCTCGACGACGTCCTGGGTGGGGTGGCGGTACCGGGCGAGGAGGAGGTCCGGCGTGACCCGTGGGGAGCCGTGCGCGCGATCATGCTGGACTCCTACGACGTGCTCCTCGCCCACCCCGCTCTGGTGCCCGCCTACCTCGACCGCCAGGGCGCGCGCGGAGTGCAGGCCCGACGGCTCGGCGTCGTGACGATGCGCGCGCTCGGCAACGCAGGTCTCGACGAGGAGTCAGCCCGCGAGGCGATGCGCGTGCTGATCGTGAACACGGTTGGCTTTGCGGCCTTCTCGGCTCGGCCCGAGGGTGCGGGTGCTGGGGTCATCCGCGCCGACGAGCTGCGCCGCAACTTCGAGAACGGCCTGGGCTGGCTGCTCGCGGGGATCGGTTCCTGAGGAACTGCCGATGTGCGTCACGGAAGGTGCCGGTCGAGGCGGCTCGGGGGGTGCCCCCCAGGCGGCGAGGTCCGACTCGTCGAACGTGTTGCCGCAGCACCAACAGGACGGCTGAGCCTCTCGTGCGTGCTCGGTCGCTGCCCTCGCCATGCGCCCATCCTGGCCCCGGCGGGTGGACCGTGTGGGGGACTGGTCCCCGACGATTCACGCGCTGTTCGACCTGCGGCCACCTGCCCGGTGGTTCGGACGGAAAGGATCCACACATCCACGATCCACACCCTGAGGAGCAACCATGCCCAACCCCGTGCCCAGGCGCGCCTTCCTCGGCGGCTCGGCCGCGACGCTCGGCTTCGCGTTCGCCGGCGCCGGCAGCATCGACCCCTTCGTCAGCTCTGCCGCCGCAGCCACCCGGACCAGCGCGGGCTACGGTCCGCTCTCCCCAGCTGGGCCGTTGCTCTCACTTCCGAAGGGCTTCTCCTACAAGGTGATCGGTCAGTCGGGTATCGCCGGTGTCAGCGGGTTCGTCCACCCGGGGGACCCGGACGCCATGGGCTGCTTCGCCCGCCCGAACGGCGGCTCGGTGGTC
>Ga0173483_10000578_pt1 | contig 10558 bp, 10 predicted proteins | sample NitcycUS178409R2_FD_122621 | JGI IMG/M metagenome (GOLD analysis project Ga0173483, IMG submission 122621) | Soil microbial communities from Arlington Agricultural Research Station in Wisconsin, USA - Nitrogen cycling UWRJ-S178-409R-2 (version... | ecosystem: Environmental > Terrestrial > Soil...
ACGCTCTGTCAAGACCCCGACCAGACTCGTCCGCATGGAGACCACCGACCACACCGGGCCCGACACCACCGACACCGCTGACACCGCCGACGTCGTTGCCCGCTGCGCCGACCTGGTGGCCGAGCGCTTCGTGCTCCCGGACGTGGGCGAGCGCGCCGCCGTCCGCCTGCGGGAACGGGCGGCCGCCGGCGTCTACGGGGACCTCGACCCCGCCACCCTCGCCGAAGCCCTGAGCGCCGACCTGCAGGACGTCGCGCACGATCTGCACCTGCGGGTCATCCACCACCCCGAGGGCGTGCCACCCACCGAGGACCCCGCGGCGTACGAGGCCTACTGGCACGAGGTGGCGCGCACCACGGCGGGCGGGATGCGCCGGGTCGAGCGGCTCGAGGGGAACGTCGCGCACCTGTCGATCGGCCCGGTGCTCGCCCCGGCCGGCGCGTCGTGGGATGCCGTCGCGGCCGCGATGGCGCTGGTCGCCGACGCCGACGCCCTGGTGCTCGACGTGCGCGACTGCCGTGGAGGCGACCCCGACTCGGTACAGCTGCTGCTCAGCCACGTCGTCGGCGACGAGCCGGTTCGACTGGTCGACATCGAGTCGCGGGCAGAGGGCGTGCACCAGCGCTGGACCCACCCGGTGGCGGCCCGGCGGTTCGGACCGGACCGGCCGCTGGTGGTGCTCACCTCGGCGGCGACGTTCTCCGGTGGGGAGGAGCTGGCCTTCGACGTGCAGCTGCTGGGTCGCGGCCGGGTCGTGGGGGAGCGCACCCGTGGTGGGGCCAACCCTCGCGAGGGCGTCGTCGTGCACCCCGAGCTCGAGCTCGCCGTCCCGGTGGCCCGGGCACTGCACCCCGGCGACGGCAGCTCCTGGGAGGGCGTCGGCGTGCAGCCCGACGTCCAGTGTCCGGCGGAGGAGGCCCTCGACCGGGCGCTCGCGCTGCTCAGGGGTGCGTGAACGGCATCCGCGGATCGTGGGACACTGGGGCACAGTGCCCTGACCTCCCACGCAAGGAAACCACCCGCTCGTGTCCCCCCGCGCCCGCATCGCGCTGCAGCCGCACGCCACGCCGCAGGAGGCGATCCGCAACTTCTGCATCATCGCCCACATCGACCACGGCAAGTCGACCCTGGCCGACCGCATGCTGCAGATCACCGGTGTCGTCGACGACCGGTCGATGCGCGCGCAGTACCTCGACCGGATGGACATCGAGCGCGAGCGCGGCATCACGATCAAGAGCCAGGCCGTGCGGATGCCGTGGGACCTCGACGGCGCACCCCACGTGCTCAACATGATCGACACCCCGGGGCACGTCGACTTCACCTACGAGGTGAGCCGCAGCCTCGCCGCCTGCGAGGGCGCGGTGCTGCTCGTCGACGCGGCGCAGGGCATCGAGGCGCAGACCCTCGCGAACCTCTACCTGGCGATGGAGAACGAGCTCACGATCATCCCGGTTCTCAACAAGATCGACCTGCCGGCGGCCCAGCCCGAGAAGTACGCGGAGGAGCTCGCCAAGCTGATCGGCTGCGAGCCCGAGGACTGCTTCCACGTGTCCGGCAAGACCGGAGCCGGGGTCGAGCCGCTGCTCGACGAGATCGTCCGGCAGATCCCGTCGCCGTCGGGCGACGCCAACGCCCCGGCGCGCGCGATGATCTTCGACTCGGTCTACGACACCTACCGCGGTGTGGTCACCTACGTGCGGGTCATCGACGGCAACCTCAACCCGCGCGAGCGCATCATCATGATGTCGACCCGGGCCACCCACGAGCTGCTCGAGATCGGCGTCATCAGTCCCGAGCCGGTGCCGGGCAAGGGCCTGGGCGTCGGCGAGGTCGGCTACCTGATCACCGGTGTGAAGGACGTGCGCCAGAGCCGGGTCGGCGACACGGTGACCAACCTCGTCAAGCCCGCCAGCACCGCCCTCGGCGGCTACCGCGACCCCAAGCCGATGGTCTTCTCGGGGCTGTTCCCCCTCGACGGCTCCGACTACCCCGACCTGCGCGAGGCCCTCGACAAGCTCAAGCTCAACGATGCCGCGCTCGTCTACGAGCCGGAGACGTCGGTGGCGCTGGGCTTCGGCTTCCGGTGCGGCTTCCTCGGCCTGCTGCACCTCGAGATCGTCCGCGAGCGGCTCGAGCGCGAGTTCGACCTCGAGCTCATCTCGACCCAGCCCAACGTCGTCTACGAGGTGGCGATGGACGACGGCACCGAGATCACCGTGACCAACCCCAGCGAGTTCCCCGGCGGCAAGATCGCCGAGGTTCGCGAACCCAAGGTGCGCGCCACGATCCTCGCGCCGAGCGAGTTCATCGGCGCGATCATGGAGCTCTGCCAGGGCAAGCGCGGCACGCTGCTGGGCATGGACTACATCTCCGCGGAGCGCGTCGAGATGCGCTACACGCTGCCGCTGGCCGAGGTCGTGTTCGACTTCTTCGACCAGCTCAAGTCGCGTACCCGCGGCTACGCCAGCCTCGACTACGAGCCCGACGGCGACCAGGCCGCCGACCTGGTCAAGGTCGACATCCTGCTGCAGGGCGAGACCGTCGACGCGTTCTCCGCGATCGTCCACAAGGACAAGGCGTACGGGTACGGCGTCATGATGGCCGGCAAGCTCAAGGAGCTCATCCCGAGGCAGCAGTTCGAGGTGCCGATCCAGGCGGCCGTCGGGGCCCGGGTCATCGCGCGCGAGAACATCCGCGCCATCCGCAAGGACGTCCTCGCCAAGTGCTACGGCGGCGACATCTCGCGCAAGCGCAAGCTGCTCGAGAAGCAGAAGGCGGGCAAGAAGCGGATGAAGAACATCGGCTCGGTCGAGGTGCCGCCGGAGGCCTTCATCGCCGCCCTGACCTCCGACGGCGCGGGCGCCCAGGCCACCAAGAAGTAGTCGCCGCAGCCGCGTCGCGAACTCGCGGGGTCGACAGCTCAGCCGTCGACGACGTCGGCCGGGATCACCGCGGTGAGGGTGGTGCCGCCGGTGTCGGAGGTGCGCAGGGTCAGCCCACCGCCGAAGTCCTCGAGGTTCTCGCGCAGCAGCTGCAACCCGAGGTGTCCGGGCGGTGGCTCTGACCCCGCGGCCACGCCGCGGCCGTCGTCACTCACCTCGACGTGGACGTCGGCTCCCTGTCGGCGCACGTGGACGTCGGCCCGGGATGCGCCCGAGTGGGTGACGACGTTGCGCAGCCCTTCCTGGACCGTGCGGTAGACCAGTCGCGAGGTGCCCAGTGACCAGTCCGGCGACTCGGGCACGTCCAGGTGGACGGTGGTGCCGGACAGCTCCACCCGCGGGCCCAGCTCGCGCACGGCCGCGGCCAGACCGCTTCCCTCGAGGTCGGGCGGGTGGATGTCGACGAGCAGCGAGCGGAGGGCCTCCACGTCGTGGGCCAGCATCACGGAGGCGTCCGCGACGGTCTGCCGGGCGAGCGAGGCCTCCGGTGTGGAGGGCAGCTGTTCCGCGACGAGGGGCATGGCGTAGGTCAGTCCGGCGAGGTCCTGCACCACGCCGTCGTGCAGGTCGTGGGCGATCCGCAGCCGTTCCCGGTGCGTGGCCAGCAGCGAGCGTCGCAACAGCTGCGCGTGCCGCTCCTGCCCGTGCTCGACCCGCCGGGCGAGCCCGACGGCCAGCGGCAGGATGGCCAGCTGGTAGGCGATGAGCACGCCCGCGGCCAGCGACAGGAGCGCCACCAGGATCGTCCGCTGCTCCGCGCGCATCTGCGCGGTGGACAGCGAGACCTCGACGACGAGGGGCCGGCCCGACCCGTCGATGACGCCGGCGTAGGCCTCGAGGAGCTCCCCCTCGTCTCGTTCGGCGGTGTTCTCCGCCTTGTCCAGGGTCGACACCTCGGCGGTGACCCCTTGGGTCCGGAAGAGGGCTCGCACCTTGTCCTCGAGCTCGAAGCGCCGCCCGCGGACCGCCTCCTCGTCCGACCAGAGGACGAGCCCCTCCTCGGTCCACAGCTTCACGTGCTCGATCGACCCGTGGGCCATCGTGTCGCGCAGGATGGAGTCAAGTCGGGCGAGCGCCACGGGCTCTGCGGCGCGGACCCGGTCGTCGACCAGGGGGCCGGCGACGGCGCTCGCGACGGTGGCATCCCGCAGCCGGGCGTCGTCGATCGCCCAGTCCTCGGCGATCCGGTTGCCCACCACGACCGCCCCGACGGTGAGGCCGAGCAGGGTGACCACGCTCAGGGCGACGAAGCGGCGCAGGGCCGTGCGGGTGACCGAGGGACCGTCGCGTGGTTCGCGCTCAGCCCGAGTCACGCAGCAGTCCCCTGCGCTTCGCGACGGCGACCGCCTCCAGCTGCGAGTGGGCGTCCAGCTTGCGGATCAGGGAGCCCGTGTAGCCCCGACAGGTGTGCCGGGAGATGCCGAGGCGCTGCGCGATGGCGGTGGTGTCGAGGCCCTCGGCCAGCAGGTGGAGCACCTGGTCCTCGCGCGTGGTCAGCATCACCGTGCCGCCGCCCGGCTCACGCCGCTCGGCGAGGAGCCGCCGCAGCAGGGCTGGATCGACGTTGAACTCGTCCGGACCCGCAGGCCGTAGGGCACCCAGGAGGTCCTCGACCGCGCCGTCCTTGGCGAGCAGGGCACTCGCGCCCGCGCTGACGGCCCGGCGCAGCAGCGGCTCGGTGGAGAACGCGGTCAGCACCACGACCCTCATCTGCGGGTGCCGGGCGATGATCTCCGCCGTCGCCGTCAGCCCGTCGTCCTGGCCGACCTGCACGTCCATGACGACCGCGTCAGGCTGGAGGGCGTCGATCATCGCGTGGGCCTCGGTGACGGTGTCGGCGGTGCCGACGCACGACATCCCGGGGTCCGACGAGATGACACGCCGGAGCAGCTCACCGAACATCCGGTGGTCATCGACCACCACGACCCTGACCGGCGAGCAATCCGCGCCCTGCGGGTGACTCATCCGCTCAGTGTGGACTCACCGGCCGGGCTTGTCCGCCCTTTTCAGGGAAGATGGCTCGTTCGTGCCGTCAGGGCGCCTGCCCGGCCACCAGGGCGAGGGCACGGTCCACCGCACCCGTGTCGACTCCTGGCATCCCCGCCAGGGTCTCGCGCAACAGCTCGACCAGGCCACGCACCTCGACCTTGGAGGGAATGGCGCCCTGGCCCTTCTCGGCGTCGTCGGTGAGGACCTGGACGTACAGGGCGCGGGTCTGTGGGCCCGGCCCGACGCCGAGCTCGTCGACCAGGCGCCGGCGCAGGTCGGCGAACGCGCGCAGGGCACTCGCACGGCGCCCGTCGGCCGACAGTGCCCGCATGAGGTCCCGTGTCCGAGCTTCGTCGAACGGCTCGAGGTCGGTCGCGCGGGTGGCGAGCTCCACGGCACCGCCGGGGTCACCCAGCGCGAGCGCACCGCGTGAGGCGCGGCCGCAGGCGACCGCGAGCACGTGGCGGAACTCCTCGCGCGCCTGGTCCGCCCAGCCGGCGCGAGTCTCGCTCGCGAGCAGCGGTCGCTCGCAGAGCACCAGGGCGCGACGGGCCAGGGCGAGGGCCGGCTCGTCGTCGGCCGTGGCAACCATCGCGAGCAGCGAGCGGCACTCGTGGAGGTCGACCGTGACCATGTCGAGGTCGAGACGGTACCCCGCGGAGGTCGTCACGATGGGGGAGCGGGCGCGCGTCCCGGCGCCGATCCGGCCACGGAGCACGCAGACGTAGGTCTCCAGGGTCGCGGCGGCCGAGGTCGGCGGACTCTCCCCCCAGAGGGCCCGGGCGAGCCGGTCCTTGGTCACCGGGGCACCCTCGGCCAGCGCCAGGAGCTCGAGGATCTGCCGCTGCTTGATTCCCCCGAGCTGCGATCCCACCACGTCGCCGGTCGTCGTGCGAACCGTGGTGTTACCGAAGAGCCTGATCTCGAGCATGTCGTCCCCTGTGCCTGACAGGTCGTGGATTCCTGCCAACCCACGACCTGGCTCCACGATGGGGCAGCGTCGAGCGAGCGGGTAGCCGCATCGTGGGGGTCATCCGACCCTGCACGTGCGGGGGCCCGATCGGGCCATCGGGGTGGGCCGCTCGGCTGGTTGACGACGCCACCCGTCCAGGGCCGGCAGCCTCAGCCGCCGGGTGAGGCCTGCGCGATACCGCGCAGCCGGGCCACGTAGGCGTCCCACCACGCCGCGTCGACGTCGGGGAGGTTGCTCAGGCCGTCGCGCAGCCCCCGCGCCCCGTCGAGCTGTTCGCGCAGGATGTCGAGGTGGCCGGCGTGCCGGGCTGTCTCGACGGCCATGTGCACGAGCAGCGCGTGCAGGTCGGTCTCGGGGGTGCCCCACCACGGCACGGATGCCGGTGCGTCGAGGGCCAGGGGCTCGATCGTCTCGTCGGCGAAGGCCGTGACCCGGCGGTAGAGGTCGATCACCTCGGCCGGCGACTCCTCCTCGGTCGCCCACATGTCGGCGTTGGGCTCGGCGTCGTCGGCCCAGAACGCCATCGGCTCCGGCCACGGCCGGCCGAGGCAGACCCCGAAGTACTCCGCCTCGCAGCCGGCCAGGTGCTTCACCAGGCCGAGCAGGTTGGTTCCGGTGGGGGTCAGCGGCATCCGCTGGTCACGCTCGCCGAGCCCTTCGACCTTCCAGAGCACCGTCTCACGCTGTGCCTGCAGGTACCGCCATGCCGTCGCCTTCGCATCCATCCGGCAAACCTCTCACGAGGCGGCGACGCTCGACTCCTCCACGGGCTCGGCCTGCACCGGTCCGTCGCGCCACTGCCCGGGGTGCGACGCCAGGTCGAGCACGGCCAGCACGTCGCGTGGCCAGATGTCGTCGGTCGTGCTCGCGAGGTCTGCCGGCGTCCACCACCGGATGTCGGCGACGGTCAGCTGCTCCTCCTCGGTGTGCGCCGTGGTGTCGACCTCGAAGGCCGGCACCCGCACGACGTAGAACACCTCGACCTGGTCGACGACCTTGTCGCTGTAGCCGTGCACGACGACGCGGGTCAGCAGCGGGCCGACGAGGTCACCGGCCCGCACGACCAGCCCGGTCTCCTCCCACAGCTCGCGCACCCCGGCCTCGAGGTCGCTCTCACCGGGGTCGACGCCGCCACCGGGGGTCACCCACCAGTGCGTCACCGGGTCGAGCCCGAGGTCGGAGTCCTGGAAGAGCAGCACCCGGTCGGCCTCGTCCACGACGAGCACGCGCACCGCCCGGCGGTCGTACCTCGGCCGGTCCTGCGGGGCGGGCACGACGAAACCGGGCTGGCCGGGGAGGGGCTGGGTGGGCATCACCACACGCTAGCCCGAGGTGGCCTACCCACCGGTAACCTCGTCGGGTGCCCGACACCTACGCGCTCTACCGGTCGATGTCCGCCAAGCCGCTCGGCAAGCGCGCCTTCTCGGTGTTCTTCGCGAGCAAGGCGCCCTACTTCCGCACGGTGCGCCCACAGGTGCGCGACGTGCGCCCGCACCACGCCGAGCTGACCATCCGCAAGCGCCGCGCCGTGCAGAACCACATCGGCACCCTGCACGCGATCGCGGTGTGCAACGGGCTGGAGGCCGCGATGGGCCTGCTCGCCGAGGCCACCACGCCGAAGGACCGCCGCTGGATCCCCAAGGGGATGCAGGTGTCCTACCTGGCGAAGTCGACGACCGACCTGCTCTGCGTCGCCGAGACCGACCCCGCCGACTGGGCCGAGGTCGGTGACGTCCCCGTGCGGGTCGCGGCGGTGCGCACCGACGGCACCGTGGTCGTCCAGGGCGTCATCACGATCTACGTCAGCGAGAAGCCGGCTCGGTGAGCCGTCGGCGGAGGCGCTCGACCTCCGCCTCGCTCCAGCCGTGGGCGAGCAGCCACCCGGCCGCGCCGCCGTACCCGTCGTCGAGCGCGCTGAGGATCGCCTCGATCGACTCGGCCCGCGGCACCTGCTCGGCGATACTCTGCTTCGCCAGCGCCTCACCGTAGGCAGGGCGCGGCATCAGCCGGCCGATGATCCGCTCGATCCGCTCGGCGGTCAGCACGTAGTCGGCGACGATCTGCTCGCGGGGCACGCCGGCCACGTCGAGCGCCATCGCCACGACCGTGCCCGTGCGGTCCTTGCCGGCCGCGCAGTGCACCACCGCGGCGCCCTCGGCGTCGGCGACGACCCGCAGCGCGGCCGACACCGAGTCCGGCCGGGCCGAGAGGTAGCCGAGGTAGTGGTCGGCCCAGAACCGCGCGTCGCGGGTCTTCTTCTCCGTGCGCCACGGGAGGACGAGCGCCTTGGCGGCCACGGCGTCCGGGTCGTCGTCGCGCTTCTCGGCGATCAGCGAGTGGTGGTGGTGGGTGAGTGACTCGACCGCGAGCAGCGGCCCCGGACCTTCGACGTGCACCTCCGCGTCGGTCCTCAGGTCGACGATGTCGGTGACGCCGAGCGCCTCGACGAGGTGCTCGACGTCCGCCTCGGAGAGGTCCTGCAGGTTGTCGGAGCGGATCAACCGCCCGGATGCGGTGTGCCCGCCGTCGCCGGTCGGCAGGCCGCCCAGGTCGCGCATGTTCACGAGGCCGTCGAGCTCGATCCACCGGTCCGTCACCGTGTCATCGTAGGTCGGGCCCGTCGGGGAGAATGGCGCGGTGCCACGACTGCCCGACGGTGACCCCGCGCCGGCGACCGGTGAGCTGCCGTCCGAGGCGCTCGCCACCCTCGCCGGCTCCCGGCTCGGGATGTACGTGCACGTGCCGTTCTGCGCCGTGCGCTGCGGTTACTGCGACTTCAACACCTACACGCTGACCGAGCTCGGCCCGGGGGCCTCCACCTCCACGTTCGTCGACTCGGCCCTGGCAGAGCTCGACGTCGCCCGGCGGGTGCTGGGATCCGGCGCCGGGCCGGTCGACACCGTCTTCGTCGGTGGTGGAACGCCCACGCTGCTGCCCGCGGCCGACCTCGTCCGGTGCCTCCACGGCATCCGGGAGGAGTTCGGGCTCAGGGCGGACGCCGAGGTGACGACCGAGGCCAACCCCGACTCGGTGACCGCGGCCGACCTCGAGGTGCTGGCGGCGGGCGGGTTCACCCGGGTGTCGATCGGCATGCAGTCGGTGGTGCCGCACGTGCTCGCGACCCTGGAGCGCACCCACGACCCGTCGCGCGTGGCGACCGCCGTGGCGGGCGCGAAGGCGGCCGGGCTCGCGACGAGCGTCGACCTGATCTACGGCACCCCCGGCGAGAGCCTCGCCGACTGGCGGGCCAGCCTCGACGCCGCCGTCGCGCTCGAGCCCGACCACGTCTCGGCCTACGCGCTCGTCGTCGAGGAGGGCACCAAGCTGGCCGCACAGGTGCGGCGTGGTGAGGTCGCGATGCCCGAGGGTGACGACGAGGCCGACAAGTACGAGCTTGCGGACCGCGTTCTCGCACAGGCGGGTTACGGATGGTACGAGGTGAGCAACTGGTCGCGCGACGACACCGGGCGGTGCCGGCACAACGAGGGCTACTGGCGCGGCGACGCCTGGTGGGGCGTCGGGCCGGGCGCGCACAGCCACGTGGGTGGGGTGCGCTGGTGGAACGTGAAGCACCCCAGGACGTACGCCGCGCGGTTGGCCCAGGGCTCGTCGCCGGCGGCCGGGCGCGAGACCCTCACCACCGAGCAGCGCCACGACGAGGAGGTGCTGCTCGGGGTGCGCCTGCGCGAGGGGCTGCCGGTCGACGTGCTCGACGCGACGGGGCGCACGGCGGTGGCGGGGCTCGTGGCCGACGGCTTGGTCGACGGGCGGTCGGCGGTGGCGGACCGGCGGGTGGTGCTCACCCTGCGCGGGCGCCTGCTGGCCGACACGGTGGTGCGGCGGCTGCTGGGGGTCTGAACGACGTCGCGGCCGCCGGTCCGGGGACCGGCGGCCGCGACGGGTCAGGTCACTTGACGAACTGGGGCGTCATCGGCGGTGTCCACCACTCGCCGTTGTTGGCCTTCACGGCACCGATGATGTGGACGATCACGGCCCAGACGAACACGGCGATCAGGATCGGGATGCCGATGATGGCTCCGATGAGCGTGATCGTGAGCAGCCAGCCGATGATGAAGCCGATACCCGCCGCGATCTGCACGTTCAGCGAGTTCGCGGAGTGCGCCCGCACGAAGGGTCCGCGGTCCTTGTTCACCAGGTAGATGACCAGCGCGGCGACGAAGCTGAGGAAGCCCGCCGACAACACCATGGCGCCCGCCGCGATCGCGTGGCTCAGCATCCCCCAGGTGCGCTCCTCCGTCGGCGACATCGGGTTGGGGCCGGCGACGGCCGTGCCGGGGGGCGGGTAGGCCGGGGGCAGCTGCTGGGTGTAGCCCGGCTGGGCGTACTGGGGCTGTGCCGGCGGGACGGGCTGGCCGGGCTGGGGCTGCCCGTAGGCCGGCTGGGGGTAGGGCTGCTCGGCTGCCGCGGGCTCCGGCGCCGGGGGAGGCGGCGTGACGGACTCCGCCGGGGTCCGGGGAGCAGTGGGGTCGCCCGGCGTCTCGTCGGGGCTTGGGGTGGTGTCGCTCATCGGAACTCCTCCATCGGTGGGTCTTCCTCCATCAAACACCTGCTGAGCCGCCTCGACGCCGGATCCGGGGTGTGGTCGGGGTCTCGCTCAGGGTCGGCTCAGGGCCGACCCCGACCGAAGTGACCA
>Ga0173483_10000581_pt1 | contig 10534 bp, 8 predicted proteins | sample NitcycUS178409R2_FD_122621 | JGI IMG/M metagenome (GOLD analysis project Ga0173483, IMG submission 122621) | Soil microbial communities from Arlington Agricultural Research Station in Wisconsin, USA - Nitrogen cycling UWRJ-S178-409R-2 (version... | ecosystem: Environmental > Terrestrial > Soil >...
CGTGATGTTGCCGGCGTTGCCGACGGGGAGCACGTGGATGTCGGGCGCGTCACCGAGCGCGTCGACGACCTCGAAGGCCGCCGTCTTCTGGCCCTCGATGCGGGCCGGGTTGACCGAGTTGACCAGCTCGACGGGGTAGGCCTCCGCGAGCTTGCGCGCCACGGTGAGGCAGTCGTCGAAGTTGCCCTCGACCTGGATCAGCGTCGCGCCGTGCGCGACGGCCTGGCTCAGCTTGCCCATCGCGATCTTGCCGTCGGGCACGAGCACGGCACACGTCATCCCGGCCTTGGTCGCGTAGGCGGCCGCGCTGGCGCTGGTGTTGCCGGTGCTGGCGCAGATGACCGCCTTGGCGCCGTTGCGCTTCGCGACCGAGATCGCCGTCGTCATGCCGCGGTCCTTGAACGACGCGGTCGGGTTCAGCCCTTCGAACTTGACGAGCACGTTGGCACCGGTCAGCTCGGAGAGGTTCTCGCACGGGATGAGCGGCGTACCGCCCTCCTGGAGGGTCACGACGGGCGCGCCGTCCAGCATCGGCAGGCGGGCGGCGTACTCGCGGATCACTCCGCGCCACTGGTGCGCCACGGCTCAGGCTCCTTCCACACGCATGACGGAGGCGACGTCCTCGACGGCCTCGAGGCCGGCCAGGGCGTCGACGGTGGCCGAGAGCGCGGCATCCGTGGCCCGGTGGGTGACGACGATGAGCTTGGCCCGCTCACCGCCGCCGGGCGCGGCCTGCTGGCGCACCGTCTCGATCGACACGTCGTGCGCGGCGAACGCCGCCGCGACCTGGGCGAGCACGCCCGGCCGGTCCGCCACGTCGAGGCTGATGTGGTACCTCGTCATGGACTGGCCCATGTCGACGACCGGCAGGTCGGCGTAGGCCGACTCCCCCGGGCCGCGCCCACCGGCCACCTTGTGCCGCGCGACGGCCACGACGTCGCCGAGCACGGCGGATGCCGTGGGGTCGCCACCCGCCCCGCGCCCGTAGAACATCAGCTCGCCCGCGGCGGCCGCCTCGACGAAGACGGCGTTGAACGCCTCGCGGACACTGGCCAGCGGGTGGCTCCTCGGGATCATCGCCGGGTGCACCCGCACGCTGATCGCAGGGGCGCCGTCGCCGCCCACGACCTTCTCGCAGATGGCGAGCAGCTTGACGACACAGTCCATCTCGGTGGCGGCCTGGATGTCGCCGGCCGTCACCTCGGTGATGCCCTCGCGGTGCACGTCGAGCGAGGAGACCCGGGTGTGAAAGGCCAGGCTGGCGAGGATGGCGGCCTTGGCCGCGGCGTCGAAGCCCTCGACGTCGGCGGTGGGGTCAGCCTCGGCGTAGCCCAGCGCCTGGGCCTGTTCGACGGTCTCGGCGAAGCCGGCGCCGGTGGTGTCCATCTTGTCGAGGACGAAGTTGGTCGTGCCGTTGACGATGCCGAGCACCCGGCGCACGTCGTCGCCGGCGAGCGACTCGCGGATCGGGCGCAGGATCGGGATGGCCCCGGCCACCGCGGCCTCGTAGTAGAGGTCGACGTCGTGGGCGTCGGCGGCGGCGTAGAGCGTCGGGCCGTCCTCGGCGAGGAGCGCCTTGTTCGCGGAGACGACGGAGGCGCCGTGCTCCATCGCGCGCAGGATCAGGCTGCGGGCCGGCTCGACGCCGCCGATCACCTCGATGACGACGTCGGCGCGGGTGACGAGCTCCGCGGCGTCGGCGGTGAACAGCGAGGGGTCGACCGGCACGTCGGGGCGGGGCCGCTGCGGGCGGCGCACGGCGATGCCGACGAGCTCGAGCTTCGCCCCCACCCGGGCGGCGAGGTCGTCGGCGTGCTCGACCAGCCTGGTCGCGACGGCTGACCCCACGACGCCGCAGCCGAGCAGCGCGACGCGCAGGGGGGCACCGGGTTCGTGCGCCATGGTGGGGTCCATCTCCTCGCTGTGGGTGCTCACGCGTCCGCCACGTCGAGGGCGAGCAGGTCCTCGATGGTCTCACGGCGTATGAGCACGCGTGATCGGCCGCCACGGACGGCGACGACGGGCGGGCGCGGGGTGTGGTTGTACTGGCTGGACAGGCTGCGGCAGTAGGCGCCGGTGCCCGGGACGGCGATCAGGTCCCCCGGCACGACATCGGCCGGGAGGTACTCGTCGAGCACCACGATGTCGCCGCTCTCGCAGTGTCGACCGACGACGCGGGACAGCCGGGGCGCGGCCTCGGAGCGGCGGCTCGCCAGGGTGCACGAGTAGTCGGCCTCGTACAGCGCAGGTCGCGCGTTGTCGCTCATCCCGCCGTCGACCGAGACGTAGGTGCGGGAGTGGCCGCCCCCGACCTCGACGTCCTTGACGGTGCCGACCTCGTACAGGGTGAAGGTGCTCGGGCCGACGATGGCTCGGCCGGGCTCGACCGACACCCGCGGCACCCGGGTGTTGTCGCCGTTGCCGACCGCCTTGAGCTCGCGCCCGACGATGTCGGCCATCTCCTGCGCCAAGGTTGCGACCGACAGCGGCGTGTGCTGCGAGGTGTAGGCGATGCCGTAGCCACCGCCGAGGTCGATCTCGGGGCAGTGGTGGCCGTGCTCGTCGACGATCTGGGCGTGCAGGCCGACCAGGCGGCGGGCGGCCATCTCGAAGCCGCCGGTGTCGAAGATCTGGCTGCCGATGTGGCTGTGCAGGCCGCGCAGGTCGAAGACGTCGGGCCGGGCCAGCAGCCGGTTCGCCGCCTCGAGCGCCTGGCCGCCGGCGAGGCTGAAGCCGAACTTCTGGTCCTCGTGGCCGGTGGCGATGAACTCGTGGGTGTGCGCCTCGACGCCGACCGTCACCCGCACCATGACCGGCGCGACGACGCCGAGCTCGGTGGCCACCGCGGCGATCCGGTCGATCTCGTGGAAGGAGTCGACGACGACCCGTCCGACCCCGTAGGTCAGCGCCTCACGGATCTCGGCGGTCGTCTTGTTGTTGCCGTGGAAGCCGATCCGCTCCGGGGGGAACTGGGCGCGCCGTGCGACGGCCAGCTCGCCGCCGGTGCACACGTCGAGGTGCAGGCCCTCCTCGGCGACCCAGCGCGCGACCGCGGTGCAGAGGAACGCCTTGCCCGCGTAGTAGACGTCCGCACCGGCGAGCGGCTCGAACGCGGAGGCGAAACCCTGGCGGAACTCCGCTGCGCGAGAACGGAAGTCGTCTTCATCCAGGATGTAGGCCGCGGTGCCGTGGTCCCCGGCCAGGGTGACCACGTCGACACCACCGACGGTCAGCCGGCCGGCGTCGTCACGGTCGACCGAGCGCGGCCAGAGCTGCGGCAGCAGCTCCATGACGTCGGTCGGGTACGGCAGGTACAGCGGCGGCCCGCCATAGCCCTCGGCATGGAGGACCCCGGCCTCGTGCGAACGCATCGGTCAGCCCTCACATCCGCTCGGGGGCGCTGACCCCGAGGAGATCGAGGCCGTTGGCGAGCACCTGGCGGGTGGCGTCGTTGAGCCACAGCCGGGTGCGGTGCAGGTCGGTGACCTCCTCGTCGACGCTCACCGGGCGAACCCGACAGGTGTCGTACCACTTGTGGTAGCGCGCAGCGAGCTCCTCGAGGTAGCGCGCCACCCGGTGCGGCTCGAGCAGGTGCGCCGCCTGCGCGACGACTCGCGGGAAGTCGCCGAGCACGGCGAGGAGGGCCGACTCGGTCGGGTCGGCGAGCAGGCTCGCGTCGAAGCCGCCCTCGCGGTGCACTCCGTCCTCGCCGGCGAGCCGCGAAACGTTCGCGGTCCTGGCGTGCGCGTACTGCACGTAGAACACCGGGTTGTCGTTGGTCTGCTTGCGCAGCTCCTCGCCGTCGAGCGAGAGCGGGCTGTCGGAGGGGTAGCGGGCGAGGGAGTACCGGACGGCGTCCTTGCCGATCCACTCGATGAGCTCGTCGAGGTAGATGGCGTTGCCCAGCCGCTTGCCCATCCGCTGGCCGGCGATGGAGATCAGCTGGCCGATCTTGACCTCGATGTTGTGCTGCGGGTCGTCACCGGCACAGGCCGCGATGGCCTTGAGCCGGTTGATGTAGCCGTGGTGGTCGGCGCCGAGGAGGTAGACCTTCTCGTCGAAGCCACGGTCCTTCTTGCTGAGGTAGTACGCGGCGTCGGCGGCGAAGTAGGTCGGGCTGCCGTCGCTGCGGATGAGGACGCGGTCCTTGTCGTCCTGGAAGTCGGTCGTGCGCAGCCACACCGCGCCCTCGCTGTCGAAGACGTGGCCCTGCTCGCGCAGCCGGGCGACGGCCTGCTCGACGGCCCGCCCCTCGTGCAGGCTGCGCTCGGAGAACCAGACGTCGAAGTGCACCCCGAACTCGTCGAGGGTGGTGCGGATGGCGGCCAGCTGGGCGGTGTAGCCGAGGTCGCGCGCGACCTCGAGCGCCTCGTCGGGGTCGAGCTCGAGCAGGTCCGGGCGCTGCGCGAGCACCTCGGCCGCGCGGTCGGCGACGTAGTCCCCCGGGTAGCCGTCCTCCGGGGGCTCCTGGCCCGCGGCCCGCGCCAGCACGGACGCGCCGAACTTGTCCATCTGGGTGCCGGCGTCGTTGATGTAGTACTCGGCGGCGACCTGGGCGCCCGCCGCGGTGAGCAACCGCCGCATCGCGTCACCGAGCGCGGCCCAGCGGGTGTGGCCGATGTGGATCGGGCCGGTGGGGTTGGCCGAGATGAACTCGAGGTTGACCACGCGGCCCGCCTCGGCGGTGCTGTGCCCGTAGGTCGATCCGGCCTCGACGATCGAGCGGGCCAGCTCCCCGGCGCTGGCGGCCTCGAGGGTGATGTTGAGGAACCCGGGTCCGGCGACGTCGACGGCCTTGACGCCCGGCACACCGGCGAGGTGACCCGCGAGCGAGACGGCCAGGTCGCGCGGCGGGACGCCGGCGCCCTTGGCGAGCTGGAGCGCGATGTTGGTAGACCAGTCCCCGTGGTCGCGGTTGCGCGGACGCTCGACCCGGACCTCCGCGGGCACGGTGACGGACAGGTCACCGGCGTCGACGGCGGACTGGAGCGCGGCACGGATCGCGGCCGAGAGCTGTTCGGGGGTCACCCCGCAATTCTAGGGGCGGCCCTTGGGCGTCCTGCCCGCCGCCGCGAGTCGTGAGACGGCCTCGACCAGCTCGTCGGGGTCGAACGGCTTGGAGATGAAGCCGTCGAACCCGGCACCGCTCGCCTCGGGCGCGTTGTGCACGACGACCGACCCCGTCACCAGGAGCACCGGCACCGGGTCGAGGCGGTGGTGTGACCGGATGGCGGCGATCGCCCACCAGCCGTCATAGGGGGCCATCTCGGAGTCGAGCACGATGACGTCGGGCACCGGGCGCTCCGGGTCGATGAGGCGGGCCATCGCCTCGTGCCCGTCGGCGGCCTCCTCGACGGTGAACCCGGCGAGCTCGAGGTTGATCCGCAGGAGGCGCCGAATGGGCTCGGTGTCGTCGCAGACGAGCACACGCGGTGCGGGACCGCGGGCGCCGGTCCCGGATTGCATGGACGCCAGACTAGGCTGCTACCCTCGCGGAGCGCTGGAAACCACCCCGTGGATTCCAGCGCAGGCCGCCCAGGCCCCCGTAGCTCAGGGGATAGAGCACCGCCCTCCGGAGGCGGGAGCGTAGGTTCGAATCCTACCGGGGGCACCACCCAAACGCCCGTTGACCTGCAGACATGCGGTCAGCGGGCGTCGTGCGTACCAGGGCCAGGACGGGGAAGCCGCGCGCCATGCCCTACTCAGGGACGGTCAGCTCACGCCCCACTTCTCTCAGCAGGCGGGAGGCCTCGAGGATGCAGGTCGTGAGGTCCGGCTCGCGGTCCTGCAGGGTGTGCACCGCCTGGAACCCCACACGGGCGAGCACGCCCGGCTCGAGCAGGCAGCGACCGGCGACGGCGACCGTTGGCACGCCCCGCGCCTGCGCGGCCCGCAGGACGCCGATCGGCGCCTTGCCGCTGAGGGACTGCTCGTCGAGTGAACCCTCCCCCGTGACGACCAGGCAGGCGCCGGCGAGGAGGTTCTCGAACCCGACGAGGTCGAGGACGACGTCGACCCCCGGGCGTGCCAGCGCCCTCAGCGCACCGAGCGCGGCGAAGCCGACGCCGCCTGCTGCTCCGGCGCCCGCGTGCTCCGGGCTGGTGGTGACGCCGGCCTCCGCGAGGACGCGTGACCACCGCCGCAGGTCCTTGTCGAGCGCGTGGGCCAGGTCGGCCGTCGCCCCCTTCTGGGGACCGAAGACGGCCGCCGCACCGCGCGGACCGCACAGGGGGTTGTCGACGTCGGTGGCGACGACGATCTCGGCCTCGGCGATCCTCGGGTCGAGGCCGGCGAGGTCGGCCGAGGCAATGGCGCTCGGGTGCGCCATCCCGGCGGCGAGGTCCGTGCCCTCGTGGTCGCGGAACGTCGCCCCGAGCGCCTGCAGCATCCCCGCTCCGCCGTCGGTGGTGGCGCTGCCGCCCAGTCCCAGCACGATCCTCGTGGCACCCGCGTCGAGCGCGGCCACCACGAGCTCGCCGGTTCCGTACGTGGTCGCAGCGGCCGCTGTCTCCGGCGAGGGCCCCGGGTGCGGGAGCAGCTGCAGGCCGGAGGCCTGGGCCAGCTCGACGACGGCCGTCGCCCCCTTCGTGGCGAAGACTGCGTCCACCGGGTGTCCGAGCGGCCCCCGGACGGTGGCTGTGCGAGAACGGAACCCGCTCGTGATGGCGGCCTCGACGGTCCCCTCGCCACCATCGGCGACCGGGCAGGTCACCACTCGCAGCTCCGGATGTGCGTCGCTGACACCCGAGGCCAGGGCCATGGCCACGTCGCGAGCCGTGAGCGACCCCTTGAACTTGTCGGGGGCGACGAGCACGACCCGGCGCGTGTCGGAGGTCACCGGTCCGCGAGGGACCGGATGACGGCTCGTGCCCGCCGGTCGAGCGCGGCCAGGTCCCCCGCACCGTCGAGAGAGTCCCCCAGCAGCGGCCCGCTGAGGCCGACGGCGATCGCCCCCCGCTCCAGGTAGGTGGCGACCTCGTCGAGCCGGACACCGCCCGTGGGCATCAGCGGCACGTCGGGCAGCGGAGCCCTGACCTGGCTGAAGTACTCCAGCCCTCCGACCGGGCCGATCGGCGAGACCTTCACCGCCGGCACGCCGGACTCCCAGGCCTCGAGGATCTCCGACGGGGTCAGGGCTCCGGGAAAGAACGGCACTGACAACGCGTGGGCGGCCTCGACGAGGGGCCGGCGGAAGACCTGGCTGACGAGGAAGTCGGCTCCGGCCGACACCGCGTCGTGCACCTGCGAGGTCGCCCGCACCGTGCCGACCCCGAGCAGCAGGTCATCGGGAAGGGACCCCCGGACCTCTTCAACGGCATCCAGCGCACCTTGGGTGGTGAGGGTGAACTCCAGGCAGCGAAAGCCCGCCTCGTACAGCACGTGGGACGCGGCCGCGAAGCGACTGGCATCCGGCGCCCGCAGGATCGCGACGACCGGCCGGGCCGTGAGTCGGGGCAGCAGCGCGGTCGCAGACTCGTGCGTCGCGGTCATCAGGCGCTCCGTTCGACTCGGGTGTGGGCGAGGTCCTCGTAGAACTGGACGAGTCCGCTGTGGTCCTCCGCGCCGTGCCCTGACTCCTGCAGTGCTCGCAGCATCTCGAGCACCGAGCGGGTCAGGGGTAGTGGCGCGTCGATCTCGTCCGCGGTGTCCAGCGCGTTGGCGAGGTCCTTGGCGTGAAGCTCGATGCGGAAGCCGGGGCGGAAGTCCCGGTCGAGCATCATCGGTACCTTCGCGTCGAGGACGGTGCTCCCGGCGAGACCCCCGCGGATGGCGGCGAACACCGCCTCGGGCTCGACCCCCGCCAGCCGGGCCAGGACGAGGGCCTCGGCGGCCGCCGCGATGTTCAGGGCGACGACGACCTGGTTGGCGAGCTTGGTCGTGTTTCCCGCACCGATGGGCCCGACGTGGGTCACCGAGGACCCAAGGACACCCAGCACCTCGCGCACGCGCTCGAAGACCTCTTCGTCCCCGCCGGCCATGATCGAGAGGGTGCCGTCGATCGCCTTGGGCTCTCCACCGCTCACCGGGGCGTCGAGCATGGGGACCCCGGCCGCCCCGAGTCGGTCGTGGACCTCCCGGGCGACGCCCGGTGCGATCGAGCTCATGTCGACGTACACCAGGCCGTCGTGCGCCCCGTCGACGATGCCGTCAGCCCCGAGGGCCGCGTCCCGGACCTGCGGGCCGTTCGGCAGCATGGTGATGACGAGGTCCACCGCAGCGGCGACATCACTCGGCGTCGCCACGACGTGCGCGCCCTGCTCCGCGAGCTCGTCCGCCGCGGTGGGGTTGTAGCTGCTGACAGTCAGGTCGTGTCCGGCCGTGAGGAGGTTGCGGCACATGGGCTTGCCCATGATTCCGAGCCCGATGAATCCGATCCGCACTGTGGTTCTTCCTTCGGTTGAGAGGTACGTCAAGGGTGCTGTCAGGTCGTCACCGTCGTGCTGGGCCGTCGTCGCGCGGTTCACCGCACCAGGCACGGCCGCTTCGGGTCGAAGGTCCAGCCGGGCACGAGGTACTGCATCGCAGTGCTGTCGTCACGGGCTCCGAGACCGTGCTCGAGGTAGAGCTCGTGGGCCTGCGCCAGTCGCTGACGGTCCAGCTCCACCCCCAGCCCGGGAGTCCTCGGCACGTCGATGTGACCGTCCCGGATGAGCGGCGGCTGCGTCGTGAGGCCCTGGCCGTCCTGCCAGATCCAGTGGGTGTCGAGCGCGGTGATCTCACCGGGCGCCGCAGCCCCGACGTGGGTGAACATCGCGAGCGAGATGTCGAAGTGGTTGTTGGAGTGTGACCCCCAGGTGAGGCCGAAGTCGTGGCACAGCTGGGCCACCCGCACCGACCCCGCCATCGTCCAGAAGTGCGGGTCGGCAAGGGGGATGTCGACCGCGTGCTCGCGTACGGCGTGCGCCATCTGTCGCCAGTCAGTGGCGATCATGTTCGTCGCAGTGCGCAGGCCAGTGGCCCGACGGAACTCGGCCATCACCTCGCGGCCGGAGTAGCCACCCTCGGCACCACAGGGGTCCTCGGCGTAGGCCAGCACTCCGCCGAGGTCACGGCAGAGCCTGACGGCGTCCGCGAGCAGCCAGCCACCGTTGGGGTCCACGGTGACGCGCGCGTCGGGGAACCGCTGCGCCAGCGCGGTGACCGCCGCCACCTCCTCCTCGCCGGCGAGGACACCACCCTTGAGCTTGAAGTCGGTGAAGCCGTACCGCGCCTGGGCCGCCTCGGCCAGCTCGACGACCTCCTCCGGGGTCATCGCTCGCTCCCGACGGCGCCGTTCCCAGCCGTCGCCCGCGGGTTCGTGCAGGTATGGCAGGTCGGTCTGCTCGGTGTCGCCGACGTAGAAGAGGTAACCGAGCATGGGCACCCGGTCGCGCTGCACGCCGTCGCCGAGCAGCTCGGCCACGGGCACCCCGTCAGCCTGTCCGGTGAGGTCGAGCAGCGCGGACTCGAGTGCGGTGACAGCGTGCACGGTGGTGCGCAGGTCGAAGGTCTGCAGCCCGCGCCCGCTGGAGTCACGGTCCGCGAAGCGGTCGGCCACGGCCCGCAGGAGCGAGCGGTACCGGGCGACGGGCTGGCCGACCAGGAGGTCGGCGGCATCCTCGATCGTGCGTTGGATCGCCTGGCCACCCGGTACCTCGCCGAGGCCTGTGCGGCCTTCGGAGTCGGTGAGGATCGCGATGTTGCGCGTGAAGTAGGGCGCGTGTGCCCCGCTCAGGTTGAGCAGCATCGAGTCGTGACCGGCGACGGGCACGACCTCGACGCGGGCGACGGTGGCCGTCACGGGGCGTCCGTCCGGGGTGCCACGAGGGTCCCGTCGACGCGACGGGTGAGTGCCCACGGGTTCTCGTCACGCACCGCCTCCGGGAGCAGCTCGTCCGGGACGTCCTGGTAGCAGACCGGACGCTGGAACCGCTCGATGGCCAGGGAGCCGACTGACGTCGTCGACGGGGCCGAGGTCGCCGGGAACGGTCCGCCGTGGACCATGGCGTGCCCGACCTCGACACCGGTGGGCCAGCCGTTGAACAGGATCCGGCCCACCCGGTCCTCGAGGACCGGCAGGAGCGCCCGTGCCGCGTCCCGGTCGGACGGGTCGTAGTGGACCGTCGCTGTCAGCTGTCCCTCGAGCCCGGCGATCCGGCTCACGAGCTCGTTGACGTCGGAGTAGCGGACCACGACGGACGACGATCCGAACACCTCGTCGACGGCAGCGCCCTCGGGAGCGGGCGCGGCACTGAGCACGGGGGCCGGGCGACCAGGGCCCTCGCCGACGGCGCCGACGGCGACTCGTTCGATGCCGGCCTCCTCCAGTGCGCGGACGCCGGCGTCGAAGGCGTCGGCGATCCCGGGGGTGAGCATGAGCTGGCCGGTGGACGCGGCGACGCGGCGTCCTGCGGCGGCGACGAACTCGTCCCCGCGGGCTCCGACCGGAACGAACACCAGTCCGGGGTTCGTGCAGAACTGGCCGGCCCCGAGTGTCAGCGACCCGACGAAGGCCTCGGCCAGCACCTCGACGTCCCGCGTCTCCAGCGCACCC
>Ga0173483_10000582_pt1 | contig 10530 bp, 8 predicted proteins | sample NitcycUS178409R2_FD_122621 | JGI IMG/M metagenome (GOLD analysis project Ga0173483, IMG submission 122621) | Soil microbial communities from Arlington Agricultural Research Station in Wisconsin, USA - Nitrogen cycling UWRJ-S178-409R-2 (version... | ecosystem: Environmental > Terrestrial > Soil >...
ACGATTCGTCACTTCTCGACCGCCCGCTGCCACTCGTCGTGACGAAGCTCGACCTGCCGGAGGTGCGCGACCGATGGCCGGAGCTGCGGCGCAAGCTTCCGGACGCGATCGGCGTCAGCGCGCATGACGGGACGGGGCTCGACGCCGTCCGCGACCGCATCGCCTCGGCGCTCGACGGGGCGGGAGCGGCGACGGTCGATGGCGACGAACGCGCGGCCATGCGAGTCCACCGCTTCGATCCGCTCGCGGAGGGCTGGGCCGTGGTTGCCGAGGGCGACGACCTGCGCGTCCGCGGCCGCCGGATCGAGACCGCCGCCGCCCGTACCGATTTCGACAATCCAGAATCGCGCGACCGCTTCTGGCGCCTCCTCGAGCGGCTGGGGGTCGACCTCGAGCTTCGTCGACGCGGGGCAGGGCCGGGGACGACCGTCCATATCGGCGCGGCCGAGCTCGAGTGGGGAGACGACGAGTGACGAGCCTCCTCGCGAGCCCCGAGGCATCTGTCGAGGGCGCGACCCCGTCGGCACCGATCCAGCGGATCGGAATCCTGGGCGGGACGTTCGACCCCCCACATGTCGGCCATCTCTGGCTCGCGACCCTGGCCGCGGACGCGATCGAGCTCGATCGTGTGCTCTTCATGCCGGCGGCCCAACCGCCGCACAAGGGCGGTCGAATCGTGACGAACGCCGCTGATCGGCTGCTCATGACCCGCCTGGCCGTCGCCGGCGACGACAAGTTCGACATCACGATCATCGAGATGGAGCGGCCCGGTCCGTCGTACACGATCGACAGCGTCATCGAGCTTCAGCGCACCTACGGGACCGATGCGTCGCTGTACCTCCTCATGGCCGCCGACTCGCTGGCACAGATCGACACGTGGCGACAGCCCGACGAGCTCCTCGACCGGATCGAGTGGGTCGTCGGCCCGCGCCCGGGGAGCCCTGCCCCGGATCGGCCGGCGGTCGAGCAGCGGTTCGGGGAGCGAGCGGCACGCATTCATCTTCTCGAGGGCCCCTCCCTCGATGTGAGCTCGACGCAGATCCGCCGCAGGGTGGCGGCCGGTCAGGCCATCCGCTACCTTGTGCCGCGCGGCGTCGAGGAGCTCATCACCGATCGCGGGCTCTACCGTCGCGGATGAAGGAGCCGAGCGTCCTGACCGATCCCGACCGCGTGGAGATCCCCGCCGACGCCGCCGAGCTGGCGCATCGGATCGTCGAGATCGCGTCCGACAAGAAGGGCAACGACATCGTCCTCCTCCGCACCGCGGAGCTCACGACGATGGCCGACTTCTTCGTCATCTGCTCGGGTCGCTCTGACCGACAGGTGCAGGCGTTGGCGGGCGCCATCGTCGACGAGCTGCGCAAGGAGGGGGTCCGCCCGCTCGGCACCGAGGGGCGCGCAGGCTCGCCGTGGGTGCTGCTCGACTACGGCTCGGTCATCGCCCACGTGTTCGCTCCTGCTGAGCGCGAGTTCTACGGGCTCGAGCGCCTCTGGGGCAAGGCCGCCCAGGTCGTGCGCGTCGTATAGCGGCCGCACCCGGAAGTCCTATGGTGCGTCCACGCCCATGGTCCATCGGTCCCATTGAGGAGCAGTCCGGGCGGCCGGATGCTCCGCGGCATGACCGCACAGGTGCGACGCGCCCGACCGATCGAGACCTGCCGCTTCTGCAGCGGCACGCTCTTGACGAGCGTGTTCGACACGGTATTCCGCGACCCCGAGGCCGATGAGCGCCTCTTCTTCGCGATTCCCGGCGCGCTGTGCGTTCCCTGCCGGCAGCTCTACGTCGATCAGCAGCTGATCGGCATTCTCGGCCTGGAGGGTGCTCGCTGCACGTTCGCGATCGAGTCCGATCGCGTCCTCCACACGGGCCAGGCGGGCCAGGCCGGCCAGGCTCCCGCCGCCTAGGCCGATCCGCTCGCGCGCGACGCGAGCAGGTACTCCCCGAGCCACGCCGTCAGTGCGGACTCCTCGTCCATCACGTTCGTCTTGATCGCCACGTCCGCCTCGAAGAGCCCGATGAGCATCGCTTCGAGCTCCTCGCTGCGGTATCGGCGCGCGGCCTCCGCGAGCCGCTCGGCCATCCTTGCGTTGCCGCGCGTCAGGCGTTTCGCGATGTCAGGGGGCGGCATCCTCCGAGCCACGAGGTCGCGCGCCACGATGAAGTCGCTCAGGCGTGCCGCGAGCGATGCCAGGATCCGGAGGCCCGGCTGGCCCTCCGCCAGCGCCCGACGCAGGGCATCGGCCGCGGCCGCGGGCTCGCGCCGGTCGACGGCATTCGTGATTGCGAATACGGATGCCGGCCGGGTGTCGATCGTCAGCGCCTCGACGTCATCGGCCGCGATCGATCGCTCGCCGGCATAGGTCGCGAGCTTCCGGAGCTCGGAGTCGGCGACGCGCGTCATCTCGCCGCGCTCGATATCCGTCTCCCAGATCGCGCCGCCGATGCGCTCCGCCAGCAGGTGCGCGGCGCGGACCTCGATCTTCACGCCGGTCGTTGCGGCGTGGGCGGTGATCCATGCCCGCAGGTCGCCGCGCCGCGGTGCGTTGCGTTCCTCGATGCGCCCGCCTCGGGCCTTGACCGCTTCGGCGAGGCGCTTCAGCAGGGCCGGCGGCTTCGTCAGGTCGCGCGACGGGCGCTCCTCGATGAGCGCAAGGGGACTCTCATCGGGCAGAGCCGAGACGAGCTCCATGAGTCGTTCCGCGGCCGCCGTCGAGCGCCCGGCCGCACGGAGCGGCTGGCGGAGGACGGTGAGATGGGTTCCGAAGAGGCTCATCGTGCCGGCCTCGAGCGCCGCGCGTCCGATCGCATCATCGGGCGTCGCCGCGGCGTTGATCTCGACCCGCTCGTCGGCGCCGATCTCCGCCGTGAAGTCCCGCACCGCCATGTCGAGTCCGAGGCCGTCGTCGCCGTGAACGAGGAGCAGCGGCACGCTCATGCGCCGGCTTTCCATGCCGCCCGGAGGCGCGCCACGAGGTCGTCGACGTCCATCCCCGTCGCCTCCGCGAGCTCGGCCTCGAGAGCATGCGACGGCCGCCGGGCCGCCTCGATCGACTCGGCGTATTCCGGATGGCGCTGCCGCATGTCGTCGATGCGCTCGTCGACGGTCATGAACTGCTGTGCCACGTGCCGGTCCGCCACGGCGACGAGCACCGAAGGCCAACCGATCGGATAGCGATCCTCGTCGAGAAGCGACGTCACCGGGTGGGAGGCGACCGGCATCGCGAGCTCGCCGTAGCCCATCGCCTCGAGCTGCCGGGCCCCCGCGATGCCGTGGTTCGCCCCGCGCCGGCTCGACGCCTTGTCGATATCGTGGAGGAGCGCCGCGGCCTCGACGAGCGCCCCGTCGACGGGGATCTGCGCCTCGGCGACGAGACCGGCCGCGGCGATGGCCACGCGAGCCACGCCTCGAGAGTGGACGACGACCCCGTCCGGGAGCCCGGATTCGGCGAGCAGGCGCAGGGCGGTGGATCGGTCGGGCACGGCCATCCGCCGATCCTACCGGTGGCTCCGGCGCCGTGCACCGGCCTTGAGGCACCCCAGCCCGCATCGGTGCGAACGCGGTAGGAGTGGCCGTCGGTTTCGATCTCGATGTCGCCCTGGATGTCCGTCCGGTAGACGGCCAGCCCGGGACGCGCGGCGAGTGCGGCGAGCGTCTCAGGAGCGGGGTGACCGTATTCGTTGTCGACGCCGGCCGAGATGACGGCGACCGATGGCTGTAGCGCGTCGAGAAGGGGCGACGTGGTCGAAGTGCGAGATCCGTGATGCCCAACCTTGAGGAGGTCAACCGGCCCGAGGGCGTGGCGCTCCAGCAGTGCCGCCTCGACCGGCGCCTCGGCGTCCCCGGTGAGCAGCGCGGTGAATTCGCCATGAGCGAGCATGACGACGACCGACCCGTTGTTGATGTCGCCATCGGGAAGCGGCTCGGCCGCCTCATCGGCTGTCGGATAGAGAACCCGCAGCGAAGTCGTCTCGTCGAGGGCGAGCCCCTGGCTGGCGCGTGCCAGGCTCACCGGAATCCGTTCGCGCGGTGCCTCGGCCAGCAGCCGATCGTAGGCGGCGTTCTGGAAGGGAATCCCGGCATGGAGGATGGCGCCGATCGAGAAGCGCTCGGCAACCTCGACGAGCCCGGCGACGTGGTCCTGGTGTGGATGTGTGAGCAGGACGACGTCGATCCGACGCGCGAAGAACGGCAGGTTCGCGCCGATGCGCCGGAGGGTGAGCTCCGGATCGGGACCGCCGTCGACGAGCATCGTCGCGCCGCTGGGTGCCTGAACGAGGATCGCGTCGCCCTGGCCGATATCCAGTACGGTCACGTGGAGTCGCCCGTCGGGCCGGGACGCGACGGTAATCGCCAGGAGGAGCGCGATGAGCGCGGCGAGAATGGGGACCGGCCGCAGGACGTGGTGGGCGGCTCGCGCGAGAGGGCCCGGCCCGCCAGGCCGGGCCGCCGTCGGTCCAGGCCCGGGCGAGCGCATGGCCCACGCGCCGAGCGCGAGCATCGGGAACCATGCGATGGCGAAGGGCGGCGGGATGGCAACCGGGATCGACGCGTGCGGGACCGACGCAACCGCCGACCCGATGGCGATGATCACGCGAAGGACAAGCCACGCGGTCCCGCCAGCGAACCATGTGATCGCGGTCCCAATGACGGGGACGTGAGTGCTCCCATCCAAGATGCCGGCGAGGGCGGCGAGCGCGCTGAACAGCATCGCCAGCGGCACGAACGGGACGACGAGGACGTTGGCGATCGGCGCCACCAGCGAGAGGCGCTCGAAATCGACGAGGATGACCGGCAGGGTCGTGAGCTGAGCGGCGAGGGTCAGGGCGACCGGCTCGCGGATCCATCCCGGCCAGCCGCAAAGCCGCGCTTCGATCGACCCGCCGAACCAGACGAGGCCGGCCGTCGCGAGCAGCGACAGCTGGAAGCCGACGTCCCAGAGGACGGGCGGCGCGGCGAGGAGCATGACGAGCGCGGCGAGCGCGAGTGCCGACGAGGCGTGGGCACGCGAGCCTCCCAGCCGTCCGACGAGCATCGCGCCGGCCATGAGCGCGGCGCGCACGACGGACGGGCTCGCGCCAGTGAGGACGACGTAGCCGCCGATGACCACCGCGGCCGCGATCGGCGTCGCCCAGCGACCGCCCGGCCGCCGTCGCAGGGGCGAGAGGAGCGCGGTGACGATGGCGGCGACGATCGCGATGTTCCAGCCCGAGATGGCGACGACGTGCGTGAGCCCGGCCGTGGCGAACGCGTCGTTGATCTCCGGCGCGATGGACGCCCGCACGCCCAGAAGGATGCCGGCGCCGAGGGCGGCCTCCGGCTCCGGCACGAGATCGTTCAACCCGCCGAGCAGCGCGGAGCGCAGAGCGGCGACCAGCTGCGAAGGCCCCGGCTCGCCCGGGATGACCGTCGCGGCGCGCGCTCGTGCGATCGCGCCGATGCCCTGGCGCGCGAGATAGTCGCGGTACGCGAAGCCATCGAAGTCCTCCGCGATCTCGAGCTCGCTCGCGATCCGGAGCCGATCGCCGGCGCGAGCATCGATGCCGCGGGGCAGCCAGACGAGGAGGCGATCTGAGAGTCGCTCCGGCCTTCCGGCCTCCTGGGTGACGACGTTCGCAAGCACGAGCTGGAGGCGGTCCTCGCGCGGCCGCGGGTCGTCGACGATAGTCCCGATAAGGTCGTGCTCGTCGCCGTCGACGAGTGTTGCCAACGATGACGGTCCCTCGAGCGGCCGCGCCGCTTCGTCTCCGCGCAATGCGCCGAGCGCGAGGGCGGCCACGACAATGCCGAGCAGCGCCACCGCGCCGCCGCGCTTCCCGACCAGAAGGGCGATTCCCGTCAGTCCCGCGCCGCCGAGCGCGAGCGGAACGATGGGAACGACCAACGCGTCGACGGCGAAGATGCCGCCGGCCACGCCGGCCAGGGCGGCGGGGAGCACCAACCGCGATGCGCGCATCGGTCAGCCGGCTGTCGCGACTCCCTGGATGTCCTCGAGCTGCCCGCGGTTGATGACGCCCCGATCGACAGCGTCCTGGAGCGAGGTGAACGGGCGCTCCTGGCGCGCGGCGACGAGCTTCTGGACCGTCACCTCGCCGATTCCCGGGAGGGCCTCGAGCTCCTCTGGGGTTGCCGTGTTCAGGTTCACCTGGCCGTTCGCCGCGGGCCCGCCGCCGCCCGCCGCCAGGGCCGACGGCGCCGCGGCCACCGCCGCCTCGCCGACCCTGGGCACGCGCACCTGCTGGCCGTCCGTCAGCGGCTGCGCGAGGTTGACCGACGCGGCCGCGGCAAGATCCGCGTCGGCCGCGTAGCCGCCGGCCGCCTCGATGGCGTCTGCGATGCGGGACGCCGCGGCCAGCTCTCGAATCCCCGGCACGGCGACCGCGCCCTCGACGTCCACGACGATCGTCCCCGAGGCAGGTGCGACCGACCCGAACGGCGCGGAGGCGCTCGGCGACTCAAGGAGGAGGGCGGCGGGGTCATTGCCGGCCGATGGCTCGGCGGCACCGGTCGGCATCAGGAGGACTGCCACCGCGGCCACGGCCAGCACGATGGCGCCGGCAGCGGCTGCGACGAGGATGCGATCGGATCGGGACACGGCCGAGCCTCCAATAAGCGGAGGCGAGCCAACGGTCAGCTGCGTCCGAGGCACGACGCCCGGGCACTCGGCGCCGGGCCTCGGAAGCAGGGTCGCAGCCTACGGCCGCGACCCTTATCGCGGGGTTACGGCGTGGTTATCGGTCCGGAGGCGTGACGACGTTGACGAGCCGCCCGGGAATCTGGACGATCCGCGCCGGCTCCCGGCCGGCGAGGTAGCGCTGGACGTGCTCGGAGGCCAGCGCCATGCGCTCGATCTCGTCAGACGGGGTGTTGGGCGTGACGACCAGTCGGTCGCGCAGCTTGCCGTCGACCTGGACGGGGAGCTCGATCGTCTCAGCCGCCGCCACGGTCGGATCGGCCACCGGCCAGGGCTGCTGGTGCACCGAGTAATCTCCCCCGCGTCGCGACCAGAGCTCCTCGGCGATGTGCGGCGCGACCGGTGCCGTGAGCAGCAGCAGCGTGTCGACCGCTTCGGCATACGCCGGATCCTCGGCGAGGCCGGCCTCGCGGGCGCGGATGACTGCGTTCGTCAGCTCCATGAGGCGGCTGATCGCGGTGTTGAAGTGGAACTCCTCGTAGTCCGCCGTGACCGCGTTGATCGTCGTATGGGTCGCATGCCGAAGTGCCCGGGCCAGCTCGGCTTCCTCTGCCTCGCCGATCGACGCCACCCGGGACCCGCCGCCTGGTAGCGCCGCGCCCCACACCCGGCCCAGCCAGCGATGGATGCCCTCGATCCCCGAAGCGTTCCACGGGCCGCCCTGGTCCCACGGACCGATGAACATCAGGAACGCGCGGACCGTGTCCGATCCGTAGCGCTCTACGAGCTCGTCCGGCGCCTGCACGTTGCCGCGCGACTTGCTCATCCGGTTGTGATCGGCGCCGAGGATCTGGCCCTGGTTCCGCAGCTTCAGCGTGGGCTCGTCGATGGCCACCAGCCCCAGATCGCGCAGCGCCTTGGTGAAGAAGCGGAAGTACAGCAGATGCATGACCGCGTGCTCGGCGCCCCCGGTGTACAGGTGGATCGGCATCCACGCGTCGACGGCCGCGCGATCGAACGGCGCGTCGTCCAGGTGCGGCGAGCAATAGCGGAGGAAGTACCACGACGAGTCGACGAAGGTGTCCATCGTGTCCGTCTCACGACGGGCGGGCGCGCCGCACTCCGGACATGTGGCGTTGAGAAACTCCGCGTGCGACTGCAGCGGTGATACGCCGGTCGGCGCGAAGTCGACATCGGTCGGCAGCACGACCGGCAGCTGATCCTCCGGCACCGGCTGGGCCCCATGCTCGTCGCAGTAGACGATCGGGATCGGTGTGCCCCAGTAGCGCTGGCGCCCCGCGACCCAGTCGCGCTGTCGGTACGTCACTGCGAACCGGCCCTCGCCGCGTTCCTCCAGCGCCCGGGTGATGGATCCGATCGCTTCGACCGCCGGCATGCCGGTGAACTCACCCGATTCGACGAGGACCTCGTCAGCGCTGTGCGCCACGAATGCCGCGCCTTCTGGAGCGGTACCGCCGACCGGCAGCACGACGTAGCGGATCGGCAGGTCGTACCTCACCGCAAACGCGTGGTCGCGCTCGTCGTGGGCGGGAACCGCCATGATCGCGCCCGTGCCGTAGCCGGGCAGCACGTAGTCCGCGATCCAGATCGGGATGCGCTCGTTCGTCATCGGGTTGACGGCATGGGCGCCGATGAAGACCCCGGTCTTGTCGCGCTCCGCGCTCAGCCGCTCGATCTCGGTCTCGCGCCGCGCTTCGGCCACGTAGGCGTCGACGTCGTCGCGGCGGTCGTCGGACGTCAGCACTGCCACGAGCGGATGCTCTGGTGCCAGGACCATGAAGGTGGCGCCGAAGACCGTATCCGGCCGCGTGGTGAAGACCCGGATGGCCTCGACGTCGTCGGGCTCGGTCGGGAAGTCGATCTCCGCGCCCTCCGACCGACCGATCCAGTTCGTCTGCATCAGCTTGATCGGCTCCGGATAGTCCAGCCCTTCGAAGTTCAGCAGCTCGTCGCTGTAGTTCGTGATCCGGAACCACCACTGCTCGAGGTCGCGCTTCTCGACCTGCGTGCCGCAGCGCCAGCAGCGCCGCTCGGTCCCTACGACCTGCTCCCGCGCCAGCACGACCTTGTCCTTCGGGCACCAGTCGACGGCGCCGACTGCCTTGTAGACCAGTCCGGCCTCGTAGATCTTGAGGAACAGCCACTGCTCCCAGCGGTAGTACTCCGGGTCGCAGGTGACAACCTCGCGAGCCCAATCGAACGACGCACCCATCAGTCGCATCTGACGGCGCATCGTCTCGATGTTCGCGTACGTCCACGTGGCGGGGTGGATGCCGCGGTCGATCGCCGCGTTCTCGGCGGGGAGGCCGAACCCGTCGAACCCCATCGGAAACATCACGTTGTACCCCTGCATGCGGTGCATGCGGGCGACGATGTCGGGACCAGTCATCGCGTACCAGTGGCCGATATGGAGGTCGCCGGACGGGTACGGGTACATCGTCAGGTCGTAGCGCTTCGGGCGGGGATCGTCGTCCCGCGACGCATAGAGCGCGTCGGCCTCCCATCGCTCGCGCCACTTCTGCTCGTACGAGCCCGGATCGAATCTCTCCTGCCGCACGGTGCGGCCCGCCGTCTCGGCCGTCATCGGTCCGGATCCTCCTCGGGGAACCACGCCATCAACACCTCGTCGCGGAAGACCGATCCGGATCGGTACTGCCCGTGTCGCAGTCCCTCGCGAACGAAGCCGCGCTTCTCGTAGACCGCGATGGCCCGTTCGTTCTCCGGGAACACGCCGAGCGACAGCTTGCGCAGCCCGCGCTCGCGAACCCAGCGCTGGGCGGCGGCGACGAGCTCGGTGCCGATCCCGACGTCGCGCCACGGCTCGGCGATGGTGATCGAGAGGACTCCCACGTGCTCGGTGGCGACGCCGCGATCGACGCTGACGAGCACGTTGCCGACGACCTCGCCGTCGGCCTCGGCGACAAGAACGAGGTGCTCCCCGGCGCGGATCATCTCGCTGATCCAGAACGACTCCGACGGCTCGCTCACCGATCCGGGCGTCGCGATCAGCCAGCGTCCCTCGCGACGGACGTCGGCGAAGAGGCGCGCCAGGGCGCGGCCGTCCGTGGGCCGTGCCGGACGCAGGGTCCAGCGACGTCCGTCGCGGGCCGACCTGGCCTCGCCGCTGTCGGTCTTGATCATCGCCCGTGCCCGTCCTTCCGCAGAGAACAACGAACCCCTCCGTCGCTCTGGACGAAGGGGCGCTTCGCGGTACCACCTGAGCTTGACCGAGAAGAGTGGTGGAGCTGGGGGGACTCGAACCCCCGACCCCCTGCATGCCATGCAGGTGCTCTCCCAGCTGAGCTACAACCCCACGGATTCCGTCGGTCCTCTCGTCGGCGCTCTATCGGTCGCCACCCGGCTCGCCGTTCGTCGAGCTGCTCGGCGGGCGAGTTTCGCGTGCCTCCCGTCCGCCGGCTTGCACCGATCCCGGCTCGCTGAGGACGAGGCGCGGCACGGCATGCTCCCGCGTCAACGCTTCGGCGCGAGGATAGCACAGGCGTTCGAGGCGCCTCAATCGGGCACGGACCCCAGTGGCCCCGTTCGAAGGGATGGCCGGTCAGGCGCGAGGGATCGATCGGGCCGTCCAGAACGCCCAGATCGGGGTCAGCACGGCGGCCACGAGCCCGACGAGGAGCAGGCTGATCCCGGTGAGGTCGGTGTCGGGGCTGCTCAGGCCGGTCAGGACGCGACCGATCACGACGAATGCGACGCCGGCCACGCCCAGCCACAGCGTGTACCTGCGCCAACTGGCCGACAGGGCGAGGGTGCTCATCGAAATGCGCCCGCCGATGATCAGTCCGATGCCGAAGACGATCGCGAACGCGTCCGTGAACCAACCCTGCGCATTCCCCGCGAGGTCGAGCGCCTCCGATC
>Ga0173483_10000584_pt1 | contig 10514 bp, 8 predicted proteins | sample NitcycUS178409R2_FD_122621 | JGI IMG/M metagenome (GOLD analysis project Ga0173483, IMG submission 122621) | Soil microbial communities from Arlington Agricultural Research Station in Wisconsin, USA - Nitrogen cycling UWRJ-S178-409R-2 (version... | ecosystem: Environmental > Terrestrial > Soil >...
GGCCTATTGCTATTATCGCAAAAACCAGCTTGAGCAACACAATTATGACAATAATTGCTACAATCACCACTATTATGGTCCACAGAAGTCCAAGTACCATATGTTTATTACAGTATATTGAAACGCCTAAAAAAGTCTGAAAATCTTTTAGATAGAAATCATACTTGAAAATAGTTTTATCGTTATATTATAAGATAGAATAATCAAATAATGAATGACTTTTGAGAAGCATTTAAGCGTCATAAGAGAAATAGAGCATTTTTATCTCTAGTGGGTATTTATAAAAAGATAAAACTAAAAAAGATAATCGTCGAATGATTTATCCCATTGCAAGATCAGCCATAGTCAATACTTAAAACGACTATCGCCTTAATACTTCCTCTTTAGGGAAATCTGGTATACTTAAGTCAATTATTTCATTAGTTTATAATCAATATTTATCCTAATTTTTATCAGATCTGTTGAAAATTTGAAGTCTAGATAACGATGATGCTCAAACGTCATTATTTTCATCAGCAAATTGAAGAATTATTCCTCAGTTTACCTGAAGAAAATTCTAATTCTTTGCACTCTCCTCAATAGCTTTTATTAATAAACATCCTCTAGTCTAATTTGTTAGTCGTTCCATAAACTTATTGCTTATTCCTTCTATCTCATTTAAGATTTAGTAGCAGCAATCTCTGAACTTCCAAAATGAACTACATTTGCAATAGTGTTATTTGGGGTGTGGTTGAGAGTTACCGATATGTTTTCCAATTCTTCATATGCCAGGTTATCCGTTTGAGTACCATCATGCATATTCTTTGTTTTGATATAATTGTTTATAGCTTCTGAAGGATATTTTCTAATGGTGGCACTACAATCTGAAATAGTTGGATCGCCTTTACACACTTCATATGCAAATGACATCTTTGAATCACAAATTGCTTTGGGTGGAGGTGGTAATGAGAGGAATGAGGACATCATGATATTTCCTACATCTTTATTACTATTCGCTCCTTGTTGTTGTCGTTGTTGTTGGTTTAAATTGCAAACATCTGTATTTATTTTTACAAGACTTTGAATATAATTCCACGCACGGATTTGGCTTACTGTAGCGTTCTGTCCTTTTGCAACTGCAGATATCTTTGCTATAAATTTGTCAAATGAAATGCCCAAATTATGAATAGCAAGAATATCTTTTATTGTTGTGTTTGTATCAAAACGAATCATTGTTAGTGGTGATGATGATCTTGATCCTGATGCCTGCAATGGTGCTTGCGCCGCCGATAATTTACTGGGCGATAATAACAACGATGCTGCTGCTGCAGAACTGAATGCTGAAGTGGCTATCGATGAAATTATAAGCATAACCATTGCAAAGGTAAGTGTAATTACTATGAATAATGTTTTCATTTTTTATTCTATGCAGTTTCGAACTAATCTCTTAAGACCTTTTGTTATCTTCTATCTAATACAAACTATCTTTCAATTTCGATTACTAAAACATCCCTAATAATTCACTCTTCTTCTTTTACAATATTATTAGCTTTATTAGCTATTATTTGATCTTTATCAGTTATGTATGACATTAATTAAAGTGCAATTTGCTATAGCTAAGAAACTAAAATTAGAATCATATCTCTTATAAAATCTAAATATGCAGTTATTGTATTAAGAGGGGGACAAAAGGGTAGTTGTTGTGTGGTTCATAATCTACCCTTGTCAGTCCCTCCCTTCCTTATACATTCAATCTGCTTTAGTATACAACATATATGCTGCTTTGTTACTCAAGTAACAACTGCGATTCCTAATTGACTGCCAAGTAAGGCGCTGAGGTTTGCAGTATGAAAATAGAAGTATGATAAATGGATTCAGTATTTATTATACATTTCATTTCATTTCATTCCATTTGAATCCCAATTAGCAAGATATTTTATCTAGTAAGAACATATGTTAATCCAACATATGGCAGAAAATACCAAAAACTATATCTTTTCATTGTTAACTGTTGCTGTAATAACAACGATAATAACATCTCCATTAATTTTATTTTCATTTCCTTCTTTATTCAATAATAATACTACTTTGCTAACAACAGCAGCTTTTAGTCAGAATAACAATAACTCAGGATCGACTATAATTCGCGGTGGTGGTATTGGTTCTATCACCTGTCCTGATGGCTCTTCAAACAAAGCTGTTATCGCTTTTGTATCTGGAAATGGTAGTAGTGGAAAGATATCAACAACCAATTGGAATATAAATGAATTACCTTCTGGTCAAAATCCTGTTCCCGGCTTTGTTAGTGGAGGTTTTAATTCAGTGAATTTGAAATCAGGCAACTACAAAATAACAGGTCAAAAGATCAATGAAACACATTTCTGTCAACCTCAAGTCTCTGTGCCTATTACTATCAGTGGATCATGCAATCAAAATGTTGTCATAAACGTACGATTTGAATCAAACGATCCTATTTTGACAACAGGCGGATCTTTTACAGGTGATGTGACATGTTCTCAAAATACTATAAACAAATAAATTCATCTGGCACAATTCTGGACATATATCTATAATGCATACACGCGTCTTGAGCACAACATACACGTAGAGACATTCATGCAATTATGCACTTAACAGCCAGAGAATAAACAAATGCTACACCTCTGCTGTTTGAGGTGGTTAGTATATTCAACCAAATTATCTGACTTGTTTGACTCTGCATCTAATCATTGGGATGAAGTAGTAAATCTCTTGTTTATTGTGAGTTTGGTGACCATAGTAGACCACCTGGTTAAAGCAATTTATGAAAATAAAGAGTAGCCTGCTGCCATTTCATTATTATAATTGAAAAAACGATTAGCCATGATGCTGTCTAAATAATAACAAGTATCTTTGCTCTGGTTGCGCTAACATTCAATCCTTGGTCTTCTAATCGTTGGGTTATAAGAGAATTTTGTTGCATCCATTTAATTCTAAACTCCATATTACATCTTTAAAAAATTTCTTAAACTCTTTGGCTGTGAGATACTATCGTTAGATTCGTTTACTAATATTACTGATTAGTGTATATATGGAGTATAATAATATAAGATTTTGAGAACGAAAAGTTACCAGTAATATTTAAAAATATGCTGGTAATACCATGTCATAGATGTGTCTTCTGAAAGAATAGTGTCATTTTTACCTAGTTCTACAGAAATACTTTATGAAATTGGTGCTGGTTCTCAAATAGTGGGTGTAACACATGAGTGTGTGTATCCTGATGATGCCAAAATAAAACCGAGAGTAATAAATTGTTCATTTGATGCTAGTAAAATGAATAGTAAAGAGATAGACCAGAAAATTATAGAACTGATGCGATCTCATAGAGATATATATGTAATAGACGATCAGATATTAAGAGAAGCAAAACCAGATCTTATTATTGCTCAAGGTGTATGTGAAGTATGCGCTCCATTTGCAAAAGAGATAAACCGCGCTGCTTCTATATTGAATTACAACCCAGATATTCTTATACTTGATCCTCATGATTTAGATGATATTTTGACAAGTATAATGGATATAGCAGAAAGAGTTGGTAGAGTAACAGAAGGCCGCAACTTAGTAGTATCATTACAAAAACGTATTGACAATGTAAGGATGAAAGTCGGACAAAGAAGAATTGGTCGTGGCGAGGTCCGTAATAGTAATAAACCAAAAGTACTTTGCATTGAGTGGATTGATCCTTTCTTTACTGCTGGTCATTGGGTTCCACAAATGGTAGAGATTGCGGGAGGTATTAATGGTCTGTGTTCAAGAGCACAGCCTTCACGTCGTATGCATGATATTAATGAGATTATGAAATTTGATCCAGATAAAATAATTCTACTTCCTTGTGGTTTTGATATAGATAGAACAATAAGAGAAGCAAAGAAATTAGAGACTAACGATAAATGGAAATCGTTGCAATGTGTTCAAAAAAATGAAGTGTATGCAGTTAATGCAGGAGCATATTTTAGTAAACCCGGACCTAGAACCATAACAGGGTTGGAAGTATTAGCAAAGATAATTACTCCAGAAGGTTTTGAAGACATTCAGGTGCCTGCTGATTCATTCACTAAATATTACTATAGTTAAAAATTAGATTATCGAGTTGAATTCTCCAAAGAGACAATATCAGTTATGTTATCAGACTAAATTTGTATATACAACAGTGTTGTTAGGCTCTCAACTGTGAACCTAAATCTACGGCAGTACCACATCAGATTATTTCATAAATTCTTAATTATTATCAAATGTCACACTATGGCATGATGACATTGTTGTGGCAATTATATACTCCATTATTGTTTATTAGTCAGATTCTCCCCATTAGTTCCTCGATACCACCATCACCTTCTTTTTCTCCTACTTTCTCAACTGATTTCCTAATCCAGGATTTTGCAGTAATAATGATAGTTGCTGCTATAATGCTGGTTATTACTCATAAATTGAAACAACCCATGGTTATCGGCTACATAATTGCAGGTATGATAATTGGCCCCTATACGCCACCATTTAGATTAATACATAATGTTAATTCATTGAACAGTTTTGCAGAGCTAGGAATTATAATGCTACTTTTTGTGATTGGCACAGAATTCCCTATTGCCAAGCTTAGATCGATAGGTAGAATTTCTGTCATTGTGGCATTACCTGAGTCAATAGGAACTTTATTGATCGTATTTTTCGTCGCCCATTCACTATTAGGTTTTTCATTTTTTGATTCACTATTCTTGGCATTAGCCATGTCTATTACAAGCACAGTCGTAACCATCAGAATACTTGAAGAACTTGATTTGATTAAGGATAAATCAACGGTTCTGATATTAGGGATATCCATTATAGAAGATATTATAGCAATTACTGCTCTTGGCATCTTTCAATCAGTAGCCACTAATGGAGGTCAAGTGTCGATTCCGCATGTTTCTATCTCTATAGGCATAGTTGCTGTATTTATTGGAAGTATATTAACTGTGGGTTCAAGGTATGTGCCAGGAATACTGGATAAAATTGCCAGAACAGATGATTATGCACTAATTCTGATTGTGATTCTTGGATTAGCATTTGGTTTATCATTTGCAGCCAAAGAATTGGGTCTATCTGTTGCTACCGGTGCATTTTTAGCAGGGGTATTAGTTGCTGAATCAAAGAGTGCTAATGTAGCCAGGGTAATTACTATCCCTCTAAGAGATATGTTTGCTGCAATATTTTTTATATCAATAGGGGCATTAATTGACTTGTCCCATATTCCTTTGCTTATTGTTCCTGCAATGTTACTTGTTTTCACATCCTTTGCATCAAAGTTCCTGATAATTAGTGCAATATTGGTTAGAGCGAGACGATATGGTGGTGGTGGCATTACAGCATTAAGGACAGGATTGGGAATGGCGTCAGCAAGAGGAGAATTATCTTTAGTCGTTGCTAAAGCTGGCCAAGACGTAGGCGCCATAACTTCCTCAATCTTTCCAATATTAGGAGTTGTAACAATAGTAACAACCTTCATGACACCATACGTAATTAAATTTGGAAGTAGGATAGGAATTTCGTCATCATTGAAATCCCAATCTTCTGTCTCTCCCTCTCCTGAAAAAATCAAGAGAAAGTTTAGATTTCGTTTTCGGCTATAGTAATACCACTGCATTAAAGTTCAAAGTTCATGTTGACTAAACTTGTAAAATATCCTCTGCTGTTTCTTCTTTCCTAGTTCGGCGATGACCGCACAACTGCTCTGTGCATACAGCAAATCCTACATGAGCACAGTCATCTTCCTTGCAATACCTACAAAACGGAACGCCTTTGCTTATTTCAACATCTATCTCTTTACAAAGTCTTGTATCATATAATATAGTATGCTTATCATTCACAAATTTCAATAAAACTATGGGGTTATCCGTAGAAGACAATGACTGCTTGTCTTCCGAGTTCAGCCAATGCATAAAAGCAAATGTGCCCTCATCTAAGGTTTGGCATTTGTTGAACTTGTTCTCATGCTTGTATTTGTTATTAGTATCCGAGTCATCAACGCTTGAGTGTTCGCTGTTGTTATTGTCTTCCATAGGGATTGACGCTTTGAATTCTACTAAAGTTATAGGCAAATAACAATATTAATGTTATTAATACACCTTAAGTCACTTCTTTTGTTATATTGGAATAGCCTTTCTATTACTATATGTTTGTAGCAGTAGATAACATGTAAACAAACTTGGTAGCAATGGTAGCAATGGTAGCAGTAAAAGCTAATAGTACAGAGTATTAATCAATTAATAATGAAAATGTAACACATGGATAGAAACAGAGGAAAAGATTGCAACAAATGAGCACAAAAAAACAACAGCAAATAGACTGGCGAAGAAGTCAGGTACTTGAACTTTCAAGCAAAGGTTACAGCCAGTCAGATATTGCAAGGATATTACAGGTTGATATGTCTGTTATTTGCAGAGATGTAATTTTCCTAAAGCAGCAGTCTAGGGATAATATAAGAAAATACATAGATGAGAAGCTGTCAGAAGAATATGAGAAGTGTGTTGTGGGATTAAACGCAATCACAAAAGAATCATATGATGCAGCACATAATACAGAAGATAAAAGAGAAAAGATACAAGCTTTAGCACTTGCAAAAGAATGCTATTCAATGAAGTTGGATTTACTAACTAATGTTACTGTGGTTGATGATGCTACACGGTAGTAGCAGAACACAATAATCGGGAGCACTCACTAATAATAACTTCTATAAGAGAACTAAATCTATATATCACCACAATGCAAAAATCAAACATATTTTCGGGAGCTGCAGTAAATATCACTTTTTTGGTGATATTATTTACGTCATTAATAACTGTTCAAACTCAAGTTATGGCGCAAACAAGTACTGCCCCTTCTCCTGTCATTACTGCTGGGACACCATCCCATAGTTCTTCCCACTCTCCTATTAATATTATATTCAGGCAGGTACAGAACTCTGTTGTACAGATAACAAGCAAGATCCCAATATCTATTAACAATCTATCAAATCCCCAAACACAAAATTCTACTGCGTTAGGTTCAGGATTTATCTATGACAAGGTAGAATATTGTGGCTCAGAGCAGCAGAGACCTTTCTGTATCATAACAGGACATATAACTACTAACAATCATGTAGTGGGTGATGCCAAAATAGTAGATGTAACATTTTCAGATGGAAATAAATATACAGCAAGAGTGATAGGAGCTGACATCTACAGCGATATTGCAGTATTACAAGTCATACAAAACATTACTAGACCTATTCTCAAGCCACTTGTAATTGGAAATTCTTCTAAACTAGAGGTTGGAGATAAAGTAATCACCATGAGTAATCCGTTTGGACTAGATAATACTCTGACAACAGGTATCATAAGTGCAATGGGGCGAGTGTTATCACCACCAGCTGGAGCAGGTGGATTTTCTTTACCAAATATTATTCAGACTGATGCACCAATTGCTCCTGGAAGCTCTGGCGGGCCTTTACTAAATATGCAAGGTCAGGTTGTTGGAATGGATACCGCTGGAATTCCATCTATCCTGGGTGGCGGCATAGCATTTGCAATTCCCTCTAACACACTAGAACGGATTGTCCCAATACTAATTAAAAATGGCACCTATATACATCCTTATCTTGGACTTAAAGGTGGCACCATAACTTCAGATCTAGCAGAGAATATCACAGGTATACCAGCAGCAAATTTCAAAGGCATATATGTAGATACAATTACAAAGAATGGCCCTGCTGATAAAGCAGGAGTACATGGAAGTACTATAGACCAATACTCAAAGAAACATGTTGGGGATATAATAACAGCTATTGATGGACATCCTATAGTCAGGATAGATGATTTGATCTCATATATAGACCAGCATAAATCTGTTGGTGACAATTTAACTTTGACAATATATAGAAATGGTCATACTTTAGACCTAAAGACAACCCTCACTGCCAGACCATCTCTACTTCCATTTCTACCTATCAAATCAGCTCCTACACAACCATCGATACCGCCACCACATCCTTAACTTCCTTATTGGAATAGTACCTAATACAACTATATTCAAAGTAAAGTTAAATAGATACTCTGGTGGCTGGGATTCAGCAAATACTGATACCCACAGTTCAGGGATCCATGTCTATACCAACTACCATATCTAAAATAAGAATTCTAATTTGCTATCAGTCAAGCAACCAATAATATAAGCAAAGTTATTTCATTAATGGATAATGTTTGATAGACTAAGAAGGGGCATTGAAGTACGAGCTAGTCTTTTTACTATTGATTAATAGACTACGGTTATATATCTTCCATATTACAATACTATAATATTAAATAATATATTATTAGTATTCAAATATAATAATATTTTACATATATTTTAATAATGTACACCATAACTGTAAAAAAGCTTATTGTGAAGGATAAAGTATTGCCAGGTCAGCAAAATGACGTACCATTATGTTCTTGGATAATAATATGTCCTATATGTAATAACAATAATAGTAATAAAACAGTCACAGATCCTGAATGTGGTGAAATTATTTGTAGTAACTGCGGTGTGGTAATTTCTGAAACTCAAGAAGCTAAAACACCAGAATGGCGTACTTTCAATACTATCGAATTAAATGATAGGACCAGAATAGGAAATCCTACCACACTTGCTCGACATGACATGGGGCTTGCTACTATTATTGGAAGGAGTAGTAGGGATGCTAGTGGACAGAAATTGGCGCCAGCGACGCAATCTACAATGAACAGATTAAGAATTATGGATTATAGAACACAGAGTCACACTCCCACAGATATGAATCGTAAACGGGCTTTTAATGAACTTGACAAGTTGAAAGATAAACTTGGACTAACAGATGCAGCAGTAGAAAAGACTGCTTACCTTTATAGAAAAGTCCAGAAAAGAGGACTTGTTCGTGGAAGGTCAATATCCTCAGTATTAGCTGCTGCAGCCTATATTACTTGCAGAGAAATTGGAATTTCAAGAACAATTAAGGACATTGCTACAATTAGTGATGTCAGATGGAAAGAATTAGCAAGGATATATAGGATATTAGTTTTTGAACTTTACATTAAAATTCCAATAGTTGATCCAATGAAGTGTATCACTAAGGTAGCAAACAAAGTCAACTTAAGCGAAAAAACAAAACGTCAGGGAATGAGTATTATGAAAGATCTTAGCGAAAGAGAAATATCTGCAGGAAAACATCCGATGTCACTTGCAGCAACAGTTCTTTATTTGTCGTGTCGTATGACTGGTGAAAATATAACACAAGAAAATATTGCAAATGCGGCAGGAGTAACTGGTGTAACACTCAGAAACAGGTTGAATGACCTAAAAACACAACTTCAGTTAGATAATATTTGATTTCAAATTCAATTACTATTTATTGACAAGCCAAATGCAAATCTAGCACCCCGTATTGTTTAACCTTTTACTCTACCATACCTCTTCATGTCATATTAAACTATGAACTTCCTTTCAATAAAACCTGGACTGCCTTTCTAAACTCTATATCGTTAAGTGGTGGAATGTTTGCAACCATGAGGTTTTGTTCAACATGTTCTGGTTTCTTATGTCCTATAAGTGGGGCAATGACTGAAGGACTCGAACGTATTACCTGAACCAATTTTGCTACCTGATCGGTTAATCCCATATAATCGGGGATTTGAGCTCTAAGTAATCTACTTTGAAACAATGGGATGCTAGTGAATACTTTTATGTTCAATCTATTGGCAGCTTCAAGTATAGTCAAATTTCTTTCTGAACCTACAATTTGATTTTTAAGTAATAAGGCTTCGCTATAAGCTAAGTTATATGGAAGTTGAATAAATCTAAATCCGTGCTGTCTGCCGCCTATATTTTCAGCGAGTTTAACTACCTCCTCTAAAGATAAATATTCTTTATTATCCTGTGATACTCTAAAACAGGTCCACGTTGCCATGCCATAATAGCGGATTTTGGTATTTGATCTGTATTTTTCGTATACTTCAAAGACCTTGGCAAGCATTTGCATGAATTCCTCTCTGCTAACATCCTCGTGCCAACTTTCAAATGAATTATGAATATATACTAGATCTATGGTCTCTACATGCATATTGATTAATGACTTATCAATACATCTTTCAATGTAGTTAGGATTGAGAACATTGTAGCCAGAACTTATGTCGTGCGCCTTAATTAGGTCGGTTGAAATGAACATTTTTTGCATATATTCCATTACATCGATCCCTGGATAATCGCCATCGTTTGTAATGTATCCATTCTTAGTGCAAATAAACACTTCATCTCTCGATATAATACCGTCTTTTTCCAAACGTAATAATGCTCGGCCTACACTTTTCTCTGACTTCATAGCACGGTAATTAATGGCTGTGTCTATAACGTTGACCGCACCAGATTTGATTGACTCATAAACTGCATCTTCCATAGCCTTATCGTCCTCTGCAGTCAGTTGACCAAGGTAAGTACCCATTCCAATACTTGATAAATAAAGTCCA
>Ga0173483_10000585_pt1 | contig 10507 bp, 11 predicted proteins | sample NitcycUS178409R2_FD_122621 | JGI IMG/M metagenome (GOLD analysis project Ga0173483, IMG submission 122621) | Soil microbial communities from Arlington Agricultural Research Station in Wisconsin, USA - Nitrogen cycling UWRJ-S178-409R-2 (version... | ecosystem: Environmental > Terrestrial > Soil...
GGTCCATTCGTCGTGCTGCTCGGCCAGGACCGCGCCGACCAGCCGGACCAGGGCGGTGCGGTCGGGGAAGATGCCGACCACATCGGTGCGGCGGCGGATCTCCCGGTTCAGCCGCTCTTGGGGGTTGTTGGACCAGATCTGCCGCCAGGCCGCTTTGGGGAAGGCGGTGAACGCCAAGATGTCAGCCCGGGTCGCATCCAGATGCGCCACCACAGCGGGCAGCTTGTCGGCCAGCGCGTCGAGGATGCGGTCGAACTGGGCGTGCACCGCGTCGGCGTCGGGCTGGTCATAGACCGAATGCAGTAACGCTTTCACCCAGCCCCACGCCGACTTTGGGGTCGCTGCCATCAGGTTGGCGGCGCAATGAGTGCGGCACCGTTGCCAGCTGGCGCCGGGCATGGTGGCGCCGATCGCCTCGACCAGGCCCCGGTGCACGTCGCTAGTGACCAAGGCGACCCCAGACACGCCGCGGGCAGTCAATCGCGGAAGAACCCGAGCCAGCCGGCGCCGTCCTCCGCGGAGGTGACGTGCAGGCCGAGGATCTCTCGATAGCCGTCACTGTTTACCCCGACAGCGAGCAGGGCGTGCACATTCACGGTGCGGCCGCCTTCGCGGACTTTGAGGACGAGCGCGTCAGCAGCGACGAAGGTGTAGGGCCCGGCGTCCAACGGCCGGGTCCGAAACGCCTCGACCTGGCCGTCGAGATCTTTGGCCATCTCGCTGACCTGCGACTTGGACAGCCGGGTAATGCCGAGCTGCTCGACCAGCTTCTCCATCCGCCGCGTGGACACCCCCAGCAGATAGGAGGTGGCCACCACGCTGACCAGGGCGGACTCGGCCCGACGACGCCGCTCGAGCAGCCACTCCGGGAAGGTCTGGACCATCTGCCTAAGCAGGTCCGGGCTGGCCTGGGACAGCTGCTCAACCATCCAGGCGGGCAGGTCGATACTGGGTGTCGCGGTCATCGCGTAACTCCTTGTCTGAGCTCTGTGGAAGGACTTCAAACAAGATCACGCGGTGGCCGTCTCACATTACGACGCCACGCACATCAACGCCGAACTCACACACCACGTCGGTGGACACAACTCAACTTGGGCTAGCCGCCAGCCGGGTCGAGGGACCACTCCGTCCGGAGCGGCCCCGGGCCTTTCCCCGCTTCGTGCCGACCGAGTTTCAGAAGAAGTCGGGTTTTGATTGATCCGATCACCGTGCGGCGCGCGACAGTGTTGTTATGCAGGAACTGTCCCACCTCAGCGACACCAGGCTCCTCGGCCTGGTAGCCGAGCGGGACGAGGCTGCCCTGCACGAGCTTGTGGGGCGACACTCGGCGTGGCTGCTGCTGCGACTGCTGCGCCGAACGTCGGACCAAGACATGGCGCGGGAGGCGCTGCACGACACCTTCGTCGCTGTCTGGAGGCGTCCGCGGTCCTTCCGGGGAGAAGGCGACGTCGGGGCGTGGCTGTGGGGGATCGCGATCCGCCAGCTGGTGACCCGGATCCGTAAGCGGGCGCAGCCGACGCCGGTGACCGTGCAGGTGCTCGCCGCCCTGTCGCCGACGGTGCGCAGCGCCGAGGAGGAGCTCCTGATCGCGGTCGAGCACGGCCCGGTGGGTGACGCGCTGCGCACGCTCTCACCCGAGCTGCGACAGGTACTGCAGGCGACCGTGGTCGACGGGCTGACCACAAGGGAAGCGGGCCACCTGCTCGGCATCCCGCCCGGCACGGTCAAGAGCCGGGCGCGGGTGGCGAAGGCGAGGCTGCGCGAGCGACTGGTGAGCAAGGAGGCATGGTCATGAGCTGGCACGTGGACGAACGGGTCTGGGAGGCGTACGTCGGCGGGCGGCTCGACCAGGCCCTGGAGCTATCGGTTGACAGCCATGTCGCCCGGTGCGCCGAGTGCCGTGCGGCCGCGCGCGGCTACGCCCCGGCGGCGACCGCCGACGCGACGTGGGCCGCCGTGCGCGCGACGATCACCACACCCACGCTGCCTGCGCCGCTGCGTCTGCTGCGGCGACTCGGGATGCGCGGCGACGACCTCGTGGTCGTATCGGCCGCGGACTCGCTGCTGGTGCCGTGGGCGGTGGCGGTCGGCTTCGCCGTCGCATGCGCCTGCGTCGTCGGGTTCGCCGGGCTCGACCCGGAGAACCAGGACGCCGCGTTCCTGGCGATGGCACCGCTTGTCCCGGTGCTGGCGGTCGTGGCGTCGTACGCGACGCTCGATCCTCTCCGCGAGGTGGCGGCGCCGACGCCGTACAGCAAACTGCGACTCGCCCTGCTGCGGGCGACCGCGTCCCTGGCGGTGGCGCTGCCAGCGACCGCGGCGATCGGCCTGGCCGTCCCCGGCGTGGGCGACCTCGCGTTCGTGTCGCTCGCGCCATCACTCGGCCTGACCCTGGGCGCTCTGGTGCTGCTCACCTGGTGGGAGGCGCCGGTTGCCGGGGCGCTGATCAGCTCGCTGTGGGTGAGTGCGGTCGTGGTCGTCCGGGCGAACGGCACCGTCGACGCACTCACGGCGCCCATGGTCCAGGTCGCCTTCGCCGCGACCGGGGTCGTGCTGGCGGCGGCGCTGGTCCTGCGCACCTCGACGCTCCGGCTGCAGGGAGGTGACCTGTGAGCGCCACCGCGGCCCTCGTCGGCGTCTCGAAGAAGTACGGCCGGGCGACCGCCGTGCATCCGACCACGCTCGAGCTCTGGCCCGGGGTGGTGGGCCTGCTCGGCCCGAACGGCGCCGGCAAGACCACGATGCTGCGCCTCCTCTCCACCGCGCTCCCGCCGAGCACGGGCCGAGTCATGGTCGCCGGCTTCGACGCCACCGAGTCGCATGCGAGCCGGATCGAGGCGCGCCGGCGGCTCGGCTACTGCCCGCAGGAGGTGACCTTCCCGCGGGGCATGACAGCGTTCGGGTTCCTCGACTACGTCGCCGTCCTCAAGGAGTGGAAGGATGCCGACGCGCGGCATGCGGAGGTACGGCGGGTGCTCGACCTCGTCCACCTCAGCGAGCGCACGGTGATGAAGGTGTCCAGACTTTCGGGCGGTCAGCGCCGCCGCCTCGCCATCGCGCAGGCGCTCATCGGCGCTCCTGACCTGCTCATTCTCGACGAGCCCACCACCGGGCTCGACCCCGAACAGCGCGCGTCGCTGCGTAGCCTCCTCTCGGGCCTCGCGGGGACGGTGTTGATCTCGACGCACCAAACCGAGGACGTCTCGGCCCTGTGCGATCGCGTGCTCGTCATCGACGCCGGGGCGATCCGCTTCGACGGCACTGTGCCTGAGCTCCTGGCCACCGCAGCCGGCCGCGTCCACCTCGGACCGACCGCCACCGCCGGCGCGGTCCAGACCTGGAAGACCGGAACCGGGCTGGTCCGATCCATCGGGGGACAGGCGGCTCCCGACTCCTCCGCCGTCGACCCGTCGGTCGAGGACGCGTACCTGCTGCTCCGCTCCGGGCAGCGCATCACACAAGGAGTCATCTGATGAGTTCCACCACCGCAACCGGTTCGACCCTAGGCGTGCTCGCCCGGCAGGAGATCCGCAACTACCTCAGGTCCAAGGTCTTCTGGTTCGGGACCGCCCTCACGCTCGTCGTCGACGTCTTGCTGCTCGCCGACATCAACGACCAGCCGGGGTCGTCGAGCATCGACTACATGATCGCTCCGGCGGCGCTCCTCGGAGTGCTCGGCCTGGTCGTGATGTTCGGATTGACTCGTCGGTCCGACCGCGCCGCCGAAGCGGCCGGCACGGTCGCTGTCCCGGAGCGGACCCGCACCCTCGCTCTAGTCGCGGCCACGATCGTGCCCCTCTCGGTCGCGATCGTCTCGTTCGTTGTCGCGGTGGTCGCCTGGTACATGCACCCCCCAGCAGGGTGGGCCGTCCCGCCGGGGATCTCGAACGCGTTCGTGTTCACCCAGATGTTCGGCGACGGCGTGATGTGCGCGGTAGGCGGCCCGCTGCTTGGGCTGCTGCTGGCCCGGTACCTCCCCAAGCGTGGGGTTTCCGCCGTGGCGTCGGTTGTGCTGGTGATCGCGACGATCCTCCTGCAGGGCGGTGGCCTGGTCGGCGGCGAACAGCGTTACCGAGTGTTCTGGGTGTGGACGTACTTCGTGACCCAGTCCGCGGAGGGCGGCCCCGGGCAGCATCACATCACCACCAACCCCGGAAACCCGTACCTGTGGGTGCTCTATCTGGTGACCCTGTGCGCTCTGGGTGTCGTCGTCGCGGTCCTTCACGATCCGGAGTCGGACCGTGCCACGCTCAAGAAGGTGGCGCTCGGGCTGGTCGTCGCCGCCGTGGTGCTCGGTCTGCTCGCCATGACGCTCGGCTTCACCGAGAGAATCGTCAATCCCGAAGTCTGCCCGGTCTGCTGATGCTCACCTATGCCGCCAGGGTGATCCCGTGGCTGCGGGTCGTCCTGGCGACGGGTCTCGTGGTGGTCCTCATGGAGCTGGTGCGCTGGAAACCCTGGGTGCTGTGGCCGCTGGAGGGCACCGCGGTCGGCCTGCTTGCCGGGGCGACCGCGTGGTGCTTCGACGAGACCGCCGCGGTGGTCGTCGACACGTCGCCACGCGGGCTGCCCTGGCGTGCCGCCGCACGCAGTCCCGCCGTCCTGCTGCTCGCCCTCGCGTGGGGACTCGCCGTTCTCCGCGTCGGGACCGGAGCCGGGTTCGGGCACATCGAAGCGATCTTCGTGCAGGGACTTGCAGCCATCGCCGTGGGCGCGGCCTTCGCGTGCTGGCGTCGCGTCCAGGGTGAGGCGGAGCCGGGGCTGCTCTTCGCGACCGTCGTCGTCCCGGCGGTGACGGCGTGGGCGCTGGTCCGACCATTCGATAAGCATCTTGCTGTCTTTCCCTACGGCACCACCTCGGTACGCGGGTGGCAGCTGAGCACGATCGGTTGGGCCGCGCTGGGCACCCTCGCCGTTCTGCTGCTCATTGCCGCCCTGACTGACGCACCCTGGTGGCACTTCCGCCGGCGCCCACTACCCGGCGCGGTACCAATCCGGCGCGAGCCGTTCCCGGTAGATCGCCCGAGCCGCGCGGCTTAGTCCTGCAGGGCGATCTCGACCGCAGCCTGGGCGTGGGCGAGGGTCGTGTCGATCAGCGGCACCGGGCTGTCCTTGGCTTCGAGGAGCATGCCGAACTCGGTGCATCCGAGGATGACAGCCTGCGCGCCGCGTCGGACAAGATCCGCGATCGCAGCCTTGAACTTCTCCCTTGTGGCCGGCAGAAGGGTGCCCATAGCAAGCTCTCCGTACAGGGCGTTGTGCACGTTCGCTTGGCGTTCGCCTTCGGCGACCAAGACGTTGATCCCGTAGTGCTCCCGCAAACGGCCGACGAAGTAGCTGCCGGTCATGGTGTACCGGCTGCCGAGCAGCCCGACGGTCCAGCCCTCGTTGCTGAACCTCGCGGGCGGTCGGACGATGCAGACTCCCGCTGTCAACCTCGGTGTCGTGGAATGATTCCCCGTTCGGGCATGCCGAAGTGTGGCGGCGTCCTTGCCGTAGTCAAGGCCAAGCCCTGAAGGGTGGCCTGCGGCCAGCCTTGACTTCGACTGCGGGTGCCGCCGGTGGGCCGTGGTACCCGAACCCGGGGGGTTAGGTCGCGGTCAGCTCGGGGCGGGGATGGCGGGCAGGGTCATAGCAGGTGTGATCCGTCCAGCAGCGCCACAAGATCCGCACCCAGCGGGCGCCCAGGCCGCGCAGCGCCCGGTATTTGCCTTGCCCGCGGCCCCGTGCGGTCTCATAGACCGTCTTGGACCAGGGGTCTTCGCGGACGGCGACGAATACCCACCAGTCGATGGCGTGCCGCATCCGCCGGTTCGCCGCGTAATCGGAAGCGCACCTGCCGGGTGCGACCGGAGGCTTTGGTGACGGGGCTAATCCGGATTCAGCCAGCAGCGCATCGGCGGATGGGAATCGGTTGCGATCGTCACCCATCTCGCTGATCAAGGTGGCGGCCACGATCGGTCCGATACGGGGAAACGACAAGAACATCGCTACGTCGGGATGGAGCCCCAGCGGCTGGTCTGTACGTCGATCGAACGCGCGCAGATGGTCAGTGTGTAGCCGGAGCTCCTCAGCGAACAACCTAGCCGTGAAGGATTTGCCCGCTGTAGTGCCGTCACTGGCGGACAACAGGTGCGGGATAAGCCGGTCCACCAGCACCGCCGGGTCGGTGCGGCCGCTGTAGTGCTGCTGAGCACAAAATGCTGCCATCCGGGCGGTCTTGACCCGCCGCACCTGGTCAGGGGTGGCTCGGCGATCCGACACCGTGCACCTCGCCGGCGTTGACGGATCAGACGCCCGCGGATCGGCCGCCACCGTCGTGCTCGCCTACCCCAACGCGGCTGAGCGGCTCCGCACTCATGCCACAGCCCTATGGGATGCGCGGCGGCTGACGCGCCACCTTCACCGACGGGCTGCTCGAATACGCGCTGAGCGCCGGCTTCACCGGACATCGACCAGCCACCCTCACCGAGCACACCAGCGAAGGGGAACGCTCGCTCGAATCGTCCAGCACAAGTCCCAACGACGCGATGATCGACCACGTGCTCGCCTGCCTCACCGGCGAGGCCGAGAACTCATCGAGCCCGCCAGCGCGATTCCGGCACTGGAACTCACTCTCCAAGTGCACAAGCGCCTCAACCAGCCGCAGCACTGAAACCACGGCGGCGCTACCCACACGCCAGCGCGCGCAGCGGCCAGGCGCGCACTGCTCGTTCGGGCATCTGGGGGTCAAGGGGTCGCACGTTCAAATCCTGTCAGCGCGACCAAAAAGTCCCGGTAACTCAAGGGTTTCCGGGACTTTTGGGGTTAAGAGACTTGATCTTCCCATCGAAGCCCATCACTTTCACCCTCCAGCACGCCTGACGCGGACCTGCCGTCGAAGACGGCCGAGTTGTCGCCGGTCGTCTCCGGTTGCGGGGGAAGCGCTGTGCGCACCCGACCGGTATGAACTCACACGAGAATCTGCCGATCATTTCCGAGTTGGTTCTCGCCGACGCCTAGGGGCTTGAGCCGCTGTTGGACGTCACCGAGCCTGCCGCGTACCTGCGGCTGCCCGTCTTGACCGATCTACGACTGGGCTCCCTGGGCAAAGGGCGAACGGCTTACCGCTTCGGGAAGCACCTGAAGTTCACTGTCTCAGACGTACGGGCCTGGGTGGCCGAGCAGCGGGAAACGGCGTAGCCGCCATCTCGGCGCTCCGAGGGGCGGTTAACTGACATGGCCCGGCTACGACGGTCCATCGACACGTTCGGTCCAGGCGTGCCCCGGAGCGGCTTACGGCTCGAGACCGGACGTGACCGCATGTAATGCACGCGACGTGCCGACCAGCTCTGCGTCTACTCCGGGCACGGTGGCGGCGATGCTCGACCAACCGAAGGTTCGAACCGGGGCACCGGGTCCGTGAGATCGTGGCGTGGACCGGCTACAACGCGGCCCTGCTCACGCACATGGTCGGCCCGTCGGGCGAGCGGGCGGCTCCTGTCCGGCGGTGCCGGCCACCTGTTCGAGGTGGTCGAGTACTGCGTGGCCCCGGACGAGGACCTCGGCGGCTGGTTCGAGTCCGACGGCGAGATGACGGTCTAGGTGATGGACCGCGAGATCGAGGTGACGCTGGAGAACGAGGGCTCCTGGCGGCTCGGGGCCGGCGAGGCGATTAGCCATCCAGCCGACATCCGGCACCGCTGGGCCGTCCTCGGGGACGGGGCGGCCCGGATCCTGCTCTCGGTCGCGCACGCGCACCCAGCCGCTGGGCCCGTTCCGCTATCGGTGCGTGACGGCCAAGCCGGTCACTCGATTCATTGATGCAGCCGACCATAACATTATGTGCGTCATACTATGATGAGTGGTTGGTGCTGGCAACGGCTTGCCGGGCGAATGGAGGAACCAGTGGCGCGCTATGACAAGGTGCACAAGCAGGCGACGCGGCAGCGGATCATCGAGACAGCAGGTCATCGGTTCAAGCAGGACGGCATCGACGGCTCCGGCATCGCTAAGCTGATGGCGGACGCAGGGCTGACCAACGGAGCGTTCTACGCCCACTTCTCGTCCAAGGACGACCTAGTCGCCCATGTCGTCGCCGACCAGTTGGATACCCAGGCCGAGAGTTTCCGCGCGTTGCCGCCCGGCCGAACGGGACTTGAGGGGTTCCTCCGCGAATATCTGTCACCTCAGCACCGAGACAACCCCGCCGGCGGATGCCCCTCTGCCGCCCTGCTCGATGAGATCGCACGCTGCCCGGCCGGAACCAAGCACGCCTACACCGACGGTGCGCAAGCCATCCTCGACGAGATCGCCGCCAGACTGGCTCCTGAGGATCAGCAGTCAGCGCGCGCGAAGGCGCTCGGGCTCTACACGATAGCGGTGGGGACGCTGCAGATGTCCCGCGTTGTGTCCGACCCGAAGATCGCCGACGAGGTGCTCGAACAGGGCATCCAGAACGCCCGCATGTTCCTTGGGTGAGAACTGCCGATCACCCCGGGGTGGCGCCCTTGAGCTTGGCGATCTGCCCAGCCACCCTGCCGACCAAATTATGGTCGTGCTCTCATGGTGGCGTTGTGCTGGCGCCGAGGCGCTCGGCCCTGGATGGTGTTCACCGCCGCGCATGACGGGGTCGGTGCCCGTTTCGTCGTCAGGCTGGCGGGCGCCCGGCGGCGTTGGCGTCAGTCGGTTCGCCCGCGCGTGTGTCACGGATTGTCGACCTGTAAGCCCGAGGCCTCACCTTCGGCGTGCACCAGCGTGAGGACGTTCCGGATGCCCTGTTCGAGCACCTCGTCGGCGAGCTGTCGGTCGGCGGGACAGTGGCATCGCCCCGATCATCACGGCGTAGATGCTGAGCACCTTCGCGTGTACCGACTGCGGATCATGCGGCGGACGGCGAAGTCGCCGATGACCGCCAGCACGGCGTCCGCCGTCTGTCTTGAACCGGCGGCCGGCCGCCTCGATGATCCGCTGCCGCATCGCCTTCTTGTGCCCCTGCTGTGCCGCACCCGCATGCTCCTTCACCCCGCCGGACCCCGCAGGGTTTCTTCGCCTCGCACGCTATTCAGAGTACGATCATAATTTAATTTCCAGGAGGTCTTGCTCTCGAAGCCGTTGCCACCATATGGTAGTACGAACGTAATTTAAAACTTTTAGGAGCCCGTGATGACGGCAACTCGGCAGGTCGCGCTCGTAACAGGCGCGTCCTCAGGCATCGGCAAAGCGGCAGCGATCGCGCTCGCCGGGGCGGGTTTCCAGGTGATCGGAACCGGCCGCAACACCGCGCGAGTCACCGCGCCCGCCGGGGTGTCCTACCTCGACCTCGACGTGACCAGCGACGAATCGGTCGCCTCAGTGGTCAAGCAGGTGATCGACCGGTTCGGGCGCATCGACATCCTGGTCAACAACGCCGGCGTCGGCGCCAACGGCGCCGCCGAGGAGTTCTCCGTAGCGCAGACGCAGGACGTCTTCGACATCAACGTTTACGGCATCATGCGGATGACTAAGGCGGTCCTACCGCACATGCGCGCTCAACGGCGCGGACGCGTCATCAACGTCTCCTCCCTCAGCGGGTTCGTCCCCAGCCCGTTCATGGCCATCTACACCTCGACCAAGCACGCGGTCGAGGGCTACTCCGGGTCGCTGGACCACGAGGTCCGCGAGCACGGCGTCCGGATCCTGCTCGTCGAGCCCGGCCCGATCAACACCCCGTTCGGGGACCACAGCGTGCAGGGCGACACCCCACTGCCGCTCTACGCGTCGGGACGGCGCACCTTCGACGAGGTGCTGGCGAAGAACACCAGCGGTGGCGACGATCCCGCCGTCGTGGCCAAGGTGATCGTCGCGGCGGCCTCCGACCGGAAGCCGAAACTGCGGCGCACCGCCGGCTCGACTGCCGCAAGCATCAGCGCGCTACACCGGGTCCTTCCGGCTCGGATCTTCGACCGCATTGTCCGCAGATTCAACCGGATGCCGAGCTGACGCTCACCTTCGAGCAGCCGGACACGGCTGCAAGGCATGCCGACCCCTCGCTCCAGCGTCGAGCGTGTCGGGAATGCGGTGATTGCCGTCCGCCCGGTCCGGCTTGCGCTTGCTGCCGACGCCCGCGAACACCGGCGGCGACCGAATGGCCGCTCGCCTGTGGGTCCTCGTCGTCGCACTGGAAACCATGATCATCGCCGGCCTCCGGTCGCCGCGACGCGTCAATCTGTCCGCCCGTCCCACCAAGCTGCTCATCGTGCCACTCGTCCTCGGGGCAATTCCCTGGATGGTCTACGCGTAGCCATGTGGGACCTCAACCGTCAGGACCGCCATTACTCGGTGCAAGGGCCTCCGGCCTAGCCCTGCTTGGGCTGGTGACGTTGGCCGCCTTGTGGCCCGCTGCGCGTGCGTTCCAGCGGGGCGCGCCGTCTGCAATGGGGTCATGCCGGGTCGTTCAGCAGCTTCATGGCCGTCACGACGCTGCGGGTGAGGAGATGGTCGGACAGGTCGCGGTCTGTGAGCGCTCTGGCGAGTTGCAGCGTGCCGA
>Ga0173483_10000587_pt1 | contig 10497 bp, 9 predicted proteins | sample NitcycUS178409R2_FD_122621 | JGI IMG/M metagenome (GOLD analysis project Ga0173483, IMG submission 122621) | Soil microbial communities from Arlington Agricultural Research Station in Wisconsin, USA - Nitrogen cycling UWRJ-S178-409R-2 (version... | ecosystem: Environmental > Terrestrial > Soil >...
ACCACGTGGACGCGGGGTTGTTGAAGGCGTCTCCCGGATAGCTCACCATCACCCGCCATGTGCCGACACGGGTGGGCGTGAAGGTCGTGGAGAAGGCTCCGTAAGGATCCATCGTCGCGTTCTTCGTCTCCGCAGGGGACGAGCACCCTGGATCGTCCGGCGCGAAGAGCTGGACGGCGACCGGTCCCGTCGGCTGATAGCCGTTGCTGACCTGTCCGTTCACGGAGACGTCCTGGCCGACCACGACGTTGCCCGACGAGAGACCCGTCCACACATACGGCGACGCCTTCACGACCTCGGTGGAAGCGGCGCCGCACGCGAGCGAGACCGCGCCGTTGTTGGCGTCTCCCGGATAGTCCACGCGGTAGCGCCACGTGCCGATCTCGTCGGCAGGGCCGTAGTACATCCAGATGTTGAGCCACCCGCCCGACCAGGGGAAGTCCTGGCTCGCGACGGGCGTGCCCGAGCAGCTCGGGTCGCTCGGCCGGTACAGGCGCACCGTCGCCGAGCCGGTCGGCTGGAAGCCGCCATACCCGTAGCCGCTCGCGTAGAGCGTCGAGCCGATCCCGGTCGACCCGTATGACGAGAGGTAGAGGGAGGGCGTGGGCTTGACCACGGTGAACGGCTCTTCCGAGCATCCGCTGGTGGCCGGTTCGTTGTTGTCGTCGCCCGAGTAGTCGACCCTCCAGCGCCACGTCCCGACGGCGTCCACCGGGAACGACGCCGAGTAGTAGTCGCCGTTGCCTCTCACTCCGGTCCCCCACGCGAATGCTGCAACGGAGCAGTTGGGGTCGTTCGGCCGGTAGAGCGAAAACGTGAGCGCCCCCGTCGGCGCGTTCCCGCCCGAGAGCGTCGCCCGGTCGTTCACGTACCAGCCGAGCTGTGCTTCGGCCGGCTGCGGCGCCGTGGTCAACGTCGGCTTGGCCTTCGGGCACGGCTCGCCGTAGGGCTGGTAGGGCTGGTACTGACAGTCGCCTGCCGCGACGGCGGGCCGGCCGCCGTCGAGGAGGAGCATCGTGGCGGCGACCCCGACGACCGCGGCGAGGAACCAGATCGCCGCCTGGCGGCCCGAGGCTCGTGGAACCCTGCTGGACATCTCTTCCCTCCTCAATCGGTCGTGTGTGTTCCCGGCGACGGCGGACGAGCGAGCACGACCGCCGCGCACCCGAGGGCTGCGAGCGTCACGACGGGCATCTCCCAGTCCCAGTCGAGAGCGGCGTGGACGGCGAAGAGCACGAATGCCGCTCCGGCCACGGCGACGATCGGATCGCCTCTCCCCCGGATCGCCGCGGAAATCGGAACGATCACGAGCGCGAGGGTCAGGACGAGCCCGGCCGGCCCGAGCTCCGAGAGTGCCTCCACGTAGAGGCTGTGCGCGTCTCGCACGAACATCCCGTCGGGCCCGCGTCGCTCCCAGGTCAGGTGGAAGCTCCCCGCTCCACTGCCGAGCAGCGGGCGTGCGCGCGCCTCCTCGAGCGCTGCCTGCCAGTAGGCGGTGCGAAAGCTCGTCGTCGTGTCGACCGGCTGGAGCACGGCGATCGCCACGGCGGCCGCCGCGGCCGCCAGACCGACCGAGGCCAGGGCGGCACCGGCCGGGGCCCTGGCCGGGTCGACCATGAGCGCCGCGCCCGCCCACGCGACCGTCGCGAGAACGACGAGCCAGGCTCCCCCCGCATCCGTCCACACCGCTCCCGCCCACGCTGCACCACCGAGCAGGAGGGCGGCCAACGCGCGGAGCGCGATGCCCGGCCGCGTCCCCGGCTCGCCGAGCGCGACGAGCATCACGAGCGCGACCACGAGCGCGAGTGCCGCACCGCGGCTGCCGCTCAGACCGAGGACGAGCACGAGAAAGGCGGCGGAGCCGCGCAGGGCCCGCCCCGCGATCCCGGGTAGCTCGAGCCCGACGCCGACCACGACTCCGAGTGCCGCGAGGACACCGAGGGCATTCGGGTAGCCGAGAGGCTCCTCGAGGAGCGTCCCGTAGAAGCGGTCGACGACTTCTCCGGATGCGGCTCGCATGCAGACCGCGACGAGGCCGAGGACCGCGATCCCCGCAGCGAGACCGAGCAGCAGCGCCCGCCGACGCCTGTGGTCGGAAGCAAAGAGCAGCGCCGCAAGAGCGCTCGTGTAGAGCAGGGCCCGGGAGGCCTCCTGCTCCACGAGCGATCCTGGAACCGCCCAGCTCGCCGAGAGCGCCGTCCACGCGAAGAGCGCGACGAGAACGCCGAGCGCGGCGGCTCCGCCTCGCCCCAGCCCGCCGCCGTGCATCGCTCCGAGCACGGCCACGGCGGTGAAGCCGATCGTCAGCGCGGTCGACGTCCGCCCGTAGTAGCCGCCGTCGGTCAGCCCGACCGAGAGCACCATGGACGCCCCGAGGGCCGCGGCCGAGACGGCGCCGCAGTCGAGGCGCAACGCTCGGTCGCGCCCGACGAGACGAGCGGCGGACACGTGAGTCGCGGACCCGGTCATCCGCACCACGGTGAGCGATCGGCCTAACCGGGCGCTAACGGACGATCATGCGCAGTCGGCCGCGGTCAGCCCTGCCACTTGGCGGACCAGTCCGCCCCACCCGAGTCGCAGTCGTAGTGCGTGCCGTCCTGATCGTGCGTCACGTGCACCTGGAAGCGTCCCGACGCGGACGTGCCGGACGCGTCGAACGAGCCGCTGAACTTGATCGTCGTGCCCTCTGACGTCGTTCCGTCGGCCGAGAAGGTCCGGTCCGCCGCGATCGGAACGGTTCCGGAGTACGTCACGCCCGCGCTGAGCCTCCCGGGTGGCCGGCAGTCCGCCTGGTAGCTGAACTGGAACTGCGAGAAGCTGCGCCCGTCGGCTCCGACGACGAAGTTGACGCTTCCTCCCGTGCTCGCGAAGCCGCCGAAGAAGCCGGGCTTTGCAAGCTGTACGGGCGAGGGAGGCGGTGGCGCGGGCGTCGTAGGGGGCGGGGGAGCAGGCTCGGGTGCGGGCGCCGCCGGTGGCGGCGTCCCGACGGTGACGACGGACTCGCAGTCCTTCGCGACCTTGTCGCGCGCATCCGCGAGCACGCGGTCCCGACCCGGACCGCACGAGATCCGGTCGACTCCCGCGCCACCCGCCAGGTAGTCGTCACCCGCGAGGCCGACGAGCCGGTCGTCGCCGCCGCGGCCGTACAGCCGGTCCGCCTTTGCAGTCCCCCTGATGACCTCACCACGCGCCGTGCCGACGATGTTGGCGGCCAGCGCCGACCCGGTGGCGAGCGCTGCAACCGCTACCGCGACGAGCCCCCACAGCGGGATGCGCCTCCGAAGCGTCCCGTGATCGATCGAGTGGGTGCGCACGACGACCTCCTTCGTTGCACGGCACGGGGTCGAGCCCGTTCCCTGAGCGAGAGGGTCGCCGAGACGGCTAACGAGCCGCTAACCGGGGTGCATCATCCGACGAAGCGCTCCCCGCCGGCCGGCTCCTGGAACAAGGTGAGCTGCAGGCCGGCCGGAGCTTCCAGCCGCGAGTTGAGGGAGCCCCACGGCGTCGTCGTCGGCTCTGCCAGCACGGTCGCCCCGGCGTCCGCCAGCGTCTGCGTGCTCACGGCCGCGTCGTCGACCTCGAACGCGACGCGAATGTGCCCTGCGACACGGGAGCCGACCTCGACCTCGTCGATGTACTCGGCATGCTCAGGATCGGACAGCTCGAGCGTCGCTCGCCCCGCATCGAGAATCGTCACGCGGCCGTGCTCACCCGTGAACGCCCCGAGCTCGGTCAGGCCGAGCACGTCCCGATAGAACCGCAGGGCGTCGTCGTAGTCCTCGGCGGTAACGACGACGCGGAGCTGTCGGACGCTCACGCTTCGCGCGGGGCGGCGCCTGCGATCGCCGGGTCGACCTCGGCGCCGAACTTCGCGTGGAAGTTCTCGCGAAACATCGCGGCGAGCTCCTTCGCCTTGCGGTCGTACGCGTCCGGATCGCCCCACGTCGAGCGAGGGTCGAGGAGCTTCCTCTCGACGCCCGGGACCGAAACGGGCACCTCGAAGCCGAACAGCGGATCGGTCCGGAACGTCGCGTCGTCGAGCGCGCCGGAAAGCGCGGCATGGAGCAGCCCACGTGTCGCGGCGATCGGCATCCGGTGCCCGACGCCGAACGGCCCTCCTGTCCAGCCTGTGTTGACGAGCCACACCGAGGCCCCGTGGCGGTCGAGCTTCTCGCCGAGCATGCGGGCATACGTGGCGGGCGGCTGCGGAAGGAACGGAGCGCCGAAACAGGCCGAGAAGGTCGGCTGCGGCTCGGTCACGCCGAGCTCCGTGCCGGCGAGCTTCGCGGTGAACCCCGACAGGAACCAGTACATCGCCTGGTCGCGCGAGAGGCGCGCAATCGGCGGTAGGACGGCGAAGGCGTCCGCCGCGAGGAAGACGACCGAGCTCGGATGCCCCGCGCGCTTCGTCGGCAAGGCGTTGGCGATACGCTCGAGCTTGTACGCCGCGCGGGTGTTCTCCGTCTTCGAGTCGTCGTCGAGGTCGATCACGCCGCGCTCGTCGACCGCGACGTTCTCGAGGATCGTCCCGAACGTCCTCGTCGTGCGCCAGATCTGCGGCTCCGCCTCGGCCGAGAGCCTGATCACCTTCGCGTAGCAGCCGCCCTCGACGTTGAACACGCCGCTCGGGCTCCAGCCGTGCTCGTCGTCGCCGATCAACGCACGGTCGGGATCCGCCGACAACGTCGTCTTTCCGGTTCCCGAGAGGCCGAAGAACACGGCGACCCGGCCGTCCTCGCCGACATTCGCCGAGCAGTGCATCGGGAGCACGCCTTCGAGCGGGAGCCGGTCGTTCATCACAGTGAAGATCGACTTCTTGATCTCCCCCGCATAGAACGTGCCGCCGATCAGGACCTCGCTGCGGCTCGGATGCAGCACGACGAAGGTGCCGCCGCGTGTGCCGTCCTCGTTCGGGTCCGCCTCCACCTCGGGCGCGTGGAGCACGAGCGAGTCGACCGCGAACCGCGCCATCTCGCGACCCGTGGGCGCGATGAACATCGTCTTGGCGAACAGCGCGTGATACGGGCTCGCCGTGACGACGCGGACGCCGACGCGATGATCGGGGTTGGCGCCGGCGAAGTGGTCGACGACGTAGAGGGTCTCCTGTCGCGCGAGGTGATCCACGACCTTCGTGCGCAGGCCCTCGAAGTGGTGCTCCGCGAGGGCGTGGTTGACGTCTCCCCACCAGATCCGGTCGGTCGAGCCAGGCTCGTCGACGACGAACTTGTCCTCGGGCGAGCGGCCCGTGAACCGCCCCGTGTCGACGACGAGCGCACCGCCGTGCGCCAGCTTTCCGTCTCCACGCGCGAGCGCGTGCGTGTAGAGCTGGGCGGTGGTCGGGTTGTGGATCACACGCCCCTGCGGCGAGAGGCCGTGCTCGTCGAGAAGGGTCGGGCTCGTCGTCGCCGTCATGGTCGGGGTCTGCTCGCGGGCGAGCACCGGCAAACGGTAGTCGGAATCGGGCCGACGCGGGCGACGAGCCTCAGCTCGGCGTGGGCACGATCTCGCCGACGTCGGCGTCGCGGGCGACGAGGGACGCGTAGCGGCCGCCGAGTGCGAGCAGCTCGTCGTGCGTGCCGCGCTCGACGATGCGGCCGCGGTCGAGGACGACGATCTGGTCGGCGTCGCGCACCGTCGAGAGGCGGTGGGCGATCGCGATCACGGTGCGGCCCTCCGCAAGACGCTCGAGCGCAGCCTGGACGGCGCGCTCGGTCTGCGTGTCGAGTGCCGACGTCGCCTCGTCCAGGACGAGGATCGGCGGGTTGCGGAGGATCGTGCGCGCGATCGCGATCCGCTGCTTCTCGCCTCCCGAGAACCGGTACCCGCGCTCGCCGACGATCGTCTCGTACCCCTCCGGCAGCGACGCGATCAGGGTGTGGATCTGGCCGGCGCGCGCAGCCTCCTCGACCTCCTCGTCCGTCGCGTCGGGCTTGGCGAAGCGGAGGTTCTCGCGCACCGAGGCGTGGAAGAGGTACGTCTCCTGGGAGACGACTCCGACGGCCGCCGTCAGCGACGGGAACGTCACGTCGCGCACGTCGATGCCGTCGATCGACACCGTGCCGCGGGTCGCGTCGTAAAGGCGTGCGACGAGGTACGCGCAGGTCGTCTTCCCCGATCCCGTCTCGCCGACGAGCGCCGTCTTCGTCCCCGCGGGCACGGTGAAGGAGACGTCCTCGAGCGTCCACGCGTCCTGCTCGTAGCGGAACCAGACGTCGTCGAACGCGACGTCGCCGCGGGGCCGGTCGATCTCACGCGTCCCCTCCGCGATGTCGACCGGCTGGTCGAGGTACTCGAAGATCCGGTCGAAGAGCGCGAGCGAGCTCTGCACCTCGAGCTGGACGCCGAGCAGGCTGCCGATCGGGAAGAAGAGGCGCGTCTGCAGCGTGGTGAACGCGACGAGCGTGCCGATCGTGATCGAGGTCGACCCGCGTTCGATCGTCCAGCCCGCGAACAGGTACACGAGAGCGGGCATCACCGCGAACGTCGTCTGGATCGCGGCCATCATCCAGCGCCCCGTCATGCGGCTCCGCACCTCCAGCCCCGCGAGGCGCTGCGACTCCGTCTCGAACCGCGTCGCGAGGTCGGTCGCGCGGCCCATCGTCTTCCCGAGCAGGATCCCGGAGACCGAGAGCGACTCCTGCACGATCGAGGAGACGTCGGCGAGGGACGCCTGGCGCTCGGCGGTCACCTTCTTGCGCTGCTCGCCGACCCGCTTGGTCAGCCAGACGAAGAGCGGCAGGAGCGCGAGCGCGAAGGCCGCCAGGCGCCAGTCGAGGAGCACCATCGCGATCACCGTCGCGATCACCGTCGTGACGTTCGACAACACCGACGTCGCCGTCGACGTGACGACGTTCTCGATCCCCCCGATGTCGTTCGCGATCCGGCTCTGCACCTCGCCGGTGCGCGTCCGCGTGAAGAACGCGAGCGAGAGCCGCTGGAGGTGGCGGTAGACGGACGTGCGCAGGTCGTGCATCACCGCCTGCCCGACGAGGTTCGAGAGGAGCGTCTGCCAGACGCCGAGGATGCCCGTCACGATCGGGATCGCGACCATGCCGGCGACGAGGGCGGTGAGGAGGCCGAGCCGCACGGTCGCCTCGCCGCTCGACGGGTCGACCTGGATCGCCGTGTCGAGCACCGCGCGGAGCAGGAACGGCGAGACGACGCCGAGCCCGGCAGAGAAGACGATCAGCGTCCCGACGAGGCCCAGGCGCGCCCGGTACGGGCCGAAGAGCCGGATGATCCGACGAAAATTCGCCTTCCGGACCGCGGGATCGGCCGGCCGCTCGGGCATTTCGGCGGTGGCGAACGAGTCGAAGCGGCGTCCCGGCACGGATCGAGTGTGCCTGAGGCGCTTTCCCACCCTGCCGGGCGGGAAAGCGCCTAGGAGATTGACATGGCTCGCACCGCGTCACGAACGCGGCCGGTGAGCTCGCGCGTCGCGGGGATCGTCGGATCGGCCCTTTCGACGTCGATCGGCGGGCCGATCACGATCCGAACGCGCGCGAGCCGCGGGATGCGGGTTCCCGGCCGGAGCACGTGCGCCGCACCGACGATCGCGACCGGGACGAGAGGGGCTCCCGTCGTCAGCGCGAGGCGGGCGGCTCCGCGCTGCCACGGCCGGTCGACGTCGCCGAGCACCGTCCCCTGAGGAAAGATCGCGACCGCGTCGCCGCGCTCGAGCGCGCTCGCCAGCGCGGCGACGGCTGTCAGGTCCCCTCTCCGCCGCTCGACCGGGATCCCGCCGAGCCGGTCGAGCAGCCGGCCGGCGACCGGGTTCGACCAGAGCTCGTGCTTCGCGAGGAAGTGGAGTGGGCGCTCGATGGCGGCGCCGAGAAAGAACGGGTCCGAGAGCGAGTCGTGGTTGGCCACGACGATCGCCGGGCCGGTGGGGACGTTCTCCGCGCCGACGACCTCGATGCGCCATACGAGCCGCAGCAGCGGGCCGAGGACCGCGCGGGCGATGCGATAGAGAATCACGTCTCCGGGCAGCCGCGGATCGCGTCCGCGGTCTCCTCGGCACGACGCTCGTAGCCCTCCGGCGTCCCGTGGACCGCGTCCGCCGCCAGCAGCTCGGGGTTCCCGGCGACCAGCGTCGCCCAGTCGACGAGTCGGACGTTGCGATGCTCCGAACGCGCCTCCTCGAGCTCGTGGTTGAAGCCGGTTCGGGCGGCCCCGTCACGGACGATCGTCGCCCAGACGAGGCAGCGGTGGGGCCCGACGACGTCGATTGCCTCGTCGACGAGCCGTCGAAATTCGCGCTCGGAGCCGTCGGGGTCGTTCGTGCCGAGGCTGATGACGACCACGGGGGCGAGCCGCCTGTCGCGACGGCGCAGCTCCTCGATTCCCTCGGGCGTCGCACGTCCGACGCGGTCGTGGGCGTCGATCTGCCAGCCGGGCAGCTGCTTTCCGAGCTCGGGCTCGATGCCGACGTTGAGCGAGTCTCCGACGAGGGTGACCGAGCCGGTGTCCTGCGTCGCTCCGTCGTCGTCACGCAGGACGGCGAACGCGGCGACGCCGACGGCGATCGCGAGGACGAGAGCGAGGGAGAGTCGCATCGGGCAGGGGTGGCCTGGGCAGGCGTGGCCGGGACGGGCGAGAAACGGTAGTCGTGGACACGAACATCGCGGTCGAGCGGTTTCTCTCGAGCCCCGCGCTGTCGGACGCGACGCGACGCGCCTACGCCGCCGATCTGCGCGACTTCTCGACCTGGCTGCGCGGCGAAGGGCTCGAGCTCGACGACCTCGACGTCCGGACGCTCGCGGCGTACACGGCGGAGCTCGGTCGTGCGCGTCGCGGGCTCGCACCGACGACGATCGCACGCCGTCTCTCCGCCGTTCGCTCGCTCGCTCGGCATGCCCTCGGGCCGGCTCGCGTACCCGACGCGGCGCTCGCGCCGCGGCGTCCGCGGAGGCTGCCCGAGACACCTGCGCTGTCGGAGGTGGAGTCGGCGGTCGACGCGGCGGCGGGGCGCGACGGCGGCCCGCTGGCTTTACGCAACGCGGCGCTGCTCGAGCTCGTCTACTCCTGTGGCCTGCGATCGGCGGAGGCAGTCGGCCTCGACCTCGGAGACGTCGACCTGGATCGTGAGCACCTCCACGTCCGCGGCAAGGGGAACAAGGAACGGCTCGTCCCTGTCGGCGAGGAGGCGGCCTGGCTGCTCGCGCGGTGGCTGCGCGACGGCAGGCCGCAGCTCGCCCGTGGTGCGTGCGACGCCCTCTTCGTCTCCGTGCGCGGGAACCGGCTCGACACGAGCGTCCTCCGTCGGCTGCTTCCCAATCCGCACCGCCTCCGCCACGCGTACGCGACGCACCTCCTCGAAGGCGGCGCCGACCTCCGCACGATCCAGGAGCTCCTCGGGCACGCGTCGCTCTCGACGACGCAGATCTACAGCCACGTCGACGCGCGGCGGTTGCGGCGCGTGTACGACCACGCGCACCCGCGTTCGTAGCGCGGCGCGCAGGAGGGAGCGCGGCGCCGCCGAATCGGGTCCCGCCGCGATGAGCGACCTGACCGACCCCGACGTCGAGAGCTTCCTGCTCCTCCTCGCGGCCCGCCGCTCGCCGCGCACGGTCGACGCGTACCGTCGCGACCTGGCCGCCTTCGCGGCGACGATCGACGGGCGCATCGGCGAGACGACGACCGAGGAGATCGAAGCGTGGCTTGCCGCGATGCGCGCGGACGGTCGCGCTCCCGCCACGATCGCGCGCCGCCTCGCCGCCGTGCGAGCCTACTTGCGCCACCTCACGCTGATGGGAACGCGCTCCGACAACCCGGCGGCCTCGATCGCCGGACCGCGAAGAGCGCGAACCGTCCCGCGGACGCTCTCGCCGGCCGAGGCCGAGCGCCTCGTCGAGACCGCCGGCGGAACGTCGCCGCGTGCGATGCGCGACCGGGCGCTCGTCGAGCTGCTCTACGGCGCCGGCCTCCGCGTCTCCGAGGCGATCGGGCTCGTCAAGGCCTCGGTCGACCTCGACCAGCGCATCGTCAGAGTCGTCGGGAAGGGCAGCAAGGAGCGCCTCGTCCCCCTCGGGCGGCCGGCAGCCGACGCCGTGCGGCGGTACATGGCGCTCGGACGGCCGCACCTCGACCGTCGGCATCGCCCCGATCTCTTCCTCAACGCGCGTGGCGGCGCACTGACCCGGGCCGGAGCGTTCCTGATCCTCCGCCGCCTGGCCGACCGCGCAGGCCTCGAGCCGGGCCGCGTGCATCCGCATCTCCTCCGCCACTCGTTCGCGACCCACCTGCTCGAAGGGGGCGCCGACCTCCGGAGCGTCCAGGAGATGCTCGGCCACGCCGACGTCGGAACGACCGAGCGCTACACGCACGTCTCCGACCGGCACCGCCGCGAGGCGTACTTCCGCGCGCACCCGCACGCCCGACGCCGAGGCGAACGAACGCCGGACGCCCGTTAGGAAGGCGGGACCCGGGAGTGCCGGGGCGTGGCTCTAGCCTCGCCCCCTTCGTCGGAGGCCAGAGCGACTGCGCGCGCGACCGTCG
>Ga0173483_10000588_pt1 | contig 10489 bp, 12 predicted proteins | sample NitcycUS178409R2_FD_122621 | JGI IMG/M metagenome (GOLD analysis project Ga0173483, IMG submission 122621) | Soil microbial communities from Arlington Agricultural Research Station in Wisconsin, USA - Nitrogen cycling UWRJ-S178-409R-2 (version... | ecosystem: Environmental > Terrestrial > Soil...
CGTAAAAGGTTGGGAAGAGGGCTAAACATCCTCCTAAAAAATCCTAAATTCCTTTTTTTAAATTTTTATTTTCTTCAACAGAAACTGATACAGTAATACTATAAAACCTTAAATCTGGTTCATATAAAGGGAATTAAATTCAGATTATATGTCAAAATGACTTGTCGACGTTGCTAGGTATTAATTTAAAAATTATGACTTTGACCTTTGCTCAACACAGTGCAGGAGTTAGAAGATGTAGAAATACAATTTAATAGTGATTATAGTATAGGCATTTACAAGGTGGAGATATATGTGATGCTCGTAAGTTGCTATCAACAAGTTTTCTCTTTAATATTAATATAATAGCACAAAATTTTCTATTAAGGACTTTGTCATATATATGTGATCATCATGACTGATAAGTGAATCCGATGGTGTGTTCTATATACAAGTAAATTGCATCTTATGCCAGTGGCAATTGCCATTAACAAACATCAGGTCCGTACATGATCTCCCTTATAAAATAGCGATATCCATGTATTGTTTTTAAATTGCTGTTATGTCTTAAAGGCTTAAAATAGAAAGAATTATTTTTCATTTCGATCTAGCTAATATATAATCTTCATGGTAGGAAAAACAGCGGTGATATCTATAACAAGACATGGAATTGAGATTGCCCGTCGAATAAAGGAGAATATACCTGAAGTCGAGATCTATGCTCCAATGAAACATAATGATTCCACTTCTGATATAAATTGGTTTACAGAACAGACATCACAGCTAGTAGCAAACCTTTTCAAAACTAAGGATGCTCTGATTTGTATATTTTCGTTAGGTGCAGTAATAAGATTAATCGCACCATTTCTTGTTGATAAGAAGAGTGATCCCGCGGTGTTAGTAATTGATGATAAAGCAAACTTCGTTATTAGTACATTATCAGGACATCTTGGAGGAGCAAATGCACTAGCACGGCTTATTGCTTCTTTTTTTATGAATTCTCGGCCAGTAATTACTACAGCTGCTGACGTTAACGAAACCATTGCTGTTGATTTACTCGGAAGAGAATTTGGATGGGAAATTGAAAACAACAAAAATGTAACAAAAGTCAGTGCTTTTATGGTTAATGAAGAGAAAATAGGATTATACCAAGAAACAGGAGAAAAGAATTGGTGGCATTCATCATCATTGCCAAAGAATGTTATAGTGGTCAAAAGCCTTGATCAAATGAGATCGCTAGATTTTAAAGGAGCATTAATAATTTCGGATAGGATAATTACTGACGCGATTATCTTAGAAAAATCAGTTATCTATAGACCAAAAAGCCTGGTAATAGGATTAGGGCTTCATTGGGACACAAATAAAAATGACATTGAATCCGGGATTCGTGCTGTAATGAAAGATAAAGGATTAAGCCCCATGAGCATTAGAAATGTTTCATCTATCACTAAAGAAATAAAGATAAGGGGATTACAGGAATTTTCGGATCAATATGGCATTCCAGCAGAAACTTACGACAAAGATAGACTTGCTGCAGTTAAAGTTCCACATCCTTCCAATATGGTACAAAAATATGAAGGAACCGCAAGTGTATCTGAGGCATCATCAATACTAAGTTCAAAAGGCGAACTTATAGTTCCAAAACAAAAATTCCCGCCTAATCTCACGATAGCTATATCTAGGATAAAGTTTGAATAAATTGTTGAAGAAAGCACTGTTAATTGTTGATAGGGGTAGCAGAGAGCCAGAAGTAAGGCTGGAGCTTCAAAATATTTGCTCAATTGCAAAGCGCAAAGCGAGGTATGATTATACAAATTATTGCTTCTTAGAAGTTGTGCCTCCGTTTATAGAGGAAGGTATAAGAAAATGTGTTGATAGCGGTGCTGACTTCATCACTATAATGCCATATTTTCTATATCCTGGTATGAAGTTAAAAGATTCAGTCAAACAAAGTGCCAAAATTGGTCAAATCAAGAACGTGAACATAGTTATAACAAAACCACTTAGTTATCATACTATAGTCACGGATGTCGTAATTGATAGAATCTATCAATTAAAAAGAGAGCATAAAATTCAATTTTCTGATTCTGAATGCGATATTCTACTTATTGGTCATGGTAGTAGTGATAAATGTGCCCGAAATGCCTTCATTTATACGGTTAATACCCTGAAGCCTTTTTATCGGAATGTAAACTTTTGCTTTCTTGAATTAGACAAGCCAGACATAAATGAAGGCATAAAGAATATGATACTTCAAAATGACCCGAAAATTATTCTATTAGTGCCATACTTTTTACATAATGGTGCTCACATAAAGTATGATGTAATCATGGATATTGATGAAGCACTTAGAAAATACAGATTCAAGAATGTATTTATGACAAAACACTTAGGAGTGGATGAAAAGTTGGTTGACCTTATAGTTGAACGTGCCAAAGAGGTAGAAAAAAGAAGAATTGACCTCTTATAATAAGAATTACGAAACTCCTGCAAACAGAGAAATGTCAAATAGGGCGTTTGACATAGAAAAGAAAAGCTTAGATATAATAGATAGTGAAATCGGGCAACATTATTACAATGAGTTAGAATGGGCTGTTGTGCGCAGAGTTATTCATGCAACTGCAGACTTTGATTTTGCTAGAAGGGAAAGAGTGGTATTTCATAGGAATGCAATCACATCTGCATTCAATGCTATCAAAAATAAATGTAACATTGTTACTGATGTAGATATGGTACTTTCTGCGATAAACAAAAAGTTAGTTACTGATCTTGGATTGAAGGTTATGTGCTATATTTCTGATAAATCTCTAGCCAACGAAGCTCGCAAATTTAATAAAACTAGATCGGAAATGGCGATGCGTCGTGCAGCAAATGAAATGAATGGAGGGATAGTAGCTATCGGCAATGCACCTACAGCACTCTACGAAACAATTAATATGATCCGAGAAGACGTTGCAAAACCTGCGCTTGTTATAGGTATTCCCGTTGGCTTTGTCTCTGCTACTGAATCTAAAGATGAGCTTATGAAGATCAATATTCCATTTATTACCAATGTGGGCAGAAAGGGTGGAAGTCCAGCAGCATCTTCAATATTGAATGCAATACTGTTGCTCTGTCAAAGTAGTACATAGAAATTATACTATCGATTTAGAAATGAATCCTTTAGCTGGGTGACCCATGAAATAATATGAAGGTTCTACTTTATGACTTAAGATGATCGTTTGAATGAGAATAACGTAGATTCCAATAAAGCGTTGCACCAGAACGTCATAAATCTAATGGATGGTTTTTAGAACAGGCACTTGAAGCAAAGAATACTCTATTCTGACTCTTCTATTGCTCCTACTCTACTTGCAAGAAGACTTTTAGTCTTTTTATCGCTTCATTCATTCTTCTCATCCTTGAAAAGGAAAATGAATTTGGACTTTTTCTTAAGCATTCTATTGGTTGGTATTGCTATAGTCTTCCATATGGCTTATAACAGGCATTAAGCAATATTGGTTACCAAAATATTTAGGTTTTGCAATAGCAATAGTTCTCAAAAGAGCTAATATTTTCTCGTCAGAAATTGTTTGTAGAATATTAAAAAATGTAGAAAAGGGGGTTATTAGATGCCGGTAAAGTCAGTAGTTTCAATGGAAAGATCCTTTAGTCTGATGATATTGATGAAAAACCTTTTTTGCTTTCATACATAATCGTAACTGTGCTATTTTGTATCGCTTGGTTTGCTATCGATATTATCTGTTCCTATGTTTGACTACACTTTATCATGTAGTTCAAAGGTCCTTTCGGACAGAATGGATATCATATACAATGTTTTTCGCTGCTTTTTCCTTTGCCTAATTCATTCTTTACCTTCTTTATTGCTTGGTGTTAGTCTTAGCTGCATTCCACAGCATGGACAAAACACACCATTGTGATAAAGGTAAATCTCACATCTTCTACAATATTTTTTGCCAGAAAAGTAGATGTTCTCTCCCACTTGTATTTTTGAATATATTCTCTCACAGATATTTCTACAAACCATTGGGGTAAAATCTAAGAAAAGTTGAGCTGTTATAAGGATTGGAGTACTAGTCACAGAGGGAGGGGAGATGATGATATATAAGATCATATATATCTGTTAGTTTTCAAACTTTTTATCAACCTTATATGACTGATTTGGAACCTGTTAGAAGTGGTCCTAGAAGGAAAACCCTATGTGTGAGCTACCGGGTATTATTATTTTCAATATCTTGTATCCAATAATGCGTATAACATTATGCCAACTACTTTGTGATAGAACAATATGCATACCAATTTCATGGATCTTGATAAACTAATACCTATGAAGTATCATACGGTATAACTAAAGCTTTACTAATGGAGGCAAGAATACCAAAAAAATTTTAACAGCTACTTGTATATAGAAAATATAGATTGAAAGAAATTCGCACTGAGATTGATATTAGAGCATCTTCTGAAAAGGTATGGCAGGTACTAATAGATTTTAATAACTTTCCACAGTGGAACCCATTTATTAGTCAAATAAACGGGGATCCTAAGGTCGGAACAAAGCTCAAAATTCAACTTCAGACTTTAAGTGGAAAGAGTAGAACCTATCGGCCAACAGTGACAAAAGTTGAACCAAATCGCGAGCTACGGTGGTCTGGAAAATCTTTTGTACCTGGAATGTTCAATGGCGAACGTATTTTTACTATAGAACCACTGAACACAAATCATGTACGCTTCATACATAGGGAAGTCTTTACTGGAGTAGGAGTTGCTCTTGCAGGCCATCGTTTAGATAAAGATATATATCAAAGTTTTCTAAAAATGAATAATGCCTTTAAAGAAAAGGTTGAGCGAGTAGCTAATTAATTTACTCACTATTCGCCTAGTTAATTTGGTCTAATGGCTCCAACAGCAAAAATTCATCCTTGTTAGATTTCTGCATTTGTTTTAAAGGACAATGGTTATGTTAAACGTGATAGACTATAGCATCAAAAAAATCTACGTATTAACTTTGTGGTGACAACAAAATATGATCTCCAACTTCTAGATATTTAGACAGCGGAAGAGACAATTTAGTTTGAACCACCTTATTTTAGGCTCAAACTAGATTATATCAAGGGAGCCTACAATACAAGAATTATAAGAATTATACAAAAAGAAAATATCTGAAATAGCTGTAGAGAATAATGACTGCGTAGCAGCAGAAGATGTAAGTCAAAGAGCGCCGAAGTATATCTATTTCATCACCGTAAGGTTAACTTCATCACATGCAGGTAACAAGACTTTGATTTAACAGAACCACAAATGAAAAATATATTAAGTCTAAATTAGAGTAGACGAATGGATATTGACGATATAGGACAATTAGTGAATGTATTAAAAATCAGTTACTACTGCGGTCATGGATTTTTGCTATAAAACTTGAACCATCTATGTGTATATCGCTGTCGATTATAGTGATGCTCACTCAATGGCACATAGCTAAAGGAATTGCTAAAGCCAGCAAATATTCAAGATTGTGTTATGACCAGCAAGGCAAAATCAAAATCAATAGAATATGTTAACTTTTGTTGATACTTAAGACTAATTTGCAATTACATTCATAGAGGAGTATTAGTAAACTATCAGAAAATGTGTATGGCGAGTAAGGAATTTTTAATGGGAGTTGTGTTCCATTCTCTGAATCACTTCTTTCAAGTCGGGATCTAACAATAATTTTGAACCACACTTATATTACTAAGCGCATACCTGTTATATAATCTTGAGAAGTATCATCAGTTATAGGAACAACTTCTTACTACAATTAATTATTATTATGGTAGGTTTGATGATAATATATCCTCATGCATCAACGTTTGCACAAAGTTCAAAATCAGCAGATTTGGTTCACTCTAAATACACGGTAGTCAAGACAAACCGATCAGAACGTTTTGATATCCCATATACTGCAGCAAACGATGATAGAACACACCCAATTGTTTATACTTTTGCTAAACCAATATTTGAAAGTTGGATTTTAAACATACAGAATAATCTATCTTATGCTTCTAGACAGGATGCAAAAGTTGTAATAAAATTACAAGAACCTAAACCAAGTGAGAAATTCATTGAAATTGCAATGTATGGTGATAATGCTTCTAAGAGGATTTGGGCAGCTGTAAATACAAAAGAAGCTGGATATGTCCGGTTATATGATAATTATAAAAGTGGAGTACCTGGGTGGTCAACAAGGGACCCAATAATTATTGGATATGATAGTAATTCAGGGCTGACGATTAATAGTGGCACAAAGGTTCTAGTTAATCAATTATCGATAAATGGGTTTACGCTTGGTTCCATTGCAGTATACGGGAAGGATGATGTGTCTTCTCCTCTTAACACATACACTGGTGACATATCATTTGAAGTACTTTATGGAAATCCTTCTGATTCTCCAATCTATTATCTGCCACTTGGTATGGTAATTGCAGTTGGTGGTGTTTTAGGTTGGTTCCTTGTTTTCAAGAGAAGGGAGAGTATCTCTTCCTACTAAGATGTTTGACTGAAAAGATATTAAAACCGCCCTGAATGAGTAAGATAGTTAATAAATAGAGAAATTCATTCTTCAGCTAGAACATCTACCAGTTTTGCTTGTGGAAGGTATAGTCAATGTGAATATTGTAAATAGCCCAATAATGGTGTTTTCCTTAATATGGCTTTTAACAAGATGAGTATTTTATCATTTTCTTATTGCAAAGGAACACTTTTCCTATACAAATTGTATGTCATCTTTTTTAGTAATAGGGTGTCTTTTACTTATTATCATGATGAATAGGTGATTGCTTAAGCTAATCTTTCCAATCCGTGGATCCATTTCAGAATAAGTAAGGACATGGAGAATTGTTCAGTAGATCGTGCTATTTGCATAATGTCTTAATGTTCTTATTCTTATAGATATTAGTTTAGCATAAGATACGAATTTACACAAATTTATGTAAGTGTCTCAATTGAAATGTGATGAAACCTTTACCTGTCAAACCGGAAGAGAAGATGTGTTGCCATATTGATGCCATCTTTGGAGTGGGAGCCTCTGATATTCTCCTGGGAAAAGATCTTCAATTTGAATATTCTAGAAAAACTGGTCGGATTAAAAACATCAGTATTGATAGTCGTTTAATTGCAACATTGCGGACTGATGGTGGAATTGCTTTAACAATATTTGGATCCACAGAATTGTTAAAGAATAAAAAATTCAAAAAGAATTGTATTATTCCATATGAAGAAGCGGTACCATTTGTCAGTGAGGGTCGATCTTTATTCTGTAAACACGTAGAATGGTGTGGCTCAAATGTCAAAGTTGGATCGGATGTCGCAATCATAGATAAAAATGATAGAGTCGTAGCAATAGGCAGATCTCTATTGGGATCCAAAATGATGAAAAAGTATCATACAGGAGTTGCTGTCAAGGTTAGAGAAGGAATAAAAAGCAGGATAAAATAAATAATAATGGCATGATGCGTGGCAGTAACCGTGAAATGAGACGTATGCTGGATAAGATGGGACTCGAAATGAAAGATATAGGTAGCATTGAAGAAGTAATCATTAAAACAGAAACTAAGGAACTTTACCTTATAAAGCCACAAGTAATAGAAATGAAAGGAAAAGACAGTACTATTTTTCAAGTAGTAGCCACGAATATCGAAGAGAAGCAGAGGGATACTCTTGTATTTAAGGAAGAAGACATTATCCTTGTTATGCAACAGGCAAATGTTTCAAAAGAAAGAGCAATTCAGGCATTAAGTGAATCTAAAGGTGATATGGCCCAAGCAATTTTAAACCTCACGACATAAGAGAACGGTATCATTTAAATGAATCTTCAAGGATGAAGTTAAACTGAGTCCTAGTTAAATTGCACAATCTAAATTTCTTTGTTACAACTTTGAGGTAGGATTTTATAACAGTGTAAATTGGCAGCTATAGACTATGAATAGTAGTAGCAAATTCAATTTCCCCTTGTCTGAGGCTGAATGGGAAATAATTCTAGACTCTCTTAGTAACACAATATTCAATGAGGATATTACAGAAGAATCTAGAAAAAAGGCGAAAGAATTATTTTTAAAGTTACAGAAAGAACTTCCAAAATATGAATTATAATAATTACAATATTACTGTTGTCATATTACAATTTTATAGGCTTTATGATTTTTAAGTTAGATCAACTGCAAAACGTAGTGACCTATATCTATTATAATCATTTAGCAAGATCTTTGCCAAATGTTTTGTAATATCAGTAACACTAAGCAAGCCTGTAATTCTATTATCTTCTTCTAAAACCACAAGTCGTTTGATGTTGTTTTTTCTCATTACTCTTGAAGCAGTATCTATTGAATCATATGACATGATTGTTATAATAGGAGACGACATTATTTCTTCTACTTTGATTCTGCTTGCAGCGACGTTCTTTAGACATACGTGCTTAACCATATCACGTTCAGTAATGATACCATGATGCTGGTTGCTTTTATCTACCACAATTACCGAACCGACCTTCCTCTTCACCATAAGATCAGCAACGTCTTGGGCAGTTTTTCCAGAGTCGGTAGTTATCGTAACAATCTCTTTTTCTGACATTATCTCGTTTACTGAGCTCATATTTATTTTAGTACATCTCCTTTTTATATTATATAAGTAGCGGTGTATTGAATATTGGATAGATATTTGTAAATTAAAGGCGTGTTATGTGTATAAGGTTCAATTTCCCTTCGTTCGTGATAGATGCCGGAGGCGGGATTCGAGCCCGCGACCTTTCGATTATGAGTCGAACGCTCTGGCCAGGCTGAGCTACCCCGGCAAGCTCAGCAGCGTCAGCAACAATAATTCATTTTTGAGATAATATAATCTATTCAAACATACGTCCTTCTAGTACAGGTGCTCATGTATGAAGTTTATCTATATGCTTAGATAAAATTACTTTCGAATCAACTGATAGTTCACAGTATGGACAGTTAAATTTAGCTGTGCTAATATCCTTCATGTAAACAATCACCTTTGGGTTGATAATACATACTGGTGTTCCACTGAGGGCAGTATCTGCTGTAGAAATTGTTGTCATCTGAATCTTTTCAAAGATATCATCCCGAGCTACCATTCCAAGGATGGTTCCATTTGAACTAACTATGATTTGCCTTACAATATGCTTATCCATAATAGAAAGTGTTTCTTTGACTGTAGTTTTTGGATCCACAGCTAATACTGGGCTGTTCATAATTTCCCGAAGTTTGACTTTGGACAGATTTCTGCCTTGGGACATTACCTTAAAAAGGATATCTGTTTTGCTTACTATGCCGATAACTTCTCCATTATGTGATACAAGAACACTACGGGCATTTCTTTCTTTCATAAGTTTGATTGCTTCATCAGCAAGACTGTCACTTCCGAGAATAATTACATTTGTGTTTAAAATAAGTTCAATTGGTGACGATAGCAACGATGTGATATTATCTGGAACATGAGACAAATCCTTTATAAGGTAGACTAATGTGTTTTATTTATAGTTGATCTTGTATCATCTCTGTATACATCTATCATATTATCTGATCCAGTGATTGTTATTAGATGTGTTAAGATAGGCTTTTTGTAGTCACATCTATTTTTATTTAAACCTGTTATATTATCCGAAAGTATATCCCTGCATAAATGTAAAGATTTAGGAGCCATCAAATTCTTATCATGATCAGAGCACTGGATTGGCAGTTTCTCTATACTCCTCCTTGATATATAATCCCATAGAAAAGCACAATATTTGACTCGAATCTATATATATGAATCTGTGGTAGGTCAGAACAGTACTTTATATGCCTGAGTGCCATTTTACTGATGGAAATCTAATCATCTTATATGCTATACACAGAAGTAGTTCAATCGATCATGGTTTACCTCGCTATATAGATGAGAGAATAAAGACATGTATAGATACTTTTAGAATTATTATGCAATCAAAACCTGACAAGCATAAAACCATGATCATAATTGTTGCAAATAGAAAATCTACTCAAAATATTAAAGATGAATTGGTAAATGCAGGAGTTGATGAAAAAATAATTGCAGCGGACTATATTTCAGAAAATATGGCCCAGACTTTTGATCACATTTTAAACATTATTAAGACCAAAATTAATCCACCATACATTTACTTTGTCGGTTCTGTTTGGCTTAGAGATATTTATGATTCCATTGTAGTTTCTAAACTAAAAGGATATAGAGTTCAATTCCAAGGTGCTTTAGATCATAGACCTAGCGAAGAAGTTGAGATGGATAAGATGTTGGATATTCCGAACAAAGGCATAGGATACTACAGAAGAAAGGCAAAAGATAAAACAATAGATATGCTGCTTAACTATATATTCCCTGAAGGAAAATAACCTTTTCTTGCTTTCTTAGTAGATCGCTAAGATTTAATATCCATTTCATGCTCGGCTAATGTACAGAATATGCGGTCATCGTCTAGTTTGGTTAGGACACTGGCCTTCCACTCCAA
>Ga0173483_10000589_pt1 | contig 10481 bp, 13 predicted proteins | sample NitcycUS178409R2_FD_122621 | JGI IMG/M metagenome (GOLD analysis project Ga0173483, IMG submission 122621) | Soil microbial communities from Arlington Agricultural Research Station in Wisconsin, USA - Nitrogen cycling UWRJ-S178-409R-2 (version... | ecosystem: Environmental > Terrestrial > Soil...
AGGGAGCCATTGAAGCCGCCGCTCCGGAGATCATTGCCATCGAGGTCGAGACGGCCGCAGAGGCGACGAGCTCCCGGAGCCCAGTGATCACCGTCGACTCGCTCTGGTCGCGGCTGGATCAGGGCGCCCCCGCCGTTACCGGGTCGGCGCCTGCGGTGATCTCTGGAGCAACCTGGGAGGAGGTCGCTGGGCTGAGCGATCTGACTGATGGAGCTGTCGACGGGTTCTTCGTCGGTCAGACCACGATCGTCGGCTGCCGGATCGGCGCTGACCTATATGCGTTTCTCGACCGGTGCGGACGGTGTGCCGCCAGCCTCGCCACTGCGTCGTTGGGTCGACTGCTCGGTGGCGCGGCCGGTGATGGGGCACTCTGCTGTCCGGCCTGCGGTGCGCACTTTGCCGTCCGCAAGGCAGGTGCGTGCCTGGAGCAGTCGGAGCTGCATCTCGACCCTCTGCCCTTGTTGCTCAATCATGGCGTTGCGACCGTCGCCCTGCCGACCACGGTGGCGGCGTGACCACGCTTCGCCCGGCGACCGGGTCTGCACTGGCCGGTCTCCGCCGGATCATCAGTGAGCGTCCGGCCCCGGTCGTGGGCGAGCGATGCGAGATGTGCGCCGAGCCGATCGCCGACGATCATCCCCATGTGGTGAACCTGGAGAGCCGGGCGCTGATGTGTACCTGCCGCGGTTGCTACCTGCTGTTCACTGCGGAGGATGCCCAGCTCCGCTACCGGGCAGTGCCCGATCGTTACCTCTCGTTCCCCGACTTCGCCCTCGACGCTCGGCAGTACGACGAGCTGGAGATCCCGGTCGGGCTGGCCTTCCTCTTCAACAGCTCTGTGCTGAACCGGACCGTCGCGTTCTATCCCGGTCCGGCCGGCGCGACGGAGTCCGAGCTGCCGCTTGAGGCCTGGACTCGCGTCGTGGAGGCGAACCCTCAGCTGTCGGTACTGCGGGCCGATGTCGAGGCGTTGCTGCTCCGGGGAACTGATCGAGGTAGCGAGTTCTCCTGCCACCTGGTGCCGATCGATGCGTGTTACGCCCTGGTGGGCCAGCTCCGCCGGCTATGGCGCGGCTTCGACGGCGGCACCGAAGCCCACCAGGCCATGGACGACTTCTTCGCCGAAATCGCCGCCCGCAGCCGACCCGCGCCGCCGATCGCGGAAGCCGAGGTCGGCTGATGACCGCGCTGACGTTCAGCGTGCTCGACATCGTGGCCGAGCCGTACACGGTCGCCCCGCAGCTGACCGCGCGGCTCCGCATCGAGGAGTCCAGCGACACGGTGATCCATGCCATCGCCCTTCGCTGCCAGGTCCGGATCGAGCCGCAACGCCGGTCGTACAGCGATGCGGAGGCCGACGGGCTGCTGGATCTGTTCGGCGGACGCTCGCGCTGGCGCGACACCCTGCGACCCTTCCTGTGGATGCAGTGCAACGCGACGGTGCAGGGGTTCCGGGGCACGACCGAGCTGGACCTAGCCCTGCCATGCACCTACGACTTCGAGGTCACCGGCTCGAAATACCTGCACGCGCTGCGCGACGCAACCATCCCGCTGGCGCTGCTCTTCTCCGGAACGATCTTCACCCGCGGCAGCAACGGCTTCGGCGTCGAACAGATCCCGTGGGATTGCGAGGCGTCCTATCTCCTGCCCGTCGAGGTCTGGCAGGAAATGATCGCGCTCAACTACCCGAATACCGGCTGGCTGCGACTGGACCGCGACATCATCGAAGCAATGAGCCGCTATCGAGCTGAGCGCGGCCTGACTACCTGGGATGCGACCGTCGAGTCGCTGCTGGCCGCGGTCGACATACGCGTGCCATGACCCTCGACCTGGCGCGCACGGTCGCCGACGCCGTGCTCTACGAGGGCTATCTGCTCTATCCCTACCGCGCGACGTCGGCGAAGAACCAGGCGCGCTGGCAGTTCGGCGTGCTCGGGCCGCCTGGCGCCGCTGAGGCCGGCCTCGGCGAGGAGTCGACGATGTCGGTCGAGTGCCTGCTGCGTCGCGCTAGCCGCGATGATCTCCCGCGGCCCACGGTGACGGTGTACCTGCGCTTCCTCCAGCTGCAGTACCGAGGCTTGGAGCGCCTCGATCCGGCGGATCCGAGCCGATACGTCGCGACTAGTGAGCTGCTGCTCAATGACGACCTGCTGCTCAGCTGGGACGAGGCCGTCGACCATGAGCTGAGCTGGCCGGCCTATACCTTCGACGAGCTGGCCGACGGGGTTCGGCAGACGGTGACCATCCCCGGCGCCGAGCAGGTCGAGTCCCTCACCGCGGCCGACGGCCGCACAGTCGGCCGTGTGGTCCGGCGCCGCTGGCCTCTGAGCGCAATGCTGACCGCGGAAACGACCGAGGTCGACGGCTACCCTCGGCTGAGGATCACGGTCGAGAACACGGCGCCGGCGACTCCGCGTACCAAGGATGACGCCGTACGGAGGTCCCTGCTCGGCGCCCACCTGCTGCTAGAGGCATCGGGCACCGGATTCGTGTCGTTGCTCGAGCCGCCAGACGCAGCGGCTGCATCAGCGGCGGCTGCGTGTCGCCAGCACCGCTGCTGGCCCGTGATGGCCGGCCCGCCAGGCACAGACACGGTGGTCCTCGCCTCACCGATCATTCTGTACGACCATCCCGAGGTGGCCCCGGAGAGCGCAGGAGCCCTGTTCGACTCGACCGAGATCGACGAGATCCTCACGCTGCGGGTGATGACGATGACCGAGGCCGAGAAGGCCGAGGCGCGGGCGACCGATCCACGGGCACGCGAGATCATTGATCGTTGCGATGAGATGACTCCCGAGATGCTGCAGCGACTGCACGGGATTCTGCGCGAGCCGCGCCCACTGACTGGTGCCACCACCGACCAGGCCTGGCTCGACACCGGCGGTGCCGCGTGGTGGGATCCCGCAGCGGACGAGTCGGTGCGGCCCGACGTCGATGCCGTGGTGATCAAGGGGGTGAGCGTCCGGAAGGGCAGCCGGGTCCGGCTGCACCCCTCGCGCCGAGCTGATGCCCAGGACCTCTTCCTGGCCGACCAGGACGCGCGAGTGACCGCCGTTCTGTCCGACGTCGACGGTGACGTGCACGTCGCGGTCGTTCTGCTGGATGACCCGGCAGCCGATCTACACGACTGGTACGGCCGCTATCTCTACTTCGCTCCGGATGAGCTGGAGCCGCTGACCGACCACGCGACGGCGGGTTGACACTGAAAGGAGGTCCGTCATGGAAGTAGTTGGCAAGGTCACCACCGTAGTGATCATCGCGGCGGTCGTGGTCGCTGTCGTCATCAGCATCCGTTCGATCCCGGACGTACGCCGGTACGCCGAGATCCGCCGGATGTGAACCAGACAGCAGAGAGGAGAAGTTATGAGCGACACGCCCGGTGAGCACCTGACCGAGGAGCCGCAATTCGAACGAGGCCCGATGGGCTCCCGCGACACTGGCTCCGATGAGCCTGGCGGCGGCCCGGTCGACCGCCCCGAAGGTCGGGTCGAAGGGGGCCCTGAGTCTGTCGATCCCCAGGGAACGGCAGAGGGCGACGTACACCTGCCCACCGGTGACGGCGGCTGAGGCGAACAGATCACCAGGAAGGAGGACAGATGGGCTCCGAACCGTTTACCGGCGGCAGCAACCCTGACACTGGAGGACGTGCTATGCCGCCGTACGAGGGTCGCCGGGAGACCGCCGATGTCGGTGACCAGAGTGAAAGTGTTAAGGAGGGAGCGAAAGTAGCAGGGGCCACCGGACCGGTTCGGGACGACGAACCCAAGGGAGCGGATCCCGCCGACACGGCACGCGGGCCACATGCGTCACCCGCCGACGAGCAGCCTGCGCAAGACATGGACGAGAACGAGGCCAGCGACGAGGGTGTCGGCCCGGACCACGTCCCGGGTGTCAAGCGGGGCGAGGACCTGAGCGACCCCGGGTGAGCGCTGACGTACTGGTGGCCGGGGTCGGCAACATCTTCCTCGGCGACGACGGTTTCGGTCCTGAGGTGGTACGGCACCTCGGGGCTCCTGAGCAGCCGCCACTGCCTGAGCCGGTCCGGCTGGTTGACTACGGGATTCGTGGCCTGCACCTCAGCTATGACCTCCTCGAGGGCTACTCGGCATTGATCATCGTCGACGCGATGCCCGGTCTTGGTCGGCCCGGCGAAATCCGGGTCGTGGCGGTGGACCCGGACGACGTTCCCAACTCCGACGGCCGTAACCCGCACGGTGCTGACCCGCACAGCATGGATCCCATGGCCGTGCTGTCCGGCCTGCCATCGCTCGGCGGCGCGCTGCCTCCGACCTACGTCGTCGGCGCTCAGCCAGCAAACCTGGCGGAGGGGATCGGCCTGTCTGATCCCCTGCGCGCGGCTGTGCCCGTGGCCGGCGCCGCCATACGAAAACTGCTGACCACCCGCCCTTGGGCCGGAGGTCACGAACAGGGGGCCGACTGACATGTGCCTTGGAATACCCGGCCAGGTGGTCGAGGTGCTGACCGAGCACGGTGGCGAGCTGGCAATGGTCGACGTCCAGGGCGCCCGGCGCCGGATCAACCTCGGCTTGCTGGAGCCCGACGAAGACCCGCCCGCTCCGGGTGACTGGGTCTTGATCCATATGGGCTTCGCTCTGGAACGGATCGATGAGGCGGAGGCCCACCAAGCCCTGGCCGGGTTGGAGCTGATGGGCAGGCCGCAGACATGAGGAGTGACTACGAAATTGGCGGCACCACCACACGACGGGATGCGAACGAGAGGCGCGGCGTCCCTGGCGCCGTGCTGTTCGCCCGCTACGCCTTTCCGCCCAACTTCCACGGCTTCTGCGGCCCCGGCGACCATAATGCGTTCTTCTCCTACGGCGTGGCCGGGGCCGACGACCGCGGACTGCGGGCGCTGTCGCAGCAGTTTGCTGGGGCTTGGCCCTACCTTGAGCTGATTGCCTCCGCTACCGGCGTGGCTGACCCGCTCGACTCCCGAGTGGTCGAGGCTTACTGGGTCGGCAGCCCGCGGCTGGACCACGTAAGCACCCGCGCAGTAGGCAATTCAATGGAGGAGCGGTTCCGCCGACTGACCGGTGGCAAGTTCCCCACGCTCGCCACGAGCGTCCTCGCTGGCGGCGTACCGCATCACAGCTTCGCAGTGTTCTGTATTTATCCCTGGACCGGGCTGCTAAGCGACGGCCGTAAGGCCAAGCACGCGCTCACCGTGCTCGATCGATGTCGGATCCGCTGGGGCCAGGTACGCGCGGTCATGGGGGACCAGGTCGTCGTCGAGTCTCGTCAGCTGACCTGGGACGGCCACGTCATAGGGCTCGGAGAACTCATATCGGAAACCGCGGTACGCTCTCTCGATGGCGTCAGCATGATCGGTGAGCTCGAACCGGGGGACTGGGTCTCGCTGCACTGGGAGTGGGTCTGCGACCGGCTGACGATCCGGCAAGTTGAGTACCTGCGCAGCTTTACTCTGCGTCACCTACAAATCGTCAACGACGGCAACCTGCATGCCGGCCCGGCTGCCCTTCTCGATGGCTAATCGCCTGGCAGCGTCCAGGAGTGGTGCAGCGACCAGCTGACTTCCTCGCCCCTGCCGTGAGCTGGTAGCCCCACGGCACGCAGCTGAAGTTGACCATCCGGGGTGTCCAAGACATAGTCGGTGTGCGAGCCGCGAAACCAAACATCGGCGACAATCCCGGTGCGGTCGCCGCCCAGCTTGGCCCAATCGGGCCGGACCAGCACCGAGACATCGGACCCGGCCAGTAGCGATACCGGGCCGGTGAGTCGTGCCGCGGCCATATTTACCGGTTGGGCGTAGACCTCCTGGGGCGTACCCACCTGGATCACGCGTCCGCCGACCAAGACGGCGACCCGGTCGGCTAGTCCCAGGGCCTCCGCCGCGTCGTGCGTGGCGTAGATAGCCGCCGCCCCCAACTCCCGCCGCCGAGCCGCGAGCTCGGCCAAGAAGACGTCGCGTACTTGGGCGTCCAGATGGGCGGTCGGCTCGTCGAAGAGGTAGAGCGCGGCTTGGCGTGCCATCGCACGCGCCAAGCCCACGCGCTGCTGCTCGCCCCCGGAGAGCTGCGCGGGCTTCCGGCCGGCCAGCTGGCCGACACCGAGCCGATCCAGGAGCTGCTGCGCCTCCGAACGGGCAAGGTCGCGGCGTACGCCCCGGCGCCGCAGCGGGTATGCGACTGTGTCCAGGGCGGTGAGGTGGGGCCACAGCCCGTAATCCTGAAAGACCAGCGCGATCTCCCGCTTCTCGGGCGGTTCCGCCGAGCTGGCTGTCGCAACCTGGCGCTGCCGCAGGAGGATCTCACCACTGCGCAGCGGGAGGAACCCGGCGACCGCGTTCAGCAGCGTTGACTTGCCGGAGCCCGAGGGTCCGAGCAGCGCCAGGACCTCTCCCTCAGCCACGGTGAGGTTCACCGAGTCCAGGACGAGGGTCGCCGCGTACGCCAGCGACAGGTCGCGCAGCTGGAGGACGTCAGCCATGGCGGCTGCGCCGGCGCAGCATCCACAACGCCCCGCCCGGAACCAGCACGACGACGGTCACCAGTACCGAGAGCGCGGCAGTCACGCCGATCCGGCCCAGGTCGGCACTGTTCAGCACCACGACAGCCAACGTCTCGGTGCCGGGCCCGTAGAGCAAGCTCGACATGGTCACCTCATGCAGGGCGGTCAGAAAGCACAATCCCCAGGCGGCGATCAGGGCCGGGCGCAAAAGCGGTACGACAACGGTGGCGAGCGCGGTTGGTAGGCCGGCGCCGCTGGCCCGGGCAGCCTGCAGTCCCGCCGGCGCTAACCGATCCACCGCGGCGGAGATCGGGCGGTGCGCCAAAGCCCAGAGCTTGGCCAGGTAGGCGAGCAGGATGATCAATACCGTGTCGGCGAGCCAGCGACCGTAGCCGATCAGCAAGCCGATCGCTAGCACCGATCCCGGCAGCACCAGGGTCAAGGCGACTAGCACGCTTACCGCTCGCCCGCTCCGAGTCCGGCTCAACGCCGCCGTGCATCCCCCAAGCACCAGCAGGATGGATCCAGCAGCCACGGCGAGCAGCAGGCTGCGACCCAGTGCCTGCCCGGTGCGCGGAGTGAGAACGGCGAGGAAGTTGTCCAGAGTCCAATTTCCCAGCGATAGCGGGACGCCCACAGCTCGGGTGAACGCCGCGCTGACCAGCGCCATCAGCGGCAGGCCGCAGGTGAAGATCAGATACAGGCCCAGCACGATGGGGATGAGGATCCGTGTAGCGCGGCTGCCGGTTCCCCAATCGGAGTCCCGAGCCGGCGTACGGCTGAGGGAGAGTCGTCCGCCGAGTAACCGGTCGGCCGGTGCGACGACGATCACCGTGATCACCACCAGCAATACGGCCAAGGTGATGGCCTCGACGAAGCTCTGCGGGTCGCTGCCTAGCGCCAGGTCGGCGTAGATCCGCGTGGTGATCGTGCGAAAGCCGGCTGGAGCGCCGATCACCTGCGGTACGGCGAAGGTGCCCAGGGTCAGGACGAAGATGATCACCGTCGCGGTGGCGATCGCCGGCCCCAGCAGCGGCAACGTCACCGTCCGCAGGACGGTCAGGGGACGAGCGCCGGATGCGCGGGCGGCCCGCTCGGTGGTCGGCTCGGCGCGGGTGCTGAGCCCGACCGCGGTGATGAGGTAAACCAGAGGAACCGCTTGCGAGGCCACGATAACCGTGACGCCCAGCGGTCCCTGAACCTGCGGCCAGGCGAACCCGAACGCCTCGGAGGTCAGTCCTGCCCTCGCGTACGCGCGTAGCCAGCTGTATGCAAGCACGAAATCGGGCACGAGCACAGGCAGCAGGACAGCAGCCTGCCAGAAGTTGCGACCGGGCAGCCGGGGGTCTCTAAGTGCCAGCGCGATCGCCACCCCGACCGGAACCGCCAGTCCGGTGACCGCCGCCGAGAGCCCGAAGGAGTTCGCGACCGCGGAGCGGAAACCGGGATCGGTTATGACCTCCGCCAGCCTGCCGCGACCCTCAACCCAGCTGGTTCGCACCAGGACAAGCACAGGTATGACCACAACAACGGCAACGCAGACCAGCAGCAGGGCGAGGGCCGACCGCGCCAGGCCGGAACGCACGTTCAGCCGCCGAAGATCTTCGCGTAGTCACGAAGTAGCGTCGCCTTTTGACTCGCCAGCGACTGCCAGTCGGGGTTGACCGTCGGCGCCTTCTCGGGCTTAGTGGGGCCGGCTATACCGGGCAGCGTCGGATATGAGCCCGAGCTCCCGACGATCGTTTGGCCATCACGGCTGGCCACAAAGCTTACGAAGTCCTGCGCAGGGCCGGAGTTCTTGGTGGTCTTGGACAACGCGATCGGGCCATAGATCGCGACGGCGCCCGGCTTCGGCCAGGACACCGTGACGGGCGAGCCGCTCTTCTGGGCCGCGTACGCGGAATTGGCGATTGTCATACCGGCGTCATAGATGCCCTGGGCAACACCGGTCGTAACGTCGTCCGGCGTGCTGACCTGGACAGCGCCCTTGGCCTTGAGATTGGCGTAGAAGTCGGGCCCGAAGTAGCCCAGCGCGCCGAGCGCCGAAGCCGCTACGTTCGGATCGGGCACGGCGACCTTCCCGGCGCGGGAAAGGTCGGTCCAGGCGGCCGGCGCCGGGTGGCCGGTCCGAGTCACGGCCACCATGTAGAGGACAGCGACGCCGATGTAGTCCGGGGTGCGTACGGCCGCCGGAATGTCGGTCTGCGGCGTCCACCCCCCGACAAGACCTTGAGAAACGTAGTCCTGCATTGTGAGCGGATCACATGCCCAGATCACGTCGGCCTTGAGACCGCCGCTGCGGACATCACTGGCGACTCGGGCGTTGAGCTGACCGGTCGGTGCCCGGAAGAGGTCGACTTTCACTCCGGCGTGGGCGGCCTCGAACTTCTGGATCACCGGTTGGATTGTGGTGTCGTTGACGCATGTGTAGAGAGTGATCGGTGTCGCCGTAGTAGTGGCGGTCTGACTGCCGCAGGCGCCGAGAATCCAGAGCTGGAGCAGGGCCGTCAGCCACACTATCTGTCGCCGCCTCTTGGTCATGTCCGTCACGGTAGCCTCGCCACTGCGCCGTGTCAGTATCACCAAGAGAACACAGTCGCCGGGGGGCGGCAGTCGCCCCGTGGACCCCCCAAGATGTGACTTCGCTGGGCCCGTCGATCCGCATCGGCCGCGGTTGTGGGCGTCGCCCTACTCTGCGTCATGCGGCACGAGCTCCACGCCAAGCCAAACCAGTCCACCCACGACAGCCGTCACAGCGACCACTCGCGCGCCGACGGCAACCGCTGCGCCGTCCTGTTCTTTGCTGCTGCGTCGACCCGTTTGGGGGGTACGCGCGCTCAGTGGACCTTGCTTGGCGTGGCGATCGCCTTTCTGCTTGCAGGCACGGTGGTCTTGGCCACCTTCCCAATCGATCTCTGATCGACGTGCACGCAGCGCGGGCCTCGGGTTCTGGTTCACCCGAGGCGGGTGAGGCACTAGTACCGGCAGTCGCGGCAAGCTTGAGCCAGTACGACCTGACACCAGTCGTTTCCCCGGCCTAGAGGTTGCCCGACGGCATCACCGTACCTGCCGCCCGCAGCAACCTCCCTAGAGCCGGCATCTGAAGGGCGCGTGGCGTACCGAAGTGAGGCTCCGCAGCGGGAGGGATCTGATGGCCCGAGCTGCCACCGGCTCTGTTCACCGACATGCAATGGCAATGTCACGAGGTCAATGGGGGTGACCGCCCGTGCGCATCTCCTCATCGCCTTCCTGTGGTTCATCGGCGTCGTCCGCGATCAGCTCGGCGGGGTTAAGGATTGCCTATTTTCCACGGTCTTTCTCGGCAGCAGGCTGCTCTTTGTGGCGATGCTGTTCGTCGGCGCGGGCACCTCGGCCAGCCTGATGGCGACGCTGGCCGGCACGAGCGTCAACGCCGACGCCTACGCGTTCGGCCGCGCCACCAGCCGGTCACTGTTCTCCGTCCACGCCATGCGGATGGCCGCAGTCTTCACGCTCGCGATGAGCACCGTCGGGATCCGGATCCTCTTTCGACCGCCCACTCAGCCACGACCGCCATCCCGCACGGGGGAGTTGAGCACCTACCTACCTACCTAAACACATTGGATCCCATCGATGGAGCACTCATGACTACGAGCACCGTCCCCAGCCACACCAGCGTCGAGGATCGTCAGGCGATCGGCGAACGGGCGCGCGAGCAAACGCCGCTGTCAGCTCAGGCCGACTGGGAGTCGGCGCCCGGCCGGCCAGACCCGGTCGAGCTGCTCATCGAGCAGAACGCCACCCGGGAGCCCGATCTGGTGCCGGTGAGGCACGGCCGGATGACGGTCTCGCCGTTCACCTTCTATCGCGGCGCGGCGAAGGTGATGGCGACTGATCTCGCCACCACGCCGATGGCCGGCCTGGTGGTGCAGCTCTGCGGCGACGCTCACCTGTCCAACTTCGGCGGCTTCGCTTCACCGGAGCGGCAGCTGCTGTTCGGCCTCAACGAT
>Ga0173483_10000591_pt1 | contig 10473 bp, 8 predicted proteins | sample NitcycUS178409R2_FD_122621 | JGI IMG/M metagenome (GOLD analysis project Ga0173483, IMG submission 122621) | Soil microbial communities from Arlington Agricultural Research Station in Wisconsin, USA - Nitrogen cycling UWRJ-S178-409R-2 (version... | ecosystem: Environmental > Terrestrial > Soil >...
CGGGCCAAGTCGACCGGGGCCGGGACGGTCGCGGACGCCGAAGCGGTACCGGGAACGCCCGCCTGACCTGGCCTACCCCGTCGCCGTCGCGGTCGTCGTCCCGACCGACACGGGATCGCCCGACGGCGCCGTCATCCCTTCGCGCGGCTCTCGCGTGAGGGCCACGACCAGGCCTGGCTCGGTCGGCAGACCCGCCGTCTCGAGGTAGCCGGTCCCGTCGGCCGCGACCTGGAATCCGCCGATCGCGACAGGCGCCGCATCGCCGGCGATCATCCAAGCCTCATAGACCTCGTTGCCCGACGTGGGAGCGAGATCGCGCATCGCGATCCGCATCGCGCCGTCGGACGTCACCGCGGCGAGGCCGTTCGGTCCCGCACCGGTCGGGCTCGACATCACGGCCGTGAGGGCACCTGGCTGCCGAGCCGCATCGAGGACCCACGCGACCTGCTGCTGATACGTCTGCGCGGCATCCAGCTCGGAGCGGAGGCTGAGGTTCGACGCGCCGAGCAGGACGATCACCAGCACTGCCGCGATGCCGAGGGCCCATGACCAGCGAGGTTGTCGTGCCCGACCGATCGCGACCGGCTCAGCCGCGGGGCCCGGCGCCGACGGGGCGGAGACGTCCGCCGGGGCGGGCGAGATCGTCGTCGGAGGGGCCGCGACCGCGTCCGCCGGGACCGACGCGGGTTCGGCGGTGACCTCTCCCCGTCGGCGCGCCTCGAGGTCGGCGGCCGCGGCGGCCATGATCCGGTCCTTCAGAGCGGCTGGCGGATCCATCGGCCGCAGGCTCGCCTGCATGACCGGCACCACGCCACCAAGCTCGGCCATCTCCGGATGCGGCTCGGCGCACGTCGCGAGGTGCTCGCGGACGGCCACCATCTCGGACTCGGGCAGGGCGCCCAGGACGAACGACGCGGCGAGGTCGCGGACGTCGTCACAGCTGAGCCCGCCCGGCAGGCCGCCGGGACGGCGGGCGTCGGTCATGGCGAGAGCACCTTTCGCATGGCGAGCAACCCGAGCCGCATCCGGCTCTTGACGGTGCCGAGGGGCGTACCCGTGCGTTCGGCGATCTCGACCTGGGTCAGCCCACCGAAGTAGGCGAGCTCGATCGCTTCGCGCTGCACGTCGGTCAACGCCGCGAGCGCGGCACGGACCTCGTCCGCGTCGAGGTTCGACGACACCTCGGCCCAGACGTCGGGCAGTCGCAGCGGTGGCGGTGGGGCGTCGTCCCGCTCCGGCAGCTCGACGGTCGCCCGGCGCCGCCGCACGGCGTCGATCGCCCGGTGGTGGACGATCGACAGCAGCCACGTCTTCACGCTGCCGCGCCCCTCGACGTAGCGGGCAGCATTCCGCCAGACGCCGAGGAATGCTTCCTGCACGACGTCCTCGGCGAGCGTCGCGTCGTTCGTGATCCGGTAGGCGATGGAATAGGCCATGGTCTTGTAACGCTCGTACAGATCGTCGAGCGCCCCGAGCTCATCGCGGGCGATGCGCTCCAGAGCCGCGCGGTCCGCGTCGTCAGCGACGGTCGCCACGCGGAGCGGGAGCGGGCCTAGCGACTCGCTCATCCCTTGATGCGCACGTGGGGCGCCGGCGGTTCACCGCGGAGCAATCGGTCGTCGATCAGCGCGACGATCGCCGCACGGACCGCATCGACGTCGCCCGTGGCATCGACGACGGAGATCCGGTCCGGTTCCGCGGCCGCGATGGCAAGGAAGCCCTGACGGACACGACGGTGGAAGTCGAGGTCGAACTCGGCCTCGAAGCGCGTGACGTCACCCGGCGCCTTGCGCGCCAGGCCCGCCTCCACGGGGACGTCGAGCAGGATGGTGAGATCCGGGCGCACGCCGTCGGTGGCGAGATCGTTGAGCCGGCGCAGCATGTCCGTATCGAGGCCGGCGCCGTAGCCCTGGTAGGCGAGGGTCGAGTCGGTGAACCTGGCGCAGATCACGGTCTCGCCGTCGTCGAGCGCGGGTCGGATGACCTCCTGGACCAGCTGCCGGCGGGCAGCGTCGAAGAGCATCGCGTCGGCAAGCGGGTCCGTCGGGGCGGTCGAACCGGTCCGTTCGAGGAGGAGCTCGCGGATCCGTTCCCCGAGCCAGGTGCCACCGGGTTCGCGCGTCAGGCGCACAGGCATCCCGCGCTCCTGCAGATGCAGCGCGAGCCACTCGGCCTGGGTGGTCTTGCCACCGCCGTCCGGACCGTCGACCGTGATGAACGCCCCGCGCCGGACGTCGCCTCCTGACATCGCCGCGAGTGTAGCCGACGGTCTGTGCAGTCCCGGGTCCTCCGCGGTGATCCGACCGGGCCTCCGGCGCGTACCCTCGACACCGTGGGACGCCGATCCAGATCCATCGCCGCCCGTGCCCTCGCAGCAGCCGTCGCCATCGGCTTCGTCGTGACCATGCCCGCGGTGGTCCTGGCGCACCCGCTGGGCAACTTCACCATCAACCATTACGCCGAGGTACGGGTCGAAGTCGACCGCGTCCAGCTGGACGTCGTCATCGACCAGGCCGAGATCCCGACCTTCCAGGCGCGGTTCGATTTCGACCTCGACGGCGATGCGTCGCTGTCCGATGAGGAGATCGATGCCGGGCGAGTCACGGCCTGCGAGCAGCTCGGCCGGTCTCTCGTGCTGGCCGCCGACGAGCAGCCGCTCACGCCCCGGCTGACCCAGGCCGGCTTGTCGTTCCCGCTCGGCGCAGGCGGCCTTGCGACGATGCGCGAGGTGTGCACCTACGAGGCGCCGCTCGCGTCGGCGCTGACTGCTGCCCCGGTCACGATCGCATTCCGGGATGCCTCCTTCCAGGAACGCCTCGGATGGCGGGAGATCGTCGCGCGAGGGTCAGGTGCGACGCTCCGGGCCCTCGACGGCGAGCTGCGGGGCGCCGGCATCTCCGATCGGCTGCGGCAGTACCCCGCGGATCGTGTCGCGAGCCCGCTCGGGGATACAGCGCTGCTCGTGGGTGCGACGGCCGGCGGACCGACCCTGCCGCCACTCGCGGTGCCCGACGCGAGCCCGATCCCGGTGGCGGGACCGTCGACCGTCCCGTCTGCCGCGCCATCGCCTGATACCAGCGCGCCCGCCAGCGCGGTCCCCGCGTCAGCGGCGCCGCTCCCTGCTGTCGTGCCGGGCGGGGTCACCGGATCGGAGGTGCCCGACATCTTCCGGGTTCCCGACCTGACACCGGTCGTCGTCCTGCTGTCGCTGGTGACCGCCGCTGCGCTGGGGGCCGGCCACGCGCTCACGCCCGGCCACGGCAAGACCCTGATGGCGGCCTATCTGGTCGGGACGCGCGGGTCGGCGAGGCACGCACTCGGGCTCGGAGCGGCCGTGAGCCTCTCCCACACCATCGGCATCCTCGCGTTGGCGGCTGTCGTGGTCGCGGCGACCGATGTGGTCGCGCCCGACGTCGTCGTGCGCTGGGCGCCGGTCGTCGCCGCGGTCTCGATCGTCGTCATCGGCGGGTGGATGCTGGTGGTCGAGATCCGTCGGCGGCGGGCAGCGGCGGTGCACGACCGCGACCATCGTCTCGCGGTCCCGCACGACCATGCGCGTCCACACGACCACGCCCATCCCCACGGCCACGGCCATCCGCATCCGCCCGAGGCCGTGTCGACGATCTCCTGGCGAAGCCTGTTCGTCCTGGGACTCGCCGGCGGACTCATCCCGTCCACCAGCGCGCTGCTGATCCTGTTGGGCGCGATCGCCGCGGGCCGGCCGGCATTCGGGCTCGTGCTGGTGGTGGCCTTCGGAGCCGGTATGGCGTCGGTGATGAGCGGGATCGGCCTGGTCCTCGTGACGGCGCGCGATCGCGTCGACCGGGTCCAGGCCGGCGTCGGTCTGGCGCGGATCCGGAACGCGGTCCCCTTGGTCGCATCCGTGGTCGTGCTCGGGTTCGGCGTCGTCCTGACGGGCCAGGCGCTCATGGCGATCAGGCCACCGGGGCTCTGATCCGGCGCGACGATCGCGGCACGACCTAGGTCGCCGGCGGCCTCGTCTCCGGTTCCGACGCGTTGCCCCAGCGCAGCTCGCGGACGTTGTCCAGCACGACCACGAGCGCGAGCGCGGCGACTGCCGCGACGACGATCACGAACAGGCCTTCCCAGACGAGGATCGCGGCGCCGACGGCGGCCAACGCCAGCTCGACGCGGAGTGTCAGCAGCGTGAGGCGCCGGCGGAACGCCGCCTCGAGCACCGTGTAGCCAGCCAGGGCGATCACGACGGCCGCCCAGATCGGCACGAGGCGGAGCGACACCAGCGCGACGATCGCGAACAGCAGCAGGCCGACGCTCAGCGCCGACCAGAACTCGACGATGCGCCCGTATCGGACGTCGGCCTCAGGGACCGGTCGATGGGGATGCAGGAGGTGACTTCGCGGGTCACCGAAGTCGCCGGTCTCGACGCGACCCAATTCCCGACGAAGCGCCACGAGGCCGTCCGCCACGCCCGCACGTTCCCGGCGGAGTGCCTCGAGCTCGACCGCGCCCGTCGCGAGCTCCGTCGAACGTGTCTTGTGCAGCGCTGTCATCGCTCCGTCCGTGGCGAGACTCCGTGTCTCGAGTTCGAGACCCGGCAGGCTGGCGGATCGTCCAGCGATCTCCTCGTCGAGCTCACGCAATGTCGCCTCGCGCTGTGCGATGCGGGCGCGCAGCTCGTCAGGCTGGCGTGAGGGTGGCGCGACCTTGTCGAGGCCGGCGAATCCGAGCGGATCGTTCCACGACATCCGGACCGAGCCCGACCGTCCGTACTTCGGGCCGGCTGGCGCGCGCTCGCCGCCGAATCGGTCATAGGTATCGAGCCCGAACAACCCTCGATAGCCGTCGACCCAGGGCGTGTCGTCGTCGATGAGGACGGGCGTCCACGTGTCGTCCCTTCCCGCGCCGATCGTGATGCCCTCGCCCCGCGCGTAATCCACGAACGGCACGCTGAGAGACTTGGCGAGCGCGGCCGCGAGATCGCCCGGGTCCGGTTGACGGAGGGACTCGCGCCAGAAGCTGCGGAGGGCCTCGAGGAGGCCGCGGACCCCCTGCATGCCCGGGAGAGGGATCTCGGTCACGTATTCGCCGCGTTCGAAGTACGAGGCGTGAGAGCCGGCCCCGGCGTACACGACTGGATGGTCGCCGACGGTCTCGAGGGTCGGGTCGTCCCATCGCCGGCGGAGCTCGTCCCCGACGAAGTCATGCGCGGCGGCCGCGATCCACACGGGCCGCGGCCCGCTGGGCGCATCGTCCAGGTAGACGAAGACCTGCTCCCAGTCCGCCTCGTGGTCGTTCGCGCCCTGGAACGTCGAGCGGTAGTCGTTCATGAAGTAGAAGTACAGGTACTGCAGGACGATCCAGCCGTCGGATCGAACGACACGCCCGAAATAGACGTAGCGCGGGTCCGTCTCGCGCGCCCGTGCGTATTTCACTTGGGCCGCCGCCGCCGTGCCGCCGGGGACCGTGCCCCGCAGCAGGAGCGAGGCCGAGAACGCGGCGTCGACCAGCCGGGCGAACAGCCCGACACGGGCCAGCCGACCGGGAGCGCGGAAGACCGGTCGATCCGGACGGTTGCGCCAGCGGGCGAGCTCCAATGGTGGCATCGGGCGCTGGACCAGCCGGAGATACAGCGTCTCCCCGGGTTTCGCGACCGCCGCCGCCAACCGCTCCGTCGTCAGCCCGCCGACCGGGACGAGGATCTCGCGGTCCCGCTCGGAGGATCCGACCAGCAAGTCGCACTCGGCGAGGTAACCGTCCACGTGTGTCGGGAAGAACAGCTCGCCGTGGTTGTAGCGAACGACGGGCTCGTAGGCCCGCAGGAGGTCCACGTCCGTCGTGGCGGAGGCTGCCTCGGCGACGGTCATCCGTCCGGCCCCCGTGGGCTGGGTCCGATGAAGACCTCCCTGACCGCCCGCTGGTTCAGGTAGAAGGCCGTGAGGACGAATATCGCCAGGCGCAGGTAGTTGGGGTCCCCACCGACGTACGCGAGCAGGTTCACGACGAGGCCGATCAGGACGATCAGCATGGTCAGGCCCCACGCCGAGGGGATGCGCAGCAGGATGCCGATCGCCGCCAGGATCATCGTGACCGCCGCGACGGCCAGCGCGACGCGGCCCTCGGGGAACGTCTGGAGGCCGATCAGTCCGCCGGACATGAACGATGGCCCTGCACCGGCCACGCCCAGCAGGAACGCGATACCGCCGATCACAAGGAGGACCGCGATCGCCCAGAGGCCGAGCGGCAGGGGCGCACCGGGCTGCGAACCGATCGCTGGGCCTGCCTCGGGTCCGTCGTCCGTCACCCATGTCTCCCGCGCCGGGCGCCTCCCGCGCTCGGCGCCTCACCGCACCTGCTCGCTCCTGGCGCTGCCGTCGACTCACGTTATCGACGGGTGGCGCGCAGGCGTCGAGGGTGGACACCCTACCGTCGCCGGGATACGGCATCCGCCCCAGTGCCGCCCGTCGAAGCCGCTGGTAGGCTGACCGACCCATGCGAGACCTGACCGAGCGCGCACTCGATACGGCCACGTCCCTGGGCGCCCGCTACGCGGACGTCCGGGTCGTGCGGCGCCACGATGAGTCGATCTCGGTCAAGACAGGCAGGGTCGAGGGTGTCGCCTCGAACGAGAGCGAGGGCTTCGGGATCCGCGTCCTGGTCGACGGCGCGTGGGGCTTTGCCAGCAGCCACGTCCTCGGTCCGGCGGAAGCCGATCGAGTCGCCGGCGAAGCGGTTCGCATCGCCCGTGCGAGCGCGACGGCCCTGCGCGAGCCGGCGGAGCTCGACGATCGCCAGCCCGCCTACGGGCGCTACGAGACGCCGGTCGATGAGGACCCGTTCGATGTCCCGCTCGACCGCAAGATCGCCGACCTCCTCGAGGCCGACGAGGCTGCCGCCCGTGTCGAGGGGATCGCCTTCACCGAGTCGATGTACGCCGCCCAGCGCGAATGGAAGACCTTCGCGGCGACCGACGGATCGTTCACCGAGCAGACGATCACGCACGTCGGCTCCGCGGTCGAGGCCAACGCGGTGGACGGTGATGAGCACCAGCGGCGGTCCTATCCGGATTCCGGCGGGGGCTGGCAGGCGGCCGGGTACGAGTACATCCGTGGGCTCGACCTGACCGCGCGGTCAGGTCCCCTCGCCGAAGAGGCGGTCGCGCTCCTCAGCGCGCCGCAATGTCCGAGCGGACGCTTCACGGTCGTGCTCGACCCCTCGCAGCTCTACCTGCAGGTCCACGAAAGCTGCGGCCATCCGACCGAGCTCGACCGCGTCTTCGGGACCGAGGCGTCGTATGCCGGCACGAGCTTCCTCACGACCGACAAGCTCGCCGAGGGCTTCCGCTACGGATCCGATCTCGTGACGCTCGTGGCCGATGCGACCGCGCCGGGCGGGATGGGCACGTTCGGCTGGGACGACGAGGGGGTGGCCGCCCAGGCAGTGCCGCTCGTCCAGGACGGCACGTTCGTGGGCTACCTGAGCAGCCGCGAGACCGCGCCCCGCATCGGGCGTTCGAGCGGTGGCGCGATGCGCGCCGATGGCTGGAATCGCATCCCGCTGATCCGGATGACCAACATCAACCTGCTCCCGCGGCCGGGGATGAGCCTCGAGGACATCGTCGCCGATACGGACGATGGCCTCTATCTCGCGTCCAACCGGTCGTGGTCGATCGATGACCGGCGGCTCAACTTCCAGTTCGCGACCGAAGTCGCCTACGAGATCAAGGGCGGCAAGAAGGGCCGTCTCTTCAAGAACCCGACGTACACCGGCATCACCTACGAGTTCTGGCGGTCCTGCGATGCCGTCGGGGACGAACGAAGCTACGTGATGCTCGGGACGCCGAACTGCGGCAAGGGCGAGCCGAGCCAGACCGGCCATGTCGGGCACGCAGTGCCCGGAGCCAGGTTCCGGGACGTGCAGGTCGGGGTCGGCAAGTGGTGAGCCGATCCGCTTCTGCGGTGGGTTCGTCGTGAACGACGATCGAGCGAGCGACGCGCTCGACCTTGCGGTCCGGGCACTCGACGAGGCGATGCGCGACGGCGCGACCGAAGCCGAGGCATTGGTGATCGGCGAGGACGCCGCGCTGACGCGGTTCGCCAACAGCCAGATCCACCAGAACGTCGCGGAGACGAACGTGACGGTGAACCTGCGCGTCGTCATCGGCAAGCGCGTCGGCGTCGCGTCCTCGGGTCGGACCGATGCGGAGGGCCTCCGACGGCTGGCCGAACACGCGACGACCATCGCCCGTGTCGTCGAGGAGCTCGACGATTGGGCGGGCCTCCCCGGACCGACCACGGTCGAGCCGGTCGCAGGAGCCTTCGCGACCGCGACCTCGAACGCCTCGCCCGAGACTCGTGCGGACGGCGTCCGACAGGTCATCGCCGCCGCTGACGACGCCGGCGTGACGGCCTTTGGCTCGTTCTCATCCGGCACGGAGACGACGGCCGTCGCCAACTCGATCGGGGTACGGGCAACCGGCACGCGAACGGTCGCCCAGCTGCTCACGGTCTCCATGGGACCCGACGGGGGTAGCGGCTATGCCGAGCAGGCGGCCGTCGACATCGACGCGATCGATGCTGCCGCGATCGGGCGCGAAGCGGCCGGCAAGGCTCGAGCGACGGCGAACGCCGTGTCGATCGATGCCGGTGACTACCCGGTCGTGCTCGAGGAGTATGCCGTCGTCGACCTCCTCGACATGCTCGGGTACCTCGGCTTCTCGGCCCTCGCCGTCCAGGAGGAACGCAGCTTCGTCGAGATCGGCAAGCGGATCGGCAACGACCACGTGTCGATCGTCGATGACGGCCACGATCCGACCGGCATCCCGATGGCATTCGATTACGAGGGCGTGGCGAAACGACGCGTCGACCTGGTCGAGGCGGGCGTGTGCAAGGGAGTCGTCTATGACTCGCAGACGGCAGCCCGCGACGGCGTCGCCTCGACGGGGCACGGCCTGCCCGCTCCGAACCCGTGGGGTCCCTTCCCGCTCAACATGGTGATGGCGGGCGGGACGCAGAGCCGCGACGACCTGATCGGCGGACTCGACCGCGGCCTGCTCGTCACACGCTTCCATTACACGAACCCGGTGCACCCGAAGCTGGCGATCATCACCGGCATGACGCGGGACGGCACCTTCCTCGTCGAGGACGGCCGGATCGTCGGACCCGTGAAGAACCTGCGATTCACGCAGTCCTATCTCGACGCGCTGGCGTGTACAGTCGGTGTCGCCCGGGAACGCAAGACGCTGAAGGGATTCCTCGGAGGAGTCGTCGTCCCCGCGATCCGGCTCGAGGGCTGGACCTTCACCGGGACGACCGAGCACTGATGAGCACATTGGCGGGGGATTTCTGGGTCTGCGGCGATTGCCGTTCGATCAACAACGCCGGCGCACGGCAGTGCTACAACTGCCGGACGCCGCGAGATCGTGCTGCCGTCGACCCGAACACGATCGACCCATCGGCGAAGGGGCCGCTGCGCACGATCGAACTGCCCCAGTTCAATCCATCGCGCTGGGCAGCGATGCTGGCGACGATCCTGATCATCGCGGTCGCGGTGATGCAGGTCGTCCAGTTCAACCTGTCCGCCCAGCTCATCAACCAGGTCCTCGCGGGGACAGATCCGACCGACGAGCAGCTCGTCTTCGTCGGCAGCGTCGGGATCCTCTCGTTCGGGATGGGGCTGCTCGCGCTGATCGCCTGGTCGTTGTGGCTGAGCCGTACCGTCACGTCGATGCCGGCGCTGGGCCTCGGGTATCCGGCCGCCAACGGCATGATGGCCTTCTACGAGAACTTCATCCCGGTCCTCAACCTGTACCGGGTGCCGGCCATCGTGCGCGACGTCGTCCGGCGCCTCGAGCCGAAGGCCGGCGGCGACGAGACGATGACGCGCGGCGAGGCGCTCATCTTCGCGGCGTGGATCGGCCTCATCGGGGGCTTCTTCATCCCGCGGGTGCTCGGCTTCCTGAACCGGGATGTCGGAGCCGTGGTGCCGATCTCCGGGATCGCGACCGGGTTCGTGCTCGTCGGCGCGATCTTCCTGATCGTGCTGATCTGGTGGATCGAAGGAAAGGTCCTGAGGCGGCGTGAGGCACAGCTCGCGGAGGCGGGCGGATCAGCCGCTCCCGCCGAGGCGGAACCATCGCCGACACCGGATCCGGCCTTCGCGGCGGCCGCAGCGGGCGCCGTCCAGACGCGGTCGGCCTTCGCCGCCGTCGCAGGCGCCACGGCCGGTGCGACAGGGTCCTTCCGGCTTCCGCCGACCGAGGAGGGGGCCACCATCCCCAGCGACGATGCACCGCTGACCGCCGCGGGGGTCGCCGCGGTCGCGCCGCGGGCCGAAGGGTCGCCGACCGAGGCGCCGGTCGACACGCCAGTCTCCCCCATCGTCGACACGCCGCCCACGGCGACAGCGACCCCACCCGCGGTCGTGGCGACCCCACCCGCAGACGTGACGGCAGCCGTCGCTCCCGTCGTCGTCGACCCACCTTCGCCGGCGGTC
>Ga0173483_10000592_pt1 | contig 10467 bp, 10 predicted proteins | sample NitcycUS178409R2_FD_122621 | JGI IMG/M metagenome (GOLD analysis project Ga0173483, IMG submission 122621) | Soil microbial communities from Arlington Agricultural Research Station in Wisconsin, USA - Nitrogen cycling UWRJ-S178-409R-2 (version... | ecosystem: Environmental > Terrestrial > Soil...
ATGCCGACGAGCCGCTGCTCGCGCTCGAGCGCGGTCACCATCCCGTGCGCGTGGTCCGGGAACGAAGCGAACGTCGCGGCGAGCACGGCGGCGGCGGCGGCGCCGACGCCGACCAGCACGCGGGCGCGGCGCCCGCTCCCGACCAGCAGGAACGGGATCGCCAACCCGGCGGTGGCCTTGATCGCGGCCGCGCAGACGACCATCGCGCCGCCCATCGCCGGCCGCGCGCCGAGCGTCAGGGCGACGCCCGCGAGCAGCGCCAGCAGCATCAGCAGGTCGTTGTGGGCGCCGCCGACCGACCAGACGAGCACGACCGGGTTGAGCCCGAACGCCGCCACCGCCCGCCCGACCGGGCGGCCCCGGCGGTGCGCGATCCAGCCCACGAGCGCAGTGCAGCCGAGGCCGGCGACCGCCGCCATCGCCTTGAACGCCCACACCAGGGTCGCCGGCGACAGGTGCCCGAGCGCCCGGGCGCCGAGCGTGAACAGCGGGCCGTAGACCGTGACCGTGTGACGCCAGTGGACGAACACGTAGAGCGCGTCGTGGCGCTCGGCCGACGGCGGTCGCACGTACGGATCGAGGTGGTAGAGGCCGCCGAGCCGGGCGACGTCCGCGTAGCTGAAGACGTCGTTCGAGAGCAGCGGCGGAGCGAGCAGGAACACGCCGTGCACGAAGGCGACCGCCGCCGCCACCCACCGCAACCGCACGCGCGGCGCGAGGGCGACCGCCGCGGCATAGGCGAGCGTCATCACCGCGATCTCCACGAGCACGCCGCGCAGCGGCGTCGCGAGGCCGAGGCCGGCGAGCGGTCCCGAGAGCCAGGCGGCCCGCGCGCGGGCAAGCCCGGGGACAAGGTAGGCGTCGTCGGCCGCGGCGCCGGCGAGGGCGACGGCCACGCCGCTGACGACCACGGTCGCGAGGGCGACCGCGCCCGCGACGCGCGGCGCGACGCGCGGCCAGGTCCGGTCGCGACCGGCGAGCTCGACCGCGACCGAGCTCACGTCCCGGGGGCCCTCCGCGTCGCCACCGGCGGATCGTGCGGCGCGTGACCGTGCGGTCCGACCGCGTCGTTGTGGCGCACCTGGGCGCTCGTCGCCAGCGCGAGCACCACCAGGAACGCGACGAGCAGCACGTCCGCGGTGCGCGCGCCCCGGCGCATGGGGCGAGCGTAGGCTCGTGACATGAGACGCACGTGAACCGTGCGTCGCCGGACCCGCGTCGAGGCCCATGCCCGCATTCAGCACCACGGCGCGGCGGCGTTGTGGATGGCGGGTAGCGTTCGCGCCGGCCGGCCTGATCGAGCCGAGCGAAGAGGAGGCTCCAAACCATGGCGTTCACCCGGGAACAGATTCGCGAGTCGATCGAACGGGCGGGTGACGCGCACTGGCAGGCCCTCATCCAGCACCACACGGACGCTTACCCCGAGAGCCGGCCCACGCCCGGTGACGTCGCGAGGGCCGAGGCCGAGCGGCTGAACGCCCTCGGCTTGGGCGACAACCCCGGCCTCGAGCTGGTGGAAAGCCGGGTCGAGCGGGCCGACCCCGCCGTCCGCATCACCCACGTCTTCGAGGATCGCGCCAAAGGCACTCGCTTCGAGACCGAGCCGTTCACCGGCTACGAGTGAGCGGGGGCTCGGCCCTCGCGTCGTCGAGCGGTGCGGTCGCTACCTGTCGCGCCGCGCCTGGTCCCTAGTCCGCGGGCTTGGCGGCCGCGAGCCAGGCCAGCACGCTCGTAGTCGCGGCGTGCGTCTGCAGCTTGTCCGCCGGCGTGCCGGTCACGCCGATCGGCCGGCCGTCCCAATTACGCAGGAACAGCCCGTCGGGCCGCGCGGCGTGCTTCAGCGCTTCATCGCCGACCGCGGCGGCGATCCCGTACCAGCGCGGGTTGTGGTCCATCAGGTAGGCCTCGAGCAGGGACCGCACGTAGAGCGCGTCGTACTGCGGGCCCATCGTGAGCGTCGGGAAGCGCGCGGCCGTGACGCGCAGCACGTGCTCGCCCCTGCGGCAGTACGCCTGCCGACCGGTGGCGCGGCACAAGCGCAGGAACGCCTCGGCCATCGCCCCCTCGACGTATGGCATCGGGCGGCTCGGGCTCGACCGGGCGCCGTAGAGACCGTCGGGCGCGCGGATCGTCCGGTCGGCCCACGCGATGTACTTGTGCGCGAGCGCCAGGTAGCGCTGCCGGCGCGTCACCTCGAAGAGCCCGGCCGCGGTGAGCGTGCCGCCGGCGAGGCCTTCGCTGGCCTTGAACTGGCGCAGGTCGTTCCACCAGATGCCGCCGGCGACCGGGTCCCAGCCGGAGTCGAGGAATCGAAGCGATCGGGCCGCGTCGGCGAGGAAGCGGCGGTCGTGCGTGGCGCGGTAGGCGTCGAACTGCGCGACGCCCCACCACCCCTCGTCGTCGTACCAGGTGTGTCCCACCTGCCCGGCCGGCACGGGGCTGTAGCCGGGCACGGGCCGCAGGTCCGGGTTCCAGTAGCGCTCGGCCCCCGTGGCGAAGCTGAGCGCCGCGGCCACGTTGGCCCTGGACGGGTCGGCAATCGCGATCGCGTTGTAGGCACCGAACAAGTGGACGATCCCCCACAGCGACGCCGTCCGGGTGTGGATCGTGCTGGGCAGGTACTGGCGGTACCAGCCGCGATGCGGGTCCCACCACGCGCGGGCCCGCGCGACGCCCGCCTGCGCGGCAGCCAGGTACGGCGAGGGGTCCAGGCGGCGCTGCGGCCGCACCCGCGGCCGCACAGCGGCGAGGGAGCCGCAGCCGGCGACACCGACCACGAGCGCGAGCAGCACCATCACGCGGCGGGCGGGCGAAGCCACGCCGACAGCTTGCGCACCGAACATGAGATGCTCCTGAAACGACGAGGGCCCAGTGACCGAGGCCTTCGTCAGCACGCGCCGGAAGGGATTCCAACCCCTGACCTTGCTCCCGTAGTCCGAAGGGCTCGTCACTGCGTCCGCGTGTCCGTGGCGGTCAGCGGCAGACCGCTGGTTTCGTCAACGACCAGCGTCTCCACCGGCGCTCCCGGTCGTCCTCTACGTGTCGCCGGATCGGACCGATCAGGCGGACGAGTCGGTTGGCCGATCGGGGCGGGAAGCTCCTTGGGAGCTGAGACCGAGACGCTAGGGGTGCAGCCGGCGCCCGATGCGCGCGCCGAGCCTCCGCAGACGTTTGCGTTCCCTGATCCTTCGACGCAAGCGCGGAAACCGCATGTCCAGAGGTATACAGCGCGGCGACGCGTCGGGGGGCCGATTCGCACCTGGCCTCAGCTTGTCGTCGATCGCGACACGCGGACAGCCGGGGAGCGCCGCTATCGCGGCTGACAGCGGCAGCAAGGCGCCCGGCCGGCGCGACCGCGGGGATTCCGTGCGAGGCGGGCGGCTTGCCGGACTGCTGGTCGTCGTCGGGCGCGGTACTCGCGTCTCGGTGTCGCTCCGGGCAAACTCCGGAAGATGCCGTCCGACGCAAGCATCATGGGTGAACAACTGGTGGCGCGCCTGCACGCGGCGATGAACGCCCACGACGTCGAGGCGTTCGTCGCGTGCTTCGCTGAGGACTACGACAGCGCGCAGCCCGCGCACCCGGACCGGGCATTTCGCGGGCGCGAGCAGGTTCGCGCGAACTGGTCGGCGGTCTTCACCGGGGTGCCCGACTTCCGCGCCGAACTCGTCCGCGCGAACGCGGTTGGCGACACGGCCTGGTCGGAGTGGCGCTGGGAGGGGACGCAGACAGACGGCGGGCGACTGGAGATGGCGGGCGTGAGCGTCTTGGGCGTGCGAGATGACCTTGTCGCGTGGGCGCGTCTCTACGTCGAGCCCGTCGAGCGGGCGGGCGCAGGCATCGACGCGGCGGTGCGCGACATGACGGCCGAGCGCTGATCGCCGCGGCCGGCCGCCATTCGCGTGACACCGACAGCCGACCTGGCACTGAAACGGGCTGCTGCCTTCGACGCCAGGCCTGCAACCCGCCGCGTGTAATCAGCGCTCCTGGCTCTCTCGCCGTTGCTCGAGCGCCCGAACCAGGCAAGCGTGCGACCCGGTCGGCCCTCACCCGGTCAGTCGAGCTCGGCGAAGAAGATCGTCACGCCTCCGGTGGCGAAGTTGGAAATGTCGTTGACTGCCGCCTGACCCTCGTCGGACCCGAGCCCCGCCTGGAGCGCGTCCATGTCCTCGAACGTGAGCTCGGCGATGCGCTGGTAGGGAACTGCGCTGCCATCCGGCGTCGCGATCCCCTGTGCGGCTTCGAATCGCTGCAGGCCGGGGATCGCCTTGGCGAGCGCGGTGTGCGTCTCCGCGTAGTAGCGCTCGAAGGCTCCTGGATCCTCTGGGGGCCTGTACAGCACGACTGCCTTGACCATCGGGAGGTCCTTTCGTCGAGTTCAGCGACGACCCTACGGCTCAGTGCTCGATGACGTTGAGCGGATCGCGGGCAGCGCGGAGCCGTGCTCGCCGAAGCGGCCGTTTTGGTCCGCTCCGGAGCATCTGGGGAGCCGTCTTCGCGCGCAGGCGGCGACGGCTGCTCGGGCGCGCGAGCAGGAGCAACGTGGCTTCGCGCAGCGCCATGGGCAGCGCTGAGCCCGCTCTCGCGGACGCCGCCGGACGCGCGTAGATTCGGGCGGTGAGCGTCGCAGCCGCCATCGCCGTCGGGGCCCGTGGTCGGCATCGCGCTTGGCATCGCCGTGAGCCTCACGACCGATCTCCCGCTCGCACCCGAGGTCGGACTCGGCTGGGCGCACTCTTTGGTTGGCTCTCTCGCCGCAAAGGGCACCTTTCGGTGGGAGCCGTCGGGTTGCGGTGGATGCTGTAGCGGATCCCGCATCGGCCTGCTGCAGCTCGCGCGCGAAGGAGCAGTGAGCGCCGTGCCTCCGACGGACTGCTGATCGTCGTCCAATCGAGAGAGCTGCTGAACGATCTGCCGGAGCTACCGCTTTGTGCCTCGGAGCGTTAGGGGGGACTCTGGGCGTGTTTCGCGGTACCAGATGCGCAGAGGCTGGAGCGGTGAGAAGCCGTTTTGAATGGCGTGAGCGAGGTCGCCGCCGTGCTCGTAGCCGACGATCGCCCGCCGCGGGAACGCCATTGCAGCGATGCGGGGTAGGTCCCGCCAGACCGCCTTCGCGTCCGGCTGTCCACTGAAGACGTTCGAGACACCGACCACGCGACCCGTCTCGTTGGCGATCGCTCCCGCGACGATCGGCCCGTGATCGCTGTGCCGGCCGGCGAAGATACGGATCGTGGGCTCCCCGACGAGCTCAGCGCGGATGATTCCCTCCAGCCCGGCCGCCCGCGTCCAATCGTCAAGCTCGCCCGCGCTGTTGACTGGTGTCCACACGAGCGCTGGAGACGCGGAACGCGACGCGGGGTGAAGGATCCAGTGTGCCTCGAACAGGACGTCAAAGCCTTCTGGCGCCAGGTCAAGGCAGGCGAAGCTGTCCTTGATGGATTCCGCGTTGGGAGGCAAACGGGTCAGTACGTCCGCGACGGAGGCGCCGGGTCGCAACGTCAACACATCAGGATAAAACTGAGGTGACCCCTCCGGCGCTATCCACAAGTCGTCGACGAAGCTCGTCGTGAGCCCGTGCGACCGGCAGACGGTGTCGCACCATCGCGCGTTGTTGTCAGCAGCAGCCAGGACCTCGCCCCTCACAGACCGTGACGATCGCACAGGCCCGCACAGCCCCGGAGTGCTTGCGCTTCCACCTCAACAGAGCATGTGTCCGCACCGACCACGGCTGCTCCTTCCCACATCGCGGCGATCAAGCCGCCCGGTGACGCGCCGCTCCCTCGCGCATTTGCGCTGGCGGGAAGCGGCATGCGATGACTCAGGATGGCCCGGCGGCCGCGGTCCGGCAGCGAGTGGGGTACGCGCGAGGACGTACCCGGAGGCGTGGTGCTCCCGGTTTGGCGCCGCACGCGGCCGATAGGCTCGTTGTCCGATGAGCGTGGCACGCGTGGCAACCTGGGATGAGCCGCCAGATCTACGCGATGACGACGACCGGCGCGCGAAATCCCTGTACGACCTCTTGCAGTCGCTGCCCGGCTTTATCGCCGGCTACTACCTGCGGGAGCCGACTACCGGCAGCCTGATGTCGGTGACCGTGTGGGAATCGGAGGAGGCGCTGGAGGCGGCTGAGCACGCGGTCCAAGAGCGGCCTGTGAGCGATCAGCGAGGCATACGGCCATCGCGGATCGAGCGCTGGGTCGTCGATGCCAGTTTGTAGCTGTCTGTTGGGACGAAGCTGCGCGATTCTCGCGGTCGCCGTGCGTCCTGCGGACCGAACGCAGCGGCGGGTCATCACCGCGTGCCGCACTTCAACGGGTCTAGCGGGGACGGTGGAAGTTGCCGCGGCAGTGGCCGAAGACGCCGGCGCGGGCGCGGCGAGCGCGCTTAGAGGACTCGCGGTAGGCGCTGATGCGTCGGAAGGGCACGCCGTTGAAGACGTAAACCTTCGCCCACCCCGCCCGGATCAGCAGCCGTCCGATGTCGCTGCCGCTGTCGCGAGCGTTGACGTAGGCGAGTAGGCGCCGGTAGCGATCAAAGAGCGCTTGGGTGGGATCGGTGGTCAGCCACACGCGCCGGCGTCGTTCGCCGAGAAAAGCGAGGCGCTGCATTTGGGCACTGGCCTGTGGGCCGCCGCACTCGATCGGCGTCCCAGGCTTGCGGGTCTCGGGAGTGTCGATCCCGATGATCCGGACGGTGTAGGAGCGCCGGCTGGCGCCGCGGGCGCTGACCTTGATGGTGTCGCCGTCGACGACCGCGGTGATCCGCGCGGCGATCTTCTGCGCCTTGCGCCGGCGCGCGCGAGTGGACCGAGTGGCGCCCCGGCGCTCGGCCCTCGAGCACGGGCACGGCAGCGACTCGCAGTAGATCCCGTCGTGGTCGGGGTCGCGCGTGTTCGCCGAGGCCTGGGCTTGAGCCTGGTTGCGGGAGGCCGCGCACGTCGTCGCGCGCGCGGCGGTCGGCGCCGCTGCGGCGAGCAGCATCAGGCCGATAGCCATCACGACCGGGCGTCTCAACCCGCCATCACCCGAACGATGCGGCCCCGCACGCAGCCGGAGCGTGCGCGTTGGGATACCTCGACGACGACGTCCGCGTCGCCGGCGCACGCCTCGACGTTCTCGGCGGTCTGTTGGGCGCTTGAGCGTGAGCTGAGCTCTCCGCCGCCGAAGGTGACGGTCTGCCCGTTGCCGGCGACAAGCCGCCGGCGCCGATGGCCGCCGCCGTTCTTGTGGACGGCGCGGACTGTCGCCCCTCGAAGTCCTCGGGGCTGATGATGCCGGCGTTTCGGAGTTCGCCGAGCTGGCGCAGCCTTCTCGAAAGGGATCTTCGGTTGGCGCCGGCCGTGGCTCGGACGAAGCGGCAACTGCTGTAGCGGGGGGCGGTGGCCCGCTCCGGGCTTCGGTGTCGTTCGTTGCGTCTCCTTCGTCGAAGTGTTGCTCGGCGCAGGCTCTCCGCCGCCCGAACCGTGGTGCTTGCGCGCGCACCTCACTGGCCTAGGAGTCGGCTCGCGAAGGGCGAGGTGATGTGGCGCGGTCAGTAGGGCTCGCACGCGACGCCGTCGCCGTCGCGGTCGAGCCCGTAAGGGTCGTCGCCGACGATTCGCACCGGACCGGTGTACTCAGGACCGTCTCCGTCGCCGCCTTCGCAGTCGTAGTCGTACGCGTTGGCGTCGAGGCATGGGCCCTCGTAGTTGGGATCGCAGTCTGTGGTGCTGTTGCCGCCAGACGGCGCGCGTGGCGCAGGCGCGGGCTTGGGGGCAGCTCCGGTTTCGTGGGTGGCCGCGTACGCGTCGGCCGCCTCGGGTGTGTAGGCCTTGACGGCGGCGAGCGGGAAGCGCACTTCGGCGCCGTCGCCGGCGCGGCACGTGACCGTCGCCGCGGTCGTGCACTCCATGTCGTAATCGCGGTCGGCCACTGGGCTGTAGGCGACGAACTTCGACTGGCCGGCCTCGCGTGCGTGCCAGAAGGCCCAAAACACGTTCAGCGCAAAGGGACAGCTGGTCGTGCCGACCTTCGCGGTGATGTTCTGATCACACGCCGTGCGCGCGATCGGCTTCGGCGCCGCCGGCGCTGCAGGCGTCGCCTGCGCCGCGCGCGCAGCACGCTTCACCTTCGGCTTCGGCTTCCGCTTCGAAGACGCTGGCTTGACCGGCCGGGGCGACGAGCTGGCGACCGTGACCGTGGTGGTTCGTTCCGTCGCGCCGCAGGCCGCGACACATACGACGAGGATGGCAAGGGCGGCGAGCGACAGAAGTCGAAGCATCGGCTCTTACGCATCGGCAAGCCGCCGCGTGACCTAACCCGTCGGATGGATAGGCAGTGCCGGCGCCGTGCCGGGGCGATGCCTCCCGCGGTTTTCTGAGCGATCATCGACGCCATGAAGGAGCCGCTGAACGCCAAGTCGGGTGGCGGGGCTCGTCGCGGCCGGTGTCGCCGACGGGCCGTTGGCGCTCGCGGTCGGTCCAGCCGGCGCCGGACCTGACCGACGCGAACGCCGCGGTACGCTCGCACCATGAAGGGCGATCGTGTCGAGGTCGTTGTGGCTGCGGACGACGGGTCTCGAGCCTATGAGATCGTCGCCACGCGCGCGGGTCGGCGCGTCGAAATCACGACGGGGCGCGGGATCGTCGAGGTCGTTGAGGTAACGCGGACCGGTCAACCGGTGCGCACGGCCAGGTTCATGGCGAGCAGGGTCGTTGCGCTCGTAGAGCACCCAGCCAGCGAGGACCGGCGGCAGCGTGAGACCTCCGCGGACGCGTCCTAGGCGTCAGGGTTGACTGACTCGCTGCTTTCGCGCATTGCGATAGTGCGTCAGCCGCGCCGGAGACCGCTCCTCGCCGCCCAGAGCGGGCGCGGCCTCAGCGACCACCGGGGCTACTCCTCACGCACGGGAAGCAGGCGCGGCGTTCTGCTTGCCGCGGGAGGCAGGCGCGCTTCGAGCTCTGCCGAGTCACCTCCGCGCGCGGCAAAGGACACCAGCGCGCCGACGTCAGATCGTGACGTGTCGCCGACACCGGCCTACCGTGACGCCCAACGGTCCCCGCTCCTCAACGGTCCCGCGCCCCGAACAGCAGCGGCCGGCCTCGGCCGGACGTGACCCGGAACGGGCGATGACCGGTGGAGCCGGCCGCCGACGCCTGCTCGTGGGCCGTCCGGGACGGGTGTCGATGGCCGCGCATCTGCGGCCATCGACCGGGGGTGAGGAGCATCGCGCGATGACCAAGGCGCGAGGAGCCGGGCATCGCCGGCGCCGAGGGTCCCGCGCCGCTCGCGGCGCCGAAGGTCAGCGCGCCGGCGGCACGAGCGCGCCGCTCGAGCCGGGGGCGGGCGTGGGTCCGCCGGACGCTCGGCGCGAAGCGCGTCCGGCGGGCCCGCGACTTGCCGCCGGCCGACCACGACGCCCGCAAGAACTGCGCGTAGGATCGCGAACCATGTCCGACGTCGAGGCCGAGAAGCGGGCCGCCGGCGAGGCCGCCGCCGCGCTCGTGCCCGACGGCGCGCGCGTCGGGCTCGGCACCGGGTCGACGGTCGCGTACGTGCTGCCGGCGCTCGCCGCCCGCGGGCTGCGGCTGCGCTGCGTTGCGACGTCGCCGCGGACCCAGGCCACCGCGGAGGCGCTCGGCCTCGACGTCGAGCCGTTCGACGCGCTCGACCGCCTCGACGTCGCCATCGACGGCGCCGACCAGGTCACGCCCGAGCGCTGGCTCGTCAAGGGCGGCGGCGGCGCGCACACGCGCGAGAAGATCGTGGCCGCCGCGGCCGACCGCTTCGTCGTCATCGCCTCGTCCGACAAGGACGTCGAGCGCCTGCGCCCGCCCGTGCCCCTGGAGCTGCTCGCGTTCGGCCTCGAGGCGACGCTGCGCGCGCTGGCCGAAGCGCGCGTCCGCGCCGGCGCGCCGCCGAGTCCGGACGGCGGCGTCATCGCCGACTTCCACGGCGCGCTCGACGACCCCGCCGCGCTCGCGGCGCGCCTGGATTCGATGCCCGGTGTCGTCGACCACGGGCTCTTCGAGCCGAGGCTCGTCAGCGACGTGCTCGTCGCCCGCGATGGTCGGGTGGACCACCGCACCGCGATCTAGACTCAGCGACAGACATGGCCGAACGTCGGCTCCACGGCCTCCAGCGCGTCCTTGGGGTGAACGCGCTCTTCTCGACGGCCTACGGCAACGTCGGCTCGTCGATCTACTACGCCCTCGGCCTGGTCGCGTCGTTCGCGCTCGGGCTGACGCCGGTGGTCTTCGTGATCACCGGGTTCATCTTCTACCTCACGGCCGCCACCTACGCCGAGGCGACCTCTATGTATCCCGAGGCCGGCGGCTCGTCCAGCTTCGCCCGGCGCGCGTTCAACGAGTTCGCCTCGTTCTTCGCCGCGTGGGCGCAGATGCTCAACTACACGATCACGATCGCCATCTCGGCGTTCTTCGTGCCGCACTACTTCGGCAGCGTCATCGGCGTAGACGCCCTGCGCGAA
>Ga0173483_10000594_pt1 | contig 10456 bp, 11 predicted proteins | sample NitcycUS178409R2_FD_122621 | JGI IMG/M metagenome (GOLD analysis project Ga0173483, IMG submission 122621) | Soil microbial communities from Arlington Agricultural Research Station in Wisconsin, USA - Nitrogen cycling UWRJ-S178-409R-2 (version... | ecosystem: Environmental > Terrestrial > Soil...
AAGTTCCCTGCACTCAGCCCGCCTCCGGCCTTGCTGTCAACATCCCACGCTGCGTGGGATGTTGACGCTGTACATGGCGTGCATGCCACGTACAGCGCGAGCAACCTAGGTACGGCTTGTCGGAACCTCACGTCAGGGGTTGTCGGAGCCTCACTTCAAGTGCTGGTTGAACCAGTCCAGCATCTCCTGCCACGCCAGCTGGGCGGCTTCGGCGTTGTAGCGCGGGCCGGTGTCGTTGAAGAACGCGTGGCCCGCTCCTGCGAAGGTGCGGATTTTGTACGTCAACCCGGCCGCCTTGAGCGCCGCCTCAGCGCGGTCCCGCGTCGCGTTCACCCGTTCGTCCTGTTCGCCGTAGATTGCGTAGACGGCCGCCTTGGCTTGGCTGAAATCGGGGCTCTCGGGAGCCGGGCCGTAGAACGGCACCGCGGCGGCGAGACGCTGTTCACCGGCTTGGAGCAGGTTCCAGGTCATGCCACCGCCAAAACAGAATCCGACCGCTCCGATCTTCGCGTCCGGCACTCGCTTCTCGAGCTCATCGATCCCGGCCTTGAGGTCGGCGAGCAGCTGCTGGGGCGGGGTGTTTGCCAGCGTGGTCGGTGCTGCCGCTGGATCCTCCAGCTGCGCCGTGCCACCTTGGGAGGAGAGCAGGTCTACGCATAGCGCGGAGTACGAGGCGCTCGCAAACCGCCCCACTAGGTCGAAGAAATGCGGAGTCAGGCCGCGGTTCTCATGGATGACGAGCAGTGCGCCCTGTGGCTCGCTCGCTTCAGCCCACGCTCCCTGCAGCTCACCAGCCGGGCCGGTGAACCGTACAGACTTCCCCGGCTTGGTTGTGGCGGTACGTCCTGGCGCGGAGGGTGGTGTCGACGCTGCCGGGGGCGATGTGGCTCCAGGGGGCCCGGTCTGCTCGCCGCCGCCATCGCCGCAAGCGCTTAGCAGCGCCGTCGCGCTACTCATGCTGAGGCCAAGAAGTCCTAACCGGCGCAGCGCCTCCCTCCGATTGAGCAAGCCATCCGCGAAATCCTCCGCCACCTCACCAACGAGGTAAGTGCGCAGCGCCATGCCAACCTCCTTGTTGCTGACTCCTGTGCCTGAAAAACGATCGCCCGTCGGCGAATGTGCCTACGGCTTAAAGGACGCCACTGCAGATACGAATGTTCAGCCAGACCACACACAGTTCCGTCTCAAAGTCGAGGCCTGCGAGACGCGACGGCCAGCCCAGCATCGGAACAAGCCCGTAGCCCTCAGTACAAGGCGAAGGCCGGCTGCCTGGCGCTGCCCCAAAGGCTAAGAACGTTTGAAACGGAAGCTAGGCAAACAGAACCTCACCGCTCGACCCAGCCAACATCCTTTGGGGCAGGGCCAGGCAGTCGGCCTTCGCCGGGATGGAAACGTTACGGGCTACTTGTTCAGAGACGTTCCGGCCGAACGCAGGTCCTCGCAGGCCTCGACCACGCGCTTGCTCATGCCCGCCTCCGCCAGCTTGCCCCACGCCCGTGGGTCGTACGCCTTCTTGCTCCCTACGTCACCGTCGACCTTCAGCACACCGTCGTAGTTGCTGAACATGTGCCCGGCGACAGGTCGGGTGAACGCGTACTGGGTGTCGGTGTCGATGTTCATCTTGACGACGCCGTAGTCGACCGCGGCCCGGATCTCCTCCAGAGTCGAGCCGGATCCGCCGTGGAAGACCAGATCGAACGGTCGCTCCTTGCCGATCTTGGCGCCGACCTCGTCCTGGATGTCCTTCAACACCTCGGGACGGAGCTTGACCGCGCCCGGCTTGTACACCCCATGCACGTTGCCGAAGGTCAGAGCGGTGATGTAGCGGCCCTTCTCACCCGTACCAAGCACCTCGACGGTCCGCAATCCATCCTCAACAGTGGTGTAGAGCTTCTCGTTGATCTCGGCGCTGACGCCGTCTTCCTCGCCACCGACGACACCGACCTCGATTTCCAAGATCACGTTCGCGGCTGAGGTCTGTTGCAACAATTCCTCGGCGATCGACAGGTTTTCCTCAAGCGGGACCGCCGAACCATCCCACATGTGTGACTGGAAGAGTGGCTGGCCGCCCGACTTGACCCGCTCGGCGGATAACGCCAGCAGCGGGCGGACGTAGCCGTCCAACTTGTCCTTCGGACAGTGATCGGTGTGCAACGCGACGTTGATCGGATAGTTCTTCGCGACCTCGTGTGCGTACTCGGCCAACGCAACCGCGCCGGTCACCATGTTCTTGATCGTTGCGCCCGATAGATATTCGGCTCCGCCAGTGGAGACCTGGACGATGCCGTCTGATCCGGCTTCGGTGAAGCCCTGAAGGGCTGCGTTCAGTGTCTGTGAAGAGCTGATGTTGATCGCTGGGTAGGCAAAAGACCCCCGCTTGGCCGCGTCCAGCATGGCGGCATAGACCTCGGGGGTGGCGATGGGCATGCTCGGTGAGCTCCTTTTCTACCGCTGTGGCTGTTTGTGGTCGTAGATATGGCGATTGCACAGTCTGTCAAAAAAGGTCAAGTGGTGGTAACTGGTGTGCTTTGTCTCAACTTTCTAGTGCAGACAAGTCAACTCCATGGCGGGCGGCCGAAAAGGCTCGCACCGTGCTGTCGAGCGTTGCAGGAAACACGACGACTTGATCAAGCGGCACTACTGCTTGCCTTCCGTCAACGAGCATAAGGCGAAGTCGCGGGCCGCGCTCGAGGCCGCCCTTGATCGTGTCGATCTTTGCGACTTGCGGCCACGATGCGTGAAGTCCAGCAACCTGAATGCCGGGTGGGCCGATCCGAATGGCGACGCCATTCCCAACCGTCCGAATTTCCCGTGCCGCCAAGAAAAACAGCACGATGCTCGCCGCCAGCCATGCCAGCGACGCCCCTAACACGATGGCGAAAATGATGATCACTCCGATGCCCCCAAGATCTTCCCGACGCCAGAGATAGATCAACACCAGCAAGGCGATGGTGATACCCAGACTGAGCAGTCGTGACCGGATCAGGCGGCGGCGCCGCTCCACCTTGTCGGTAAGCGGTCCTGGGTCGTAGGGAACGACCAACTCTGATATCGGAGCGGTGCTCATGAGGCCACAGGCTAGTTCTCTCGGGCGCCGCGCGGGGTGATCGCCATATGAATCCGATAGCGGTCGGCGCGATACCACGAGGTCGACATCTCAATCGCTCGATCACCCGCATACGTCACCCGCTCCTGCACTAGCAGCGGCGCCCGCTTGGCGATGCCGAGAACCCTAGCCCGATGGGCATCAGCGGATTCGGCTCGCACTGTCTGTTCACCGCTGCTGACCACAACGCCGTACTCGCTTGCGAACACGTCGTACAGCGACCCGAGCTCTCGTTGCAGCAGTCCGGGGAACAACACCGACGGGTAGTGACCAACCTCGTACGCCATGGGCGTACCGTCGGCAGTTCGGAGTCGCTCCACCCGTACGACGGACTGACCTAGGCGAATCCGCAGTGCGTAAGAGACGTCGGCGTCGGCCGGCTGCTCGGCAGCCGACAGCACCACCGTTGCCGGGACTAAGCCACGAGCGCGCATCTCGCGGGAGAACGACGTCAAATGCAGCCGGGAATCTACCTGCGGGCCGGTCAGGTAGGTGCCTTTGCCGTGTACGCGTTCCAGGACGCCCGCAGAAACCAGGTCAGCGATTGCCTGACGGACCGTAACGCGGCTGACACCGAGGCGCACTACCAACGCCCGCTCCGAGGGAATGGCATCGCCCGGGTTGAGTTCGGTCCCGATCAGGTCCTCAAGGATGCCGCGAACCTGGGCTCGTTTGGTCGTTGCCGAGGGTGGTTGGTGATCAAGGTGCTGCACTGCGCCTCCTCATCACCTGGGTTCGATCCAGCTCACGGGACCAGTTTGACAACCCTTCAGCGCGCCCAGCGCAGCGCCCAGTGGTACATCGCGATAGCCGCCGCGGCGCCGGCGTTGAGCGATCGGGTGGAGCCGTGCTGCGTGATGGCGACAAGGTTCGTGCAGATGGCTACGAGCTCATCGGTTAGACCTGGACCCTCCGACCCGAACACCAGACAGGTCCGTTGCGGCAGCTCATAGGGCTCCAGCGGCAGTGCACCTGGGAGATTGTCCACTCCGATGATCACGTAGTTATCTGCCGCCATCCGATCGGCGAAGTCAGTCACCGATGCATGGTGGACGATCGTGAGATATCGGTCGGTGACCATTGCCCCGCGCCGGTTCCAACGCCGACGGCCGATGATGTGTACGCCGGAGACATTGAAGGCATTCGCGGTGCGCACGATGGAGCCGATGTTGAAGTCGTGTTCCCAGTTCTGGATTGCGATTTGCAGCGGATGCCGCCGGGTGTCAAGATCAGCAACGATGGCCGAGACTTTCCAGTAGCGGTAGCGATCGATCACATTGCGGTGGTCTCCGTGCTCGAGAAGCTCCGGATCAAGCCTGTCGTCGTCGGGCCATGGCTCGGGATGCGGTGCCACTCCGGGCGCGTCCGACGCCTCAGTCATCTGCTCATCGTTTAGGGCGGGACGCGAGCAGCCCGTCCCGCGGGGGTTCAAGGGGGTCGCCCCCCTTGGGTTATTCAGGAAATTCACAGTCTGCGACGGTACCGTTTGCCGACGTGATCGCTCTCCAGGCCGCCATCGGGCTGCTGCCGATGCTGCTGCCGTCCTGGATGGACCCGGAACAACTGATCAAGTCCTTCGGGCCGTACGCGCTGTGGGGCGTGGCGTTCGTAATCTTCGCCGAATGCGGGCTCTTTGCGATTCTGCCCGGTGATTCACTGCTGTTTACCGTCGGGCTACTGACTGCGACCGGCGTGATTCCCTATAACCTGCTTTTTGTCTGCATTGTGCTGACCGTTGCAGCAGTGCTGGGCAACGTCAGCGGATACGCGATCGGACGCAAGATCGGCCCTCCGCTGTTCAGAGAACGCCCAGGACTAGCCGGCAAGATCTTCAAGCAGTCGTACGTGGAGAGAACCCATAACTTCTTCGAGCGGTATGGCAACCGTGCCCTCATCCTGGCGCGATTCGTGCCGATTGTCCGTACCTTCGTCACCTTGATCGCCGGCGTCGGCAAGATGGATTTCCGGCATTTCATCAGCTACACCGCAATCGGTGGGGTGCTCTGGGCGTGCGGGGTGACTATCGCCGGGTACTTCCTCGGGAACATTCCTTTTATCAAGAACAACATCGAGCTGGTGCTGATCTTGATCGTGTTCGCCTCTTTGGTCCCGATGGGCGTGGAGTATTTGTTGCACCGGCGGCGCCGCAAACAGGAATCTGCCCCCGTCTGATCTTGAGCTCATCCGATATGTGAACACCGGCTGCAAAGATGCAGTCGTGGTGCTGCCCGCGGATAGTCACATTCACACCGAGTGGTCTTGGGATGCGCCGGACGGCTCGATGGAGCGGACCTGCGCGCGGGCGGTAGAGATCGGCCTTCCCGCAGTCGCATTTACCGAGCATGCGGATTACACGACCTGGCCGGTCACAGCCAGCGACCTCGACGAACGTCTGCGGCCGTTGATCAGCTCAGACGGAACGCTGACTCCACCAAGACTGGATCTCACCGGATACCTGGAGTGCGTGCAGCGGTGCCGCGATCGTTTCCCGGATCTGCGAATTATCAGCGGGGTGGAGCTGGGCGAACCACATTGGCACAGCGGAGTCGTCGCGGCACTGCTCGACGCCGGACATTTCGACCGAGTGCTCGGTTCTCTGCACTCTTTGCCAATCGGCCCGCAGTTGTTTGAGATGCCGGAGCTGTATCGGCGCCGGCCAGCGACCGAAGTCGTTCGAGAGTATCTAACAGAAATACCTCGCCTGATCAGCAGCTCGGATGCGTTCGGAGTGCTCGCTCACATCGAGTACCCGGTCGCATATTGGCCGGCTCAGGCCGGTCTGTTCGATCCCAACTCGTTCCAAAGTGAGTTTCGGCATGCCCTGCGCGTGCTTGCTGACAGCGGCCGCGCATTAGAAGTGAATACCAAGGTGCCAGTCCATCCGGAGATCGTTGCCTGGTGGTGTGAAGAAGGCGGGGAAGCGATCACGTTCGGAAGCGATGCCCACAACCCGGCAGTGCTCGCGCACGGGTTCGGCGACGCGGCGGCGATCGTGGAGGCCCACGGCTTCCGCCCCGGCCGGCATCCCTACGACTTCTGGAAGCGTTAGCACAGACTTGTCAGAACTAAGGAGTGCTAAAGCGCTTCTGGTTTCTCTGACAAGCTAAACAGCCGGATTGGTGATCTCCAGCAACTCTTCAAGATCGCCCCCGGTGGGCATCCAGAGTCCGGCCTCAACGTTCTGCTTCACTTGCTCAGCCGAGGTGGCGCCGGCGATCACTGAGCCGACGGTAGGCATCGCCGTCAGCCCGCCGATCGCGACCTGCAGCATCGACAGACCACGCTCGGCCGCGTACGCCTCAACGGCTTCGATCAGGTCGAAGTTCGCCCGATCTAGACGCACGCGGTTCCGAGCGAGCCGGCTGCCCTGAGGCGCGGGCTCGCCGCGGTGGTATTTGCCGGTCAGCAGTCCAGATGCGAGCGGGAAGTATGGCAGCAGGCTCTGACCGGTGTGCTCCAGCGCAGGCACCAGCTCTCGTTCTGCCGACCGGTTCAGCCAGGAGTACTCGTTCTGTGCCGAGATGAATGCCTCGTAGCCGCTGGTCCGAGATATCCAGTCGGCATCGACCACCTGCCAGCCGGCAAAGTTTGACGAGCCGATGTAGCGCACCTTGCCCTCAGCGACAACCTCGGTGAGTGCGGCCAGCGTCTCTTCGATCGGGGTATGCGGATCGGGCTCGTGCAGCTGGTAGAGGTCGATCCAGTCGGTCCCGAGGCGGCGCAGGCTGTTCTCGACCGCAATCCTGATGTAGCGGCGGGAACCACGGGCACCCCAATCCGGGCCGTTCGCGCCCCGCATGTCCGAGCCGAACTTCGTCGCAATGATCACCTCATCGCGCCGTGAGCCGAGCGCTTTACCGAGCAAGATCTCTGAGCCGCCCGCGTTGCCATAGACGTCGGCGGTGTCGAACAAGGTGATCCCGGCATCGATAGCGGTGTTCACCACGCTTGGCACCTCGTGATCGGGCATGCGCGCACCGAAGTTGTTGCAGCCGATTCCGATCGTGGAGACGGTGAGACCCGAAGGCCCGAGCTGCTGATAGGTCATTTCCGCGGGCACGTCAGCACCCCGGACCATTAACGCTGGTTCGGATTCTGTTGTCCCGTCTCAGGCGGGACGTAGCCGCCGCCCTGCTGGGGCGTTTGATATCCGCCGCCGCCCTGCTGCGGCGTTTGATATCCGCCGCCGCCCTGCTGCGGCGATTGATAGCCGCCGGCCTGATCCGGGGGTTGGTAACCGCCCGACTGGGGTGGCTGATATTGGCCCTGCTGGGGTGGCTGGGAACTTTGGGGCGGCTGCTGGTACTCCTGCGGGTTGGGAAGTGCGTCCTCGCCTTGCCTGTCGAACTGGACCTGTGGCGCTGACTCCTGAGGCGGGAGCTGCCGCTGCTGCTGCTCGGGATCGCCGCGATAAGCGATCTCTCCGAAGCTGACATCTGGCGCCTGGCGTACGGCCGGTTCGTCAACCTGGAAGTAGGTGGCCTTCTCGAACTTGAACATGTTCGCGATGATGTTCGACGGCACCGACTCGACCTTGGTGTTGTAGACCCGGACATTGGCGTTGTAGAAGCGGCGGCCCGCAGCGATCCGATCCTCGGTCTCGGCGAGTTGCCGCTGCAGCTCGAGGAAGTTCTGGTTGCTCTTCAGATCCGGATAGGCCTCGACGCTGACGATCAGATTCCGCACTGCACCAGAGAGTGCCGCCTCGACATCGGACCGCTGCTGGGTGGGTAGCGCGCCCTCCGACTGTGATAGCTGCTGAGCCTGGCTGCGAAGCCTGGTGATGTCTTCCAAGGTGTTGCGCTCGTGCGCGGCGTACGCCCGAACTGTCTCCACCAAGTTCGGGATCAGCTCATAACGGCGGTTCAGCTCGACGTCGATTTGGCGCCAGGATTCCTGAATCAGGTTTCTGGACTTGACGAAGCCGTTGTATGAGCCCATGCCGATGAGCGCGAGAATGACGACGATCACCAAAATGATGATGATCACGGTGATGGCGGTACCCATCAGATCTCCTTAGCATCTGGGGTTCGAGGAGCCTCAGCCCACATTCACCCTAACGGGTGAGCGCCTCCATACGCCGTTAGGCCTTACTCCAAACCGAGGTCATGAGCCGAGATCGCCGCGCGGTAGGGCAATCCAGCACGCTCCACGGCCTCCTTGGCGCCGGTATTGCGGTCGACGATGACGGCGACTCCGATCACCTGCGCTTCGGCTTCGCGTAGCGCCGCGACGGCAGTTAACACCGAAGCTCCGGTCGTACTGGTGTCCTCCACGGCAAGCACCCGACGACCCTTCACCGCCGGGCCCTCAATGAGTTGCTGTAGGCCGTGCGTCTTTCCCTCCTTGCGGACCACGAAGGCGTCGAGTCGCGCGCCAGCTGCCGCCGCGGCATGCATCATGGCCGTCGCAACTGGGTCGGCACCGAGTGTGAGACCGCCGGCTGCCTCGAAGTCCCAGTCGGCGACTAGGCCGCGCATGACGCGACCGATGATCGGCGCGACCCCGCCGTCGAGTGTGACACGACGCATGTCGACGTAGTAATCGGCCGTACGCCCCGAGGAGAGGGTGACTGTGCCACGCACAATCGCCAAGGCCTTGATCTGCTCAATCAGCTGGGCAGTGTCCTCGGCAACCGTCGGCGTACTCACGACCGGCACTGTATCTAGCTGCCCCTCTTTTCTGGAAAGTGGTCACAAACAACAAGGAATCGCGACGGATTCTTGGTGTTCGTGACCACTTGCGCCGTCAGCCGGCGAATGGGTTAGGCGTCAATGTGTACTTGGTGGACAGGTATTCGTGAATTCCCTCGAAGCCGCCCTCGCGTCCGATGCCGGACTGTTTTACGCCGCCGAATGGCGCTGCCGCATTCGACACCACACCGACGTTGAGGCCCAACATTCCGGTCTCCAGGGACTCGATGAGCCGCTGACCGCGAGCCAGATCCTTGGTGTAGGCGTATCCAACCAGCCCGTACTCGGTGTCGTTGGCGACCCTTACCGCCTCCTGTTCATCGGCGAAGGTGACGATGCTCAGCACCGGCCCGAAGATCTCCTCCCGGAGGATGTCGCTGCCAGGGCGTACGCCGGTGACGACGGTCGGTTCATAGAACGTGCCCGGCCGATCGATCGGGTGTCCACCGGTCAACACCTTGGCGCCGCGGTCCGACGCGTCCCGTACCAGGGCGTCGGCTTTCTGCACCGCATCATCGTTGATCAGCGGGCCGATCTGGACGCCGTCCTCGGTGCCCCGGCCGACCTTAAACGCCTGCACTCGTTCGGTGACTCGGGCAGCAAACTCGTCGGCAACGACTTCGTGCACGATGAACCGGTTCGCCGCTGTACAGGCCTGACCGATGTTGCGGAACTTAGCGATCATGGCGCCTTCGACAGCGGCACCAAGATCAGCATCGTCGAAGATCAAGAAGGGTGCGTTGCCGCCGAGTTCCATGGAGGTACGCAGAATGTTGCCGGCGGCCTGCTCCAGCAGCTTGCGACCTACCTCGGTGGAGCCGGTGAAGCTCAGCTTGCGAAGCCGGGGATCGGCGATGATCGGTGCCGACACCTTGCCCGAAGTGGATGTGGTGATCACATTGACGACGCCCGGCGGCAGACCTGCCTCGGCCAAGATCTTGACGAAATACAGGGTCGTCAAAGGTGTTAGCTCGGGCGGCTTGATCACGACCGTACAGCCGGCCGCTAGCGCTGGCGCCGTTTTGCGAGTGGCCATGGCCAATGGAAAGTTCCATGGGGTGATCAAGAAGCAGGGTCCGACTGGATGTTGCGAAACGATCATCCGCCCGGTGCCTTCGGGATTGATGCCGTAGCGGCCGAAGACCCGTACCGCCTCCTCGGAGAACCAGCGCAGAAACTCGCTGCCGTACGTGACCTCAGCCTTGGATTCGGCCAGCGGCTTGCCCATCTCGAGCGTCATCAGCAGCGCGACTTGGTCCTGTCGTTCTTGGACCAGGTCGAAGGCTCGGCGCAGGATCTCCGCTCGCTCGCGTGGTGGGGTCTTGGCCCAGTCGGGAGCAGATTCGACCGCGGCATCGAGGGCTGCAGTGCTGTCATCGACGCCCCCATCAGCAATGGTCTTGATCGCCTCGCCGGTCGCGGGGTCGTACACCTTCAAGGTGGAACCCGAGGTGGCCGGGCGCCATTCACCGCCGATGAACAGCCCCTCCGGTACCGACTCCAGCAACTCCGTTTCAGCCGCGTTCAACATCGAGAGGCCTCCTTGGCTTCAGCCGACACCGTCGTCAACTCGAGCCTAACTCTGGGGCCGGGCAGGCCAACGAGCCCATCGCGGTCACGACTGTTGCGGTGTTGTCCGGATTGATGAGGTGTTGTC
>Ga0173483_10000595_pt1 | contig 10446 bp, 9 predicted proteins | sample NitcycUS178409R2_FD_122621 | JGI IMG/M metagenome (GOLD analysis project Ga0173483, IMG submission 122621) | Soil microbial communities from Arlington Agricultural Research Station in Wisconsin, USA - Nitrogen cycling UWRJ-S178-409R-2 (version... | ecosystem: Environmental > Terrestrial > Soil >...
GGCAACTACGACCACCTCCAGCTGTGGAGCCCAGCCGCCTGGGAGCAGCACCTGCATGCCGTCGAAGGGAGCGCCGAACATGCTGCCGAACGTCTTGCCGCACGCGGACTCTGATCACATCCCGGTTCTCGCCGACGAGGTGCGCGAGCTCCTCGCCGTTCGGCCCGGGGAGACGGTCGTCGACGCGACCTTCGGTGCCGGAGGGCACGCGAGGCTCCTCGCTCAGGACCTCGCGGGGCAGGGCAAGCTCGTCGCGATCGACCGCGACCCGGGAGCCAAGCCGTATTTCGACCGCTTCAAGGCGGCAGCGGGGGTCGAGGTGCGCTTCCTGCGCGGCGACTTCGCGGTCGTGTTGACCCAGCTCGCTGCGAACGACATCGGCGCCGACGCGATCCTGCTCGACCTCGGCATCTCGTCGATGCAGATCGACCGGCCCGAGCGGGGCTTCTCGTACGCGACAGACGCGCCGCTCGACATGCGGATGGACCCGTCGTCCGAGGCGAGCGCAGCCGAGATCGTCAACACGTGGGACGAGCGCGAGCTCGCCACGATCTTCCGGCGCTACGGCGAGGAGCGGTATGCGAAGGCGATCGCGCGGGCGATCGTCCGGCAGCGCGCCGAGCATCCGTTCGCGCGGACGGGCGAGCTCGTCGACACGATCAAGCTCGCGATCCCCACGCCGGCGCGCTTCGGCGAGGGTCATCCCGCCAAGCGGGTCTTCCAGGCGCTGCGCATCGCCGTGAACGACGAGCTCGGACAGCTCGAGGCGGCGTTGCCTGCGGCGCTCCAGATGCTCAGGCCCGGCGGCCGCCTCGCGGTGATCTCGTTCCACTCGCTCGAGGACCGGATCGTGAAGCGGTTCGTCGCCGAGCAGGCGAAGGGCTGCACGTGCCCGCCCGACTTCCCGGTGTGTGTCTGCGGCAAGGAGCCGACGCTGCGCTCGCTCACGCGAAAGCCCGTGCGGCCCGGCAGGCACGAGACGGACACCAACCCGCGGGCCGCCTCGGCACGCCTGCGCGTGGCGGTGAAGGCCTGATGTCGACGATCGCGCAACCGACACTGCGGCGCGCCCGCGCCGGCCGCTCGGCGTTCACGGGAGGCGTGCTCTGGATCGTGCTCGTCGCCGCCCTGCTTGCCGGAGTCGTTGCGACCAACGTTCTCGTCCTGCGCTTGAACGTGCAGCTCGACGACCTCCGCCACGACCGCGCCGAGCTCAAGGCCGAGATCGCGTCGACACGGGCACAACTCTCGAGCGCGTCGGCGAACGCGCGCATCGAGACCGAGGCCGCGTCGAAGCTCGGTCTGGTCGAGGCCGACCCCAACGCCACGACCTACCTCCGGCTGCAGCGGTGAAGCACCAGAAGCGGGCGAACTCGAGGATCCGCCTGCTGGTGCTGGCCTTCGTCGGCCTCTTCGCGGTCGCTCTCGTTCGCGCCGCGTGGATCCAGGTCGTCGACGGCAACGCCTACGCGGCGATGGCTTCGAAGCAGCAGCGGGAGACGATCGAGATCCCGGCGGGCCGCGGCACGATCTTCGACCGCACCGGTGAGCCGCTCGCGATCGGCGAGCTCGCGACGACCGTCTACGCCGACCCGCGCCACATCGTCTCGCCGAGGAAGGCTGCGATCAAGGCGGGGCAGACGCTCGGAATCGACCCGGACTCCGTCTTCGGAGGCCTCTCCGACCGCACGAAGCGATTCATCTACGTCGAGCGCAAGGCCGATCCCGCGAAGGCGAAGTTGCTCCAGAAGCTCGGGCTCGCCGGCATCGGCTTCTATCCCGAGGAGCGGCGGACGTACCCGCAGGGGCGCGTCGCGGCCCAGCTCCTCGGCTTCGCGGGAACCGACAACCGTGGCCTCGACGGGCTCGAGGGCTCGCTCGACAAGAAGCTCGCGGGCAAGCCGGGCTACGAGATCGTCGTGCGGGACCCCGCGGGGCAGGCGATCGACGTCGTCACCTCGCGCAAGGAGCGACCGGGGAAGAACGTCGTGCTGACGCTCGACCACCAGCTGCAGGCGACCGCCGAGCAGCTCCTGGCAACAGCCGTGCACCGCTGGGGCGCGAAGGGTGCGACCGCGATCGTGATGGATCCGCGCACCGGCTCCATCCTCGCGATGGCGAACGCGCCGACCTTCGACGCGAACCGGTTCTCCACGGCGCCCGCCGACGAGCGGCGCAACCGCGCCGTGACCGACCTGTACGAGCCCGGCTCGACGTTCAAGATCGTCACGATCGCCGGCGCGCTCGAGGACAACGTCGTCACGCCCGACACCTCGTTCACCCTCGCGCCGACGATCCAGGTCGCCGACCGCGTGATCCACGAGTCGCACATCCGCGGCACCGAGCGGATGACAGTGCGGCAGATCCTCTCCGAGTCGTCGAACGTCGGCACGATCACGATCGCGAAGGACCGGCTCGGCGGCCCGGAGCTCGCCCGCTGGATCTCGCGCTTCGGATTCGGCAAGCGGAGCGGCTCCGACCTGCCGGGCGAGAGCCCCGGCATGGTCCTGCCGTACGACCACTGGTCGGGCTCGACGATCGGGAACGTGCCGATCGGGCAGGGGATCGCGGTGACGCCGCTGCAGATGGTGAGCGCGTACGCCGCGATCGGGAACGGCGGCGTGATGCCGACGCCACACGTGATCGCGAAGATCGGCGGTCGCAAGGTGCATCACGCGGCCGGGCGACGTGTCGTCTCGAAGTACACGGCCGACCGCATGACGGCGATGTTCCGCGACGTGGTGGTCGAGGGCACGGGTACCGAGGCTGCGATCCCGGGCTACACGGTGGCCGGGAAGACCGGCACCGCGAACAAGGTCGAGAACGGCAGGTACGTCTCGAAGTACGTCGCGTCGTTCGTCGGGCTCGTTCCCGCGCGCAAGCCGCGTCTTGCGATTCTCGTGATGGTCGACGAGCCGCACGGCCAGATCTGGGGCGGCGTCGTCGCGGCGCCGATCTTCCGCGACCTCGCCCGGTTCTCGCTCCAGTACCTCGAAGTGCCGCCAGACGCGCCCGAGCTGAAGGCCTCCACGTCAGCCACGCAATAGGCGTCACTACTATCGCGCTGATGGAGCTCGACGCGCTGATCCGCGCGCTCGCGCCGGGTGACGTGATCGGGCGACGGGCCGTCGAGATCTCGGACCTCGCCTATGACACGCGCCGCGTCGGCGACGCCACGCTGTTCTTCTGCGTGCCCGGAGCACGCGTGGACGGTCACGACCTCGCGGGCGCGGCGGTCGCGGCGGGTGCGGCGGCTCTCGTGGTCGAGCATCCGGTGGACGTCGCCGTGCCGCAGCTCGTCGTCGAGTACTCACGCGCAGCGATGGCGGTCGCCGCCGACGTGTTCTTCGGCGCGCCGACGGAACGACTGACCGTCGCGGGCGTGAGCGGGACGAACGGCAAGAGCACGACCACGCATCTCCTGCGCTCCATCCTCGAGGCCGACGGCCGCCGTACGGGGCTGGTGGGGACCGTCGAGTGGGTCGTCGGCGGGCACGTGCGCCCGGCGCCCCACACGACACCGGAGGCGATCGACCTGCAGCGTCTCCTTCGCGAGATGGTCGACGCGGGGGACGACGCGGTGGCGCTCGAGGCGTCGTCGCACGGCTCGCACTACCGGCGGCTGGACCGCGTGCGCTTCGATGCGCTCGCCTTCACGAACCTGAGCCAGGACCACCTCGACCTCCACGGCGACATGGAGGAGTACTTCCAGGCGAAGCGGCGTCTCTTCACCGGGATCGCGCCTCCGCCGGCCGCCGTGAACGTCGGCGACCCGTACGGCCGCCGGCTTGCGGAGGAGCTCGAGGGCGCCCATCGCGCGCCGCTCGTCACGTTCGGGCTCCGGCCCGAGGCCGAAGTGCGCGCCGACGGGCTGGAGCTCGGGCCACGCGGCTCGACGTTCACGGCGGCGGGGATCGCGATCGAGACACCGCTGCTCGGGGTGTTCAACGTCGAGAACGTCCTCGCCGCGGTCGCGTCGGCGCTGTTGCTCGACCTCGACGAGGACGCGATCGCGGACGGGATCCGTGCGGTGACCGGGGTCGCGGGGCGGTTCGAGGCGGTCGACGAGGGTCAGGAGTTCGCGGTCGTGGTCGACTACGCCCACACGCCGGATGCACTCGAGACTGTGCTCCGCGCGGCGCGGCCGCTCGGCGACGGTCGGGTCGTCGTCGTGTTCGGTGCTGGGGGCGATCGCGACCGCGACAAGCGGCCGCTCATGGGCCAGGTTGCACGGAAGCTCGCGGACACCGTCGTGGTGACGAACGACAACCCGCGCTCCGAGGAGCCCATCGAGATCGTCGAGGCCATCCTCCAGGGCGCGGGGACGGACGTGGAGGTGGACCTCGACCGTCGCTCCGCCATCGAGTCGGCGATCGCAGGCGCCGGGCCGGGGGACGTCGTCGTGATCGCGGGGAAGGGGCACGAGCAGGGCCAGGAGATCGCGGGCGCCGTCCATCCCTTCGACGACCGCGAGGTGGCGCGCGAGGCCCTCCGAGCCCGCGGCGCCGCGCGCGGATGATCCCGCTCGAGTGGGGCGAGATCGAGGGGCTGGCGCTCGGCGAGCTGCGGGGGCGTCCGGACGACGGGATCGTCCGGCGGGTGCACGACGACTCACGCGACGCGCGGCCCGGCGATCTGTTCGTCGCGCTGAACACGGGAGTGCGCTTCGTGGACGACGCGCTCGCAGCCGGCGGGGCGACGCTCGTTCCGGAGGACCAGGAGGCTGCCCTGGCGACCCTCGCGCGGCTCGTGCGCGGACGCTCCGACGCGGCCGTCGTCGCGGTCGTCGGCTCGACCGGGAAAACGACGACGAAGGACGCGCTCGGCGCACTCTGCGGAGCGGTCACGCCGACGGTCGCGGCGTATGCGAGCAAGAACAACGAGCTCGGGCTCCCGCTGACCGTGCTCCGGCTCGAGCCTGAGACCCGAGTGCTGGTCGCAGAGATGGGCATGCGCGGGCTCGGGCAGATCGCCGAGCTCTGCGAGGTCGCGCGACCGACGGTCGCGCTCGTCACGTCTATCGGCCCGGAGCACCTCGAGGTCGTCGGCACGGTGGAGAACGTCGCCCGGGCGAACGCGGAGGCGATCGAGGCGCTGCCGAAGGGGGGGATCGCCGTCGTCCCGGCCGACGAGCCGCTCCTCGAGCCGTATCTCCGCGACGACCTCGACGTTCGCCGCTTCGACCGCGGCGCCGTCGAGCGAGATGGCGAAGCGTGGCTGTTCCCCGTCGGTGAGCGCGAGATCCGGCTCGAGCTGCCGTTCACGCAGCGGCATCTCGCGGGCAACGTGGTCGGCGCGCTGACCGCGTACTGCGCGCTCGGGCTTCCGCTGGACCGTGCCTCCGAGGGGGCGTCTCGGATCAGCATGAGCCGCTGGCGCGGCGAGGTGCACGGGCTGCACGGGGGCGGCTTTGTCGTCAACGACGCCTACAACGCGAATCCAGTCTCGATGCGCGCGGCGCTCCTCGACCTCGCCGAGCGCTCCGACGGAAGACGACGGGTCGCGATCCTCGGGCAGATGGCCGAGCTCGGCGCCGACAGCGTGCGCTACCACGCCGACATCGCCTCGCTGCTCGACGAGCTGGGGATCGAAGTCGTCGTCGCCGTCGGGGACGAGGCGCGCCTCTACCTCTCGGGGCGTGACGACGGGATCGCGGTTCCCGATGCCGGGGCGTTCGACCCGATTGCCGCCGTGCTTCGCCCGGGCGACGCGATCCTCGTCAAGGGGTCGCGGTCGGTCGGTCTCGAAGGCATCCCCGGGCTGATTCAGAAACACTCACTCGGATGGTGAGGGTCCTGATCGCGGGCCTCGTCGCGATGGTGATCGCCGTCGCGCTGGGCCCCCAGTTCATCGAGTGGCTGCGCCGGCAGTCGATCGGGCAGCACATCCGCGAGGAGGGGCCTGCGCGCCACATCGTCAAGCAGGGGACGCCGACGATGGGCGGTCTGCTGATCATCGTCGCGGCGTTCGTGCCCGCGCTCATCGTCTCGCTGTACACGCTTCCCGGCCTCACGTTGCTGCTCGCGACCCTGGGCTGCGGGCTGATCGGCTTCGCCGACGACTTCCTCAAGGTCCGCAAGCGCCGCTCTCTCGGCCTCCCTGGTCGGTGGAAGATGCTCGGCTTGCTCCTGATCACCGCCGGCGTCGGCTGGGCGACGACACACATCGGCTACATGGACACGGAGATCTACTTCCCGCTGATCGACGTCAACATCGACCTTCACTGGCTGTACTTCCCGTTCCTCTTCCTCGTGATCGCCGGCACGTCCAACAGCGTCAACCTCACCGACGGGGTCGACGGTCTCGCCGCGGGGACATGCGCCGTCTCGCTGATCACGCTCCTCGCGATCGCCTCGATCGACTGGATCCGGAGCGCCGACGTGGTCGCCAACCGCAGCGAGCAATACCTCGACCTCGCGATCGTCGCTGCGGCGCTGATCGGTGGCGTGATCGGGTTCCTCTGGTTCAACGCCTTCCCTGCGGAGATGTTCATGGGGGATACGGGCTCGATGGCCCTCGGCGGGGCGATCGCGACACTCGCGATCCTCACAGAGACGGAGGTGCTGCTCGTCTTCATCGGCGGCGTGTTCCTGTTCGAGGCCGTGACGTGGATCATCCAGATCGCGACCTTCAAGCGGACGGGCAAGCGCGTCTTCCTGATGGTTCCGATCCACCACCACTTCGAGCTCAAGGCGTGGTCGGAGACGAAGATCATGGTCCGGTTCTGGATCATCGGCGCGATCCTCTGCGCGATCGGCTTCGTCCTCTACTACCGCTACTACCTGCGTTTCCAACTTTGACGTGGTCCGTGGTGGAACCGGGGCAGGTGTCCGACTTCAGTCGGACACCACACGCGTGACGCGGACGTCCGCGGTGGTGTCGGACTGAAGTCCGACACCCGGTCGACGGCAGCCCCGGTTGGAATCGCGCTCGCGGTGATGGTGTTCTGGGGCGCGACACCCGTCCTCACCCGCGTCGCGACCGACGACCTCGATCCGCTCTGGGTCGCCGTGCTCCGCACGGTGCTCGCCGGAATCGTCGCCGTCCCGCTGGTGGCGGCAACCGAGCGGCGTCCTCCGGCGAGCCGACAGGCCCGGCTGCTGCTCGGGATCTCCGCGGTCGCGGGATTCGTGATCTTCCCCGTGGTCTTCACGATCGGCCAGGAGCGGACCTCGGCGATGCACGGCGTCGGAATCCTTGCTGCGCTGCCGGTCTTCACGGGGCTCTACGGGATGCTCGTGGCACGGCGGCGCCCGGGACAGTGGTGGCTGGCAGGGTGTGCTCTTGCGCTTGCCGGCGAGGCGGTCATCGTCGCGGTGCGCGCGGGCGGAGGAGGGACAGCGACGCTCGTCGGCGACCTGCTCGTTCTCTCCTCGGGGCTCGTGGTCTCCGCCGGCTACGTCGCGGGCGCGCTGCTCGTCCCGCGCGGGTTCTCCAGCGCCGCGACGACCTACTGGGGCGTCATGCTCGGCGCCGTCGCGCTCGTGCCGCTGGCACTCGTCCTGCTCGCAGTCCAGGGCCTACCCCGGGCGGGAGCCGCATCGTGGGGCGCCGTCCTCTTTCTCGCGATCGTGACCTCGATCGTCGGCTACGTCGGCTGGTACTGGGCTCTCGCCCGCGGCGGGATCGCGCGCATCGCACCGGTCCAGTTCCTCCAGCCGCTCTCGGGGCTCGTGCTGGCGGCGCTCGTTCTCGGCGAGCGGCTGACGTGGCCGCTCGCGGTCGGCGCCGCCGCGGTGATCGCCGGGGTCGCCATCGCACGTCGTGAGTGAGCCTCTCGAGGGTCGAGACGAGCAGGAGAGGCAGGCCGTGCGGGCGTCGCGAGTCACAGAATCGGCACGGTCCCGTCACACTCCCGTACGCCTTTCCTCGATAGCGTTACGTCAGGGACACGGGAGTGCCCCTGGGGGAGGTTGGGGGTGCGTGTGCGTACGCTTCGCCCGTGACCAGGGTGCTCGTGATCGGGCTGGCGCGCTCGGGGAGGGCGGCGGTGGCGGCCCTTCGCGCGAACGGGGAGAACGTCGTTGCCTACGACGTGGACAGCCGTTTGGACACCGCCGGGATCGACGCGGAGATACGGCTCGGGGGCTGGGACGACGTCTTCCTGGACGCCGTCGGGATGGTCGTCAAGAGCCCCGGTGTGCCCTCCGACGCGCCTCCGGTGGTCGCTGCTCGCGCTCGCGGCATCACCGTCGTCTCGGAGATCGAGCTGGGGGGCCGGCTCCTGTCGAACCCACTGATCGGCGTCACGGGAACGAACGGCAAGACGACGACGACTGCGCTCCTCGGCGCAATGCTCGCGACCGCCGGTTGGAACGTCGAGGTCGCAGGCAACATCGGCAGGCCGCTGACGTCGCTCGTCGGCGTGGTGGACGACGAGGCCTGGGTCGTGTGCGAGCTCTCCTCCTTCCAGCTCGAGGACGTCGAGACGCTTTGCCCTCGCGTCGCCGTGCTCACGAACCTCGAGCCCGACCACCTCGATCGGCACGGGTCGTTCGACGCCTACGCGAGAGCGAAGCTGCGTGCGTTCGAGCGGCAGGGGTCGAACGACGTGGCGGTCGTGCCGCGCGGCTTCGGCGCGGTTCCCGGGGATGCGCAGCGCGTCGAGTTCGCCGGCAACGATGAGCTGCCGGCCGAGCCGCGGATCCCCGGCGCCCACAACCGCGAGAACGCCGCGGCCGCCACCGCCGCCGCACGCGCGATCGGGGTGCCGGGCGCGGCGATCGCCGAGGCACTCGAGACCTTCCCCGGCGTCGAGCATCGCATCGAGGAGATCGGGACGGTCGACGGCGTCCTCTACGTCAACGACTCCAAGGCGACGAACGCGGCTGCCGCGCTCCGCGCGCTCGCGTCGTTTCCGGGTCGCCGCAAGCACGTGATCCTCGGCGGTCGCGGCAAGTCGGAGCCGTACGACGCGCTGGCCGCCGCGTTCGAGGACGGCGACCGTGCGTACCTGATCGGAGAGGCCGCAACGGACATCGCCGTCGCGCTCGACGCGGCCGGCGTGACGAACGTCCAATCCGAGACGCTCGGGCAGGGTCTGGCGGAGGCCGCGTCGGCGGCATCCGCGGGCGACGTCGTGCTCCTCTCACCAGCATGCGCCTCGTTCGACCAGTTCACGAGCTTCGAGCACCGCGGGCAGGAATTCCGGCGTCTGGTGGAGAACCTCCGAGGGTGGGGACCAGACGGCGCGCGGACCAAGGGCAGCTCGAGCAGCGGCTCCTGATCCTGGTCACGCTCGGGCTCGTCGCGTTCGGGCTCGTGATGGTCTTCAGCGCCACGTCCGCCTCGGCTGCGCTCGGCGAGGGCGACCCGATGCGCTTCCTGATCAAGCAGGGCCTCTACGCCGTGGCAGGCCTCGTCCTGCTCGCGGTGTTCACCCGGGTCGACTACCACGCGCTGCGACCGCTCGCACCACTCCTTCTCGCCGTCGCGTTCGCCGGATGCATCGCCGTGCTGGCGATCGCTCCCTCGATCAACGGCGCGCAGCGCTGGTTCCTCGTCGGGCCGATCAGCATCCAGCCCGCCGAGCTCGCGAAGCTCGCCGTGCTCGTGTGGGCGTGCGCCGTCCTGTCGCGGCGCCCAGTGCCGACGACGCTCGGCGAGCTGCTCAAGCCGGTCGGGATCGTCGTCGCCGTCTTCGGCGCGCTGATCGTGGTCGAGCCCGATCTCGGGACGACGATCGCGCTCTTCGTGATGATCGCCGGCATTCTCCTGGTCTCGGGCGTGCCGGTGCGACTTTTCGCGCTCACGGCAACGCTCGCGCTCGGCGCCGGCGCGCTCGCGATCTGGATGGAGCCGTACCGGCGGGAGCGACTGTTCAGCTTCCTCGACCCGTGGAAGGACGCCCAGGGGGCCGGCTTCCAGAACGTCCAGGCGATGATCGGCATGGGGTCGGGAGGAATCACGGGCGAAGGCCTCGGCCAGGGCATCCAGAAGGTCAACTTCCTCCCCGAGGCGCACACCGACATGATCTTCGCCGTCGTCGGCGAGGAGCTGGGCTTCGTCGGCTCCTCGCTCGTGATCGCGGCTTTCGCCGTCTTCGCCTGGGCGGGGTTCCGTGTCGCCCTTCAGTGCCGAGACCCGTTCGGCAAGCGGCTGGCGGCGGGCATCACGACGCTGATCTGCGGGCAGGCGGCGGTCAACCTCGCGGCCGTCCTGGGCATCGCGCCGCTGACGGGGATCCCGCTCCCGTTCGTGTCGTACGGCGGCTCGTCGCTCCTGGTGCTGCTCTGCTGCGTGGGAGTGCTCCTTAACATCGCGGTGAATGAGCGCGTCGTCGAAGCTCGCGTGCGTGATCGCGGCCGGGGGAACGGCCGGTCACGTCCGGCCCGCGCTCGCGGTGGGCGAAGCACTGCGCGAACGCGGACTGACGGTGACGTTCGCCGGCACGCCAGACCGCGTCGAGTCGCGGCTGGTGCCTGAGGCGGGCTTCCCGCTCGACAC
>Ga0173483_10000596_pt1 | contig 10445 bp, 10 predicted proteins | sample NitcycUS178409R2_FD_122621 | JGI IMG/M metagenome (GOLD analysis project Ga0173483, IMG submission 122621) | Soil microbial communities from Arlington Agricultural Research Station in Wisconsin, USA - Nitrogen cycling UWRJ-S178-409R-2 (version... | ecosystem: Environmental > Terrestrial > Soil...
CCTCGAGCCGATCACCGTCGGCGGCGTCGTCGTCACCAACGCCACGCTCCACAACGAAGACTACATCAAGGGCATCGGCTCCGACGGCGAGCCGATCCGCGAAGGGAAGGATCTCCGCATCGGCGACACCGTCACGGTGCAGCGCGCCGGCGACGTCATCCCGCAGATCGTCGACGTGGTGATCGACAAGCGGCCGAAAGACGCAAAACCCTATAAATTTCCCAGGAAATGCCCGTGCTATCTGCACACCGACGTGGTGCGCGAAGAAACCGCGACCGGCGAGGAGGGCGCCCGCGCCCGCTGCACCGGCGAGTTTGCCTGTCCATTCCAGAAGATCGAGCACCTGAAGCTGTTTTGCTCGCGGCGGGCCTTCGACATCGAGGGCCTGGGCGAGAAGCAGATCGAGCTGTTCTTCGAGAAAGAATGGGTGAAGGAGCCGGCGGACATCTTCACCCTGGAGAAAAAGCACAGGAAAGACCTTCTCGAGGAGGAAGGCTTCGGCGAAACCTCCGTCCGCAACCTGTTCGACGCCATCAACGTGCGCCGTACAATTGCGCTCGACCGGTTCATCTATGCGCTCGGCATCCGCCATGTCGGGGAGACGACGGCGCTGGCGCTCGCCCGCGGCTACGGCTCCTGGCAGGCATTCCATGACGCCTGTCTGAAGATCGCCAAAGGCGACGCGGAGGCCGCCGTCGAGATGGATGCGCTCGACCAGATCGGCGATACCGTCATTGAGGCGGTGAAGGCTTATTTCGGGGAAAGCTACAACCGCGGCATCGTCGAGCGGCTGAAGAAGCAGGTCGAGGTGCTCGACGCCGAGAAGCCGAAGACCGACAGCGCGATTGCCGGCAAGACCGTGGTCTTCACCGGCTCTCTGGAAAAAATGACACGCGAGGAAGCGAAAGCGCAGGCCGAGCGTTTGGGCGCCAAGGCCGCCGGCTCCGTTTCCAAAAAAACCGACTATGTCGTTGCCGGTCCGGGCGCAGGCTCGAAGCTCGCCGAGGCCAAGAAGCACGGCGTGACGGTGCTCACCGAGGACGAGTGGCTGAAGCTGATTTCCCGATAAAATTTTTTGCGGAAAGCAGACAGTCTCAGCGCCTGCCTTTGCGTGACGGTTTGCGCTTCTTTGCGGCCGAACGGCGTCTCTTCTGTTTCCGCGGCACGGGACCAAGCGGCTGCGTTGCTTGTTCGAGCCACTTGCGTGCCGGCGGATCTACCAGCGGGCTGATGATCTCGTGCACGCGCTCGTGGTAGCTGTCGAGCCAGCAGCGCTCCTTGGTCGTCAGCATGCCCGGCTCGACAAGCCGCCGGTCGATCGGCGCGAGCGTCAGCGTCTCGAAGGCGTTGAGCGGCTTTTCGGCGCCGACCGGCTCCGGCGCCGCGATCACCAGCACCAGGTTTTCGATCCGAATGCCATAGGCGGCGGTTTTGTAATAGCCAGGCTCGTTCGACAGGATCATCCCGCGCCGGAGCGCGACGTGACCGAGCTTGGAGATCCGTGCCGGCCCTTCGTGCACCGACAGATAGCTGCCGACGCCGTGGCCGGTGCCGTGATCGAAATCGAGTCCGGCCTGCCAGAGCGCCGTGCGCGCCAGCGGGTCGAGCTGGGCACCGCTTGTGTTCTCGGGAAAGACCGCGGTGGCGATGGCAATATGACCCTTGAGCACGCGGGTGAAGCGATCCCGCATCTCGTCGCTCGGCTCGCCGACGATGACCGTGCGCGTGATGTCGGTCGTCCCGTCCTCGTATTGTGCGCCGGAATCGACCAGCAGCAGTTGATTCCTGCCGATCCGCCGGTTGCTGGCCTTGGTCACGCGGTAATGCACGATGGCCCCGTTCGGCCCCGCCCCCGCGATGGTCGGGAAGGAAATGTCCTTGAGCGCGCCGGTGTCGCGGCGAAAGCTCTCGAGCGCCGCAACGACGTCGATTTCGGTCAGCTTGCCGCCCGGGCCCTCTTTGTCGAGCCAGGCCAGAAAGCGCGCGACGGCGGCGCCATCGCGCCGGTGAGCGCTGCGGCTACCGACGATCTCGGCGTGGTTCTTGGTCGCCTTCAGCAGCGTGATCGGATCCGCTCCGCGTTGCGGCTTGCCGCCGTGGCGCGAGAGGATTTGCGTGAACGCATCCGCCGCGCTCGCCTGGTCGATGCGAATAGTCTTGCCCTGAAGCTTCTCGAGGTCGCGTGCGAGCTCGTCCGGCGCACGAACGTCGGCAAAGGACTCGATCGCGTGCCGCACGGCATTGTTGAGCTTTGCGCTGTCCACGTAGAGCGAAGGCCTGCCGTCCCGCGGAATTATCGCAAATGCGAGCGCGAGCGGCGTATGAGCGACATCGGCGCCGCGAATGTTGAACGTCCAGGCGACGTTCTGCGGATCGGTGACCAGCAGCGTGTCGGCGCGCAGCTTCGTCATCTCGGCGCGGATCCGTTTGAGCTTTTCAGGTGCTGCCTCACCCGCGAGCTTGGAGTCGCGCAGACTCACCGCGCCGGCAGGCGAGGGTGGACGATCCTGCCACAGTGCGTCGATGGGATTGCTGTCGACGGCGACGAGCTCGGCGCCGGCGGCCGCGCAGGCCTTCTTCAGTCGTTCGGCCTGTTCGCTGGTGTGCAGCCACGGATCGTATCCGAGCTTCGCACCGCTCTTGAGGTTGTCGGCGATCCACTGATCGGGTGGACGCTCCACCAGATGCTCGATCGAAAATAGTTTTCCATCGACCTGCGCGTCGGCCTGCAACGTGTAGCGGCCGTCGACGAAAACGGCGGCGGTATCGCGCAGCACCACCGCTGCACCCGCCGAGCCGGTGAAGCCGGTCAGCCAGGCCAGACGTTCCTCGCTCGCCGGCAGGTACTCGTTCTGCTGCCGGTCGGCACGCGGGATGACAAATCCATCAAGGCCGCGCCGCTGCAGCTCGGCGCGCAGCGCAGCGACGCGCGCTGCGCTCAGGGCGCGCTCGCTCGCATCCTCGAAGGTCTGGAAGCGGGCTTCAAACATGGAATGTCCGCACTCTAATCTTCCTCGCAAACCTAGCAATGCAGGCATGCCGACAGCGCGGGAGGCGCATCGCCACAGTTAATGGTGCCTGACGACCGGTTAAGTGATGCCAAAAACGGCACACCACCGGGGATTTGGCCGGACTTTGTGCAATGCATCAATTCGTTTGCGTGATACGACCGATCAGTTCTCAACAATTCGTGAATTCATGTTGGATTTACAGGGCTTCCATGCGCCCCTGCAGGTACAAATACCGGCAGAATCGTTTATGTTGCAGTGCAGTAGTCAGGGTCAAATTTAAAAGGTTTTGTCTGACGACGTTCTGGAAGGAGATTTTCGATGGTTGCTGTCACCTATGGCGTTGCCCGCGTTACCGCCCCGAAAAACGCTGGAAAGCGAGCCTCGGGCTCGCGCAAGAATTTGGTCACCCGTTTCGTGACCGCGATGATGGAAGCGCGGCTGCGCCAGGCGCACAAAGAGATCGTCCGGCACGCGCATCTGCTCGAGCACAGTGATGACTACAAAGATTTGCTGAAGGCGAAACCCGCGATCGGCGGCTGGTAATAGCAGTCGCTTTCACCGGCGAAACCGCCCCGGCTTCCCCGCCCGGGGCGGTTTTGTTTTTCGATACATCACCAATGTGACCCAGCCGTCGAGCGTGATGCGTTTCTCGAGTACGAGACCTCGCGCGCGGTAGATCGCAAGCACGGCATTCGCATGGCCCGGCAACAGGCCGGACAGGACGATCCGTGCGCCCGGCGCGGTCAGCCTGCAAAGTGGCACGGCCAGCCGCGTCAGCGCGCTCAGCAGAATATTCGCGAAGATAAGCTGATAGGGCGCGGCGGATGTGATCGCGTGCGCCGCCGCGCCGGATGCGCGCATGAACGTGATCAGGGGCGCCGCGCGATTGATACGCGCGTTTCCGCGCGCCGCGTCGATCGCACCCGCATCGATATCGCTTGCCGTGATGCGGGCATGAAGAAGTCTTGCCGCGGCAATTGCCAGAATCCCGCTGCCGGTGCCGACATCGAGCACACGGTGGACATGCCGGCGCTTTGCAAGATTGGCAAACGCCTGCAGGCACCCACGCGTCGTGCCATGGTGGCCGGTGCCGAAGGCGAGCGCGGCTTCGATCTCGATGCCGATGTCGTTGGAGCGCAATCTTGCGCGATCATGTGCGCCATGAACCAGAAATCGCCCGACGCGCACCGGCTTGAGATCGGCGAGGCTTTGCGCAACCCAATCCGCCGGCGCCACCGGCTCGATGGTCAGCAACCGCGACGCAGCCTCGCCCGCCGCAATCGCGACCAGACTGCGCAGGCTTGCCTCCTCGGGCGGTTGGCGAAAATGGACGGCGACTTGCCAGCGGCCGGCGCTGTCTTCGAAGGCCGCGCAGGCCGTATCCTCGCCGTCGAGGCTTTCCCCAAGATAGGCCGCCAGCCGGCGTGCGGTCTGTTCGTCGCAGGCGAGTCTTGCGACCGTGGTGGGCGGATTCATGTGGAACAAGTTTGCCCTTCGCAATCGCCCGCGCAACGACTATCTAGGCGCTTGTGACCATCGAAATCCCCAATTCCGCCGATCTGGATGCCCTTGCTCTTGCCCGCCGCAGCGGCTGGCCCGAGAACCTGCGCGTTCTGGTCGCGCGCTATCCGCGCGAGCAGTGGGATGCCCATCCCAACCTCGGTGAAATGGCGCGGTTCTGGCTGTCGCGCCACGACATGTTTCGCGAGTTATCCGACGCGATCGAGCAGATCGCCGCGCTTTTCCGTGCCGGCAAGCTGCCGCCGGAGGAGTTTGCGCGCCAGTTCGTGCCGCGGCTGCAGTTCATGCTCGACCAGCTCAACGTCCACCATCAGATCGAGGATCTCCATTATTTCCCGATCTTCCGCGCGGCCGATGACCGGCTGGCGCGAGGATTCGATGTACTGGAGGGCGACCACCACCATATCCATGCCGACATGGCGCGCACCGCCGGGACCGCGAACGCGCTGTTACGCTCGTTGCAAGGTGGTGGCGATACGATGCGCCGGTGTGGCGATGACTACGCCGACGCAAGCGCGGCCTTGCTTAAAGGACTCGCTCGCCATCTCGACGATGAGGAAGATCTGATCGTGCCGCTGATTCTCGACCGCAGCGAGGCGGCGCTGGGTGTTGCACATCACGGCGGTTAAGGAGAGACCACCATGGCTGACCAGTCGGCAAAGGTGAGACGAACACTTCTGCTCCGGTTGAAAGCGCCGACAGCCGATGCAGCGAAGATGCTCGGCTCAATGATGCAGAATACCGCTGCGATGTACAAATCTTTCGGTGACGCGAAGGTCCGGCTTCTGCGCAATTCAGATGACCAGACCCAGTTTCTTCAGATCATCGAGTTTCAGTCCGATGAAGCCGTCGAGCGCAGCCGGCAGAAGATGGCGAGCGACCCGGCAATGCAGAATTTCCTGCAGGCCTGGCGTTCGATGTTTCCCGGGGCGGCCGATGCCGAGGTCTACGAGGAAGTCAGCGAATAACTTGCGATCCGTCGCAATTGAAGGGCCATACTCTCGTTCGTCATGCCCGCGCATAGCCGTCCGAAGGACGGCGTGCTTTCGCACGCCTATGTCGCGGGCATCCACGTCTTAACGGCGTGGCTGTTCTAGGCGTGGATGGCAGGAACAAGTCCGGCCATGACGCTTTGAGTCGATTCGCTTCAACCTATCAGTGCCGTTTGAAGTACTGGATCTCTCGCTCGTGCTTCAGTGCCGCACGTTTTGAGCTGAAAGTGCCGAGGTTGCGGCGCTTGCCGGTGCGGGGATCCCTCTTTCGCGAATACAATCTGTATTTTCCGCCCGCGAGCTTGCGGATCACGTCGTCACCAGCCGGATGGGCCGAAGAGACCACGGCCGTTGTAGTAACGCCGCTCGTAATACGGATACGGATAAGGGCGCTGGTAATAGTAGGAACGCGAGCTGTATTGGGTTTCGCGCGGGCCGTAGGCCTGGTAGCTCCGCGGCGGCGGCGCATCATCGGTATCGACGTCGTCCGTGCCGTAATTCCGCCCATAGGGATTGCGGGGCTGGTTGTAGTCGGAGCTGCGGGTTGACGCGCGCGTGGTGCCGCGATCGCGGCTTGCGACGAGATCGCTGGATTTCGGAATTTCGCCGACCAGCCTCACGCGGGTGTTGAATACGCCTTCGTCCTTGACGAGGGCATAGAGGGTCGCCGCGTTCTGCGTCGAAAGGCGGACGCAGCCATGCGACGCCGGCCTGCCGAGATTGCGAACTTCGTATGTGCCGTGGATGGCATGGCCGATCTTCGAGAAGAAAATCGAGTTCGGCATCGGCGCGTCGTCCCACTCTCGCGAGAAGTGGTCCTTCTCCATGCGGAACGGCTGGAAGTCGCCGGACGGCGTGTCGTAGCCGTCGCGGCCGGTCGACACCGGCCAGGTGTAACGGTCCTCGCCGTTGACGGTGACCGTCATCTTCTGCGCCGACTTGTCGATGATGATCATGATATTGGCGTGCGCGGCCTGAGCCAATGTGACCACTGCAATGATGGCCGCGAAGGGGAACGCAATACGAGGGAGACGCATACGACAGCTCCAGCTTCCACCCCGACTGTCGCAGCCTAGCACGCTCCCGGCTTCTGACGATGTCAGTTCACGCAATAGTCATTTTCATGCAGGCGAGGGGAGGCAAACGATACCGGATTGGAGCGAGCGCGGGTCGGTGGCCGGCCCCGGCATTCGTTGCCGGGGCCAAAAATCTAACGCCGCCGATGGATTCCCGTTCCGCGGCGACAAGCGCCGCCGGTCTATTGCATCGATATCTGCAATCCGCTGAGGTCGAGCGACGCGGAAAATCCGACCTTGGTGCCTCGCACCTCAAGGATAACGCCATTCGCATTCTGCATCCGAGCGGTTGACGCGCCGCCCGCGACGGCAAGGCCCGCGCCCACCGCTGTGTATGTGCCGGCGATGTCACTGGCCCTGCGCAGATTGCGCGCACGGCCCACAAGGTCGGCGCTGCTGATGCCGATCATGCCGACGCTGACCCCGCCAATACGCAGCGGGTAAGTCTTGCCATGAAAGGTCAAGGTACCCGAGCCGCCGCCGACGCCGACGATGAAACCGGCGCTGCCGACGCGGAACCGCACCGCGCCGGTGTCCGCCTGTGACGGCAGCGTCGCCACCATCAACATGGCCACTGCCACGAACACCGCTGCAGCACACTTAATTGTACGAATGAAACTCAACATCACTGCCTCCTTGGTTGTTGCATCGATAAAGACAAACGAAATTTGAAAGCATCCTGACTTCGTTTCAGTTGGTGTAGCCCGGCGGCACTTTTTTCCATGGATAGCCGGCTCGGCCTTTTTCGTAGCCGTAGGCGAAAAGCGATTGCATGTAGCCTGGATCAAACGGCCCTTTATAAGGTACGGTGAAATCTTCGCCGATCGAAGCAAGATTGAAATCGACGCCGTCGCGCCTGGCAAGTGCATACATTCGGTAGGTATCGTTGACGCCACTGGACATGGTCATCGTCGCCAACGCTTCCTTGGCAATTGCGATGGTACGCAGCTGCACGCTTTCATCCGGACGGAAGAAGCGGCCGTTGCGGATCACATAGGCGACACGCTTGCGCGCCCGCAACATCTTTTCATCCACGCCGAGCCGCTTGGCGGCGCCTCTGATCGAGAACGAGGGCGGGTAGAAAAACACCTGCGCGATGGTCCCGCCGTCGACATGCATTTCCTGGCGCTTCTGCCCGTCGACCGTGACGTCCAGCATCACCGGCGGAAATATCGCGGGGATCGAAGCTGAAGCCAGCAGCACGTCGACGATGAGATCACGGGCCTTCGGGTTATTGCTCGCCGCAATTGCCCCGATATTCCAGATCACCGGGCGGCTCTGATCGAGGTTCGTCGTCAGAACAAATAGCAGCCGGCCTTTATTGTATTCCTCGGCAATCGCCTGGACCATTGCCGCATCGACGCTACTGTCGATTAATCGGCGCAGCGGCGTATTGTCGACGAGGGAATCTGAGGTAACGGCAGAAATCAACACCGCACGCTTCTGGAAGATGTCGCCCGCGTTCGTTTCGGTATACATCCCGGCGAGCTTTTGGTCGTAAGCGCGGCCGAGGAAGGCGAAAGGCGCCGAAAGCGCGCCGGTGCTGACGCCGGTCACCATGTCGAATTCCGGCCGGTCGCCGTACGCGCTCCATCCGGCCATAAGCCCGGCACCAAACGCACCGTCATCGCCGCCGCCGGAAAGCGCGAGATAGTGGCGGGTCTGCCCGCCACGCGCGCGGTTGCTGCGCTGATAGGCCTTTACCGCGACATCGTAGATGCGGTTGGTGTCGCTCACGTAGAAGCGCGCGTCAGGAATGTCGAGAATGTCGAGCTGCCGCGCCTCCGCATAAGTCACGGCCGGAAGACGTTCGAGTGTTGCGCAGCCTGAAATGGCGACGGCCGCCAGCGCGCCGGCGAGCAACCGGATGCCGGTGCGCAGCCCGCTTAGTGCACCCGGAGTGCAGAAACTCTTCTGAGGCATACTGCTACGCGCCCCGATACGCGCCCGCGCCGTCTACTTCGTGATGATCGGTTTCGCGGCGGGCGGTTGCTTCGCCGCCGGCGAGATCGCAAATGTCAGCCAGACATTCCATCCATCGGCGCGGTGCTCCGCTGCGAATTCCTTATAGCCCTTCAGGTTGATATAGCCTTGGTATTCGTTGCTGATCGGGATGATGTAGCCGATTTGCGGCCCGACACCTGCAACGCGTGACTCGAAGCAGCCGACTCTGTCGCCAGTGCCGGTGTCACAGGACAGCTGATTGTACCAATATCCAACAAGGCCCACCTGCAGCTGCTTGGTGAGGAACTGCGAAGCACCCAGGTCCAGATGCATGTCGATGCCATTCTGGTAGTCGGTGTGCACGTTTTCGAAATTGTAGGTGAAGCCGAGCGTGGCCGAGAATTCGTGCCCGGTCTGCGGATTGAAATAAGTGTAGGCGCCGCCGGCATCGATCGCGTTGTGCCCAATGCCGAGATTCGCGAGACGCGTCGGGTCGTAGCGGCCGGTGGTGAGGTTTCCCGTTATGTAAGTCATGAAATTATGGACACCCGCATTCCAGCGCACGTTAAACATCGGGGCGAGATCGCCGAAGCCCGTGATCGCATCTTCGCGGCTGCCTGAAACGGTGAAGCCAAGGGGTCCTAATGCACCGGTCAGCGTCGCGTCGACACTGGTCCTGTTACGGCCATAGGGAATCAACATTGACACGGCAGCCTGGCCACCGAGAAACCGCTCGGCAAAAACATAGGTCGGAGCCGCCAACCCAAGATCGACCTTGGCATCGAGATTGGCGTTCACGTTTCCGTTGAAATTCGCTGTGATATGGCCGCGGTTGACCTGGCGCGCAAAAGCGACGTCGCCTCCCGCCGAAACGGACGTGTGGTAATAAATCAAAGCCAATGAAAATCCCGGCTGCTGCGGTGTCGCGGCAAGACTTCCGAAAAATCCTGGTACCCAAAAACTGACGCCGCCTTCGTCGGCGCGCGCGTCATTGGGAATACCATGAACAGCGAGTCCAAGAATCGCTGCCGCAACTGCGCCGGAGCGCGAGCGCGATTTCAGATCAGCCGATAGACTCTGATCCCTGCAGCCCACCTGCCTCATGATCCGCTCCCCCTGTTTCCGCTCGAATTCTACACCAGCGGCCGCCGCAAGGACGACTACGATCTCCTTTTCCTCAGGTTCGCAGCCCGCGCCGGCGACGCAGCCGGCAGGGCTCTTCCCGTTGCCTTCAGGATGGCCTCGATGAGCGTGGGGCCGTGCAACGGCTTGGTGAGGAATGCCTTTGCACCCGACGCCGTGCTCCGCTCGCGCACCCCGGCATCGTCGAAGGCGGTAATGACGACGGTCGGAATCTTTTTGTTGATGCGATTGAGATAGCGTTGCAGGTCGAGCCCCGTGAAATCAGGCATGTGCACGTCGACGACCAGACACTCCGGTACGTCGGTACGGATGGAATCGATGAACTCGCGCGCCGTGCCGTAGGTTTGCGGCTCGAATGACGATGCCGATAACAGCCGTGCCAACGCGGTCCGCACGGACGCCTCGTCGTCCACGATCGCGACCCGGATGGGGGATTTTGACATACCGCGGTATTGTCGCGCGAAACGGCTTACTGCGTCGAGTTGACCCAAAGTCCTACGTGGGAAACTACGGGTCGCTGCGGGCCGGCGAGATTCCGGCCCGGTCGGCGAGCCTGACGAGCTCGGCGACGCTTCGCATCCCCAGCTTTGCCATCATGCGTCCACGGTGCACCTTGATCGTTTTTTCGACGGTGCCCAGGCTTGCAGCAATCTGCTTGTTAAGCCGCCCGGCAATGACGTGTTCCAGCACCTCGCGCTCACGGTGGGTGAGGGCGGCGAGCCGGTCGTCGATTGATTTGCTTTCCTGCCGCTTCTGGC
>Ga0173483_10000597_pt1 | contig 10444 bp, 8 predicted proteins | sample NitcycUS178409R2_FD_122621 | JGI IMG/M metagenome (GOLD analysis project Ga0173483, IMG submission 122621) | Soil microbial communities from Arlington Agricultural Research Station in Wisconsin, USA - Nitrogen cycling UWRJ-S178-409R-2 (version... | ecosystem: Environmental > Terrestrial > Soil >...
AGAGGCGCGCCGGCGCCGAGATCAGGTAGCCGAGCGACGGCGTCGCCGGCTGGCGCAGGCTGCGGCGGGCGTGGTGGACGGCGTGCGTGGCGCGAACGGTGAGCCCGCCGATCTCGAGCTCCTCGCCCTCGTCGAGCTCGACGACCGGGCCGAAGCCGCGGGGCTCCAGAAACCGCCGGCACCCCGGCGGCACGACGTACTGACGCGCCCGAACGAGCTTGAGTGACGGTACGTGCAGGTGGTCGTAGTGCGCGTGGGAGATCAGGACGGCGTCGAGCTCGTCGGCGAGCGGTTCGGCCGCGGGCGCGACCCGGAAGACGTGGCCGAGCCGTCGCCGTAGCAGCGGGTCCGTCAGGAGCCGGACGCCGGCCACCTCCAGGAGAACCGTGCTATGTCCGACCCAGGTGACGCTCAGCCGCTCAGCTTCTGGCACGAATCCGAGCTGTTGAACGCCTTCTTCCACGTGTCGTCGCTTTGCAGTGCCTTCAGCTGTGTTGACGTGTTCTGCAGATCTTGACTCATCGCCTGCACGGAGCTTGCAACGGCGGTGATCGCGAACGAGACGTCGTTGCCCGACGTCTTCGCAAGCGCGTCGCGGATCGCCTCGAGGTTCTTGTTCAGGTCGTCCCCGAGCTGGTTGAGCGCCGACTTCGCCTTGTCGACCGTCTCGGTCGGGGGCTTGCCGAGCGAGTCCAGGTCGTCGCGCAGCTGCTTGTTCGCGTCGGCCACGCCGTCGGCGGTCTCCTCGAGCGTCGACTTCGAGAGGTCTCCCTTCGAGACCTTCTCGCCGGCAGCCACCACGTTGTTCTGCCAGTCGGTGAGCGCGCTGCACATGCCGTCGGCCCAGTCCTCTGTCTGCGATTGCGTGTCGTTGCCGGAGCCGCAGCCCGCGGCTGCGACGGCGAGAACGATCGCGCACGCGACGACAACCAGCCTCGAGATCGTCATGCCGGCACCTCCTGTTGGGTAGGCGCCGGGAACTCACGCATGGTCTGGCGCCGGAGCACTTCCACGCCCGCGTACGCGAAGGCGAAGAGGATCAGCAGCGGGAAGATCCGCTGGGCGTCGGTCGGCCCCGCGAGCAGGATGAGGAACAGCACGAGCGAGACGAGGCCGTAGAGGACGACCGGATGGTCGCGCATCGTCGGCGCCGACACGCGCCGGACCCACCTTGCCGCGCGCGACGGGCCCGCGATCACGGCGGCGAAGATGATCACGATGCCGTAGATGACGGCGTTGACGCCGACGTTCCTGAGCAACGCCGTCTCGATCGCCCAGACTGCGTTGACAGCACCCTTGGCGTCCGGATTCCCGGTGAGGGCGTCGACGAGGTAGTTGCCGGCGAAGCGGCGCACGACCAGCACGAGCAGGCCGACGACGAGCACGCTGATCCCGACGCCCAGCAGCAACTTCCGGCGCTCCCGGGCGAGGTAGATCGCGGCGGCGTAGAGCGCGATCACGAGGAAAAACAGGAAGTAGCTGAGGACCTTGATCACCTTCACGCCGTTGCGGGCGGTCTCGAGCTGGTTGCCTTTCATGATCACAATCTGCCCTGCGTTCTCGGGGAGCCGTCCCTCGAGCCTCCCGCCGATCCCGAGCTCGTCGGCTAAGCGCCGGACAATCGGCTTCAGGTCGAGCACAACGTTGCCGTTCGTCGACTTGAGGGCGCTGTCCTTCCCGTCTAGGAGGGCTATGAACTGCTTGTGGGCGCGCCGGTTCGCCTGCTTCCAGAGCTCCTGCACGCGCGGCCGCGCGAGAAGGTTGTCGAGGGTGCGCGTGGCGCCCTGCTGGAGCGCGACGGCGAGCGCCGGCGCGAGCGGGTCGAACTGCGGCGGCAGGCGCTGCTGGAGGCGCTTCGACACGTCGGCGTTCGCGAAGGCCTGGTTCACGATGTAGACCGAGAGCGCAGAGCGGATCTGGTCGTTCTCGAGCAGTTGCGCGCTCGCGTTCGTCCAGTTGTCCGTGCTCAGCGCCTGACGCTTGACCCACACGTTCAGCGCCGCCACGAGCCCGATGACCGCGGCGATGACGACGAGCGTCCACGGCACCCAGGAACGCCAGGCGAGGCGTTCGCGCCTCCCTGCGGCGGGAGCCGTGGCGACGTTCGTCTCGCCCACGACGCCAGCGTCGCGCTGCATCGCGTCGGGTTCATCACCCGGACTGGGTGACGCGGGCTGTGCGCGTCGATTCCTGCCACGACCGATTTTGATGTGTGTCCGCACTGTCCGTATCCTGTTTGCGTGCCTTCACATACCGCGGCAGGGGAAGCTGCGGAGCGTTGCGGGTGACTCCTCCACTCGACGAGGCGAGGGCGGTGTCCAGGCGGAAGCTGGTACCGGCGCGCTCGGCCTTCGACTTCCTCGAATCGAAGATCCAGGTCCCGCCGCTACGGGCGGGAACGGTCTCGCGTACGGCGCTCGTGAACCGACTGCGGGCGACGACGTCGGTCGCGGCCACCACCGTCGTTGCTCCGGCCGGCTATGGGAAGACAACTGTCCTCGCGCAGTGGGCGGCGCGCGACAGCCGCCCCTTTGCGTGGGTCACGCTCGACGAGCGCGACAACGATCCGATCGTGCTGCTGCGGCACATCGCCGCCGCCCTCGAGGTCGACGAGCCGCTCGAAGCCCGCCTCGTCGACGCGCTCGAGAAGCCCGGCGCGTCGATCTGGACGAAAGCGCTGCCGCGCCTGGCGAACCAGCTCTTCGAGCGCAGCCCGAACGTTCTCGTCCTGGACGACTTCAACCTGCTGCGCTCGCGGGCGTCGATCGAGGCGGTTGCTGCGCTCGTCGACGCCGAAGAAGAGCGTTCGATGCTCGTACTCGCGGGGCGGACCTTTCCGCGGCTGCCGCTGGCGCAGCTGCGCGCGAGCGGGCGACTGCTGGAGCTTGGCCCGGCCGATCTCGCGATGACGAAGCGGGAGGGGGAGCTGCTGCTCCGCCAGTCCGGCGTCCGCCTCCGCGCCGAGCGGGTCGCGGAGCTTGTCGAGCAGTGTGAAGGCTGGCCCGCTGCGCTCTACCTCGCCGCCCTCTCCATTCGCGACGGAGAAGCCAACGGCGGCGCCGAGGTCGTGCCCCTCTCGGGCGACGACCGCTACCTCACCGACTACTTCCGCTCCGAGTACCTGGCTCGACTGCGCCCCGGCCCGCTGCGGTTTCTTCGGCGCACGTCGGTGCTCGAGCGCATGTCCGGCCCGTTGTGCGACGCGATGCTGGAGGACGAGGGATCGGCGCAGGAGCTGGAGAAGATCGAGCGCGCGAACCTCTTCCTCGTGCCGCTGGACAACCGGCGCGAGTGGTACCGCTACCACCACCTCTTCCGCGACCTGCTCCAACGTGAGCTGGTCGAGAACGAGCCGGCGCTCGTCCCCCGCCTGCACGGTCGCGCGGCCGACTGGTTCGAGGAGCACGGCGACGAGGAGTCCGCGCTCGAGCACGCCTCCGCGGCGGGTGATCTCGATCGCGCGGCGGCGCTCCTGACGGCGCTCGTCCTCCCGCTCTACTACTCCGGCCGTATCGCGACGCTCGACCGGTGGCTGGCGCGCTTCGAGCGAGCGGGGCTGCTCGAGCGGTACCCGGCGGTCGCGGTCCAGGGCGCGCGAATCCACGCGCTTCGTGGCCGGCCGGAGGCCGCCGAGAAGTGGCTCGACGCGGCGACGCTGGGCACCTTCCGCGGCACGCTCCCCGACGGGACGAAGACGATCGCACCGTGGGTCTCGACGGCGCGCGCCTGGCTCTGCCGCAAGGGCGCGAAGCAGATGCTCGCGGACGCCGAGATGGCCGTAGCGGGGCTCGCTGCGGGCAGCAGCTGGCGGTCTCCGGCACTGCTCGCCCAGGGATCGGCGCTGATGCTGCTGGGCGACCCCGACAGGGCCGACGCGATCCTCGCCGAGGCCGCAGAGGCCGCCCTCGGCGCGACCGAGAGCCACGTCATGGCGCTCGGCCAGCGCGCGCTCATCGCCGACGAGGAGGGCGAGCACGAGCGGGCCGACGCGCTCTCGACCGAGCTGCACGAGCTTCTGGTGGCTTCTCCGGTCGACGCCTACGTTGCCCGCGCAGTGGATTCCACGGCCACCGTGCGCACCATGCTCCGTCACGGCCGCTGGAACGAGGCGCGCGCAGCGCTCACCGCCGGCCAGGAGCTTGCGCCCTTCCTCGATGCACTCCCGTGGCTGGCGGTGCAGGTTCGGCTCGAGCTGGCGCGCGGGTTCGTCACCCTCCGCGACGCGGGCGCCGGCCAGGAGCAGCTCGACGAGGCCCTCGCGCTCCTGCGCCGCGCTCCGGGCCTGGACTCGCTCAGCGCGCGAGCGGAGGAGCTCCAGCGGGAGATCGACGTCGCGCCGGAGCGCGACGGCGCGCAGTACGCCGGCCTAACCCGCGCCGAGCTCCGCCTCCTCCCGCTCCTTGCCACGCACCTCTCGTTCCGCGAGATCGCCGAGCAGCTGTTCGTCTCGCGCAACACGATCAAGACGCAGGCGATCTCCGTCTACCGCAAGCTCGGCGTCTCGAGCCGCAGCGAGGCGGTGGCCGAGGCGCAGCGGCTCGGCCTGGGCGAGCACCTGCGCGTCGTCGTCACGAACGACCGCTGAAGCGTTTTCACCCAACGCGGGTGATGCGAACGCCGGCGCTCCGTGCTCGACTGGGGAGCCTCTTGGAACCACCGGAGCAGCTCCTCCGTAAGCTGACGATCCGCGACGACGCGCTACTGCGCCGCGTGCTCGCCGAGGAGGGGTGCGGACGCCCGGCGGAGTCCTCGCTCGACGCAAAGACACACGCGCTCGTCTGCGTCTCCGCGCTGATCGCCATGGACGCCGCGGCGCCCTCGTACCTCTGTGCGGTCGAGTCGGCGCGGGCGGCCGGGGCGAGCGACGACGAGATCGTAGGCTGCCTCCTCGCGATCCTCCCGATCCTGGGCGAGCCGCGCGTGGTCTCCGCCGCTCCGAAGCTCGGCCTCGCGCTCGGCTACGACGTCGGGGCTGCGCTCGAAGAAGCAGGCACGGCGCTGGGCTGAAGACGCGAGACCGGGTAGGTCACGCCGGTCGCGGCTGCGACGGCAGCGGCGGAGGCTCCGCTACTGGTTCGGCGGCGTTGTCCTCGGCGTGGTACTTGGCCAGCAGCCGCTTCTCGTCGGCACGCTTCGGGAACATGAAGAAGACGAGCGTCGCGCCGAGCAGCACGGCGATGATGCCCGCGAGGTAGGCCCACTGGTCGCCCTGCAGGAAGGCGGTCTTCGCCGAAGCGATGATCTGGTCCTGGACCGACGTCGGATACCGCGAAGCCGTGTCGGCGGCGCTGGAGAACGACTTCGTCAGCTCGGTCTGGACCTGGTTGTTGACGTTCTTGCCGGAGGCGGCGACTGCGGCTCCCGCGGCAGCCGCGTAACCGGCCGTCAGGAGGGCGCCGAAGATCGACTGCATGATCGCGCCGCCGAGGTCGCGCTGCAGGTCCGCGGTGCCGGATGCCATGCCCACGCGCTTGACCGGGACCGAACTCGTGAGGGAGTGCGACGCCGGGGTGCCGGCGAAGCCGACGCCGATTCCCACGAAGGCGTAGCCGAGCCCCACCTTCCAGTAGTCGATGTTCTCCTTCCAGAGCAGGAGCATCGTCAGGAAGCCCAGCAGGACGAAGACGTAGCCCGAGAGCAGGGTGAAGCGGGCGCCGCGAGTCTCGACCAGCTTGGCCGAGCGCGGCGCGACAAGCACCATGCAGAACACCGCTGGCAGGATCGCCAGCCCGGCGTCGACGGTCGAGTAGCCGAGCACGTTCTGGAGGAACTGCTGCCCGATGTACATCGAACCCATCAGCGAGCCGAACACGATCAGGCCCGCGCACCCCGCCACCCAGAAGGTCGGACGGGCGGCCACGTCGAGGTCGTAGAGCGGGTTCTCAGCCCGGCGCTGCCGGATGTAGAAGGCGACGAGGCCCGCCGCGGCGACGGCGAACAGCCCGACGATCAGCGCCGTCTCGTTCGGCACAGCGGCGAAGTTGATCCCGAGGACGAGGCCACCCACGAGCACGATCGAGAGCACGCCGCCGAGGTGATCGACCGACTCGGTGCTCTCGTTCACGTGGCTCGGTACCAGCACGACCGCCATCACCAGCGCGATCGCCGCGAGCGGCAGCGTCAGCAAGAAGACCGATCCCCACCAGAAGTGCTCGAGGAGGATCCCTGAGCAGAGCGGCCCGAGCGCCGAGATCCCGCCGCCGATCGCGGCCCACAGCGCGATCGACTTCGTGCGCGCCGGGCCCGACCAGAGCGCCGTGATTAGGGCCAGAGTCGTCGGGTACGCCATGCCGGCGGCGAGGCCGCCAATCACGCGAGCGGCGAACAGCACGTCGATCGACGGCGCCCACGCGGCGAGGCAGTCGGCGGGAACGGTCAGGATCATCCCGAGGATCAGCAGGAGCTTCCGTCCGTAGCGGTCGCCGACAGCGCCGAAGTACAGGACCGAGGCCGCCAGGCCCAGCGAGTAGCCGACCGCGACCAGGTTGAGCTCGGTCTGCGAGGCGTCGAAGTGCTTCCCGATCGAGGGCAGTGCGACGTTCGCGACCGCTAGGCCGAGATTGGCGACGGCCGCGACCGCGATCAATGCGCCGAGCACCAGGCCCGAGCGTTGCGGGGCGGTGGAGGGCTCTGTCGACACCGTCTCTCCTTTCCTGATCCTTCGCCGGCTCGCGCTCGCGCCGGCGCCGAGCGCAATCACAGCGCGGAGCGGTAGCCGCGGCATCCTCCGATCGGGATGAGGTAGCTCAGAGCAGCTGCACGAGGCCGTCGAGGGCCAGAATCGCGCCAAAGACGAGCAGCGAGACGGTCGCAAACAGACGCTGGTTTTCGAGCAGCCAGGCCTCGGCCTCGGCCAGCCACGCGCCCACCCGCCGGCCACCGACCCAGTAGAGCGCCACGGGAGCCCACACGAGGACGGTCGCGAGCGCCACGTAGACGAGCGCCAGTGTGATCTCCTCGGCGGTGCCCAGGTCCGCACCCGAGATCGCGGCCGCGGCGACGATGCTGATCGTCAGGCGCTTCGGACCTCCGACGCCGAGCAGCGCCCCGGCCGGAAAGGCTGCCTTCGGCGTGATCAGTGCCAGCCGCGCGAGCACTGCCTGCGTCCTGCCGCCGGCGTCCGACGTCGGTGGAGGTGACCCGCGGTGAATCCGGCTGCCCGCGGCTAGGAGCAACGTTCCAAGGGCGAGCTCGAGCACCGCCGCCGCCGTTCCCGAGCCTCCTGGTCCCGGCGCGCTGGCCGAGCCGATCCCGAGTACGACCAGCACGACGCCGAGCCCTGCGAGCACGAATGCGCTCGCGAAAATGGCCCCGTTCAACCGGGCGCGGTGGCTCCGCAGCACGACGACGGTCGCCGCGAAGGCCAGCGGGCTTGCCGCGGCGATCAGCCCGTAGAGCACCGTCCGTGCAAGGGCTGCGCCCATGATCAGCGGCTGCGCCGGAATCCAGTTGGCCTACGCGGGGGCGCGCTCGTAGCTGACCCGGCGGCGCAGGTTGCCGTTGTCGGCGGGGTCGAACCAGATCGAGATCAGCACCGCGCCACGCTTCGCCGGCGACTCCACTTGCTCTGCGTACTCGAGCGCGATGGCGCTGCCACGGTCCGCGATCGCCGCGAGAGCATCGGCGTTCGCTCCTCGCTCGGCAGCGGCGTGGGCCTTGTCCCAACAGCGAACCTCGGCGTGGAGTTCCTCGCCGTCTTCGCGCCGGATCCGATAATCCAGTGCCCAGCCGTCCTGTGAGGGCGCAGTGAGGTCGTGTGTCTCGACCACCTCGGCCATGGCCGCCACCGTAACCGAACGGAATGCATGACGTCGGTCGGGCTGAAAGGCCCTTGCGTCGGTGAAGCCCGGGTACAGGTAGCCCACTTGGGGCGGAGTTCATGACGGCGTGAGGCACGTACTCGCCCGGTTCACCCTCTTGGGGTGACCAAGTCTCGGGGCGACGTCCCTACCTTGTTCGGGCAGTGAGCGCTCCGCCCGCCAGCGACGCCTCGCGCCCTCGCGTCCTCGTCCTCGGAGGTGGCTTCGGTGGGATCGGGGCTGCGCAGAAGCTCCGGAAGAGCGACGTCGACGTCGTCCTCGTCGACAAGCACGACTACCACACCTTCCAGCCGCTGCTCTACCAGGTCGCCACGGGGCTGCTCGAGCAGCCGGCGGTCGGCCATCCGATCCGCGATCTCTTCCACAAGCAGGACAACATCCATGTCCACCAGGACGCGGTGACGGCCATCGACCTCGATGCGCGCGAGGTCCGCTTCGGCGAGCTCGAGCCGCTCGGCTACGACTACCTCGTGCTCGCGCTAGGGGCCGAGGTCAACTTCTTCGGCGTGGAAGGGGCTGCGGAGCACGCGTTTCCGCTCTACACGCTGACCGACGCGGTGCGGCTCAAGAACCACGTGCTCGAGCGCTGGGAGGCGGCCGACAGGAAGCCGGAGCTGATCGAGGACGGAGCGCTGAACATGGTCGTCGTCGGCGGTGGCCCGACCGGCGTCGAGACCGCGGGCGCGATGGCCGAGCTCTACAACGGCGTCTTTCGGAAGGACTATCCGGACGTGTCGCCCGAGCAGGCGCGGCTCGTGCTGGTCGAGGCCTCGCCCGAGATCTTCTCGATGTTCAAGGAGGACATTCGCTCCTACACGACGGAGGCGCTGGAGAAGCGCGGCGTAGAGGTCATGACCGGCGAGGTCGTCGAGGCGATCACGCCTCAGCGGGTCACGCTCAAGTCCGGAACCGTCCTTCCCGCCCACACGCTCGTCTGGGGCGCAGGCTTGCAGGGGAACGAGCTGATCCGCTCACTGGGCCTCGAGCTCGAGCGCGGCAACCGGATAGGCGTCGACGGCGAGCTGCGGATCGCCTCGCACCCGGAGGTGTACGCCGTGGGCGACATCGCCGCGATCACGGACGCCAAGACGAAGCAGGTCCTCCCGCAGCTCGGCTCGGTCGCGCTGCAGTCGGGCGACCACGCGGGTGAGACGATCGCGAACCTCGTCGCCGGCAAGGAGACGAAGCCCTTCAAGTACCGCGACAAGGGCACGATGGCCACGATCGGCAGGGGCGCCGCCGTCGTCCAGATGCTCGGCGGCAGGACGATGAAAGGGAAGGCGGCGCAGATGGCCTGGGGGACGGTTCACCTGGCGCTGCTGCCGACCAACGAGGACCGTGCCAAGGCCGTGGTCGACTGGGCAGGGGCGGGGTTCACGCATCAACGCTCGGGTCGGATCAGGGTCGAGACCTAAGGAGGGAAACGCGGAGATGGCGACTGCAGCACCCGAAATCGAGACGCGCGCGAGCGCGGAGGCGGGCGAGAGCCGGCCCACGGACGTCCTGGTCATCTTCGGCATCACCGGCGACCTCGCCAAGGTGATGACCTTCCGCTCTCTCTACCGGCTGGAACGGCGCGGGCTGCTCGACTGCCCGATCGTCGGCGTGGCGGTGGACGACTGGAACGTCGACCAGCTGAAGGAGCGCGCCAAGACGTCGATCGAGTCGACCGGCGAACAGCTCGACCCCGAGGTGTTCGAGCGTTTCGCCAACCGGCTCTCCTACGTCGAGGGCGACTTCGGCGACGCCGCCACCTACGATCGGGTTGCGAAAGCGATCGAGGGCTCGCAGCAGCCGGTCTTCTACCTCGAGATCCCGCCCTTCCTCTTCGGCCGGGTGGTCAAGGGGCTCTCCGAGGCCGGCCTGACCGCCAACGCGCGAGTGGTCGTCGAGAAGCCGTTCGGCCACGACAGCGCCTCCGCCACGGAGCTCGCCGACGAGCTGCACCAGTACATCGACGAGTCCCAGCTGTACCGGATCGACCACTACCTCGGAAAGATGGGCCTCGAGGAGATCCTGTACCTGCGGTTCATGAACTCGATGCTCGAGCCGCTGTGGAACCGCAACCATCTCGAGTCGGTCCAGATCACGATGGCGGAGGACTTCGGCGTCGAGGACCGCGGCCACTTCTACGACCCGGTCGGCGCGCTCCGCGACGTGGTGGTCAACCACCTGATGCAGGTTGTCGCTGCGGCTGCGATGGAGATTCCCTCGCGGCGTGAGGCATCGGCAATCGCGGACGCGGAGGTCAACCTCTTCCGGGCCGTCGTCACCGCCGACCCGGCGCACTACGTGCGCGGCCAGTACGACGGCTACCTGGACATCGACGGCGTTGCGCCCGACTCCACGACCGAGACCTTCGCGGCCCTCCGCCTCGAGATCGAGAACTGGCGCTGGGCCGGCGTGCCCTTCTTCATTCGCACCGGGAAGAAGCTCGCGGCGACGGAGACCGAGCTCAGGCTCGTCTTCAAGCACCCGCCCAACCTCGGCTTTCACCTGCACGCGCGACGGCCGGAGCCGAATCAGCTCGTCGTCAGGCTCGACCCGACGACCGGAATCAGGCTGATCGTCGACGCCCACCGTGCGGATGCGGCCGGCGCGGCCGCGATCACGCTGGACATGGA
>Ga0173483_10000598_pt1 | contig 10444 bp, 9 predicted proteins | sample NitcycUS178409R2_FD_122621 | JGI IMG/M metagenome (GOLD analysis project Ga0173483, IMG submission 122621) | Soil microbial communities from Arlington Agricultural Research Station in Wisconsin, USA - Nitrogen cycling UWRJ-S178-409R-2 (version... | ecosystem: Environmental > Terrestrial > Soil >...
CCGCCCGACCGGGCCGCAGGGGAGCGGGGTCGTCGGACCCGCACCGTAGGCTGACGCGGTGCCCGTGACGACCCCCACCGCCGCCCGGCGCGCCCGCTTCGCGGCCGAGTCACCCGTCGCCCTGACCCGGCGGGCCAGGCGCATCCACCGCGCACTGCTCGAGCGCTACCCGTACGCCCACTGCGAGCTCGACTTCGAGACGCCCTTGCAGCTGCTCGTCGCCACCGTGCTGTCCGCACAGACGACCGACGTCATGGTCAACACCGTCACGCCCACGCTCTTCAGCCGCTGGCCCACGGCCGAGGCCCTCGCCGGCGCCGACCGCGAGCAGATGGAGGCCGTGCTGCGGCCGACCGGCTTCTTCCGGGCCAAGACCAACTCGGTCATGAAGCTGAGTGCCGCCATCGTCGAACGCTTCGACGGTGAGGTGCCCGGTCGGCTCGCCGACCTCGTCACGCTGCCCGGGGTCGGCCGCAAGACCGCGAACGTGGTGCTGGGCAACGCGTTCGACGTGCCCGGCATCACGGTCGACACCCACTTCGGCCGGCTCGTGCGCCGGTTCGGGTGGACCGCCGAGACCGACCCGGTCAAGGTCGAGCACGCGGTCGGGGCGCTGATCCCCAAGCGCGAGTGGACCATGCTCAGCCACGTCCTGATCTTCCACGGCCGCCGTACCTGTCACGCCCGAAAGCCCGCCTGCGGAGCCTGCCCGGTCGCCCAGTGGTGTCCGTCCTACGGTGAGGGCGAGACCGACCCCGTCAAGGCTCGGAAGCTGCTGGCCTACGAGCTCGCGCCCGGCGCCCTCACGCTGCCCGACCCGCCGCCCGGGCCACTGCCCGACGACCAGCCCGCCGCGACGCCCTAGCCGAGCGTGACGGGCGCCCAGCCGCGCTGCATACGATGACGCCCATGACGACGGCCACCGCGCGGCGCCCCGGCCGGGCGAGGACGGCGTGACCGCCCCCACGCCCGGGTGGCTCTCCGACCTCGCGGCCCGCAACGACGTCGCCGAGCACGAGTGGTTCGCGACCTTCGCGCCGCCGGAGGGCGAGGGGCGCCGCTCGGCCGTGCTCATGCTCTTCGGCCCCGACCCCCGCGGCGGCGAGGACGTCGTGCTCACCGAGCGGGCGCACACCCTGCGGTCGCACCCGGGCCAGGTGTCCTTCCCCGGCGGCCGGGTCGACCCCGACGACGACGGCTCGGTGGCGGCCGCGCTGCGCGAGGGTGAGGAGGAGGTCGGGCTCGACCCGGCCGGCGTCGAGGTGCTCGCGACCTTCCCCGACGTCTATCTGGCCCCGAGCCAGCACGCCGTTACCCCGGTGCTCGCGTGGTGGCCCAACCCGGTGCCGGTCGGCGTCGTCGACCGCGGCGAGGTCGAGCGGGTGCTGCGGGTGCCGGTGGCCGACCTGCTGGCCCCGGCCAACCGCTTCACCTCGGTCTTCGGGCCCTACCGCGGGCCGGCGTTCGAGGTGGGCGACCTGTTCGTGTGGGGATTCACCGCGATGCTGCTCAGCAGCCTGTTCGAGCTCGCCGGGCTGACCCAGCCCTGGGACACCGCGCGGGAGCGACCGCTGCCCGACCGGGTCATGTCGCCGTGGATGCGGGGGACGCGCGAGTGAGCGGGTCGGTGGCCCTCGACCTGACCCTGCTCTGCCTGCTGGCCCTGTATGCCTGGAGCGGCTGGCGCCAGGGTTTCGTGTCGGCCCTGCTCGGGCTCGTCGGGCTGCTCGGTGGCGCGTTCCTGGCGGTGCGGTTCGTTCCCGCGCTGCTCGAGGACCACGCCGGCATCTACCAGGCGACGCCGATGGGGGTGCTCGCGCTGCTCGCCGCCGTGATCGGCTTCGCCCTCTGCGGCCAGGGGCTGATGCTGCTCCTCGCTCGTCGCCTGCGCGACGTGGTGAGCGCCCCGGCGGCCCGGGCCGTCGACTCAGCGCTGGGCCTGGTGGCCGTGCTCGTCACCGCCATGCTCGTGGTGTGGGTCGTGGCCGGCGCGGTCAGCGCCGGTGGGCCGCCGGTCGCGCGCGACCTGGTCTCCCGCTCGGTCGTCGTGAACGCCCTCGACGAGGTGATGCCGTCGTCGGCCGACGGCCTCGTCCAGGACGTGACCCGGGCATTCGACCGCAGCGTGTTCCCGAAGGTCTTCCAGGGCCTGGGCCCGGAGCCGATCGCACCCGTGGAGGCACCCGACCGCGCGGCCACGACCGACCCGGACGTCACCCGGGCACTGGCCTCGGTGGTCCACGTGCGCGCCGAGGCCGACGACTGCGGGCAGGCCCAGGTCGGCAGCGGCTGGGTCGTCGCCCCCGGCCGGATCGCCACCAACGCCCACGTCGTCGCGGGCGCCGACCGGGTCACGGTCAGCGTCCGCGGGACCGGCCGCGAGCACGAGGCCCGAGTGGTGGCCTTCGACCCCCGACGCGACGTCGCGGTGCTCGACGTGTCCGACCTCGGGGCGCCCGTGGTCGACCGTGGAGCGGAGCTGGATGCCGGGGCCCAGGCCGCCCTCGCGGGGTTCCCCGGCGACGACGGGCTGTGGGTCGGGGCAGCCCGGGTGCGCGACGTGCTGCGGGCCCGGGGCGCCGACATCTACGGCAACCCGGAGGTGAGCCGACAGATCTACTCACTGCGGGCGCAGGTGCGCCGCGGCGCGTCCGGCGGTCCGGTGATCGACCAGCGCGGCGACGTCGTCGGCATGATCTTCGCGACCTCGCTGGACGACCCGGACACCGGCTACGCACTCACCCTCGACGAGATCGCGCCGGTGCTGAGCCGCGGGGTGTCCGCGTCACGAACCGTGTCGACCGGCGAGTGCCTGTCAGGCTGACGGCGTCGGTGAGCCCGGTGCGCCACCTGTGCCGCCCGGTGACCCGGTCCCGGACTTCGGAGACCCGTTGCCGGATGCCGGTGACGTGGTGCCGGGTACCGGGGCACCCGTTGTGGCGTCGACGGCTTCGGAGTCACCGAACGGTTCCTTGATCACGGCGATGGTCCGCTGGGCCTGGTCGATGGCCCGCTCCGGCGCCGGGCGGGCGGTCTCGAGGGCCTTCTTGCCCATCAGGGCGAGGACGGCGGCGATGATCAGCACGACCACGGCGACGATGAGGTAACCGGCCCAGACCGGCAGCCACTCGGCGATGCCCCACGCCGCGCTGTGCAGCAGGAAGACGAACCCCATCAGCAGGAGGAAGGCGGCACCGGCGAGCAGGCCGGCGCCCTTGCCGAGCACCTTGGCGCCGTCGGTGACCTCGGCCTTCGCCAGGGCAATCTCGCCGCGGACGATGCCCTCGAGGTCGTGGGTGGCGTCGGCCACCAGCTGGCCGATGGTTCGCTCCGTGCCCGATGTCCCGGTTGCCATGCGCGTCCGCCTCACTGTCCACGTCGGCCCGACGTCACGGGCCCTCCTCGCAGACCTTACCCAGCACAGGCCGCAACAGACCTACGTGGCGCCGTGCTCGTAGACGTCGGGGATGCCGTCGGCGTCGTCGTCGCGCGACTCCAGCTCTGCAATCCGTCGGTAGACCTGGTTGCGGATGCGCAGCAACACCGAGGCCAGCAGGGCGGACAGCAGGGATCCGACGAGGACGGCCAGCTTGACGCTGTCGTCGCGCTCGGAACCCACACCGAAGGCGAGCTCGCCCACGAGCAGCGACACGGTGAAGCCGACGCCGGTGAGCATGGAGAGCCCGAAGACGTCCCGCCAGGTGAGCTCGTCGTCCAGCCGGGCTCGGGTGAAGCGCGCCACCAGGAAGGTGGAGCCGAAGACGCCGACGACCTTGCCGATGACCAGACCGGCGATGACGCCGAGCGCGACGGCGTCGGTCAGGGCGGTCCGGAAGCCGCCGTCGACGACCCGCACGCCCGAGGCGAAGAATGCGAAGACGGGCACCGCGACGCCGGCCGAGATGGGCCGCATCCGGTGCTCGAACCGGTGCGCGACGTCGGTCGTCCGGTCGTGGGTGCTGATCGCGGGCACTGACGCGCGGGGCCTGACCGGCACGACCAGCCCGAGGAGTATCCCGGCCACGGTCGCGTGCACCCCGGACGCGTGCACCAGGCCCCAGGTCGCGAATGCCAGTGGTAGCAGCAGCCACCAGTAGGTGATGCGCCGCTGGGTCAGGGCCGCGAACAGGCCCAGGGGGACCAGCGCCATCAGCAGCGGCCCGGCCTGGAGGTCGGAGGTGTAGAAGATCGCGATGATCGTGATCGCGATGAGGTCGTCGACCACCGCGAGGGTCAGCAGGAACGAGCGCAGAGCCGACGGCAGCGAGGAGCCGATGACGGCGAGCACCGCGAGGGCGAAGGCGATGTCGGTGGCGGTGGGGATCGCCCACCCGCGCAGGGCATCGCCCTCGCCGCCCAGCATCGTGACCGTGGCGACGAAGACCAGCGCGGGCACGATGACGCCGCCGATGGCCGCGACGACCGGGACGACCGCCTTCGCCGGCGAGCGCAGGTCGCCGACGAGGAACTCGCGCTTGAGCTCCAGGCCCGCGACGAAGAAGAAGATCGCGAGCAGGCCGTCGCCGGCCCACTGACCGACGGTGAGGTCGAGATGGCCCCACTCGACGCCGATCACGGTGTCGCGCAAGGTGAAGTAGGCATCCGACCACGGCGTGTTCGCCAGGACGAGGGCGGCGACGGCGGCCGCGAGCAGCAGCGCGCCACCGATCGTCTCGGTACGCAGCGCCTCGGCGACCGCCTGGGCCTCGGGCCAGCTGGGCCGGTTCAGGATGGCCGGCCGGCCCTCGGGGGTGGTGGCAGGCGAGCCGTCCGGGGTGGGCGGGTTGTCGGGGGTGCGCGGGTCGTCGGGGGTGGGGCGCGGTTCCGGGCCAGTCATGCCTGCTCTCCTGCGGTCGGTGACGCGAGCAGCCCCGCGGGGTCTCGAGGGCGGTGCCGACCAGACTTCCCGGCGCTCCGCGGCCAGTCTATCGGCGGCCGGCGAACCCCTCCGGGGTGGCGGCGGTGGCGACCGACGACGCCCGGTCCAACGCACGGACGGGCCGGGCACGACGAGGGGTGCCGGGCGACGCCCGGCACCCCTCCTTCTCCCGCCCGGACGTCAGGTGGAGGACGAACCGCTCGTCATGCCCTGGGAGATCAGGTTCATCACCGAGGAGTCGGCCAGCGTGGTCGCGTCGCCGATGTCGCGACCCTCGGCGACGTCCTTGAGCAACCGCCGCATGATCTTCCCGGAGCGCGTCTTCGGCAGCTCGGGGACGATCATGATCTGCCGCGGCTTCGCGATGGGGCCGATCTCGTGAGCGACGTGGTTGCGCAGCGCCTGGATGGTGGCGTCGCCCTCGTCGACGGCGTCACCACGCAGGATGACGAACGCGCAGACGGCCTGGCCGGTGGTCTCGTCGGCGGCACCGACGACGGCCGCCTCGGCCACCGACGGGTGCGACACCAGGGCCGACTCGATCTCGGCGGTGGAGAGCCGGTGGCCCGAGACGTTCATGACGTCGTCGACCCGACCGAGCAGCCAGATGTTGCCCTTCTCGTCGTACTTGGCGCCGTCACCGGCGAAGTAGTACTTCGGGCCGAACCGGGTCCAGTAGGTCTCCTTGTAGCGCTCGGGGTCACCCCAGATGCCGCGCAGCATGGCCGGCCACGGCTTGGTGAGCACGAGGTAGCCCACCTTCTCGGGCTCGGTGAACGGCTGGCCCTCGTCGTCGAGGATCTCGGCCGAGATGCCGGGGATCGGGCGCTGCGCCGACCCGGGCTCGAGCGTCGTGACGCCGGGCAGCGGGCTGATCATGATGCCGCCGGTCTCGGTCTGCCACCACGTGTCGACGATCGGGGCCTTCCCGCCGCCGATGTTCTTGCGGTACCAGAGCCACGCCTCGGGGTTGATCGGCTCGCCGACGCTGCCGAGCATCCGCACGCTGGACAGGTCGAACTTGGCGGGGATGTCGTCGCCCCACTTCATGAACGTACGGATGGCCGTGGGGGCGGTGTACAGGATCGAGACCTTGTACTTCTCGATGAGCTCCCACCAGCGGCCCTGGTGCGGGGTGTCGGGCGTGCCCTCGTAGATGACCTGGGTCGCGCCGTTGGCGAGCGGGCCGTAGACGATGTAGCTGTGCCCGGTGACCCAGCCGACGTCGGCGGTGCACCAGTAGACGTCGGTCTCGGGGTGCACGTCGTGCACGACCGCGCTGGTGTACGCGGCCTGGGTCAGGTAGCCGCCACTGGTGTGGAAGATGCCCTTGGGCTTCCCGGTCGTGCCACTGGTGTACAGGATGAACAGCGGGTGCTCACTGTCGTGCGGCTGCGCCTCGTGGGTGTCGCTCTGGCGGTCGACGATGTCGTGCCACCACACGTCGCGGCCCTCGACCCAGTCGACCTCGGTCTCGGTGCGGCGCACCACGAGCACCTTCTCGACGGGGTTCGGGTGCTGCAGCGCTTCGTCGACGGCGGGCTTGAGCGGGGACGGCTTGCCGCGGCGGAACTGCCCGTCGGTGGTGACGACCACCTTGCACTGGGCGTCGTCGATGCGGGTGTGCAGGGCCTCGGCCGAGAAGCCTCCGAAGATCACCGAGTGGGGGGCGCCCAGCCGGGCGCAGGCGAGCATCGTGAACACGGTCTCCGGGATCATCGGCATGTAGATGGCGACGGTGTCGCCCTGCGCCACCCCGAGCTCGGCGAGCGCGTTCGCCGTCCTGCAGACCTCGCGCTGCAGGTCGGCGTAGGTGATGGTGCGGGTGTCGCCGGCCTCGCCCTCGAAGTGGATGGCGACGCGGTCCCCGTTGCCGGCCTCGACGTGGCGGTCGACGCAGTTGTGGGCGACGTTGAGCTCACCGCCGACGAACCACTTCGCGAACGGCGCGTCGTCCCAGTCGAGCGTGCGCTCGAAGTCCTTCGCCCACGTGATGCGGGTACGGGCCTGCTCGGCCCAGAACCCCTCGTGGTCCTCCGCCGCTGCGTCGTACATCGCGGCAGTCCCGTTGGCCTGCGCGGTGAACGCCGGATCGGGTGCGAAGTCCATCTCGTGCACGTGGCTGGACAGGCTGTCGTCGGTCACGGCGGCTCCTCCTCGTTGAGTGTCAGGGCCCCAGCCAACCCGCTGCGGCCCCGCACGGCAACCGCCCACCCACCGGGATGCCGGTGGACGGGCGGCGCGTGCGACGAGCGGGCCGTCAGCCCCGGCGAGAGCTGGTGGGGCCGGTGCGGGCCACACCCACACGGCCCAGCCGGCACGAGCCGTCCGAGAGCGGTGAGGTGGTTGGCGAGCGCCGTCGGCGCCAGGAAGCCGCTGGGGTCGACCACTGCCACGGACACTGGCGTGTCGTTCGAGCGGATTCCCCGCCCGACTGCCATGCGATGCTCGAGATGGGCAAACTGTCCAGCCCTTCGGGCCTGATGGTGGTGAAACTGTGCGCTCATTGACCACACGACACGCCAGCGGTTCCATCGTGCGCAGGTCCGTGGAACCGTGGGGAGACAGGCCCACGAGGCCACGACACTCACGAGGAGGTGAGCGCGGTGTTCGAGGAGGGTCAGCTCTACTCAGCCGTGACGACCGACGCCGACGGTCAGGTGCAGGTGCACCTGGGGGAGAACCACCCCGGCTTCACGGATGCCGCCTACCGCGCGCGCCGCGGGGAGATCGCCGCGGCCGCCCTGGCGCACCGGGCCGGCGAGCCGGTGCCCACGATCGACTACACCGACGAGGAGCAGGGCATCTGGCGCCTGGTCTCCGCCGAGCTCGCGCCCAAGCACGAGAAGTACGCACACTCGGAGTTCCTCGCGGCCAAGGCCGCCCTGGCGCTGCCGACCGACCACGTCCCACAGCTGCACGAGGTCTCCGAGCGGCTGCGGCCGCTGACCGGGTGGAGCTACCGCGCTGCCCCCGGGCTGGTGCCGCTGCGTGAGTTCTACGCCGATCTCGGTGCGCGCCACTTCAACTCCACGCAGTACCTCCGGCACCCGAGCCAGCCGCTCTACACACCGGAGCCGGACATCATCCACGAGGTCATCGGCCACGCGAACCAGCTCGCGAGCCCGCGCTTCGCGGCGATCACCGAGGCGGCCGGGCAGGCCAGCCTGCGACTCGAGAGCGACGAGGCGATGCAGTTCGTCGCTGACGTGTTCTGGTTCTCCATCGAGTTCGGCGTCATGGCCGAGGACGGCGAGACCAAGGCGTACGGCGCCGGCATCCTGTCGAGCTACGGCGAGATGGACGAGTTCGGCCACATGGACATCCGGCCGCTCGACCTGCACCAGATGGGCACGCTCAACTACGACATCACGGCCTACCAGCCGATCCTGTTCCGCGCCGACAGCCTGACCCACCTCGAGGACGTCGTGGGCGGGTTCTTCTCGACCGTCGACGACGACCTCGCGGCACGGTTGCGGGCCGAGGCGTCGGTCGGCGCCTGACGCACGGACTTCACACGGCATACAGCGGCCGCGGAGGGGTGAACCCACTCCGCGGCCGCTGCGTGTGCGGTGAGGCGCTGCCTCAGTGGTTGACCGCCTCCGCCACGCCGTGACCGGTGAGGCTGCGAACCTCCATCTCGGCGTACTTCTGGGCGTTGTGCTCCTTGCTCGTGACCGAGCCGAGCCAACCCAGGAAGAACGCCAGCGGGATGGAGATCAGACCCGGGTTGTCGAGCGGGAACAGGTGGAAGTCGATCGCCGTGTTGGTGATCATCGACTGGCTCGGGCCGCCCTCGACCAGCGGCGGCTTGCCGGACACCACCGGGCTGAAGATGATCAGCAGGATGGCGCTCGAGAGGCCGCCGTAGATCGACCACAGGGCGCCACGGGTGTTGAAGCCCTTCCAGAACAGCGAGTACAGGATGGTGGGCAGGTTGGCGCTCGCGGCGACCGCGAAGGCCAGCGCCACGAGGAACGCGATGTTCTGGTCCTTGGCGAGGATGCCGCCGAGGATCGCGATGGCGCCGATGACGACCGAAGCGATGCGGGCGACCCTGACCTCCTGGTCCTGCGTGGTGTGACCGCGCTTGAAGACCTCCTTGTAGAGGTCGTGCGCGAAGGTCGCCGACGTCGTGATGGTCAGACCGGCGACGACGGCGAGAATCGTCGCGAACGCGATCCCCGAGATGACGCCGAGCAACACCGACCCGCCGAGGTCATAGGCGAGCAGCGGCGCAGCGGAGTTGGCCTTGCCGGGGGCGGCGAGGATGGCCTCGGGGCCGACCAGCGCGGCGGCGCCGTAGCCGACGACCAGGGTCAGCAGGTAGAAGCCGCCGATCAGCCAGATGGCCCACTCCACCGACTTGCGGGCCTGCTTGCTGGTCGGGACGGTGTAGAACCGCTGGAGCACGTGCGGGAGGCCGGCGGTGCCGAGCACGAGCGCCATCGACAGCGAGATGAAGTCGATCTTGGTCGTGAGGTTCTTGCCGTACTTCAGGCCGGGCTCGAAGAGCTTGTCCCCGGCGGGGGAGTTGTCGGCCGCAGACTGGAACAGCGAGGAGATGCTGAAGCTGAACTTGCCGAGGACCATCAGCGTGATGACCGCGGTCCCGGCGATGAGCAGCAGGGCCTTGATGATCTGCACCCAGGTGGTGCCCTTCATCCCGCCGATGAGCACGTAGGCGATCATGATGACGCCGACGAGGACGATCACGAGGTTCTGTGCGGTCTCGCCCTTGATGCCGAGGAGCAGCGAGACCAGACCACCGGCACCGGCCATCTGCGCCAGCAGGTAGAAGAACGAGACGGTGAGCACCGAGATCGCGGTGGCGACGCGCACCGGGCGCTGCCGCAGGCGGTAGGAGAGGACGTCGGCCATGGTGAAGCGGCCGGTGTTGCGCATCAGCTCGGCGACGAGCAGGAGTGCGACCAGCCAGGCGACGAGGAAGCCGATCGAGTAGAGGAAGCCGTCGTAGCCCTGCAGGGCGATGGCGCCGGCGATGCCGAGGAAGCTCGCGGCCGACAGGTAGTCGCCCGCGATCGCGACGCCGTTCTGGCGTCCCGTGAAGGCACCGGCCGCGGTGTAGTACTGCTCGGCGGTCTTCTTGCCGGACGAGACGCGGATGACGATGGCGAGGGTGATGACGACGAACGAGGCGAAGATCGCGATGTTCAGGGCCGGCGAGCCGACCGAGGTGGCCTCGGCGAAGGGGAGCGTGATGGCCATGGGTCAGTTCTCCTTCGAGTCGGCTGCGGCGGCGACGACGGAGGCATCCATCTGGGCGCCGGCGGCCTCCGCCAGGGGGTCGAGCTCGCGGTTGGCCCAGCGGGCGTAGATGATCGTGATCGCGAACGTCGTGACGAACTGGCCGAGGCCGAACAGCAGCCCGACGGTGATGCCGGGAGCGCCGACCTGGGTTCCCATGAACTCCGGGGCGAACATCGACATCAGGACGTAGAGGAAGTACCAGGCGAGGAAGAACGCGGTCATCGGGAAGACGAACCCGCGGAACTTCTTGCGCAGCGCCTGGAACTCCGAAGTGGACTGCAGTGCGAGGTAAGC
>Ga0173483_10000599_pt1 | contig 10435 bp, 6 predicted proteins | sample NitcycUS178409R2_FD_122621 | JGI IMG/M metagenome (GOLD analysis project Ga0173483, IMG submission 122621) | Soil microbial communities from Arlington Agricultural Research Station in Wisconsin, USA - Nitrogen cycling UWRJ-S178-409R-2 (version... | ecosystem: Environmental > Terrestrial > Soil >...
CACCGGCCGCGAGACGATCATGAAGATCTTCGGCTCCTATCACGGGCACCACGACGGCGTGATGGTGTCCATCGGGGTCGAGTACGACAAGATCGGTGACCGCGAGAACCTCGCCTCGTTGCCCTACGGCGCGGGCATCCCGCAGGCGGTGGCCGACCTCACGATCCCGGTCCCGTTCAACGACGCCGGCGCGATGGAGCGGCGGATCGAGCGGCTTTTCGACGAAGGGCGACCGCCCGCGTGCGTGATCATGGAGCCGGCGATGATGAACCTCGGGGTCGTGCTCCCCGAGCCCGGCTACCTCGAGGCTGTGCGCGAGCTGACGCGGCGACTCGGCGTGCTGCTGATCTTCGACGAGGTCAAGACCGGCCTCTGCATCGCCGCGGGCGGGGCAGTCGAGCGCTTCGGCGTCACGCCCGACCTGGTGACGCTGGCTAAGGCGCTCGGCGGCGGACTCCCGACCGGCGCGATCGGCGGGACCGAGGAGGCGTTCCGAACCGTCGAGGCCGGCGACGTCTACCAGGTCGGCACCTTCAACGGGAACCCGCTCGCGATGGCGGCCGCGCGTGCCAGCCTCACCGAGGTGCTGACGCCCGAGGCGTACGAGCTGCTCGAGGCGCGCGAGGAGCGGCTGCTACGCGGCTGCCAGGCCGTGATCGAGCGCCACAACCTCCCTGGCTACGCCGTCGGGCTCGGCGCCAAGGGCTGCGTCACGTTCTCGCCGGAGCCTGTGGTCGACTACGAGTCCTTCAAGGCGAATCAGGACGGTGAGCTGGCCGACCTCGCCTGGCTCTACAACATGAACCGCCGCATCTACATGACGCCGGGCCGCGAGGAGGAGTGGACGCTGACCGTTGCGCACTCGGAGGAGGACTGCGACGGGTTTGTCGCGGCCTTCGACGAGATGGCGGCCGACCTCACGGCGTAAACCGGGCGCGCGCTAGCTTGGCTCGTCGTACTCGTCGGCGACCTCGTAGAAGACGCGCGCACTCAGCCTGACCGTCGTGATCGCGCTCAGGCCGACGACACCGACCTGCTCGCGCGTCAGCGGTAGTCGGTCGAGCAGCTCGTCCAGCTCGTCGGCGTGGCCAGGGTCGAGCTCGGAGTGCGCGATCAACGTCCGGAATGCGGTGCGGTCGTAGCCCGTGCGCTCGACGAGACCATCGATCATCGCCATCGACGGCGGGTAGCCCTCGAGGACCGCGATGTACCCGAGCAGCGCGGCCGGGTGATAGTGGAGGATCCAGTAGTACTGCGATCCGACCATGGCCGCGACGGACGGCGCCGGTGGTCGGGCGAGCACGCTCCTGCGATCCACGCCGACGACCTCGAGGTCGTCGAGAAGCCACTCGTCGTGGCCGAGCTCCTCGGGGATGTGGTGCTCGAGGTAGTCGGCAAGCGCGGCTGCCACAGGATCGTCCGCAGCGAGGACGAGGGCCTTGTCGCGGGCCGTTTCCATCAGTGGAACACTGGCACGGAGGATGCAGTGCGAGGTGCGGAGGTATTCCGCGTAGACCTCGCGAGGACGGCTGTGTGTGCAGATCCGCTCGCTCGCGTCTACAAGCTGCGGCAACACCAGTCCAATCTTCTGGCGCAGCGCCTCGCTCGGCGCTGAGTGAACGGCAGGAGCCTGCGCCACGCGGCCTAGAGTTTCCCGAGCGTCGCGGTGCCGCGGAACGTCTGCACCTCTTCGTACAGGCCCGCCTGTCCCTTCATCGTCTGCTGCAGCTGGGCGAGCACCCGCAGCTCCTCGTACGTCAGCTCGCGGAAGAACGCGCGCACCTTCGGAGGCAGAGCCTTGGCGTCGTCTCCCAGCTCCGCTTCGATCGTTCCGTCCGGATCGTCCGCGAAGGCCCTCCGCTTCACCGGGTCCGAGATCACCTTCGCGATTAGCGCGACCGCCCTCGTTCGCGCCTGGGCGGCGCCGCTCTCTCGTCTTCTGGGCATGGGAATCCCCTTTCTGTCGGGACGGCGCTCCTAGCTACTTGGTTTCTGCGGAGCTGTCAAGCCGGGTCGAGGTTGTCATGTCTGGAGCGGCAGCCACACAATTGCGCATGAGCGAGCCAGAGGTCCGCAAAGTCGTGACCGTCCTCTTCTCGGATGTGACCGACTCGACACGGCTCGGACAGGAGCTTGACCCCGAGGCGGTACGTCAGCTCGTCTCGCGCTACTTCGGCGAGATGAAGGTCGTGGTCGAGCGCCACGGCGGCGTGGTCGAGAAGTTCATCGGCGACGCAGTGATGGCGGTCTTCGGGGTGCCGCAGGCCCACGAGGACGACGCGCTGAGGGCTGTGCGGGCGGCGCAGGAGATGCGCGACGAGCTGCGGCGCCTGAACGAGGAGTTTCATACGTCGTGGGGGGTGACGCTCGTTGCGCGGACCGGCCTCTACACCGGCGAAGTCATCGCGGGCGACCCCGCCCGCGGCGAATCGTTCGTCGTCGGCGACAGCGTGAACACTGCATCGCGCCTCGAGAACGCCGCGCAGCCCGGCGAGATCCTGATCGGCGAGCCGACGCACCGGCTTGTCGCGGGCGCGGTCTCGGCCGAGGACGTGGGGCCGCTGACTCTGAAGGGCAAACGGGAGCCCGTCCGCGCTTTCAGGGTGCTCGAGATCGACCCGGCCGCGCCAGGCTGGACACGGCGGCTCGACTCGCCGCTCGTCGGGCGCGAGGAGCAGCTCGCCTCGCTCGAAAGAAGCGTCGAGCGGCCCGCGGAGGGCGCGGTCGTGACGCTGATCGGCGCCGCGGGCGTCGGCAAGTCGAGGTTGAGCCAAGAGTTCCTCGAACGGGTGGCGGACCGCGCGACGGTGCTCAGGGGAAGGTGTCTGCCCTACGGCGAGGGGATCACGTTCTGGCCGATCGCCGGGGTACTGAGAGAGGCGACCGGCATCGACGACCGCGACTCGCCGGAGCATGCGCAGATGATGATCTCCGAGCTCCTCACCGACGCCGAGGACGCCTCACTCGTGGCCGAGCGGCTCGCGACCCTCGTCGGGAGCGGTGCCGCCACACCGGGCATCCAGGAGACCTTCTGGGCGGTCCGGAAGGTCTTCGAGCATCTGGGTAAAGAGCGGCCGCTCGTCGTCGTCTTCGACGACATCCACTGGGCGGAGGCGACCTTCCTGGACCTGGTCGAGTACCTGGCTGACCGGATCAGGACACGCGTCGTCCTGCTCTGCCTCGCCCGGCCGGAGCTCCTGGAGATCCGCCCCGGCTGGATGAGCACGAACCCGAAGGCGAGGGTGATCTCGCTCGATCCGCTGAGCGGGGACGAGATCGACGGCCTCATCCGGAACCTGACGGCCGGGGCCGAGCTTGAGGACGAAGCGCGCGCCCGCATCGCCGAGGTTGCCGAGGGAAACCCACTCTTCGTGGAGGAGTTGCTCCGCATGCTCGTCGACGACGGCATCCTCGAGCGGCGCAACGGGACCTGGACGGTCGCGGGAGACCTTTCCGGCCTCGCGATCCCGCCCACCATCAACGCGCTCCTGAGCGCGCGGCTCGACCGGCTGGAGCGGGACGAGCGCGCGGTGATCGAGCGAGCGGCGATCGTCGGCCGCGTGTTCTCGTGGGAGGCCGTCGCCTGGCTCTCGCCTCCAGAGGCCAGAGCGGGGGTCATCCTGCAGCTGCAGTCGCTCTCCCGCAAGGAGCTCGTCCGGCCCGACTACACGGAGAGCGGAGAGTCGTTCCGCTTCGCGCATATCTTGATTCGCGACGCCGCCTATGCCGCGATCCCGAAGACCGACCGCGCCGAGCTGCACGAGCGGTTCGCGGACTTCATCGAGGCGGAGGCGCGCGAGTCCGGCGAGTACGAGGAGATCGTTGGCTACCACTTCGACCAGGCGCGGCAGCTGCGGCTCGAGCTCGGTCCTCCGACGGAGCGCACAGCCGAGCTCGGTGCGCGTGCGGCAGACGTCCTCGCCTCCGCGGGCCGGAGGGCGTTCGGGCGCGGCGACATGTCGGCGGCCGTAAAGCTCCTGTCCCGAGCTGCCGCACTCCTGCCCGAGCGGGATCCGGAACGCGCCGAGCTCTTACCCCAGCTCGCGTTCGCTCTCTTCGAGACCGGCGACTTCGATCGGCTGAAAGGGGTCGTCGCCGAGACGCGCAGGACGGCGGTCGCCTCAGGCAGTTCGAGCCTTGAGGCCTACGCCGTGATCCTCGGACTGTGGATCGACGTCGCCTGGGCGCCCGAGGGCTGGGCCGATGAGGCGCAGCGGGAGGCCGCGACCGCAATCTTCGCGTTCGAGGCCGCACGCGACGACCGCGGGCTCGCCAAGGCCTGGGCGCTACTCGGGCTCGTGTACCTCGTCCGGGCGCAGTTCGCTAGCGCGGAGCAGGCCTGGGAGAAGGCGGCGGAACATGCACAGCGGGCGGGTGACAGACGGGACGAGCTGGAGAGCCTGTCGTGGGTGCCGCTCGTCGTCTGGGCGGGGCCGACTCGCACCGAGCGAGGGCTACAACGGTGCGACCAGGTCGTCGAACGCGCGCACGGTGACAAGAAGGTCGTGGCAAGCGCGCTGATCGCCAAGGCCGCGTTCGTGGCGGGGCAGGGGGAGTTCGACGAGGCGAGGCGGTTGATCGCCGCCGCCAGGACGCTGCTCGAGGAGGTCGCGCTCACTGTCTGGTTGGCCGGTCCGGTGGCGCAGTTCGCGGGCTGGGTCGAGCTGTTGGCTGGCGATCCGGTCGCCGCGGAGCGGCACCTGCGCTGGGGCTACGAAAAGCTGAACGAGATCGGAGAGCTCTCCTGGCTCTCAACGACCACGGCGCTTCTCGCCGAGGCCGTGTACCTGAGCGGTCGAAGCGAGGAGGCCGAGGAGCTCACGCGGGCGAGCGAGGAATACGCCGGCGCAGAGGACAGCTACTCGCACGCTTTGCTGCGCAACGTACGGGCGAAGGTACTCGCCCGTCGCGGAGTCGCTGAGGGCGCCGAGGCGCTGGCGCGAGCCTCGGTCACTCTCGTGGACGAGACCGACTTCCTCGATCTGCGGTGGCACACTCGGATGGGCTTGGCGGAAATCTTGTGCACGGGCGGCCGCGGCGACGAAGCGCGGACCGTCTTGGTGGAAGCTCGAGAGATCGCTGAGCGGAAAGGAAACGTCGTCGCCGCGCAGCGAGCGGCCGCGCTACTTGCTGGGATGGGGCACTGACGGAACGCACCGACCAGGCGATCGGCGCAGCGGCGATCGCGACGGTCGCGCTGGCGACCCGCCTGCTCGAAGAGCTCCTGCAACGGCGCTGATTCCGCGCTCGCGCTCCGCTACACTGCGCCGCCGATGGCCGGAGAGCGAGTCAAGTTGCTGGTCCAGGAACGCGAGAGCCGCGGCTCCGCGGAGTCGCGTCGCCTGCGCAAGCAGGGGCTGATCCCGGGCGTCCTCTACGGGCGCGGGAAGACCCCGTACGCGATCTCGATCCCGGAGCGCGAGCTGCGCCGCGTACTCACCGGTGGACAGGGCTTGCACGCGATCCTCGACGTCACCCTGGAGGGCCAGAAGACCACGCACCCGTCCATCCTCAAGGAGTACCAGCAGCACCCGGTGAAGGGCGGGATCATCCACATCGACCTCCAGGAGGTGCGCCTCGACCAACCGATCCAGGCGCGCGTCGTGGTCGAGCTCGTAGGCGAGCCGGTGGGCGTGACCGAAGGCGGCGTCCTCTCACAGGTCAACCGCGAGGTCACCGTCCAGGCGCTGCCGATGGAGATTCCCGAGCACCTCGAACTGGACGTCAGCCGGATGGCGATCGGCGACACGCTGCGCCTTGCCGACCTCCCGCCGCCCGTCGAGGGCGTCGAGTATCTCGACGATCCCGAGGAGACGGTGCTCGCGACGGTCACGATGCCGACCCGCATCGTCGAGCCCGAGCCCGAGGAGGTCGAGGGCGAGGAGCTCGAGGAGGGCGAGCTGCCCGAGGGCGAGGAGGCTGTGGCCGAGGGCGAGGAGGCTGCGGCCGAGGGCGAGGCCGGCGAGCAACCCTCCGGCGAGCAAGAGACCACCGAGGAATAGGTGCGTCTCTTCCGTCGAGGCGAGAAGGCCTCGACGCTGGACCTGCTCGTCGCGGGCCTAGGCAACCCGGGGCGCGAGTACGAGCGCACCCGGCACAACGCAGGTTGGCTCGTGCTGGACGAGCTCGCGCAACGGCACGGCGGCTCGTGGCGCTCGAAGTTCTCGGGGTCGCTCTCGGAGGTTCGGCTCGGGGACGCCCGGGTCGCGCTGCTGAAGCCCGAGACGTACATGAACGAGTCGGGCCGGTCCCTCGGCGCGGCGGCCCGGTTCTTCAAGGTCGAGCCCGAGCAGGTACTCGTCGTGCACGACGACGTCGACCTCGAGACCGGCCGCTTGCAGGCCCGCGCGGGCGGCGGCCTCGCGGGGCACAACGGCCTGCGCTCGCTCGCGCAGCACCTCGGCTCACAGGACTTCCTGCGGGTGCGGATCGGCGTGGGGAGACCGGGCCGGGGCGACCCGCGCTCGGTCGCCGACTGGGTGCTCTCGGCGTTCGCGCCGGAGGACGATGCGGAGGCGCTCGTCTCACGCTCGGCCGACGCCGTCGAGACGATCGTCTCGGATGGCCTAGAGGCCGCTCAGCAGCGGTTCAACTAGCGATTCCAGCTGGGGCAGCACGCGTTCTGTCGCCGCAGCATGCGTTGACCGTCGTCGACGCGGCGGATCGTCAGCGCAACGCCGGTGTCGCCTCCGCTGCCGACGTAGTAGCGGCCGTCGCTCGAGGCGTGCTCGGCGTAGTCGCTGAACTGCCGCAGGCGGCGGGTCTTGGTGTCGAGCACCGCGGCCTTCGTCCCGTACTCGGAGCGGAGGCCGATGAGGAGACGCCGATCGTCCAGCCATCCGATCGGCTGCAGGCCGTAGAGGCCGAGCAGGACGATGGACGCCGGCGCGCGCGCGATTACCGGCGAGGCCTCGCCGCCGTCGGGGTCGATCGTCCAGATCCCCGGCGACGAGCAGTCCTCGAGCGACCGGCCCGAGGGGAAGCGCGAGAAGGCGATCCCTGATTCGCCCCAGACGGGGAAGGCGCTGAGGCCGTCGTTGGTGAGGCGCTTTTTCGAGCTGCCGTCCGGGTTGGCGACGTAGAGGTCGAACTGGTCGCCGCAGATGCCCTGATCGGTCGCCTCGGGTGCGCGTGAGTAAACGATCTTCTTGCCGTCGGGCGAGGTGTCCAGGCCGTAGAGCGACCCGCTCGCGATCGTGCGCGGGCGTCCCGAGTCCGCGTTGAGGGCGAGCAACCTGACGATGGCCGGGCCGATCGCCGCCGTCGCGTAGAGCGTCTTTCCGTCGCGCGACCACATCTGCGGGCGGAGCTTCCGCGCGGTCAGGTGACGCGAGCGCTTGCCGTCCGTCGAGAGTAGGTCGATGCCGCCGTCTCGGCGCTGCACTGCGACGGTTCGCCCGTCCGGAGAGAGCACGCCCGCAGAGCCGTCCGACAGCTTCCGCGGGTGCGTACCGTCGACGCCCGCGATCCAGACGCTCGCGTCCTTCGCCGACTCGCCCGCGGTGTAGACCAGGTGCCGCTCAGCCGGTGCGGCCTGGCGGTTGTCGCCGCCGCCGCAGCCGGTGGCAGCAAGCACGAGAAGTGCCGCCGCCACGCCGCAGACCCCGTTCCTCGTCACGTCCGGGATCATTGCACCAGCGGGCTAGGATTGACGAACGCGGAACCGCCGGGTTCCGCCTTTCGTCATGGACCTGCGAGAGACGACACGACCCGTGCTCCACCCGCTCGTCGAGCAGCTACTCGCCGATGAGCGCCTCGCGGCGTATGCGGAAGCGCTGCCCGCTCCTGCGCGCGTGTCGGAACCGGCGCTGCCGCTCCTGCTCGCGGCGCTCCACGAGCAGCTCGACCGGGGCCTCGTGGCGCTGCTTCCCGAGGACGCGGACGCACGCGATGCGGCTGAGGGCGCGCGGTGGTTCCTCGGCGACGAGCGGGTCGCGCTGCTGCCGAGCCGCGGCGTGCGTTGGGGCTCCGGCCTCGAGCCGCCGCCGCACCTGGTCGGCGAGCGGGCGCGCGCGCTCGACGTGCTCGCGGCGGGTGGGCTCGTGTGCGCCTCCGCGGCGGCGCTCGCCGAGCCGCTCCCGCCTCCGGAGGCCCGGCCCGAGCGGATCGAGCTCGCGGCCGGCGACTCGCCGGGCCTGGAGGCGCTAGCGGAGCGCCTCGCGCTTGCCGGCTACGAGCGGGTCGACCGCGTCCAGGAGCGCGGCCAGTTCGCCGTCCGCGGCGGACTGATCGACGTCTTCCCGACGACGGGGCGCGAGCCGCTGCGGATCGAGCTTTTCGGCGACGAGATCGAAGCGGTGCGCGCGTTCTCGCCGTTCACCCAGCGTGCGCTGCACGACGTGGACGGCGCCGTCGTCTACCCCGCGGCCGAGCGCCGAGCCGACCTGGCAGAGCCGACCCTCCGCGACGACGACGAGCCGCCGCCCATCCCGGGCGACCTCGTCCCGCCGCTCGATCGTGCGCCAGACCTGGTCTGGGAGCCGGACGACGTTCGCGAGGCGTGGCGCGAGGAGTTCGGGGAGGAGCTGCCGCTCGCGGGCGCCGCGGAGCTCGAGCCGTTCCCGCGCGGCCAGGCCTTCTCCTTCGAGGCTCAGCGGCCCGCCGTCGCGGCGCGCGGCCTGGCCGAGGCCGAGACCGAGCTTGCCGGGTTCGTCCGTGCCGGCAACCGCGTTGTCGTCGCCTTCCCGCACCGCGGCGAGGCGCTGCGCACGGCGAACCTGCTGCGACGCGTCGAGCCGAGAATCCTCGAGCCGGGCGACCGGCTCCCCGACGAGCCGGAGCTCTCCTTCGCCGTCTCGCCCGCGCGGCGCGGCTTCGTCTGGCGCGACCTCGGCCTCGTTCTGCTGCCGGACACCCAGGTCTTCCGCAAGCGCGCGCGCACCCGGGCCGCGCCGGCCGGGCGGGCGCTGCAGAGCTTCGCCGACCTGCGCACCGGCGACTTCGTCGTCCACGAGGACCACGGGATCGGGAAGCTGCTCGGCTTCGAGACGAAGACCGTGGCCGAGGTCACCCGCGACTACCTCTTCGTCGGCTTCCGCGGCGACGACCGCCTGTACGTGCCGCATGAGCAGATCGGCAAGGTCTCGAAGTACATCGGCGCCGACGGCACCGCCCCGGCGCTGAGCAAGCTCGGTGGCAAGGCGTGGCAGAACCTGAAGAGCCGCGCGCGGACGAGCCTGCGCGAGCTGGCAGGCGAGCTGCTCGCGCTCTACGCGCGGCGGCAGCAGGCGCCCGGGGTCGCGTACGAGCTCGAGAACGAGTGGCTCGAGCGGCTCGAGGCGGAGTTCCCGTACCGCGAGACGGAGGACCAGCGCACCGCGATCGAGGCAGTGAAGGAGGACCTCGAGGCGCCGCGGCCGATGGACCGGCTCGTCTGCGGCGACGTGGGGTTCGGCAAGACCGAGGTGGCGGTGCGCGCGGCCTTCGCCGTCGCGGTGAATGGCAAGCAGACGCTGATGCTCGTCCCCACCACGGTCCTCGCCGAGCAGCACTGGCACACCTTCCGCGAGCGCTATCGCGACTTCCCGGTGCGGGTCGAGATGATCTCCCGCTTCCGCAGCCCGAAAGAACAGAGGCAGGTGGTCGCCGACTTCGAGGCCGGCAAGGTCGACGTGCTGATCGGGACGCACCGCGTCCTCAGCCGCGACGTGATCCCCAAGGAGCTCGGCCTCGTGATCGTCGACGAGGAGCAGCGCTTTGGCGTCGCGCAGAAGGAGCTGCTGCGCGCGCTGCGCCTGGAGGTCGACGTGCTCTCGCTCAGCGCGACGCCCATCCCGCGCACGCTGCACATGTCGCTCTCGGGCCTGCGCGACATCTCCGTGATCGAGACTCCTCCGGAGGGCCGCCGGCCGATCCGAACCTACGTGGGGGAGTACGACGAAGAGCTGGTGAAGGCGGCGCTGGAGCGGGAGCACGAACGTGGAGGCCAGAGCTTCTACCTGCACAACCGGGTAGAGACGATCGAGGAGGCGGCGGCGAAGATCCAGCAGCTCTGCCCGGGCCTGCGCGTGCTCATCGGGCACGGCCAGATGCGCGAGCGCGAGCTGGAGGAGAAGATGCACACGTTCCTGCGCGGCGACGCGGACGTGCTCGTCTCGACGACGATCATCGAGTCGGGCCTCGACATCCCCCAGGCGAACACGCTGATCGTCGAGCGGGCGGACACGCTCGGGCTGGCCCAGCTCTACCAGATTCGTGGGCGCGTGGGCCGCTCGGACGTTCTCGCCCACGCGTACCTCTTCTATCCGGACTCGCGCGAGCTGACCCAGGAGGCGCGGGCGCGGCTGGCGACGCTCGCCGACCACACCGAGCTCGGGGCCGGTTTCGCGATTGCGATGCGCGACCTCGAGATCCGCGGCGCCGGCGACCTGCTCGGTGCAGAGCAGTCGGGCCACGTGGCGGCGCTCGGGTTCGAGCTCTATGTCGAGCTGCTCGC
>Ga0173483_10000601_pt1 | contig 10426 bp, 8 predicted proteins | sample NitcycUS178409R2_FD_122621 | JGI IMG/M metagenome (GOLD analysis project Ga0173483, IMG submission 122621) | Soil microbial communities from Arlington Agricultural Research Station in Wisconsin, USA - Nitrogen cycling UWRJ-S178-409R-2 (version... | ecosystem: Environmental > Terrestrial > Soil >...
CGTGGAGTGCGGGCCGGTGGTCTAGCCTGGTTAAGATACCGCCTTGACATGGCGGGGGTCGTTGGTTCGAATCCGACCCGGCCCATTTAATAATGAACTTTAAATTCGGCCCATCCTATAGAATAGAAGCCTAATAATGTTTTGTCGGTAACAATATCAGAAAAAGAACAGGAAGCGTAATATACTAAAGGAAAAGAATTCATGCTCTGTTGTTGTTCTATATATCGTAAGTATCCAGCCAGGCTATGTATGTATATACTACGAATCGGACAATGTATATACTACGTATTGGTATCTAAGAAACAAATGGGTATCTTATAAACGATCACGTTCATTAGGAATATCAATATTTGGCATGGTTTGTCGAAAGATTGTAACTTTATAGATTATTGTACAGAAATTTTATAATACAGGTTCATTTATTATGTATATTTTGTTCAATATGAAGTTAGCATAAGAGGTCATTTGAGCAATGTCCTCTTGTTATAGGACAAGTCATATATTTACGAATTTTTTACTGGCGTCATGATATTAACAAACGGTTAACAAAGTGTTAACCATCTATTGTGTAAAATAATGGTAAAATATTCACACATTATTTTACTGGATCCCAGAAAAATCGTACTAATACTATTGTATCTATGTACTATGAATAAGAACAATGCCAAAATACAAATTAAAGTTCGTTATGATTGTATCATTGTCGTTATATAGGGACTTCGAAAAGACACTATTGTGTAGAATCAGAAATAGAATCCGCTCATCTATGGTCGTCCTATTGCATTAAACTTTACTAAAATCTGTGGCAACAAATTGTGGTGATATTACTAGAACATATGGTACCAATGATGGATGATCGGATCGTCATACGAGAGCGGCCCCATTCTGTAACTCATATCAGTACGTCGGAACAGGGCACATCCATAGGCGCTTATTCGAATATCTTGTTAGGCATTTAAGTCATAATGTAGGATGACAAAGAATGTGACCGATAACCTAAGTCAGGTGAGCCAAATCAGCATGGTTAGCCAAATTCTGGAACATTGAGAGCAACATTGAAGTTTTTTACTCATGCCATTCAGATTTAATTTTGACATGCATATACCTTTCCAATTACTACTGAAGAACCTCCGTGTCAATCGATAATGTCCACAGTATTGTGCAAACTTGCACTCTAGGAAGCGACATTCATATGCAAGATTATTCCCTACTGGATTAATTGGATTAACTTACATTTGTATAGTTGTTTGGCTATTGTGTTGTAGTATTCTTTTCCGTATTTATAGGAGATTTCATTTAATTATAACTATGATATTGTTTTCAGCTCTTGTTGGCGAACTGAAATCCAATATACATAATAACAGAAATGCTTTGTATGCCATTTTGAAAAAACATCCAAACTTAGCATATCAAAAGGTTAACGAGATTGCAATTTTCACAGGTTCGCACTATAATTTGAACTTGCAATTGCATTTTCCTGATTCAAAAAAAATTTATGATATCAATTCATACGGAACTGAAAACATTGGAATAGTGGTCGATAAATTTCGTAAAACTTTTCCTATTCCTAGGGAAGATATAAAACGAAAAGCAATTGAGATAATGGGCAATAACATTCAGCCTCAAGACGCTTACATGTACGAAGGGAAGGAAGGGATTAAGGTAATTTTAGAAAATGGGAGAATAGAAATCCTACCTGGTTCTATCCATTTATGGTGCAAGATAGATGAAAAAAAATTAAAAAGTTACTGCGACTGGTTGATGCAAAATGTTTATTTTTTATAATTTGAGTTGCTATGCACAGTAGAAATTGTATTGGATACCGTTGCACCCACAACATGTTTATGATTTTCCCATTATTTGAGGCCCAGAATTGGCAAACTAACCTAGTGCTTGGTATATATTCATAATTTTTCCCTACTAACCAAAGCGCCGCAGCAACTCACTCACCACTTTAATTGCCAGGTAACCAATAATAATTAATTTTTTGACTGTTGCATATGGACGGTAGCATTGTCACTAGTCATATATTGCTACAAATACATATCAGAGGAGTATAAAATGACCATATGAAAATCATATTTTCTTGCCAACTAATTCATAACTATATTGAAGTTGGTTTTGTGCGTTGTAGACCTCTGCTTTAATTGGTAAAGGGATGTTATGAGCTATCCATATGCGGCTAGTTTTAGACCCTATCGTGTAACTTAATACGTAAGCGTTAAAAGTTCCAGCATTTGTTTTGATGCTCTCTTGTGCAACAACTTTTACAGGAATTGTTGTTACACCGACAGAAATTGAATTCCATTCTGCTCCGATGACCAAGTATTTTGCATCTCCTAGTGTAATATCTCTAATTTCTAAGATTGATGATTCTATTGGTTCGTAATATGGTACAAAACTTTGGTTGATAGGACCGGCATTAATTAATTGCTGTTTTGATAATAAAACCGTGTCGTGCGTGCTAGCTGTTGATATTGTTCCATTAGTTATATGTATGATGGCTCTCCAATTATTATTGTTATCTTTATCCTGAACAAAATTTATGGATACTAATGAATCTATGAGCGAACTATGTTCTCCTAAGCTACTCCAAGGCGAACTATGACTTCCAATTCTTGTCAAAGAATAGTTCAAAACGGTTCCCTGGCGAATATGCTGACCGACGACCCATAAATCGGCTGCAGTTGGTGGGTGAATAATTGAAGGACTAGGACCAGAAAATCCTCCGCCAATTGCAATAATTATTACACTTATTAATATTCCCAGCAAAGCAAAAATTCCTGATAATAAAAAAACCTTCCGCTTAGGAGACATCGATTTTGATTGATAATTGTAACTGTGGTTATTAAGAGTAAAGAAACAATTTAAGAACAGAAGTTTGCTTTATTTTCGAGAGTTTTCCGAAGCATTTGTCATTGTCATAAGAACCACTAATCAGATTATTGCTGCCATTATTACTAGAGGTATCTTTGCCTGATTTTCCAGTGTAGATGTAGTTCGTACTGCTCTGGGTGCGGGTTCCCCAGTTTCTCCTCATCCTACCGTCACGACATCAAAGTTCGCATTCTCTACGAACTCTCCAGTGGGTTGACCTTGAACGGCATCAATACTTACTAGAACCTTGGCTGGACCAGCTTTTGTAAATATTATATCCGATTGTTTACCAGTTCCATCTTGAGCACTTTGACCATGAACATCCTTGATTACTTTACCACTCGAATCTGTAACCTTGAAACTATAGCTGACCCCGTTCTGTATAGTTTTTGAATTGTCCTGAAAAATCAAACCAAAATTTGTGGCTTTTCCAACCGAAATTGTCTGTGGATCCCATAGCAATTGTATGTAATATGTTCCACGTGCTGTTTGTATGGTTAAAGGTGGTTTTGGAATTACAATTTGACTCTTTGGTATAGGAGGCTGGCCTTGACCTGTTGCTTGAAGATCAAATGCATACTGAATAGGTGGATTACCTGTCGTTACATCTGCATAAGTTTGTGCTTTGACAGGATATGGAAGATTAGCGTTAATCCATATATTGTTGTCCACTCCTTTGTGATAAGAAATTACCTTCGTATCAAACGTCCCAGCTGGTACCGTTACCTTTGCTGAGCCACCAGGGGAAATCGGTGATCCACCTATCGAAGCAATTTTACCCCAATATGCAGAGCTCAACGATTGACCAGGTTTGGGAACAAAAGAAGCAAGCCAATGTATTGAAGAAGTATACGCAGACAGATAAGGCTGCATATTATCTGGAACCTTGGAAGTTCCTAAAACACTTAAATCAAGGTCGCTTAAATTAAGAGTTCCAGTTATCACTTCTCCCTTGGAATTAACAACATATGCTTGTGCAATCCAATACTGCCCAGCACTATTAAACTGTTTAAAATAAATTGTCATTATAAAGGGCTGACCATTATCAACATCCGTCTGTATTTTATATGTATAATATGTATTTGGTTGAATACCTTTGCCAACATACCAATTATTGCTTTGTCCGTAAGCATTTTTTACTATGCCACCAGAAGTATTTGCGATGCTTGTTATGGCTGTTGTAATCAATATGGCTGCTAAGGCAAGACCAAATCTTCTACTCATGACATTAAACTTTTCCATACTTCCCATAGTACAGATAGGTTAGATTCGAGTTGATAAATGTTTATCTAGAGTCAATTTATCCATATATCAAAACATATAGCAAGAAGATGCACTCTTTTGTCGTAACATGTCATTGGTAAGTTTATTGGCATTTGAGCATCAAAAAGAGTTAGAAATAAATATAAATTGTTTCATTTTCTTTAGAAACAAGGTACCCCGTATTACCTGGTTCGCCTAGATAAACAAATAAGTAGAGGAATAAAGATATTTGCTTTCAGTATATGTGTAATTGTCCCAAGGTTCACTTTTATGAAGTCGATTTTAAATTAGCCGGCATGAAGGCTATACCGACGCATAAGAATTGTGGAGACTCATTAAACGACGATCAGTTTTCAAAATTTGAAAAGGAACTCATAAAATATTGGGGTTTTGAAGAAAAGAAAGAATAGCATGACAAGTTTCTCTGTTTAGCATTTATAAACGAAAACGCGGGATCGTTTAAATTCTGTAAGGTATATTTTGATTGATGGCAGTCAACTTTATTAACACCTATGATAAATCTGCTGTAGGTGATTTTGAATGACCAAAATGCTAACTGTCAATATCGATACGTCAGGCGTAGACTCTGGTGAAGCTCAAGAATGGGTAAATGAACTTGCGAATGTATATGCTGATATGGAAATTGAGGATGTGAATGTCTCGGGGAGTAAAATTTCATTCAAAGCAGGATTCTCCGGAATGGATGATACAGAACCAGACGACATAAAGATGAAAATCGAAGAGTATTTGACAATGAACGAAGCATTCCAAGTCAAGGACCTTTCTGTTCGTTAGGCAGGGATAGAAGCTTTTTCTTTTCTTTTATCACTAGACATTTTTCTTTCCTAATGAATAATGATTGATGGTTACAGATCTTTAAATACAAAAATGATTACGCAATTTTGATTAGAAGGCATGACTTGCAAGGGTATATGTATACGTCATAAAGCACAAAAACCGGTTGGTTCTGGTCGCTATGTTAGTGGACAGAAACGCTGCCAGATATGCGAGATATTTATAAAATGGGATGGATTGTGGTGTCCATGCTGTGGATATAGATTGAGAACAAAGCCAAGAAATCTAAAATATAAGGCTAAATTGCGGGCAAAAAGCAAAAAACTACAATTTGTTGAAGCTGCTGCTGCAGTAGTTCATTAATTTAATGCAATTTACTTATTTTAAGTAGACATATGTAAAGCTTCTGCATTTGCTATGGATCATTATGGATGAACATCTGTATCTGAATAATTTGTTATATTTTCCAAGAAATTGCTCATCGTTGCCTAGTATTCTTGTAACTAATCTTGTCTATGTCCTAGTAGTAATTTTTCAATGGGCCCATTTGAATTAACAGGTTAGTATTAGACATAAGTTTTATATGAAGATCAGAATTCAGTCAGCTTCATTGTGCGCTCCGGTGGTGTAGTCCGGTTAAGCATTTCGCCCTCTCAAGGCGACGATCCCGGGTTCAAATCCCGGCCGGAGCATTCAATTTATTCTGCAGGATTTGGCAGTCCGGTTATTCTCTTCATATATTTCTGGCGGTACCGCCAGAATAATAGGGGGACTATCATAATCGTCATCATCCTGCAGAACTATTGTAGACAAAGCCGATGATCACTAAAAAGTCTTGCTCAATAAACATATACTAGATAGTGGATGGATCGCACCATCCAAATTTAACAGCAGACGGATCGAAATGAATCTAATTATTGGCAGATAAAATACTAAACTTCTAGTCTGTCCGAGATTCTAGTTGCTAAGGAATGACCACTCTTGATATGTATAGAATAATAGAGCCTTACCAATTCTGTAATTTTTGCGTCTGTAAAATATTTCACGTTATATCTTGCAAGAAATAAATTGCAATCATGACAGTATATTTCCTTAAACCTCAACTATGCTTATCTATATCATTCTTTATTTAAAACTCTACTATTACCATCATTATTATTGCTTTGTTGGTTATTCTTATTATCACTAATAAAGCGTGTCTTTGATACCTTGTAATAGATTATTCCGCCTCTTCTTTCTATAACTGCTATGACTGCTTCTTTTCCCATTTTTCCTATTTGTTCAATAGCATTTGAAAATTCATTAGCTTTCAGATTAATTCCTTCATTGATACCAAATACAATATACTTTGAGGGTTTTTTTTCAAATTCGCCTCTCTCGTATACTCTAAAGTCTACCCCAAATCCAAAACCTTCTTTTGCGATATAGCCTCTACTTCTTAGGTCACGATAGATCAAAAATTTTGTTAAAATATCTTTGTCATATTTGGATACAAGTTCAATAAGAGAATCTAAATCGAGATTATTATTTCTCTTGTCTTTCATTGTTAGACGTTTGGTGGAAATAAGGTACAATGCCTCATAAGGTTTTAGAATGTATTCGGAATTTTCCTTTTCTCCATATCCTTTATTACCCAATTGGTCTTGAAATCTGGTTTCTTTGACAAGAATTTTCATAGGTCTTCCTACAAGAAATGCATCAATAATATATGGAAAATCACCATTTTCAGAAGGCAGCGAAGTGGATTGATGGTGAGATGATGAAAAACTAGAGGTCATAACAATTAAATCAGAGCTTATAACCTCATTTAAGTATTCAAAACATCTGTGATATGGGATGAAGGGAGTTAATTATCGTGAATCACGTGGTATGCCGTACGTAAGACGTGAATACATTGCTGGAAAACCACAAATAAAAATCGCTAGGTTTTCTTCTGGAGAGGCAAAGAGCAATTATGATTACAAAGTTGAATTGCTTACAACTGAGAAGATGCAGATAAGACATAATGCCCTAGAGGCTGCAAGATTGGCAGCTAATAAGACAATGGCAAAAGCAGGCGAGACGACATTCTTTTCGACCCTTAAAGTATATCCCCATGTTTTTCTTAGAGAAAACAAAATGATAGCAACAGCTGGTGCAGACCGTTTACAAGAAGGTATGAGAAGGGCATTTGGTAAGGCAACAGGACTAGCTGCCAGAATTCGACCCGGACAGCCAATTTTTGAAGCGTATGTTACAGCTGCTAACTTGAACCTTGCTAAAGATGGTTTCAAAGTAGCTTCTAGCAAACTCGGCTGCCCTGCTATTTTAAGAATTACTCCGTTAAAAGAGCAAATGTTGGAATCTGAAGATTGACAAATTTATTTTTCTCATCCAGAATATACATAACAAATCCGATGTTATTTTATGTTTTATATTCTATGAAGAGGTGAAAATAAGACATCGTTATTATTCACAGTTTTTCGCATACCAACTTGCAGTGATTAATGCAGAAGAAAGGTCTTACTTGTGTTTTTATTACCTTACTAAAGCTAATAAGCACAAAGTTTATTGTGTCACTACAAATTATGATAATCGGTATAAATGCTTCAAATTATTTCTGATCTAGAGGATTCCCAATATAGTGGCAAGACTACATTGGTCAGAGTTGATTTTAACGTAAGTGTGAATAATGGTTTAATAGCAGAGGATTATAGAATTCGAATGACTCTTCCAACCATAGAATATCTAACCAAGCGCGATTCTAAAGTGGTGTTAGCATCACATCTTGGTAGACCACAGAGGCCGCAAAATAGATATTCCTTACGGCCAGTAGCCAAGAGATTATCTGAAATAATTGGAAGATCCAGAGTTAGATTTGTTGATAACTGCGTAGGAGAAATTGTTCGTAAGGAAATAGAAAGTATGGACAAGGGTGATATTTTATTATTAGAAAACCTGCGTTTCTACAAAGAAGAAGAGGCAAATGATCTGTTATTTTCTGAACAACTTGCATCATTAGCTGATATATATGTAAATGATGCCTTTAGCACATCTCACCGAAGACATGCTTCTACTTATGGCGCAGCAAAATTGTTTAACATAAGACTTGCAGGCTTTAACCTTAACAAGGAAGTGGAATACTTGTCAATGATAAAGGAAAATCCAATCAAACCCTTTACTCTGGTAGTTGGTGGCGTAAAAATAAAGGATAAAATAGGTGCCTTAGAAAATTTACTTCCTAAAGCAGACAAAGTGTTAATAGGAGGAGCTGCTGCATATACATTTCTCAAGGCAAAAGGTGTCAGGACTGGTAATTCACCAATTGATTTTGAACATTTGTCATGGGTAACGAATGCACTTTCAACCTTTGGCGATAAAATAATGCTTCCTTCAGATCATGTAATAGCTTCATCTCCAAATGATTGTTATGCAAGTATGGTGAAAGGTGATATTCCCGACAATAAGGCAGGATTTGATATTGGTAATGAAACTGTTGAACGTTATTCCGCTGAGGTTGGCGCGAAGGGACTGGGAACAGTATTTTGGAACGGACCAATGGGATTGTTTGAAATTGGATTCTTTGCAAATGGAACAATGAACATTGCAAAAAATATGGCGTTGGCTTTCTGGCGAGGCTCAAAAACATTGATAGGTGGCGGAGATACATTAGAAGCAATGAAGAAAGCAGGTGTTTCCGAGGGTGAAGTCAGCCACGTATCTACTGGTGGAGGAGCTACCCTAAGATTTCTCGCTGGAGATGAAATGCCTGGGATCGTTGCGCTGAATGAAAAATAACATAAATGACAAAAATTGTATTAGATCCTGTTTTAGGAGTTTGTATTATACAATGTCAACCTTTACTGCTTTTAAATACGAAACAGCATTATTCTCTGCACCTATCATCAGAATATAACTTCCAGGCTTCAAGTCCGATGATGGAGTAAAGATAAAAGAAACTTGCTTTGGATTTCCTGAATTTACCAGAAATCTTTCCTCACTAAATGATCCTGTGGAATTTCCAAGGTCTCCATTTGGAGTAAAAGTTCCAGATGCTATCATATTAATTGTTGAATTAGACGACGCCTTGATATTGACTTTAATTTCTGTGCTTTCACCTCTCTTCATAGTCAATTCTTCAGAAGATGTGGAGATGGAAAAAGGTAATTGTTTTTGTACATTTATCTTGCCAATCTTATTCTCTGTCCATTCTGTAAACCATACCTGTTTACTATTATTATTATATTGTCCAACAGAAAATTGGAGAGCATTTGCTATTCCACATGTTTGGTTGCTGCCATTCTGACATAAACCAAATAATCTATTTTGTGTTGGAATCCAATATTCCATCAATGTGTTATTCACAGGATCAAATTTAGCAATTTTATTACCTGTGTGCTCGTTGAACCATAATGAGTTATCTGATGCTTTTTCAATCCAATACGGTAAAGTATATGCTCCTGGCGGAGTGTTATTGCCCCCAAAAATTCTGGCGGAAGCTTTTGAGGTGGCAAACTTTGTGATATTGCCGGTAGAAGAATCAACTTTATAAAAGATACTAGTACCGTGATCTGTAACCCATAAATTTCCCGAGTGATCTATGACTATTCCTACTGGTGATGTCAGCTCTTGGGGCATATCAAATATCTTGAATGTCCTTGTGCCAATATCGTATCTTACAATCTCGCCTTTCTGCTGAAATGCAAGCATAGAAACCCACACTGCGTTTCTCCGATTATCAACAGCGACTGACCCGGTACTTATAAGGCTCCGATCAATGCCTGAAAAACTTTTGATAGGCATGGAAATCCCGGAAATGCCATTTGATGTACCATTTCTCATATTTGTGATATTTCCAAACCATAGTGACGTTGAACGTATTCCTACAAAGTAGACATTTCCCTTAGAATCAAAATCCAGCGAAACAGGATAAGTAGTACCAAATGCAGTAGAATTGGCTGGAATCTTATATATGTCAAAAGACTGTGAAGATTTGCCATACTTCCAAATTGCATTTTGTTTTTCATCAGTAAACCATATGTTCCCTTTTCCATCATCCTTTACTGCCCATACTTGCGAGAAATCTATTGGATTTGCACGGGATTTCCAGATCGGGATAATGATTTCATTATCTATACTGTTGTGTTCTGTATTGTATGCTCCAAGAGAGCCGTTTTTTGTTGATACATACCATATCTTGCCATTATCAACAGCCACTCCTAATGGCATTTCACAATTCCCAGGAAGCTTGTATTCATTGACAAATTCATTTGAGTGTAGTGTTGAATTGGACCCACAAAACAAGGATTGAAACTTATCTATAGCAGCTTTCCTGGAATCCGCCACCGGGTTACTGGAATGTGTAGTATTATCATTTCGAAATAATGCAATAGAAATTATTGCTGCAATAGCAATAATTCCTATTATTGAATAAATTATAACTCTTTTTGAAAAGATAGGTTTAGACACTCCACTTTTGCTAACCAATAAATCAACGATATCTTTTCTATCA
>Ga0173483_10000602_pt1 | contig 10415 bp, 8 predicted proteins | sample NitcycUS178409R2_FD_122621 | JGI IMG/M metagenome (GOLD analysis project Ga0173483, IMG submission 122621) | Soil microbial communities from Arlington Agricultural Research Station in Wisconsin, USA - Nitrogen cycling UWRJ-S178-409R-2 (version... | ecosystem: Environmental > Terrestrial > Soil >...
CGGAAGCTTCCGGCCGCTGGCGAGCAGTTCATTCATCGCACGCTCACCATCAGGGGCATGGCAGTCGTCAGGTCGTATGACGTTGCGGCTGTCGATGTCAAAACCAGCTTCTCGGATGGTGTCGCGCAACCCGTCAGTCCGCTGATCCCACACGTGGTAGTCACGCTTGCCCGCCATGCGTCCGTCGAAGATGCCGATATCGCGATGACCTAGCGCAAGCAGATGCTCAGCGATCAGTTTCCCGCCTAGTCGGTTGTCCACAAAGATCCCTGGCACGCTGGTCAGCGGCGAACCCGATGCGAGGACCGGTACCTGAGCGGTATCGGTGTTCTGTTCATCTCGCTCGGTCGAGATGGTGCCGGCAAAAAGGAGCGCATCCCGGCCCCGGCCGGCGCCCAGCTCTCGGAACAACTTGCGGAACTGCGGCGAATCGACCTCCAAGAAATCGGAGTCAACATCCAGATTGATCAGTTCCACCCGAAAACCGGCGGGGCTGAGGACCTCGCTAGCGCCGGACGCGAATTCGCTGAAGTACCACGAGCGCAACGTCGGAAGTACGATGCCAACTGTCCTGGACTGTCCGCTGGCGAGCGCGGTAGCCAGATGCGAAGCCGAGAAGTCGAGCCGGTCGGCTGCCTCGATGATCCGCTCCCTGGTTGATGCACCGACTCCAGGGATGCCGCGCAACGCCCGCGAGACGGTTCCCTTGTTGACACCGGCCTCCCGCGCGACGTCAACGATCGTCGTACGACGAGCGGTGGTTTGCGACCTCGTCGCAATGACCCAGGTATGGGTTTCGGCGAGCACGACACAAACTATACGGCGGCCACGCGCTTCAAGCAGGCCCTTCTTTTCCCTCTGACCAGGGGAATCGTTACACGGTGTGCAACTGCACTCTGACCGGCAGCCCGCCTGATTCATCGTGCAGTTTGGATTGCACGCTGACGGGCAGCCCGCCTGATTCGCGTCGAGGCTTGCGCACTGCCCCGCGAGCTCCTGCAGTCGGCGAAGCAGGCTGCCCGTCATCGTGCAGTTTGGATTACACGCTGACGGACAGCCCGCCTAATCCGCCTCTTTCGTCGCTCGCCACCAAGCGTCGACGCTTGCGCACTGCCCCGCGAGCTCCTGCAGTCGGCGAAGCAGGGTACCCCATCATAGTGCAGTTAAGCCCCTGACTTTCCCTGGAGTGCCTGGCCAAGAGAGAATGTGGCGGAAGCCTGAGTTGCGAGGCCTGGGGAGGACCGATGACTGCGGCGCTGGGGCATTGGCGTGCCACGTACACGCCAGGGGACTGGGTAGTGCTGTCTGGGCCGACCTCGTTGGTCGTGCTTGAGCCGCCTACCCACGAGTGGGCCTCCTTGATCAACACCCTGTGGGAGGAGATTGTCGCGTCCAGCTCGATCACCGATCTCGCGGGCCGGCTGGCACTTTTTAAGATTGACGACCTACCCAGCCTCGCGGCCTTCTTCTGGACCGACGACGGCATGCGTTCTTTGATCCGCGGGGACATCTCGGTCATCGATCTCGCCACTGGCAAGGTGGTGGCCGACGGGGAGGGCATCCAGACGTGGAGCGAGGTTGGTCTCGCCGGTGTGGACCATATACGCGTCGACCTGCCATATGAGGGAGATGCCACTCTGCTCGAGCTTCCGCTTGTCGTGGGAGCCGTACGCGCCTCATCGGTGACCCTCGACGCTTCGGAGTTGGCGCAGGTCAGCTCCCCACAGGGTGAGCCCGAGTTGGAGGCAGCGGCGCCGGCAGAGCGGACCGCTGAGTTGTCGGCATCAGAAATCGCCGCTCTTGCGAGCGCCGAGACAGAGCTCATGGCCCCGCCGTTCCCGATTGAGTCAGGCGCTGATCCGCCGACCGGAGCACCTCAACAGCTGGAGGCAGCGGTCGTTCCTCAGCTGGAGGATCCCGAAGCCGTACTGGCCCGCGCCACTGAGCCGAACTCCGAAGACTCGCCAGCAGATGCTGATTTACACGACTCGGCGATCTTGGCGGTGTTCTGTGCGAACGGGCACGTTAGTCCACCAAGCGCAACCAGTTGTCGGGTATGTGGAGGGCCTGTGGGCACCCAAGGGCCGCAGTTTGTGGCGTACCCTGTCCTCGCTGTGCTGCGCGCCTCAGACGGCAGTAACGCCGAGCTCGACCGGCCGGTCCTGATCGGTCGAGCACCTGCCATGGATCGATCGGACAGTCGCGCGCCCCGGCTAATGACCGTTCCTAGCCCGAATCACGACATCAGCCGGACACATCTGGAGGTGGCTCCAGATGACTGGCAGATTGTGGTCACTGATCTGAACTCCACGAACGGAACGATCCTGGTACGGCCGGGAGGCGTAGATCGTCAGCAGCTGGCGCCGGGTGAGCCGGTCCCTGTACAAGTGGGCAGCGTCATTGAGCTTGGTGATGGAGTTTCTGTATTGATCGACTTTCCGCAGTAGCGTCTGGTGCTGCGACAGAGTCACCAACGACGAGGAGCTGTAGATGGAATCGCCCGAGCCGGGTCGCCCGAATCGCGAGACAGGCCTGCCGCCAGGGGTTGAGGTAGGTCCGCTCGGCAAGCGCTTCGTGGCGTACCTCATCAACCTGTCAGTTCCGGTCGTCGTCAGCATTGTGCTGTTGTTGCTGCTCCCCGCCACGAGTGGTGCACTGCGGGCGACTCTCCTCGTGATTGGTTCGGCCATCATAAGTGGCTGGATCATTTTGGTGTGGTACCTGCTTGCGGTGCGAGCGGCGAGCCCGGGTCTGCGGGCTATGAAGCTACAGCTCGTCGGGTTTCTTGACGGTCGGCCGATCGGCTTGGGCCGGGTCTTTGTTCGGACGTTGGTGTTCTGGGCCTTGTGTGTCACCGGCATCGGCTTGCTGATCATGTTGATCATGGAACTGAGACACCCACGTAAGCAGGGCTGGCACGACCTCGCCGCTACGGCGGTGATGATCAAGGAGCGGGTCCTGGCGCCGGCGCCGCAGCCCACTCGGGCGACGGGTGCAGTACAGCAGGATCAGCCGGCTCAGCTCGGCAATGGATCTCAGCAGTTGCAGCCGAATGGCGCCCGCGCACCGATGCCGCCACGTTACGGAGGCGGGGAGGCATACGGCTCACCGGACAGTCCTGTGCCACCTGGCCAACTGACTTCACCGCCTGGCCAATTAACTCCACCGCCCGGCTATCCGGCCGGCGCGATCCCCTACGCACCTGCCGGCGCCCCACAAGGCACGCCTGCGGCGGGATACGGAGGCAATGAGTACGCCACTCCCTACCCAGGCGCCTCGTACGGACCGCAGCAGCAGTACGGATCGAGCGGCGAGATGTACGGCCCCGGCCAGCAGGCTAGCCCGGTGTCGCAGTCGCCCAATGGCTCTCCGTCGGGTGGGGTGCCGGCTTATGAGGAGAAGGAACAAGCTTCGGCCGGTCATTTCGAGGATCAGACAGCGGTCGCACCCCGTTCTCCCTATGTTCAGGATTGGTCGATCTTGCTGGACGACGGCAGGCGGATCGCGCTGGATGGCCTGGTGCTGCTAGGTCGTAACCCGCAGCCCAAGGCGGGTGAGGAAGACGCGCAGTTGATCAAGATCGCCGACGAGACCCGTACCGTCTCCAAATCGCACTTGGCGGTGGGCGTCGACGCCGGGGGTGTGTATGTGGTCGACCGGGGATCAACCAATGGCTCGACTGTCTCTACGACGAACGGGATGTCAGCCCGCTGCAAGGCTGGGGAGATGGTCCGCGTTGGCGAAGGCGCGATCATTTCCATCGGTGATCACTGGCTGGAGATCACGCGCGGCAGCTAAGGGCTGCTTACCGCGGTAGCGTCGCGCCATGTTGCTCTCTGACCGTGACATCAAGGCCGAGGTCAATGTCGGCCGTATCGGGCTGGAACCCTATTCGGCCGACATGGTGCAGCCCTCGAGCATCGATGTCCGTCTCGATCGGTACTTCCGCGTCTTTGAGAATCATCGGTACCCGCATATTGATCCCTCCGCAGATCAGTCGGAGCTGACCCGGGCCGTCGAGCCGGTGGGTGACGAACCGTTCATTTTGCATCCGGGGGAATTTGCGCTGGGCTCGATCTATGAGGTGGTGACGCTTCCGGACGACATTGCGGCACGCGTGGAAGGCAAGTCATCCCTCGGCAGGCTCGGCCTGCTCACTCATGCCACCGCAGGCTTCATTGATCCGGGCTTTAGTGGTCACGTCACCCTCGAGCTATCCAATGTCGCGACGCTGCCGATCAAGCTCTGGCCAGGCATGAAGATCGGTCAGCTGTGCTTCTTCCGATTGAGCACCGCCGCCGAGCACCCGTACGGGTCGGCTCAGTACGGCTCCCACTATCAGGGTCAGCGCGGCCCTACTCCGAGTCGCTCCCACCTGAACTTCCACCGCACGCAGATCTAACTCCGGCGGCACCAGACTCCCCACACCCGGGAGGTTGAAACCTACGTTTACGTACGTTGCACATGCTCTGCACAGGTTGCAACCCATGCAGACCGTCAGAAAGCTACGTAAACGTAGGTTTCGTCCTAGGCATCGTGACTACCGGCGAGGTAGGCCGCGGCTTGTAGCGGGAAGAGTTCGGCATAGTGACCCTCTAGTCCGATGAGCTCGTCATGGGTTCCTGCTTCTGTGACCCGGCCACTTTGCAGGACATAAATGCGATCCGCGTTCCGCACACTAGAAAATCGGTGCGAGATCAGCAGCACGGTGCGGCCCGCCAGCAGCGCCCTGATGCGCTCGAAAGGTCATGTTCGGCCCGAGGATCGAGGGCGGCCGTGGGCTCGTCCAAGATCACGAAAGGCGCATGGCGGAAAAAGGCCCGCGCTAATGCCACCCGTTGCCACTGTCCGACCGACAGATCCGACCCGCCTTCGAACTCAGGCCCGAGTACGGTCGCGTACCCGTTAGGCAGTGAGCTGAGGAATTCATCAGCGTTTGCATGCCGGGCCGCCTCACGAATGTCGTCAAGATCATCGATGGCATCGACCCGTCCCAGCCCCACGTTGTCCTGGGCACGGAGATGGAAGCGGACGAAGTCTTGAAAGATCACCGCAATGCTCGTACGCAGTTGTGCGGCATCAACACCATTGATGTCAATGCCATCCCAGGTGACCGTGCCCGCAACGGGCCGATAGAGCCCTGCCAGGAGTTTGGCGAGCGTGGTTTTACCGGAACCGTTTTCGCCGACCAATGCCACGATCTCACCTGTACGGATGCTGAGCGAGACGTCGCGAACGGCAGGGTCGGTGGCCGTTGGGTAGGTGAAGCTCACTCCGTTCACCGAGATTCTGTCGAATGAGCTTGGTGCGGCCCTGTGCGGCTCCGACTGCCGTACGCGGGGGAGGAGCTCTACGAAGGCAAGGTAGTCGTCGACGTATCGTGCCGACTCCGTGAGTGTGCCTGCCGCATAACCTGCCATAGAGAGTCGGGCGCCAACGATTGCAACGCCAGCAACTGCGATGCCTGCCGCCGACAACTGAAGGGAGCCGCTCAACGCCAGCCAGCCCACAACGAGAAGCGTGGTTGCGAGTACGGCGGCGATCACCACATTGGCGAGGAGTGCATGCCACAACTGCTTAGCCGCTACCCGTCGGAGTTCGTGGAGGCGCTCGTCGTAAAGGGAACGGTGTCGGCTTCGCAAGAACTCACCAAGGTTGAACGCGCGGATCTCCTTGGCGGCATCGCGATCAGAGAGTAGACGGGCAAGGTATTGCCGCTCCCGGTCTCGTGGCGTCATGCGCCAGAAGAAGCGCCAGAACGCTTCACCCCGTCGTGACGCCGATAGCCATGCCGGGACAAAGACGATTGACACCATGAGCACCAGGACTGGCTCGATCGTTATCAGGGTCACCAGTACGGCCACGACTCCAACGGCACCGCTGATCAGGCCGGACAAACCGAAGATCAGGTTCAGCGATTGCGGCCCACTCAACTGCATGCGTTGCACCCGGTTGTGAAAGGCCGGAGTCTCGAAGCCCAACAGATCGACGGCGGTCGCAACTTCCAAGACATGCTCCTCGATGTGGCGTTGTATCACTTCACCGAGGATTTCTTGACGTTCCCTTTGCACCGCGTTGACGAATGACTGCAATCCGGCAACGCAGGCGATCACAAGCGCCCAGGGTGCTACGGCAGCGAGTGACTGACCGTTTCGGATTGCTTCGAGGAGTGCTTGCAGGCCTCTTTGTCCGAGGAGCAGTAACAGCACAATCCCGCCACCGCCAAGGATCTGCAGCAGCGTCGAGACGACGAATTCGCGGCGGCCTGCTACCCACGCGATTCGCAATGCCTGCCGGGTCAGTCGAGGCAGTGCCCGGATGCCAACCTTGCTGTTTTCAGCTGCCTGAATGTCGTAGATGGTGACCGGTCCGGTGTCTTCGTCCCCGGCTTCGGGACCAACGACGGAGTGGCTCATGCGGCAAAGTCTGCCGAAGCCACTCCGCCGGTGCGTTGTGCGTTAGGCGCGGTGGATGGAGATGTCGCCGGAGGCCGTACGCGCACGAACCGTGATGTAGGGCTCAGCAGGCTCCGGCTGGGTCGTCGACTCGAGTCCGATCCGGATGTCGCCCGATACGGAATTGAGGTCGAGCCAGGCGGCCAGGTTGTCGGCTATGCCGACCGTTAGGGAACCTGAGGCCGAGCGCAAGTCGACTGACCCAGCTGTTGCGGCGACCGCGATGTCGCCCGATCCCGAGTTCGCTTGCAGATTGCCAGTTCGCAGCGACTTCACCATGACGTCACCAGAGCCGGACTTTGCCGTGATGGGGCAATTCACCTCAGCGACCGATACATCGCCCGAACCGGAACCGAGCTTGGCGCCGTTACCATCAACCCGGGCAACCGAAAGATCGCCCGAGCCGGTGTTGCAATCAAGATCGACAGCGTTGCCAATAGTGATATCGCCGGAACCGCTGATGATCTTGGAGTGGCCGATGTTGGCACTGATAGAGATGTCAGCCGAACCGGTCTTGATCACGTACGTCAGGCCGTCTGGTACGCCGAGGCGCAGGTGGGCCTTGGTATACCTGAGGAACTGTTGCGGAAAGCTGATCCGCAGCCAGTCGTGATCATGGCGAATCTGCACTTGATCATCGAACCGATCATCATCGGCGTCAATTGAGGCCTCAACAAGATCTTGCAGAGCGCCTGGCACTACAGTGATCGATCCGTCGCCCAGGTTGTCGATGACAATGTGTCGTACGCCTTGGTAAGTGTTTGTGAGACTCATCGCACCCAGCCCTGAACGTTCCCGCGGGAACGTCTCTCCTCGCGCCAAGCCGTCCTGAGTCGCTCACCAAACGGACCGCCAGGGCCGAACGGGCCTCCCGGCCCAAATACGCCGGTGCGCAAGCCGAAGATTGCGTCGGGCGAGGGTGGCATTGGCGCGCCGGGCGGCTGCGGCCACTCCGGTCGTGGACCGCTGCGTTCGGATAAGGCATCCATAACGGTCCGGATCAGCCACGCGTTTGTGGAGATTCCTTCAGATGAGGCCATCTCATCCACTCGCGCCTTGACCGATTGCGGTAGCCGCAGGGTGATGCGGGCTACCGGCTCGTCGCCAGCTTCGGCCGTTTCCTCACTTGCTGATTCAGGCTCTGGCATGAGCAAGGTCGGTTCGGCGTCTGTGGTGTGTAGCGAGACAACGAATTCCGGGTCCTGTCCGACCATGCGCAGTTCAACCGAGGACGGGGCAAGCTCCGCGCTGATGGTGCCAGCGGCATCGGACAGCGCCTGGATAAGAGCGAGGCGGGTCGAGGACTCGATGGCTGTCCCGAGTCGCTGGGCAATGTGCTGGGTTTGTTCGTCAGCCAGTGAGGAGGCGCTGGTCACGCCTGCTCGGACCGACTCGAGATACCGTGAAAGATCCATGACGCCACAATGACATCAAAATGACGTCAAATCAAGAGCCTGTGACGTCAAGGCGCCCTGAGTTCGGTTACGTTCTGCGCTTCACTGCCTCCAGAAGCAGCTGCGCGACGTCAAGCACCTCAGTGGTCTCCGGCGCGGATCCATCCGCCTGCTTGGCGGTCAGCCCATCGGTCAGCATGATCCGGCAGAACGGACACCCCGTCGCAATCGCATCGTGACCATTGCTTCCGGAAGCCGCGAGGGTGCCCAGCGCCTCTTCGGTCCGGTTGTCATTGATTCGAGTACCGATCCGCTCCTCCATCCACATCCGCGCACCGCCGGCACCGCAGCAGAAGGAGCGCTCACGCGTCCGGGGCATTTCGGCCACCGTGGCGCCCGGCAGGGAACCAAGCAAGTCGCGTGGCGGATCGTAGATCTCGTTGTGCCGTCCCAGATAGCAAGCGTCGTGGTAGGTGATCGTCCGTCCGGCAATCGACCCCCCGGGCGGCGCAACCGGGGTCAGCCGGCCGTCGCGTACCAGCCGGTTGAGCAGCTGGGTGTGGTGGACCACTTCGCAGTTGAGGCCAAGTTGCGGGTACTCGTTCTTCAAGGCGTTGAGGCAGTGGGCACAGGTCACGACGATCTTGGTCGCCTGTGCCTCTTGCAGCGTTTCGGCATTTTGCATCGCGAGCTGCTGATAAACGAACTCATTCCCGGAGCGTCGAGCCGGGTCCCCTGTGCAAGTCTCACCGTTGCCGAGCACGGCGTAGCTCACGTCGGCAATGTGCAGCAGTTCCGCGACCGCACGGGTCGTCTTCTTGGCGCGATCTTCGTACGCACCGGCGCAGCCGACCCAAAACAGGTACTCCACCTCACTGAGGTCTGCCACATCCTCGCCGACCACTGGCACATCAAAAGGCAGATCCTTGGCCCAATCCATTCGGCCGCGCGGGCTGAGATTCCAGGGATTTCCCTTGCTCTCCAGGCCTTTGAAGAGCCCGTTGAGCTCGGTTGGGAACTCCGCAGACATCATGACCTCGAAGCGGCGCATGTCGAGGATGTGATCAACATGCTCGATATCAACAGGGCATTGCTGGACGCATGCACCGCACGTTGTGCAGGACCAGAGCACGTCAGGATCGATGACGCCGGGCACCCCGTCGGTGACTTCAATTGGGCCAACCAGCGGTCGAGCGGCCTCTGTTTTGGTCGCTTCCGGCAGCGCGGCGCGGGCTGACTCCGCAGCCTGAAGATAAGGCGCCTTGGCGTACGCGTGCTCGCGCAGGTCCATGATCACGAGCTTGGGGGAGAGCGGCTTGCCGGTGTTCCAGGCTGGGCATTGAGATTGGCAGCGACCGCATTCAGTACATGAGGTGAAGTCGAGCAATCCCTTCCAGGTAAAGTCCTCTACCTTGCCGACACCTAGCGAGGCGTCTTCGTCAAGTTCCTCGATCTCAGCAAAGTCGAGTGGCTTGCCCTCGATCATGATCGGCTGGAGGGCGCCGAGTGCTGGGCGTCCGGAAGATTCCCGCTTGAACCAAATGTTCGGCCAGACGGTGAAGCGGTGCCAAGCAACGCCCATAGTGATATTGAGGCCGATAGTGACGAACCACGCCATTGAGATGATAATCTTGATCGCCGAAACGATCACAATGCCGGTCTCGAGTGCCGGAGTAGAGATCCCTGCCGGGAGCAGAAACCAGCTCAACGGAAAATGCACGCGAGAGGTTTCCGAGCCAAGCAGCTGATACTCCATTGCGCGCAAGGCCAGCACGCAGAGAACGATTCCAAGCACGGTGAGCTCGACGTAGTACCCCTGCCAAGATCGTGAACCAAAGAATCTTGACCTTCGACCGCGGCCTCGGAGCAGCAGCCGAACCAAGATCAGGAAGCTGATCGAAATGAGTCCAGCCCAGGCGATGATCTCGCTGGCCCATTCGTACACCACCCAGTGCCCGATGAACGGTATGGCGAAGCGAGGATTGAACAGTTGCCCGTACGCGGTGATCAGCGTAAAGATCAAAGCGCCGAAGGCGATGAATACGAACCAGTGCGCAGCGCCGACCTTGGTCCACTGCAGCATCCGGGTATGCCCGAGGGTTTCGGCGAGCATATGACGCCAGCGGTCGCCAGGATGATCACCTCTTCCGGGAGCGGGCCTGCCGAGCTTGATGACGTCGACGATCGCTGCAATGGTGCTGACGAAGAGCACGACGCCGACAACCGAGACGGCCAACGCCACGAAGACCGCGGCGATTTTCACGTGCGACTCCTCCTTGAGGGCAATTCCTCCCTTAGGGGTAGGGCGACCCTCAGCCTAGTGCGACGCTCATGCGATTCTTGGAGCACTGGCATCCGAGGGAGCGCGAGAGGGATTGCCTCGGAGTGTACGACCGCCTAAAGCATCGCCAGCCGTCTCCAAATGGAAAATGTGGACCGCGGCCGGCAACCTAATAAGAGATACCGGATCGGTTCTGGTGCAGACTCGGTGCCGGTAGCCGCCGGTGAGTGAGCACTCCTGCAACCAGGACAGTTGGGGAGTCCTACACGTAGATCGTGCCCTCGC
>Ga0173483_10000604_pt1 | contig 10413 bp, 9 predicted proteins | sample NitcycUS178409R2_FD_122621 | JGI IMG/M metagenome (GOLD analysis project Ga0173483, IMG submission 122621) | Soil microbial communities from Arlington Agricultural Research Station in Wisconsin, USA - Nitrogen cycling UWRJ-S178-409R-2 (version... | ecosystem: Environmental > Terrestrial > Soil >...
CCCAGGCCCCCTGGTCGACGCGCACGTCGCACAGCTCGGCGACCGCGGCCAGCCGGGCCCCCCGCGGCAGGCCGCGCACCGCCCGGGCCTGCTCCAGCAGCCGCCCCGCCTCGTCGAGGTCGCCGGTGCTGCGGGCGATGCGGGCCCGCCCGTCGAGGGCCATCGACGCCAGCAGGGGAGTGCCGGCGACCTCCGGCGCCATGGACTCGAGGATGCCGGTGGCGCGCGCCGGGTCGTGCCGTGCCGTGGCCATCGCCTGCTCGATGCCGCAGAGCAGGCGACGCTCGGTCAGGCCCGCGCGCTGGTAGGCCGCGGCGGCGCGCGCCAGGTCGGTGACGGGGTCGTCGGCACGGCCGAACCAGGCCATCCGGCGCCAGAGGCCGCCGGCGTCGGCGTCGGCGCCGCTGATCTCGAGCCGCTCGGCGCACTCACGGGCCCGGGCCTGCGCCGCCTGCGCGGCCTCCGGATCGGTGGCCTCGACGGCGTCGAGCAGGGCGGTCTCGCCCTCGGCGCGAGTCACGGCGGCGCGGTCGTCGGCTCGGTGCGCCGCGTCCAGGGCTGAGTCGAGCAGGGCCCGGTGCCGGTCGGGGCCACCGGAGTCCTGCGCGGACGTGCGGTCGAGCAGGGAGACGGCGGCCCACTGCTCGGCGGTGTCCACCGGAAGGATGCCGTCGCGGTCGCGCAGCCAGGCCCGGGTCTGGTCCTCGAGGTCGGCGGCCGCGGACCTCAGGCCGTCGCGCACGACCCGGGCCCGCTCGAGCACGTCGGTCGAGGGCGGCACGGGCTCGTCGGCGCGCTCGGCTCCGGGTGGCGCCACGGGCAGCCGGGTCGGCGGCAGGGTGGGCTCGCCCGGCACCCGGGAAGCGTCGTGCGCGACCGCCAGGGTGGTGGAGGTCACGGTCGAGCCGTAGCGCGCGTCGAAGGACGCGGCGATGTCCGTCGCGGTGCGGCGCAGCTCGGCGGCGACGTCCGTCGCCGGCCGGCCGTCGACGCCCTGGGGGGCGAGCCCAGCGGCCGAGGCCTGCTCGAGGACGAAAGCGGCCGTGGCGGCGAACCACATCCGCTGCCCTGGGGTGCGCAGGCCGTGCAGCCACGACAGCCGGGGAAGGAGGAGGTCGACGGCCCGGTCCGCGTTGCCCAACCGCAGCAGCACGCGAAGGCAGGCCGCCACCGTGCTCGAGGCCTTGGGGTCGTCCTGGGCCAGGTGCCACGCGCGCCGGAACGACGCGACCGCCCCGTCGACGTCGCCGCGGTCGAGCCGCAGCTCGGCGTCGATCGACAGGCACAGCTGCGGCTCGTCGCCGCAGGTGAGCTCACCGGCGACCACCGGCGCTACGAGCTCGAGCGCCCGGGCCGGGTCGGTCGCCAGGACGAGCCGGGCCTGCTCGCGCAGCTCGCACGCCTGGCAGTCGCTGCGGCTGTCCCGCGGGTCGGCCAGCCACGCGGCCAGCTCGCGGTCGGCCGTCTCGGCGTCGCCGACGGCCTGCGCGAGTCGAGCGCGGGCCGCGTGCACGGGCCGCAGGTGGTAGCCGTCGCCGCGGAAGACCTGCTCCATGTCGTCGATCGCGGCCACGAGGGCGTCCAGGCCGACCTCCGGCAGGTCCTCGATGAGGTCGACGGCCCACTTCAGCCGCCACAGCACGGCGTCTCGGTCGTCCTGGACCAGGCCACGGGCGGGGTCGAGCGCCTGCCGCAACCAGGCGAAGTGCACGAGGGTGTGCGGGTCGCTCGGCGTCCAGTAGAGCGCCTGGGTGAGGTCGTTACGGGCCACGAACTCCTCGGCGAACGACCCGTGGGCCTGGGCCAGCCGCAGTGCGCCCTCATGGGCGCGCACCCGCTCCCAGCCCAGCGGCGCCTCGTCGGCGGCGACCGACACCTGCGCGAACTCCTCGGACACCTGGTCCCACTGCCTCATGCCGTCTCCCCGTCGATGGCCCGGTCGATGAGCGCCGGCAGCGCGCGGGCCACGAGCGCGCTGTCGAACGGGGTGAGCGGGTGCCGGCCGGCCAGGAGGGCGTGGCTGTACAGCGCCTCGACCGCCACCCGCTGCAGGGCGGCGTCCCCGGCGTCGGCGAGCCGCCGTACCCCGGGGTTGTCGGCGTTGAGCACGAACCGCGGCACGGCATCCGGCTCGGCGAGCGTGTCGAGCGCGTCGGCCCATGGGCCCACGGCCGCCTCGGCGACCTCGATCCGGTCGCGCTCTCGGTCGGCGTCGCGACCGACGAGCAGCACCGCGTGCAGCGACTCCGGGCGGAACGACCGCACCACCGGCACCGCGCGGGCCCGCCCGAGCACCGACCGGGCGACGTCGAGCAACGGCGCGAACGCGGCCTCCTCCTGCGGAGTCGGGGCGGTGAACCGGTCGGCGAGGTGTTCGGGCTCCAGCCGGCGCGACTCCAGCCCGGGCGTGCGCTGCACCCAGCGATCGAGGAGCAGCCGGTCGTAGGCGTAGCCCGCGTTGAGCACCGCGATGTCCTCGGCCCGGGCGATCGCGGCCACCTGCTGGTAGTCCTCGACCCGGTCGGTGTAGGCCACCACCCGGTCGACCGCCGAGAACTCGGCGAGCGTCATCGTGCCGAGGGTGGTCTCCCACGGCAGCAGCTCGCCGACGACGTCGAGCATGTCGTCGTCGGTGGTGGCGGCGGCCTTGGCGGCGAGGTGGTGCACCCGGAAGAACTCGTCGGCCCTGGGCCGGTCGGTGCGCGCCATCCTCAGCAGCCAGCGCTTGAGCTGTTCGCCGAGCCGCGACCGGGTCTCGTGCAGGGCCTCGTCGTCGTGCAGCGACTCGCGCGAGGCCGTCAGCCCCAGCCCGTCGGCGTCCAGCACGGCGCGCACGAAGAAGGCCCACTCGGGCAGCACGTCGGGCACCGAGTCGCCCACCAGCATCCGCTTGGCGTAGAGCCGGTGCGTGCCTCGTGCAGCCGAGGAGTGGGGGAGCACGAAGGCCAGTCCCCGTACCCCTGCCGCGGGGTCGGACAGGTCGACGACGTCGAGCGGGGTGAAGCCGAGCACGCCCTCGCACCAGCGGGCCGCGGCGGCGCGTCGGCCTGTGCCCTCGCCGTCCTCCCACGGGAAGGTCCGCCCGGCGACGGACACCGGGCCGATCGCCGTCTCGACGACGAGGTCGAGCCGCAGGTGGGCCGCGAACGACGTCGCCAACCGCTCCACGACGTCGGCGGACAGCAGGTCGGCGGCACTGCCGCGGGGCCGGATGGCGACGTCCGTCCCGGGCTCCGGGCGTGGCTGCGGGGCGGGCGTCACGGCATACGTGCCGTCGTCGCGGCCGACCCAGAGCCAGGTGTCGTCGCTGCCGGCCCGGCGGGTGGTCACCCGGATCTCGTCCGTGACCAGGAAGCAGGAGAGGAGGCCGATGCCGAACTGCCCCAGGAAGCTCTCCCGGGCCAGGCCGAGCGCGTCGCGCTTGGTCGACGCACCGATCGTCGCGAGAACGCCGCGGATGCCGTCCTCGTCCAGGCCGATGCCGGTGTCCTCGACGTGCAGGCAGCCGTCGGGGGAGACGTCGGCCGGCACCACCCGAACCCGTCGCGGGGCGTCGGGTTCCTCCTCGGCACGGGCGGTGATGGCGTCGACGGCGTTCTGCAGCAGCTCGCGCAGGTAGACCCGGGGGCTGGAGTACAGGTGGTGCGACAGCAGGTCGACCACCCCGCGGAGGTCGACGTGGAAGGTCGACCCGGCCCCCGTCATGCGCTGATCCAAACAGACCGCGGCGTCGGGAGCGACCTTTCGCGGCGCACCGGATCGTGACCCGGCCGACCTTCCGCCCGTCGTCCGGCAGAGAGAGAGTGGGGGTGACGTCGGCGGGCACGAGGAGGTGAGCCGGATGGACGACGCGCGCGCGCCGCAGGCACCGTGGCCCGACGACGAGTTCGTCGACTACGTCCAGGCTCGCCAGCACACCCTCCTGCGGGCCGCCTACCTCGTGTGCGGCGACCTCCGGCTCGCCGAGGACCTGCTGCGTGCGGCTCTGGTGGAGCTCGCCCGGCAGTGGGACCGGGTGCGAGAGGAGCAGCCCGACCTGTTCGTGAGGCGCCGGCTGTACCGCGACGCCGTCGCGTCGTGGCGCCACCGCCCGCCCGCCCAGCTCCTGGAGTCCCCGGAGTGGCTCGAACCCGACGAACCGTGGGACGCCGACGTGGTCGAGCGTCGACGCGAGGTGTTGCGGGCCCTGGGTGCCCTCACCCCGCGGCAGCGCGCCGTCGTCGTGCTGCGCTGGTTCGAGGAGCGCGACGAGCACGACGTCGCCGACGTGCTCGGGTGCAGCGTCAGCACGGCGCACTCCGAAGGCATCGAGGCGCTGGGCCGGCTGCGGGACGCGCTGCCCCGCGCCGATCTCGGCGCCGGGGGCGTGCGATGAGCACCGACCTGCGCGAGCTGCTGGAGCTGGCCAGCGACGACGTCCCCGAGCTCGACCTCGCCCCGGAGGCCTGGGCGGAGGCCCGGCGGCGGAACCGCGCCGTCGTGCGACGCACGGTGCTCGGTGTGGGTGGTGTGGTCGCGGCAGGGGCGGCGGGTCTCGTGCTGCGGGAACGCAACCCCTCACCGAGCCCGGCACCGAGCACCACGACGACGGCGCGGGTCGCCGCGGACGGCCGGCTGCCGACGTCCGTGGTGGAGGGCATCACCGTGTACCTGGCGCCCGAGCCGCCGGACGAGGCGCTGCTGCCGCGCTACCCGGATGCCGCGCGCCTGCGGATCCCGCGCCACCTGGGCCCGGCCGACCTGGCCATCCGCGCCGAGCTCGGCCCGGTGGGGGGAGTGGCCGAGCCGCTGCGTGCCGTGTTCCTCGTCGTCGCGGAGGGGGGCGGCTTCCACCCGGTGCTCTTCGCGCCGGACGCACCGTTCCAGGTGGAGGTGCCCACGGTGCGGATCACCCAGGGGGCGGGCCGGCAGCTGGCGCTCAGCCCGCGGTCGATCTCCGACGACCGGCACCGGGTCGTCATCCCGCAGCCCGGGAGCGTCGTCGTGCTCGACGCGAGGGACGGGGGAGTGGTCACCGTCGACGTGCCCGACCCGACGCTGTCGCTGGCGGGCTGGGCCCGGGACCGGACCATCGTCGTGGCGCGGGGACGCGACTACGGGTGGCTGATCGACCCGAGGACCGGCGAGCTGCGAAAGGGCCGCAGCGCGGTGAACCCGGACTGGGCCGACCTGGCCCAGGGCGACGCCGGCGCGGAGCTCCGGACGTTCTCGGGGACCGGTGAGCTCACCGGCATCCGCCTGCTGCTGGGTGCTCCTGTCGTACCGAACTCGACCTCGGTGTCCAACACCGAGGGCTGGGTGGCGGGGGGCGCGTTCCTGCCCGGCGCCTACCAGCGGGCGGTCGAGCGGTCGCAGGGCCTGGTCGCGGTGCACTCGGACCTACCGCCGAAGCCGCGGGTACTCGCCGCTCCCACAGGTCCGCTCGTCCCGAAGGGGGCCTACCGGGCGCTTGCCTGGGGACCGCGAGACGTGGTGCTGTTCGAGTCGCGTTCGGAGAGAGCGGGTTTCCAAGGCATGGTGCGGCGGGTGCTGGCGTGGGACGTCAACGAGGGCCTGCTCTTCCAGGTCGCCGACATCGACCGGGCCGCCGCCACCCCTGGCGAGTTCTCGGGCATCTACACCCTGTGATCACCGGTCGCGACGGGTCGCTTCGGGTCCTCGATCCACTCACTCCACGACCCGACGTACGGGATGGCGTCGATGCCGGCCGTGTGCAGCACCAGGGCGAGCTGGGCCGCCGTGACCCCGGAGCCGCACGACGTGCCCACGGGGGTGTCGCGGTGCACCCCGACGGCCGCCGCCCGGCGCCGCACCTCGTCGGGTGGCAGGAAGCGGCCGTCCGGGGCGAGCAGGTCGGTCATCGGGAGGTTCACCGAGCCGGGCACGTGCCCCGCGACCCGGTCGATGGGCTCACTCTCGCCGCGGTAGCGCTCGGGGGCCCGGGCGTCGAGCAGCACTCCCTGCCGCGCCATCTCGGCCGCGGCGCCGGCGTCCAGCACGGGCACCGAGCCCGGGCGCACGGTGATGTCGCCCGGGACGGGTGAGGGCACCTCGCTGGTGGTCGGCTGGCCGGCGGCGCGCCACGCGGCCAGGCCGCCGTCGAGCACCCGCACCTGTGGGTGGCCGGCCCAGCGCAGCACCCACCAGGCGCGGCCCGAGGCGAGCGAGGTCGCCTGGTCGTAGACCACGACCTCGTCGTCGTCACCGACCCCGCAGGCGCGCAGGGCCTGCTGCAGCACGTCAGGGTCCGGCAGCGGATGCCGGCCACGCGCCCCGGGCGGGCCGGCGAGGGCCGCGTCGAGGTCGAGGTGTGGTGCCCCCGGGACGTGCGCCGCCGCGTACAGCTCGGGGCCGGGGGTGCCACGCAGGTTGTACTGCACGTCGAGCACCTTCACCTCGCCAGGCGTGAGGAGGGTGGCGAGCTCGTCCGCGGTGACCAGGGCGCTCATCGGCCCATCCAACCACCGTGCCGGCGGCTCCCTGGGGGAGGATGTCGGCGTGGCAGCACCGGTGCGTCTCGTCCTGCTCCACGGCTCGCAGCTCAGCGGCGCGCAGTGGTCGCGCTACGCCGCGCTGCTCGGGCCCAACGTCGACCTGGTCGTGCCCGACCTGCCCGCGCACGGCACCCGGCGCGGCGAGGAGTTCACCTGGGAGGGTGCCCTCGCGGTCATCACCGAGGCCGTCGAGGGCGGGGATGCCGAGGTGCCGGTCGTGCTCGCGGGGCACAGCCTGGGTGGCTACCTCGCGATGGCGTGGGCCTCGGAGCGCCCGCGCCGGCTCGCCGGGCTGGCGCTGCTGGGGGCGTCCGCGGTGCCGGCCGGTCCCGGGGCCGCGCTCTACCGGGCGATCGCGCGGGTCGAGTCCCGGCTCGGGGTCGACCGGATGTCGCAGGCTCTCGACCGGCAGTTCGACGCGTTGCTCCCCGACGAGCTCGCCGCGGTGATCAAGGAGGCGGGCTACGGCTTCGACGGCATCCCGGCGGCGTGGGCCGGCGTCATGGGGCTGTGCCGTCCCGAGATGCTGGCCGAGGTGACCGCCCCGGTGCTGCTCCTCAACGGCCAGCTCGACCAGCTGCGGATCGACGCGCGCCGGTTCGCGCGGGCGGCCCGGTCGGCCCGCTGGGTCCACGTGGTCACCGTGCCGCGGGGGCTGCACGTGTTCCCCCTGACCCACCCGAACGAGACCGCGGCCGCGCTGTGGGAGCTGCTCAGCGCAGCGCGTGCTCCGGTGGGATCATGACCGCGCCACCGACCGGCGGCACGTGCGCCATGGCGTCGGTCCACTCGGGGAGCACCTCGACGAACCGGTGACCGGGGTCGGTGGTCCACTGCAGGCGTGACGTCGGCCAGCCTGAGGGGTGCAGGGTGCCGTAGTGGATCGGCACGACGTGCCGGGCCCCGGAGCGCGCGCTGGCGTCGGCGGCCTCGACCGGGCCCATGTGCCCGGGGGACAGCCGCGGGCCCCATCCGCCGACGGGTAGCAGGGCGAGGTCGACCGGGGCGCCGGCGAGCTCGGGGAGCAGCGCCATGTCCGGGTGCAGCGAGGTGTCGCCGGCGAACCACACCACGACGCCACCGCCGCGCAGCAGCATCCCGGTGGCGCCGTTGGGGCGGTGAGGCATCGGCCGGGCCTCGTGGTCGGCCCGCACGAGCAGCACCTCCACGCCGGGGGAGAGGGGGTGCCAGGTGTCGGCGGACGCGTCGGCCGGCACGAGGTCGTGCTTGTCGAGCCACGGCAGGTTGGCGGGATGGGTGACGACCGGCACGTGGCCGACGCGTCGCAGCGAGGGCAGGTCGGCGTGGTCGTGGTGCAGGTGGCTGAGCAGCACGACGTCGACGTCATCGACGTGGTGCTGCACCGGAAGGTCGCTGCGCCGGCGCAGCGGGCCGAGGCGGCGCCGAAGGAGGGGGTCGGTCAGGACGCGCAGGCCGCCCAGCTCGAGCAGCACCGTCGAGTGACCGACCCAGGTGACGCGCACGCCAGTGGGGCTCGTCGGGCCGCCAGACGGCTGCTGTGCCACGGCACCACGCTACTCGGGGGAGAATGGACCATCATGTCCGCCTCCACCGCCATCGCTCCTGCCTCCACCCCGGTGCTGCCACCGCTGCACATCGGGCGCCACGTCGTCGAGTCGCCCGTCGTGCTCGCGCCGATGGCCGGCATCACCAACCGGGCCTTCCGTCGGCTCTGCCGCGAGTACGGCACGGCTGGTCTCGAGGCCGGCGGCGCATCCGGGGCGACGAGCCTGTACGTGTCCGAGATGGTGACCACCCGGGCGCTCGTCGAGCGCACACCGGAGACGATGCGGCTCATCTCGCACGACCCCGACGAGCACCCCCGCTCGGTGCAGCTGTACTCCGTCGACCCGGTCACGGCCGGCCTGGCCGCCCGCATCCTGGTTGCCGAGGACCGCGCCGACCACATCGACCTCAACTTCGGCTGCCCGGTGCCCAAGGTGACTCGCAAGGGCGGCGGCGCCGCGCTGCCGTGGAAGACCGACCTGTTCCGCGGCATCGTCGCGGCGGTCGTGCGCGAGGCCGCGCCGTACGCCGTGCCGGTCACGGTGAAGATGCGGGTCGGCATCGACGCCGAGCACGTGACCTACCTGGATGCCGGCCGGATCGCCGAGGGCGAGGGCGCCGCGGCGGTCGCGCTGCACGGGCGCACGGCGGCGCAGGCGTACTCGGGCCAGGCCGACTGGTCGGCGATCGCCCGGCTCAAGGAGGCCGTCACGACCATCCCGGTGCTCGGCAACGGCGACATCTGGTCGGCCGAGGACGCCCTGGAGATGGTGCGCGTGACCGGCTGCGACGGGGTCGTCGTGGGGCGCGGCTGCCTCGGGCGGCCCTGGCTGTTCACGGACCTCGCGGCGGCGTTCGCAGGCTCCCCGGCCCGGGTGCAGCCGGGGCTGCGCGAGGTGACGGCCACCCTGCGGCGGCACGCGGCCTACCTCGTCGACTTCTACGACGGCGACGAGGGGCGGGCCTGCCGCGACATCCGCAAGCACATCGCCTGGTACCTCAAGGGCTTCCCGGCGGGGTCGACGGTGCGCAACCAGCTGGCGCTGGTCGACGGGCTGCAGGCGCTCGACGACCTGATCGGCACGATGGACCTCGACGCCCCGTGGCCGGGCGAGGCGGCCGAGGGGCAGCGCGGCCGGGCCGGCTCCCCGCGGGTGGTGGCCCTGCCCGAGAACTGGCTGCGCTCGCGCGAGCTCGACGAGGCCCAGCGCGCACAGGTCGCCCAGGCCGAGCTCAGCGTCTCCGGGGGCTGAGCTTCCCCGCCATCACCGTGACGTCGGGGCCCGGCTCGCTCGACGACGACGGCCTGTCGGAGGGGGGCGCTAGAACTGGGGCATGGCCGAGCCGAGCGTTCTCCTGGGTTCCGTCGCCCCGCTGCGCCCCGGCGACCTGAAGTTCGCCCCAGGGCAGTCCCCGCCGCGGCGGCTGCGCTGCCGCCTGCTCTCCGTCGACAGGCGGCGCACCCAGCAGGGGCAGTCCTGGGCCTGGCTCGACCTGTCGTGGCGGGGTCGCACCATCCGAGGGGCGGTCTTCCCACGCCAGTGGCAAGCCCTGCGCGCCGTGGCCGACCTCGAGGTCGGGCAGCCCTACGTCGTCGTCGGCTCGATCGCGTTCCACGAGGGCACCCCGCACCTGACCATCCTCGAGATCCGCGAGCAGGTGCTGCGGCTCGTCCCCGACGTCTGAGCCATGCAGGCACCCGGCCCCGTCAGTCGTCCTGGGGTTGCGCCGGCATCCGGTCGTCGCGCGGGTGCGGCGTGTCCTTGCCGAAGACGCCGACCGCGATCCACGACAGCGCCACGACCACCCCGCCGATGGCCGCGTACCCCTTCGGGGTCTCGTCGAACACGGCGAAGCTCGCGCCGTAGAGCATCGTGATGGCCAGGGCGATGAAGCTCAGGTAGCGGCGGTCCATGTCGACGAGTCTAGGAAGCGCAGGCCACCCGGCGGGTCCATCGAACAGGGGACTCGGGCGTCCTCCACCCGGTGCCCGCCGGTGTCGGCACCGGCCGCTAGCGTGTCGGCATGGCACGGCGGATCGGCACCCCCGGCGGCACGCCCGAGCGGCCCGCGATCTTCTTCAAGGACGCCGCGGAGTTCGGTCGCTGGCTCGCCGCGCACCACGACACCGAGACCGAGCTGTGGATGGGCATCTACAAGAAGGGCCACCCCCAGGCCGGGCTCACCTGGGAGGCCGCGGTGCGCGAGGCGCTGTGCTGGGGCTGGATCGACAGCATGGCGCAGGGCATCGACGAGCACACCCGCCGCCAGCGCTGGACCCCTCGCAAACCCACCAGCAACTGGTCGACGATCAACATCAACGCCGTCGCCGAGCTCACTGCCGAGGGCCGGATGCAGCCCGGCGGTCTGGCCGCGTTCGATCGCCGCCGCG
>Ga0173483_10000605_pt1 | contig 10407 bp, 7 predicted proteins | sample NitcycUS178409R2_FD_122621 | JGI IMG/M metagenome (GOLD analysis project Ga0173483, IMG submission 122621) | Soil microbial communities from Arlington Agricultural Research Station in Wisconsin, USA - Nitrogen cycling UWRJ-S178-409R-2 (version... | ecosystem: Environmental > Terrestrial > Soil >...
CACTTTCCGGGCTCCAACTTTATTTTTAAATACTTAACTCACTTGTTGTTATATCTTGACTTATTTTGAAAGTTCTAGTACCGAGATAATAGTTACTATTATTATAATAATTATAAATCCTGATAAAATACTAATCATTGTGGCTAACTATGTATTTTCGATTGTTATCCTAGTGTTATTGAAATGAGTAACAAGTGAAATAAAATGAATGGAGGCCTGTTCTATATCAATAACTTGGAAGATAGAGCTAGACACTCATCTCATAACAATAATATCAAATGAGGCGTACCGACGATGCAAAAAGAAAATAGGCTTGAATTTATCCTAGAGCTACAATAAACTAGAAAGATCGTCCTAGCCTGAAATGGGTATCATTGTGGTAGTGCTCGGCCGGCCCGCTTCCGAAAAACAGCCGATGAGGATTGTCGAATTTATATGATATATTCGGTTAGTCGACAATTTCCTAAGTCACTCGAAATGATGATAATCTCTAAGGTAATCAATCGTCGGGGTGTTTTTCCCAACCCATTCCAATGTATTGATAAATGAGATAGCTGCCTCGTGGGTTGTCAGGACAGGAACACCCATTTCAACTGCTTTTCGACGAATTTGGTACTCGTCATCCAACATGCCAACGTACTTTTCAGCAGTAGAAGTCGAAGGTATATTTATAATGAAGTCAATTTTCCTGCTAAATAAAAGATCTGATATATTGGGCTTTCTATCAGGCTCGCTAATTTTATAAACCAATTTCAATTTGACTGCGTCAATATTTCTTGATATGTATTCTGCAGTATGTTCTGTGGCAAGAATATCGTATCCCATCATTGCTACCTTTGATACTAGAGGCAAAATCCTTTCCTTATTTCTTCGACCACCCACAGTGATTAATGCCGAACCTTTTGTTGGTAATGAATAACCTGCTGCCCTGTAAGCCTTGGATAATGCATCGTAAAAACTTTTGCCAAAGCATGCAACTTCACCAGTTGATTGCATCTCTACCCCAAGGACGATGTCAGCTCCTTCCAGCTGCATGAAAGAAAACTGTGGGACTTTGATCCCAAATTCAGTCGTTTTTAACCAAAGATCCTTAGCGCCCTGAGTAATCGAATGACCAATCATGGCTTCAGCTGCCAGCTTGATGAGATTTACTCCGATAAATTTTGAAACAAATGGCATGGATCGAGAGGCTCTTACGTTTGCCTCAATTACCGATACTTCGCTCTCTTTTACCAAATACTGTATATTAAATGGTCCAGTTACTTTGAGTGCCTTACCTATTCTTACAGTATAATCGATTATGGTCTCAATTGTTTCCCGGTCTAGCCTCCAGGGTGGAATACACATCATCGCGTCACCAGAATGGACACCTGCATTATCGATGTGTTCAACAATCGATCCGATCACTACATCTTTCCCGTCTGCGCCAACAGCATCAACTTCTACTTCTGAAGCATCTTGTAGAAATTTACTAATTACAATCGGGTGATCTGGGCTCACCTTTGAAGCAGCTAATAGAAACTGTTCTAGCTGATATTCTGCCCATACCACTTTCATGGCAGCACCACTTAATACATATGATGGTCGTACAAGTACGGGATATCCTACTTCCATTGCAAACCTTTTTGCCTCTGATACATTAGTAAAGATCTTCCATGCCGGTTGCTTAATCCTTAACTGGTCGAGAAGCCTGCCAAATTTGGATCTATTTTCGGCTTTGTCCACGTTTTCGCTGCTTGTCCCAATTATCTGGATGCCGTGTCGAGACAGGAGAGGAGTTAGGTTATTCGCCGTTTGTCCTCCTACGCAAGTTACTATGCCAGATGGATTCTCCTTCTCACAAATATCCATCACTCTTTCAAATGTTAACTCCTCAAAGTATAACCGATCACATATATCATAATCAGTAGAAACGGTTTCAGGATTACAGTTAATAATGGAGACCTTTTTGACACCACATTCTTTGAGTCCCCATACCATATTTACTGTTCCCCAATCAAACTCAACGCTACTTCCTATCCTGTATGGTCCAGCTCCTAGCACTACGACGGAGTCTATCTTCTGTTGGTCACTATCACGTCGGTTGCTATAGTCAACCGTCTGAGAGCTGTTATTCAGATTATCTTTTTTCACCAATGAATTCGGCGTTTGTAGACGAATTGTCTCAGAATTCGTATGATGATTAGAAGTTGTGCTAAATCCTTGATTAATCTGACTTTGTACGGCAGGGGCTTCATTAGCGAATAGAATGTCATCTATATCTCCGCCATATGTCAAGTAAAGATAGTTTGTTTTAGCTGGCCATTCAGCAGCTAATGTATCAATCTGTTTGACAACTGGGATTATCCCAAAAGTTTGTCTTAATAGTCTCACGTTTTCTTCGTTTAAACCAACACACCTAGCGATTTGTTTGTCGGAAAAACCAATTTTTTTTGCAGCCCTAAGCAAGGATTGCTCCAACTTGGAATTTACTAATTTATTTTCCATTCCAATGATATTTTCAAAACTTGCCAAAAACCATGGATCAATTGTCGATAATTCACTTATCCTACTGATACTTATTCCAGCCTTCATGGCCTTTATAACAGTAAACAAGATTTCATCGTTAGGATGCAGTAGCAGTTCCTCGATTGCTTCTATGTTAGTCTCATTGGACTTCTGTTCGTCGATTTTGTCTGTATCTTTCCGAGTGCCTAAGCCATCTAGTTTCTGCTCTTCTGTCGTATTACTTTGTTCTTTATGATGTATCTTAGGCAGATCAGGATAGTAAAATTCGTCCATGTTGTTCTTGATACTTACTTGATCTGACACGTCGTTATTGCTATACTGAATTCTAGCATCGTTGTCGGAATCGATATCAGAACGAAATGAACTTCCACTTGACCGCTTTACGTCAATGCTGTCTAGGTTGGCTACTAGACCATCTTTGCCCACATCAGTCATTCTGATTGCTTTTTGTAGTACTTCTTCGAAACATCTCCCAATTGCCATCACTTCTCCAATAGACTTCATTGTACTACCAAGTTTTCTTTTTACAAGCTCGAATTTTTGGAAATCCCATCTAGGCATCTTCAATACAACATAATCAAGCGATGGCTCAAAACATGCAGTAGTAGCTTTAGTTATTCTATTGATAAGCTCTGGTAGAGAATACCCTAACGCGATCTTTGCCGCCATGTACGCTAGAGGATAGCCTGTAGCTTTACTTGCCAGAGCAGAAGACCGGGACAACCTCGCATTGATTTCAACTGCACAATATTCATCCGACCTTACGTCTAGTCCAAACTGTATATTACATTCTCCTACTATCCCACAATGATCTGTCGCACGAAGCGCGGCAGAACGCAACATGTGATATTCATGGTTATCTAATGTCTGAGATGGAGCGACAACGATGTTATCCCCCGTATGTACTCTCATCGATAGCATATTTTCCATATTGCAGACAATTACACTATTTCTCGAATAATCACGCATAACTTCGTATTCAATCTGCTTCCAATGGCCGACGTATTTCTCTATAAGCACCTGTCCAACCATACTCAGAGAAAGGCCTCGTTGGACAATTTCTTGAAGCTCGTATTCGTTATATGCTACTCCGCCTCCTCTACCGCCTAGGGTATAAGCGACGCGGATCATTACTGGGTAAGCGATACGATTTGCCGTCGTAAGAGCCTCCTGCACGGAATAACAGGACGCACTTTCCAAAACTGGAACTCCTGATTCGATCATAGCTTCTTTAAACAATTGTCTGTCCTCAGTGATCTCTATGCCCCTTATCGGAGTACCTAGTACTCTAATTCCGTATTTTTTCAAGGTGCCATTTTTCTCTAATGATACGCCGCAATTCAATGCTGTCTGTCCGCCAAATGCCAGCATAACGGCATCAGGTCTTTCAGATTCTATAACCTGTTCTACGTAGTCTGTAGTAATCGGTAGCAAATATACCTTATCTGCGAATTTCTTGTCAGTTTGTATAGTAGCTATATTCGGATTTATTAGAACGCTTGCTATCCCGTCCTCACTTAGAGCTTTGAGGCATTGCGATCCGGAGTAGTCGAATTAGCGATTGATCATTTTATAATAATCAACTTTCGCCTGCTTCTCCGATCTTAATTGCCCCACTGCCGAGGACAAGTATCTTTCCTATAGTATCATCGCGTGTCATGTTTCCTCCTATTGTTTAATTTTTTTTTGCTTGGAATAGGTTCAAATTTAGATAAATCTGAAGATTTGTCACACAAGTCATCCAGCTCTGAGGTAAGGTTATTTTGATTAGTATTAGTATTAGTATTAGAATTAGTATTAGTAGTTGTTTCTGCAGTACTAGAGTTAGTAACGTCTACTCTACGTCGTGAGACTAAATTCATATCCAATGCAGATAGATAGGAACCGTCGGAGCTTTCGATTAAGTCTTTAAATCTCCTGAAAATAAATATACAATCATTCGGGCCTGGAGAAGCCTCTGGATGAAATTGTACTGCAATTATCGGCTTGGATTCGTGTTCAATCCCTTCAACTGTGTGATCATCAGTATTTGAGAACCAGATCTTGAATTCCCCCTTTTCAAGCGTTTCAGGTGCTACGCCGTACCCATGGTTTTGGCTTGTGATATAGGTCATATTATTTCGCAAATCATTACATGGTTTATTCTGACCTCGATGGCCAAATTTCAATTTGTATGTATCAGCACCTCCGGCCAATGCAAGGATCTGGAAGCCAAGACATATTCCCAAGATCGGTTTGGATACCTTCATTAATTCAGATGCGGTCCTTACGGTTTCACCACAGATTTTGGGGTCGCCAGGTCCATTACTTATTACTACACCAGACGGATTGTACCGCATCACTTCTTCGTAGGTTGAATTCCACGGAAGTCTAACTACGTTGTAACCCATCCTCAGTATATTTCTAATTATGCTATATTTTGTGCCTGTATCTAGTAGTACAACCGTTTTCACATTGTCAGTAGTAGATCTTGCATTCGTATATTTACGAGGCATTTGGGTTGAAACTTCGTGCATAAAATTTTGTGCACCGTAGCTATGATTTTTTATATTTTCATAAATTCTCGATCTTTCGGCTTGATAAACTGAACTTGGGTCAGAGACTAAAGAATCCAAAGGCGAGGACTCTTCTGCTGACATCGCGCCTTTCATTACACCATTTATTCTCAAGAGTTTAGTTAATCTACGTGTGTCTACACCGAATAGCCCAGGGATTTTTTCTTCATAAAGCCACTGGTCCAATGTCTTTACGCAGCTCCAGTGACTCGCAAGAGCTGCCAGATTATGAATTAGTAAACCCTTTATTTGAATCTGCTCTGATTCAAAATATTTGGGCAGTCCAAATTCGTCCTCCTCAGACATGCTTGGAACTCCGTAATTCCCTATAAGCGGATAAGTTAAGCAAAGTATCTGACCACGATAAGAAGGATCCGTAAGGGTCTCAACATAACCAACCATGCCGGTATTAAATACAACCTCCCCAATCGCGCTAGTCTTGTATCCAAATCCTATTCCCTCAAAAAGCGATCCATCTTCTAATACAAATCTACCCTTGTATCCAGAATATGTCCGTTCTAATGTTGGAATTTTTGACCCTCGTCTGGTTTCAAGAAATGCAAATTTAAATTTTGCTGTTTAGACAGAGATAGGTAAGTATGGCAAAACTGGTTTTCGTATCATGACACAGGAGAAATAACGGATCATTTGCATTCTCGAAACAATATGTTAGTTCGTATTTTCCGCAGGAAAATGTTTTCCAGCATTCGGCTGTGCAGAGGCCTAGCAGTCCTTCGTTTACAAAGATGTTTTGTTGTCGCAACTTATTGAGAGCGTTATTAAACTCAGACGATAAACCTGTCTCTGGACCGCTTGAGTTTTCCGAAAACATTGATAGTTGAATCATGTTAATAAATAACTAAGTACTTATATGCAAAAACACTTACGAATTCTACCATGGGCAAAAAGCAGAAAAGAAAACAGCAGGATATAAAACATAGAGGCCTATCCAAAAATGGTTACATGATAATCGGCGGTATTGCCGTTATAGTCGCCTTGGGTGCATATTTTGGCGTTCGCACTTTAGTTCCAGTTAACGGCACATCACCAGTTTTTGCAGCTCCCACTAATACCTTTATTAAAGCAACCTACTCTCCACAGAGCGGATATACCTTTACCAGCCAGTCTAGCGGAGGCAGGGGACAAAATATTGGAGTAGGATATAATAGCCCGACCATCACTATGAAAAAAGGTGAACTGAACTCTATACATTTGATCAACGAGGACCGAGATTCTCAGCATAATCTGAATATAGACGCCTTCAAAGTGCACACAGGAGATCTAGGATATTTCCAGAGCAAGAGTGTAACATTCATTGCTGATAAAGCGGGTACTTTTCAATATTATTGCACGATTCATCCTGAAATGAAAGGCAAATTGGTGATTCAATAAGAGCATAGCTAGAAACCGATTCGGACTCTAGTTGACTTCTTTATGTGGTTAAACACTATTTATCAATTGATTTAAGTCTCCCGCTGCTTTTTTTAGGCTTTTTCCATGCTTAGCGAATTATTTGATTGCTCGTCTACATGAAAAACTGGTAAATGATTAGTAATATGTTCATAGATATTATCACAGTTGTGCAAACTAAAGCTAGGATTCTGGTGGTTAATCTGTTAACTCCCTCGGAACCCATTATTTTTTTCTTCCCGGTAAAGTAGACCAATGGAACAACTGTGAAAGGGAGCTGTATACTCAAAACCACCTGACTTATTACAAGAATGGAGAGTGGCGAGACACCAAGTGAAATTGCTATTATAGCGGGAACTAATGTAATCAGTCTGGTGACAATTCGACGCTTCCATAGTTTTATTTTCAAATTAGTAAATCCTTCAAATATTACTTGACCAGAGAGTGTCGCAACAACCGATGAAGCCAAGCCAGAGGCTAACAGCGCAATTGCAAAAGCATAGCTTGATAGATTACCAAGTAAGGGAGTGAGAGTCTTGTATGCAACATCGATTGAATCAATTACCACATTGTGAGTATGGAATGTCGCGGCAGACACTACCAGTATTGCTCCATTGACCAGGCCAGCAAGGCTCAGTGCAACTATGGTATCTATCATCGAGAACTTTACCAATTGTTTATTGGATTTTATATAAGGCATCATCTTGTGTCTTGATTTAATAATTGATGAATGGAGGTAGATAGCATGCGGCATCACCGTAGCGCCCAAGATCCCTACTGCAATAAGTAGACCACTACCCCCAAGAGAACTAAATTCTGGAATTATCGCATGATATGCTATTTTATTCCAGTCAGGTTGGGCCAATAGTATTTCAAAAACATACGCAAAACCTATTATGGCGACCATTCCAATTATTGCGGCTTCCAATTTTCTAAATCCTTTTCTTTCCAGCGCGAGGATTAGCAAGGTGTCAACTCCTGTAATTATTGCTCCATATATCAGAGGTATACCAAATAGCAAATTAATCGCAATGGCCGCGCCAATAACTTCCGCTAGATCAGTCGCAATAGCAGCAATTTCGGCGGTTCCCCAAAGAGACAGCGATTTCCACTTCGTAAGATTGTGCCTACAATTTTCAGCCAGGCTCCGACCTGTCACTATGCCCAGTTTAGAGGATAGATACTGGAGCAACATTCCCATTAAGTTACTCATCACGACTACCCACAGTAAGGAATACCCAAACTTTGAGCCTGCGGCTATATCGGTCCCCCAATTTCCAGGATCGATATATGCTACACCCACGACGACGCCAATACCCATAAATTTTAAGAAATGGGCTAAGTTTACCCCTTTAGAAAGTTGATGGTCTATAGAAGGACGCGGGTCCTCTTTTCTCCCTGACCCCTTAATATTATCACTCACCTGGCAATGTTAATATTTGCAGTACACAATATAAAGTTTAGCATAGGCTAACATTATTAGTTTGCTTTAATATAACATCTAAAATATATTTTAACCCTTGAAAACTGAGATATAGCCTGGAATTTGGTTCGTAAGTGCTTTAGAAACTCGGATTTTGTTAGAACCAGTAATTTACCGTATAGACCAGAAAGCAGGCACCACTGGATGCCCTACCGTAACCAATAGGTAGCTAAGGCTAAAATGTGTTCTATCAATCCATCTTCTTTTTTCTTCTTTTGTCGAGTATAATACTCGAGAATTTTCAGGGCATCAAGTGTTGTTGAGAAGGTCTCGCATGAGTGAAAGTACAATTTTCGTTTTCGAGCGCTCGAAATCAACCCTTTTTCGATTAAAACAGTAATGATTTCAGAGACAATTGATGCGTTAAGCTTTACTTCTTTACAAATCCTTCTTTCTGTCTTTGAGCTACTCTTGAGGGCTACAAGTATTCGAAGCTCCCATTCATTAAGATCTATGTCATCGGTGGTAGGAGTACTATTAGTATTACCATTGCCATATATGTGTCGAAAGTCTGGACCATGAGAAAAATTATACTTTCGGTTATTATATGCTTCGACCATTGTCGACTCCACTATTCACTATAATATTATAGATTTGAGACTATTTATTAATTAAGTCTAGGCGTAATCGATTTGTAATTCACGTAAAGTACTTTCTCATTATTTTTGACATCCTTAGCTTGGAGACATCGTTATCTTGCAAAGTTTCTGGATGCTTTACTCTAAGATGCCTAAGAGCAAATCGAACTGCGTCTCCACAAATCCTACATTTTGCTTTAGAAAACATGTATTAGTATAATCAACCATGTTGAAAATTCTTACTATAGTAGGATCTGATGAAAATTTATTATTGCCTGTGAAACCTAATAGATGTCTGAGAATAGGCAATATAATGTTAGATGCCACTCTCTCATGCCTTGAATATCTTCCACGGGTATGCAAACTTGCTTGGATCAATTAGTAAACTTGAAATCTTTCCGAATGCATATCCAAATACTAACCTAAAGACAAGAATAGGTGTAGATATTTATCGATAGCGGGTTAAAGATATAACCGACAATTCTATATCATTAAATTATTGAAGCGGGAAAAGTTACGATTTTTGATGGGTTTAATGGCATTTCTTCTTTGCGTCGGAATAGGATATACTTTGAATCACTACTTTCGAAGCGGCAAGCTTCCATGGTAGATCCTTGTCTTAGACATAAACAAGCAATCTGATTATTTTCCCTAGCGTACTGAGTCGCGCAAATGGTAATGGATCCTAATTTCTATTCAAGTCCTATAAGTCTGATACCAGTCTTAGATAATTTTGGTGGACTTACATGCAGATTGCAAATGTGTAATAAATTTATCGATAGGAGGATGTTAGTAATGACCAGCAATGTAAGAGGCTACATTATCTCACCAAAAGAAACGTTTCAAAAAATAGGAAGGAGATTACCATACAATGAAATTGGTTCTACTGTGAAGCTGCAACTGATGCTGCGTTACGTTTGCCTTGAATTTGTGAACCTGCATTCTGGCAGTCCACCTTCATTGGAAACTGACCGTTTCCACAAGCATTTGCTTGGGCTAGTGATTGAGACTGTTTTGTTTTAGCATAGTGGTGATGGTGTCCCCATGCATACGCGTTACTTGCTGCAGTAGTTGTTATCAATATTGCTGCAAGTGCTGCGATAGCTACTATTGCATATGTTGTTTTGTTGTTCATGTCTTAATTCTCAATCAGCATAATGTGGTAATGATTTATTTGCATTAGGAGAAATATTACGCTCTCAAAAATCAGATTTGTCTTATTGTGAAATTCATAGTTGGATGGGTTAGTACCGGGATATCAGTCGAAATTAAATCTGTGCATCGGTTGATAGAAAATATTTGTAGATAGACTCCAAACAATAGTTGACTTATACTACGAATTAAACCTAGATAAATTAGACATAATAATTATCAATAAAACTATTTTAGAACTTGATTTGCTAGGAATGTACTGTCTCAATTAGATAAGTCTATTTGAAGTTGGCTAAAGTTAATTAGATTCACCATTACTATTCCTTGCATAGTGTTTTGCTAAATCAGTATTATGATATTGCAATTATAGGAGGCGGCATTCTTGGCGCCTCGATTGCGTATTTTGTCTCTGCATTTTCATCCAACAGTGTGATATTGGTTGAAAAGGAGCGCGAGGTGGCTTCGCATGCCAGTAACAGAAATACTGGAAAGGTTCACGCACCGTTCCTTTACGATCCCATTCACAAGAGGATGTTTGCAAAAGCAGCGTTTTTGGGATTTCAGATGGTACTTGACTATTGCAAATCATCTCACTTGCCATTTATACTAGACGGAGTCATATCTGTAGCCACGCATGATAAGGGCATCGATGCCCTACACAGGTATCTCGAATGGGGTTTTGAAAACGGTTTGCAGAGAAATGAGTTACTCTTTCTCGATG
>Ga0173483_10000606_pt1 | contig 10396 bp, 11 predicted proteins | sample NitcycUS178409R2_FD_122621 | JGI IMG/M metagenome (GOLD analysis project Ga0173483, IMG submission 122621) | Soil microbial communities from Arlington Agricultural Research Station in Wisconsin, USA - Nitrogen cycling UWRJ-S178-409R-2 (version... | ecosystem: Environmental > Terrestrial > Soil...
CTTCGGCGCCGGCTGCTACCTCGCCTGCGGGACGATCTCGCAGGCGCTGCTCGCGCTGGCCCGCGCCGGAATCGGCGCGGCGGCCTGGGCGACGGCTGCGGTGGCCTTCGTCCTCGTCGAGAGCCTTTCCTCGGGCTCGGAGCTGCACTCGGTCTCCCTTGGCCTCGCGGTCGGGATGGCCGTGAACGCGCTCCTGCTCGCGATCGCCTTCGCACGACGCGTGCGAACCGGTGTCGCGGCCGGCTAGCACCGGCGTCGTTCTGGCGTGGCTTGCCGCCCTGACCGTGGGCGGGCTCGCCCTCGCGGCCGGCGTGCTCGCGGACGGGGGCTGGCTGAACCCGGACGCCGAGCGCTCGCCGTTCAGCTGGGCCGGGGCGCTGGCGACGCTCCTCGCCGCGGCGGGTGCGGCGTCGCTCGCGCGGACTGGGAACGCGTGGCGGCGGCTCCTGCTCGCCGGATTGCTGGCGATGATCGCGGTCGACCAGGCGGTCGGCCTCCACGAGCGCTTCGCGGCCGACCTCGACACGCGGCGGGTCGCGGTCAGCTGGGACGGCGTCGCCTTCGCGGCGGGCGCGCTGGTGCTCGCAGCGGCCGGCGCCCTCCTCGCACTGGAGGCGCGCCGCCGGACGCCGCTCGCGGTCGCCGCCGGAGTGGCGCTGCTCGCGACGGCCCTGGCGATGCGCTTCGGCGGCGGCGTCCTCGCGGTGCTCCATCACCTCCCGGCAGGCGAGACGCGGCGCAGCGGCGAGGCGGCGGCACAGGGGCTTGCCCTCTCCGGCTGGGTTCTGGTCGCGGCAGGCCTCTTCTATGGCCGCTCGTCGACCCAGTCCCGCGTCAGGTAGAGCCAGAACGCGAGGCCCGCGTAGTCGCCGTAGCGGCGAAAGCGGCGCTCGATCGTGCGGTCGGCGGCCTTGCGCCCGTTCACGCGCGCGTACTTCGGCCGCGTCCAGGAATCGAGGATCAGCCGCGAGTAGCGGCCCAGCAGCATCATCATGTGCGCGGTCGCGTACGGGCCGCAGCCCGGGAGCGCGAGTAGGCGCTCGGCCACGTCCTCGTCGTCGAGCTCGGGGTCGTTCAGCCCCTCCAGGTCGAGCGCGCCCTCCGCGACGGCAAGCGCGAGCGTCTGCAGGTAGGCGCCTCGGTACCCCGCGCGGGCGACGTCGCGGTAGAAGTCGTCGCCTGCCTCGGCCATCGCCGCAGGCCCAGGGAAGGCGCGCCGGCCGTCCGGTGCCTCCGGGCCGAGATGCTCGACCAGCGCGGTCGTCATCCGCACCGTCGCCGACCAGGCGCAGTTCGTGGTGCAGATCGTCTTGACGACGTCCTCGAAGACCGTCGGGCTGCGCATCATCCGGCCGGCGCCGCTTACAACCCAGGCGAGGCCGTCGTCGGCCAGCGCGACGGCGTAGAAGGTGGAGAGGTCGGCGTCGAGGCGGAGCATGTGGCGGATCGCATCGAGTGCGCCGGCGGACGGGCCGCTGCCGTCCACGCGCACGTGGCCGTCACGTCCGGGGCCCACGCGGATGGTTGCGGCGCCGTGCGGGAGCGCGAGCGTGGTCGCCAGACTCCGGGCCTCCTCGTCGATCTCGTTGGGCGGCAGGTCGGCGACGCCGTGCGAGGCGAGCGTCCGGCGCAGGTCGACCGGCTCGCCGCCGGCGCCGACGAGCTCGAGCTGCTTCGACCAGCGCCTCGCCAACTACGTCCAGGGCCCGACGCCGCCGACCCGCTCCACGGTGACGCGCATCGTGAAGCCCGGCGGTGGGTCGTCCATCGGCGGGAACTTGACGTCCGGGCCCAGGTGCACGTGGGCCAGCCGCTGCAGCAGCTCGGGCGCGCCGCCCTCCTCGATCCGTGCGCGGCCGTGGACGACCAGGTATTCCTTCATCCCGGGCGGGTGAACGCGCGTGCCTTCGAACGAGAGCGTCACGCGCGGGTCGCGGCGCACGTTCTGCAGCTTCCTCTGGGACGCTGCCAGGTGGCCGGACACGAGCTTGTCCCCGTCGAGGCCGACCCAGATGCACGTCACCTGTGGCGAGCCGTCGGGGCCGAGCGTGACGAGGTGACCAAGCGCGCCTGACTCGATCAGCTCGCGTGCAGCTTCCGGGAGACCCGCCATGGTGGAAGTCTGCACACATGAACGTGCTCGGCGTCGACGTCGGCGGGACCTTCACGGACGCCGTGCTGCTGGCCGACGGCGAGCTGCGGACGGCGAAGGTCCCGACCTCGTCGCGGCAGGAGGATTCGGTGCTGGCGGCGGCGGTCGAGGTCGGCGCGCGCGAGGTCGACCGGTTCACGCACGGGACGACCGTGGCCACGAACGCGCTGCTCGAGCGCAAGGGCGCGCGCACGGCGTTTGTCGCGACGGCCGGCTTCGAGCACCTGCTGCACCTGCGCCGCCAGGACCGGGCGCATCTGTACCGGCTGTGCGCCGCGCACCCGGAGCCGCTCGTGCCGCTCGAGCGCTGCGTCGGCGTGCGCGAGCGGATGGGCCCGGACGGCGTGCTCGAGCCGCTCGACCTCGGCTCGCTGCCGGAACTCGATCCGTCCGTCGAGGCCGTTGCGGTCTGCCTGCTCTTCTCGTTTCGCGACCCCGCGCACGAGCGAGCGGTCGCCGAGGAGTTGCGGCGGCGGTTGCCCGGGGCGCGCGTGGTCGCCTCGCACGAGGTCTCGCCGGAGTTCCGCGAGTACGAGCGCGCCTCCACGGCTGCGACCGACGCCTACCTCGGGCCCGTCGTGTCGCGGTACCTCGAGGCGCTCGGCGAGGCCGCTGCTGACGCCGCGCTGCCGGAGCCGCTGGTGATGCGCTCGTCCGGCGGCGTCGCGGCGCTGGCGGAGGCGGCCGCGCACCCGTCCGTCGCGGTCGTGTCGGGCCCGGCGGCGGGCGTGGTCGGCGCGGCCCGGGTCGCGCGCGCGGCCGGCGTGGAGAACGCGATCTCGTTCGACATGGGCGGCACCTCGACCGACGTCTGCCTGATCCGCGGCGGCGAGGGAGGGCGCAGCGCCGAGCGTGAGATCGGCGGGCTGCCGCTGCGCCTGCCGACGGTCGATTTGCAGACGGTCGGCGCCGGTGGTGGCTCGATCGTCTGGCGCGAGTCCGGCGGCGCCGTGCGGGTCGGACCCGAGAGCGCGGGAGCCGATCCTGGGCCGGCGTGCTACGGGCGCGGTGGGGCGCGGCCGACGGTGACCGACGCGAACCTCCTGCTCGGGCGGCTCCCCTCGCGGCTGGCCGGCGGGCTCGAGTTGGACCGTGGCGCGGCCGAGCGCGTGTTCGAGGGCCTCGACCCGGCCGAGGCGGTGGAGGTCGTAAACGCGGAGATGCTGCGGGCGCTGCGGCTGGTCTCGGTCGAGCGCGGTCACGACCCGAGGGAGCTCACGCTCGTCGCGTTCGGTGGCGCCGGTCCGCTCCATGCGTGTGCGCTGGCCGAGGAGCTCGGGATGGAGACGGTGCTCGTGCCGGCCGCCGCCGGAGTGTTGTCGGCGCTCGGCCTTGCGATTGCGGACGAGCGGCGCGACGCAGTGAGCTCGTATGTCTGCGCGCTGGACGACGCGGGCGAGCTACCGGCCGAGGGAGAGGCGGAGCTGCGCTACCGCGGCCAGTCGTTCGAGCTGACGGTACCGCTGCAGCCGCGGCTGGCGGAGGCGTTCCACCGGGCGCACGAGGCGCGCTACGGCTACGCCGACCGCGAGCGTCCGATCGAGCTGGTGGCCGTGCGGACCGCGGACGTGCAGCCCGGCCCGCGCCTCGAGCTTCCGAGCGCGGATCCACTGGACGCGCGAGGCCCGAGTGTGCTCGAGCTCGACGGCGCCACCTGCTGGATTCCCCCGGGGTGGGTGGGGGTTAGGGATGGGACCAGTAGCACGCTGCGGCTCACGAAACTGTCACGAGACCGTGCCGAACCTGTGAAATGAACATCGAGCTCCAGGTCATCGGTGCAGCCCTTCGCTCGATCGCCGACGAGATGGGCGCGGTCCTCGTCCGCTCCGCCTTCTCCGCCAACATCAAGGAGCGTCGGGACTGCTCGACCGCGGTCTTCGACCCCCGCGGTCGCATGATCGCGCAGGCCGAGCACATCCCCGTCCACCTCGGCGCCATGCCCGATGCAGTCGCCGCCGTGCGCGCGCACGACCCGGCTCCCGGCGAGGCGTGGATTCTCAACGACCCCTTCGCCGGCGGGACGCACCTCCCGGACATCACCCTGATCACGCGCACGCGCGTGGGCTTCGCGGTCACGCGCGCCCACCACGCCGACGTGGGCGGCATCGAGCCCGGCAGTCTCCCGGCCGAGTCGCGCCGGCTCGAGGACGAGGGCGTCGTCATACCGCCGACCCGCCTCGACGACGCCACGTTCGAGCTGCTCGTCGGCCAGATGCGGAACCCCGACGAGCGCCGAGGCGATCTCCGTGCCCAGCTCGCGGCGCATGCGCTGGCGGCGCGGCGGCTCGACGAGCTGTGCGAGCGCCGTGGGCAGGAGCGCGTCGAGGCGGCCATGGACGAGCTGCACGACTACTCGGAGCGGATCGTGCGCGCCGCGATCGTGCAGCTTCCCGACGGTCGCTTCGAGGCCTGCGACGTGCTCGAGCCGGCCGGCGGCGGCGAGCTCGGGATCCACGTCGCGCTGACGATCTCCGGCGACGCGCTCGGGCTCGACTTCGCCGGAACCGCGCCGCAGCACGACGGCAACCTCAACTGCCCGCTCGCGGTCACGCGCTCCGCCTGCTACTTCGTCGTCCGTTGCCTGACCGACCCGGACGTGCCGGCCTCCGGCGGAGCCTTCGTCCCGGTCGACGTTCGGGCGCCCGAGGGCTCGCTGGTCAACGCGCGCTGGCCGGCGGCCGTGGCCGCGGGCAACGTCGAGACCTCGAGCCGGATCGTCGACGTCGTCTTCGCCGCCTTCGGCCGGGCGGTGTCCGTGCCGGCGCAGGGGCAGGGCACGATGAACAACCTCACGCTCGGCAACGACCGCTTCACCTACTACGAGACCGTGGGCGGCGGCCAGGGCGCGTGTCCCGCTGCGGACGGTCCGTCGGGCGTCCACGTGGCGATGTCGAACACGCTCTCGACGCCCGCCGAGGCGCTCGAGCTCGCCTACCCGCTGCGCGTCGAGCGGCATGCGCTACGGCTCGGCTCCGGCGGCCTCGGCGAGCATCGCGGCGGCGACGGCGTCGTCCGGGAGCTGCGGGTGCTCGAGGACTGTCGCCTGTCGCTGATCGGCGAGCGTCGGGCGCACGCGCCGCAGGGCGCGCAGGGTGGGGGCGAAGGGCTTCCCGGCCGGAACCTGCTCAACGACGAGGAGCTCCCGGCGAAGGTCACCCGCGCGCTCTCGGCGGGCGACGTGGTGCGCGTCGAGACCCCCGGCGGCGGCGCGTACGGCCGTGTCCCAAACGGCCACTAGCCGACGCCACTGCGGTCGAGTAGACCTTCAAACGATGTTCCAGCTTCGGCACGAAGGCGTTTCACACCCGTGCGCCAGCCACGCCTACCGTCGGCATGAGTCGACGGGAGGTGGAAGATGGAGACACGAAGACACAAGGCATGGGCATCAGTGCATCGCGTCGGGCGGCGGCCTGCCGCGCTACTCGCGCTCGCGCTGTTCGTCGGGTTCGCTCTCGCGGGAACCGCCGCCGCCGAACCGCCCTTGCCAGTTTCGCCCTCGAGCGCCGAGACGCTCGTGGGAACGGGAAGCGGGACGCCCGTGAGCGCGAGCGTCACGATCACGCCCGCCGGCGGGTTCGAGAACGCCGCCGAGGACCCGCTCCCGGCGACCGGGGTGGACACCCCGTTCGTCTGCTACGACACAGGCTGGAACGATCTCGGCACCCGCTGGGGGACGTACCCGTACCAGCAGTGGGTGTACGAGACGCGCCACTGGTGCGGCTACCTGAACGCCTACCAGACCACCCGCACGTCGGGAGTCCACGGCGCGGCCACGCTCTGCGACTGGGGCGATCCGAGGCACGTCTACAAGGTGGCCGGGGGGAATGGCTACTTCTTCACCGACGTGAACTCGGGGGTGCACTTCGACTGCCCGACGAACGTCCCCTTCATCGTGATCCACGTCGATGACTGGCAGGTATGGCGCTGCAATATGGGCGGTTACTGCTCGTGGCGCGCTGCCGGGAGGTCCTGATCCTGGTAGCCAAGCTCATCATCGCGATCACGCTCATCTTTCTTCTGACCGTCCTGACGCTTGCCCTGATAGGCGCGGTTAGGTGAGCGATGCCGCTGTGCAGGGGCGGCGCGGCCGGCCGCCCCTTGCAATCCGGGCCGGAGCATCATCTCGTACACTCCCCCGGATGGAGGTCTGGGAGTTCGTCTTCATGATGCTCGTCTTGAAGATCCCGATCGTGTACCTCTGCCTGGTCGTGTACTGGGCGGTGAAGGCCGAGCCGACGCCGCCGGAGCCTTCGCGCACCGGTGTCGCCGAGCCGGGGCCGCCTGAGTCCCACTCGCCGTGGACGCGGCCGTCCCGCCGGCGAGGGCCTCGGCGCGGGCCGCGACGCGGACCCCAGCGGACGGCGACCAGGGCGCGGCGCGCGGCGGTACCTGAGTGAGCGCGCAGCCGCGGGCAGCGTCGTCGGGCACCGCCGAGACCATCGCCAGCTTCCTGGCGGCTGTCTCGATCTTCGGGAGCTGCATCGCCGTCGCCTACAGGCCGGGGCGCGTGATCCCGTTCGCGCTCCTGCTCGCGCTCCTCGCGGCGGGGATCGGTGGCCGGGCGACGCGGCTGGCCGCGTGGGCGATCGCGATCGGTGCCGTGTGTTTCATCGTCGGGATGGCGGTCGCTGTGGTGACCGATAACCCGATTTTCTAGGCTCGGGGCAAAAGACCGGTCACCGCGCCGGGAGGGATCCCGGTTGGTACAACAAAGACGATGAGCATGCAGGACGTCGACGGACTGAACGCGGGCTACGCGAGCGCGCTCCTCGAGCAGTACCTCGAGAACCCGGACGCGGTGCCGGACGAGTGGCGCGCGCTGTTCGAGAGCGGCGCGAGCGAGCTCGTCGCCTCGCACCCGGGGCTCGCACGCCTCGTCGAGCTGCTGCGCGAGGAAGGGAACGGCAACGTCGCTGCCGCGGCGCCCCCGCCCGCGGAGGTCGCGACCGCCGCCGAGCCCGCACCCGCACCGCCGCCCGCCGAGGCTGCAGTCGCGCCGACCCCGGACGAGACCCTCCTTGCGGCCGTCGCCGAGGCGATGGCCCTCGTGACCGCGTACCGCACGCACGGACACCTGGCGGCGCGCCTCGACCCGCTCGGCAGCGAGCCGGTCGGCGACCCGGCGCTCGAGCCCGAGCGGCGCGAGCCGAAGCTCACCGAGGAGCTCCAGCGCCTGATCCCGGCCGAGCTCCTCGGCGTCCACGTCCCCGGTGAGACGCTCGCCGACGTCCTCCCGCAGCTCCGCGAGGTCTACTGCGGCACGAGCGCGTACGAGATCGAGCACATCGCCGACCACGAGCAGCGCGTCTGGCTGCGCACGGTGATCGAGTCGCGACGCTACCACCACACGCTGTCCGCCGACGACCGGCGTCGGCTGCTGGAGCGCCTGACCGAGGTCGAGGGCTTCGAGCGCTACCTGCGCCGCGCGTTCCTCGGCCAGAAGCAATTCTCTGTCGAAGGGCTCGACGCGATGGTGCCGATGCTCGACGAGGCGATCGCGCTGGCGGCGGAGGAGGGCGGCCACGAGGTCGTGCTCGGGATGGCGCACCGCGGCCGGCTGAACGTGCTCGCGCACGTCATCGGTCGTCCGTACGAGACGATCCTGCGCGAGTTCGAGGGTGAGCGAACGCTCGAGGCAGTCGTCGCGGACCCGGAGGGCGGCACGGGCGACGTCAAGTACCACCTCGGCGCCCAGGGGACGCGGCGAACGGCCGCCGGCGAGATCACCGTCACCCTCGCCTCGAACCCGAGCCATCTCGAAGCAGTCGACCCGGTCGTCGAGGGCCGCACCCGCGCCGAGCAGACCGACCGCTCGACCCGTACCGGCTTCGTCGACTCCTCCGTCGCGATGCCGATTCAGATCCACGGCGACGCCGCGTTCCCCGCGCAGGGCGTTGTCGCCGAAACGCTCAACCTCGCCGACCTGGACGGCTACTCGACGGGCGGCACGCTTCACCTGATCGCGGACAACCAGATCGGTTTCACGACCGAGCCGGCCGACGCCCGCTCGACCCGCTACTCGAGTGACCTCGCCAAGGGCTTCGACCTCCCGATCATCCACGTCAACGCCGACGACCCCGAGGCCGCGCTCTCGGCGGTGCGCCTGGCGATGGGCTTCCGCCGCCACTTCTGCACCGACATCGTGATCGACCTCGTCGGCTACCGCCGCCACGGCCACAACGAGCAGGACGAGGCCGCCTACACGCAGCCGCTGATGGCCGCGCGGATCGAGCAGCAGCCGAGTGTGCGCGAGCAGTACGCGCGGGCGCTGGTCGAGCAGGGCGTCGTCACCCAGGAGGACATTGACGCGATGGTTGCGCGCGTCGACGCGACACTGAAGGAGGCTCACGAGCGGCTGAAGACCACGTTCGGCCAAGGGGAGTCCAAGGTCGCCTTCGAGGGCCGCATCCCCGCCTCGACCGGGGCGGAGGTCGTCACCGCGGTCTCCGGAGAACGGCTGCGCGCGCTCAACGACGAGCTGCTGCGCGTGCCCGACGGCTTCACCGTGAACCCGAAGCTGGCCAAGCAGCTCGAGCGCCGCCAGGGCGCGCTGGACGAGGGCGGCATCGACTGGGGCCAGGCCGAGGAGCTCGCCTTCGGGAGCCTGCTCGTCGAGGGAATCCCGGTCCGCCTGACCGGCCAGGACACCGAGCGCGGGACGTTCTCCCACCGCCACCTCGTCCTCCACGACGCGCGCAACGGCCAGGCCTACGCGCCGATCCAGAACCTGAACGAGGCGGCCGCCTCGTTCGAGATCCACAACTCACCGCTCTCCGAGGAGGCCTGCCTCGGCTTCGAGTACGGCTACTCGGTCGCGGCGCCCGAGGCGCTCGTGGCGTGGGAGGCGCAGTTCGGCGACTTCGTGAACGGCGCGCAGGTCGCGATCGACCAGTTCATCGTCTCCGGCCTCTCGAAATGGGGCCAGACCTCACGCCTGACGCTGCTGCTGCCGCACGGCTACGAGGGCAACGGCCCCGAGCATTCGAGCGCGCGGCTCGAGCGGTTCCTCCAGCTCGCCGCCCAGGAGAACATCCGGATCGCGAACTGCACCACGGCCGCGCAGTACTTCCACCTGCTGCGCCGCCAGGCGCTCGACCCGAGTGCTCGCCCGCTCGTCGTGATGACCCCGAAGGGCCTGTTGCGCCTCAAGCAGGCGGCCTCGGGCCTGTCGGAGCTGGCCGAGTCCTCGTTCCGGCCGGTGCTCGGCGACGCGACGGTCGATTCCGCCCGCGTACGCCGGCTCGTGCTCTGCTCGGGGAAGATCTACTACGACCTCGTCGGCCACGAGTCGCGCGGCCAGGCGGACTGGATCGCCGTCGGCCGGCTCGAGCAGCTCTACCCGTTCCCCGTTACGGAGGCGGCCGCGCTCGTGCGGTCGTTCCCGCAGCTCGGGGAGCTCGTCTGGGTGCAGGAAGAGCCGCAGAACATGGGCCCATGGCGCGCGATCAGGCACCGCCTCGAGGAGGCGCTGTCCGAGGGCGTCCGGCTGCGCTACGTGGGCCGGCCCTGGCGCGCGAGCCCGTCCGAGGGCTACCCGACCGCGCACCTGAGGGAACAGGACCGGATCGTACGCGAGGCCCTGAGCGCCTAGCGCCTGCGGCTATTCGGGGCGGTTCCGGCGGCTCGCCGCCTGCCGCTTGCTGTAGGCGATCACCGCGGCCGCGACCTTCGGCCCGTGCCTCCGAGTCTGCCGGACGATCGTTCGCCGGTGCTGCTTGGGGATGCGCCGCCAGATGTCGTAGGCCGTCAGGGCGACGCCGATCGGACCGGCACCTTTCATTGGGAAACGAGCCACGGGCTGGAGACTAGCGCTTCTTGCCGTGATCCTTGCCGCCGCCGTGGCCGCTGTCGCCGCTGTCGTGACCACCGCCGTTGTGGCCGCTGTCGTGACTGCCGCCGTGCCCGGTGTCGCCACTGCCCTGCCCACCACCACCGCGATTTTCGTGGCTGCCCTGGTCGCCGCCGTTGCCGTTACCGCGGCCAGACGGCGGGCCTTGCTTCTGCGACGTATCACCGCGTCCCTTCCACTTGTCGTGGCCGGTCGCGCGGCCGTTGCCGTTCGACTTGTCGTGCCCCACTGCGCGTCCGTTGCCCTTTGACTTGTCGTGCCCGAGCGCGCGGCCGTGCGGCGGCGGAGGCGGCGGGAACCGCGACGTCGGGGGCGGGGGGGGCGGAGGTGGAGGAGGAGGCGGAGGTGGAGGGGGAGGAGGAGGCGGAGGTGGCGGGGGAGGAGGAGGCGGGGGA
>Ga0173483_10000607_pt1 | contig 10393 bp, 10 predicted proteins | sample NitcycUS178409R2_FD_122621 | JGI IMG/M metagenome (GOLD analysis project Ga0173483, IMG submission 122621) | Soil microbial communities from Arlington Agricultural Research Station in Wisconsin, USA - Nitrogen cycling UWRJ-S178-409R-2 (version... | ecosystem: Environmental > Terrestrial > Soil...
AAACCCGGATCGCGCGCCGCCGTGCTGAGGACGAGTGAGCAGACACGCTCTTCGGTCTAGGAGCGAGGACGAAGTAGGCGGCCACCGAGCGCGATCCGCGCGGAGCGAGCGAAGCGAGCGGAGCAATCAAACCCGGATCGCGCGCCGCCGTGCTGAGGACGAGTGAGCAGACACGCTCTTCGGTCTGGGAGCGAGGACGAAGTAGGCGGCTGTCCAGCGCGATCCGCGCGAGCGAGCGAAGCGAGCGGAGCAATCAACAGGGACCACGGAATAGGATCAGGTGCATGAGTCCGGCCTCGAAGGATCTCCAGCAGCCGGGGGCCGCCGGGACGATGACCCTACCTGGACACTTGGCCGAGGCGACGGCGGACGAGACCTCATTGCGGCGCTTTCTTCTCGGTCTTCCTGGCGTCGACCCGGTCGGGATTGAACAGCGCGCCGCCGGCCTTGCGACACGTTCCATCAAGCGCGCCTCCAAACTTACGGCACTCGATCTAGCGATCTCCATGGTGGATCTGACCACGCTGGAAGGCGCCGATACCCCTGGGAAGGTACGCAACTTGGCGCGGAAGGCGATGCTGCCCGATCCGGACTATCCGGATACCCCGCACACGGCCGCCATCTGTGTCTACCCCGACATGGTGCCGACCGCGGTCGGCGAACTGGAAGGCTCCGGCGTCAAGGTGGCATCGGTTGCCAGTGCGTTCCCATCCGGCCGCTCGAGCCTTGAGATCAAGCTGGCTGACACCAAGATCGCCGTGGATGGCGGTGCCGACGAGATCGACATGGTGATCGATCGAGGCGCGTTCCTTGCCGGCCGCTACGGGACCGTCTTCGAGCAGATCATTGCGATCAAGCAGGCGTGCGGTGATGCGCGGCTCAAGGTGATCTTGGAAACCGGTGAACTGGCTACCTACGACAACGTACGCCGCGCCTCCTGGCTCGCACTGCTTGCAGGTGCGGACTTCATCAAGACCTCGACTGGCAAGATCTCCCCCGCTGCCACCTTGCCCGTCGTACACGTCATGCTGCAGGCGGTCCAGGACTGGAAGGCCCAGACCGGAGAGCAGCGCGCGGTAAAGGCCGCCGGCGGCATCCGGACAGCCAAGGACGCAATCCGTTATCTGGTGGCGGTGAACGAGGTTGCCGGACCTGAGTGGCTGGATCCGTACTACTTCCGCTTTGGAGCTTCATCGGTGCTCAATGACTTGATCATGCAACGCCGGGCGCAGTTGGACGGGCATTACTCCGGTGCCGACTACGTGACCGTGGACTGAGAGAAGTTGATCATGGAATGGGAATACTCGCCGGCGCCCGAGTCGAGTGCCATTGCCGACATCAAGGACCGCTACCTGCCGTTCATCGACGGAAGCTTTAAGGAAGGTAGCGGCGAAGATCGAGACACGATCAACCCAGGGACTGGTGAAAGGTTGTCGACAGTCTCGACCGTCGATGCTTCTGATATCGATAGGGCAGTCAAAGCCGCCCGCCGCGCGTATGAGGACGTCTGGTCGCAGCTGCCAGGCCCCGAGCGCGGCAAATACCTGTTCCGGATTGCACGCGCTATCGCCGAACGGTCCCGAGAGCTTGCCGTCGTTGAGACCCTCGACAATGGCAAGCCGATCAAGGAAACTCGGGATTTCGACGTACCCGCTGCGGCGCAACACTTCTTTTATCACGCCGGCTGGGCCGACAAGCTGCAACACCTTGGCCTAGGACCTGCGCCACGACCGCTTGGAGTTGCCGGACAGGTCATCCCCTGGAACTTTCCGCTATTGATGGCCGCCTGGAAGATCGCGCCTGCGCTGGCGGCCGGAAACACCGTGGTAATCAAGCCAGCCGAAACCACACCGCTGTCGATCTTGGTGCTGGCCGAGATCATTGCCGATGCAGATCTGCCACCCGGAGTTGTCAACATCGTCACCGGCGCCGGCGATGTGGGATCGACGCTCCTCAATCACCCGGGTGTTGACAAGGTCGCCTTTACCGGCTCCACGGCGGTCGGCCGTCGTATCCAGCGTGAGCTAGCCGGCACTGGCCGCAAGATCACCCTAGAACTCGGTGGCAAGGGCGCCAACATCATCTTCGATGACGCGGCGCAGGATCAAGCTGTCGAAGGCATTATCAACGGCATCTTCTTCAACCAGGGCCAGGTCTGCTGTGCAGGCTCCCGGCTGCTGGTGCAGGAGTCGATCGCTGATGAGTTCATCGAGCGGCTCAAGCAACGGGTCGAGACGCTGCGGGTCGGCAACCCCATGGACAAGAACACCGATGTAGGTGCGATCAACTCCGAGGCACAACTGGGCCGCATCACAGCCTTGATGGATGCCGGTTTGGCCGAGGGCGCTGAGCTGTGGTCCTCCTCGTGTGTACTGCCGAAGAATGGCTTCTACCTCTCTCCCTCGATCTTCACTAATGCGACCCCGTCGATGCGGATCACACGCGAGGAAATCTTCGGCCCAGTACTCACCACGATGACCTTCCGGACGCCCGATGAGGCCGTCACTAAGGCCAACAACAGCCCCTACGGTCTGTCGGCCGGAGTGTGGACCGAGAAGGGCTCGCGGGCTATGGGTATGGCCGCGGCGCTCCGGTCGGGAGTGATCTGGGACAACACGTTCAATCGCTTCGATCCGGCAGCCAGTTTCGGCGGCTACAAGGAATCCGGCTTCGGGCGGGAAGGCGGACCGTCTGGTCTAGCCGCCTACCTGGAGACCGACGATGAGGCGGTCGTGCAGTGAGCCACCTGGCGGTTTCCAAGACGTACAAGCTCTTCATTGGCGGCGCCTTCCCACGTTCGGAGTCTGGCCGTACCTATCAGGCGCGTGACAATAAAGGCAACTTCATGGCCAACGCGGCGCTGGCATCGCGCAAGGACCTTCGCGATGCCGTCGTAGCAGCCCGCAAGGGTTACGCCGCGTGGTCCAAGGCCACGCCGTACAACCGCGGCCAGGTGATCTATCGGATCGCCGAGATGCTGGAGGGCCGGCGGACCGAGTTCGTCGAACTGATCATGATCAGCACTGGCGCTTCGATCAAGATCGCCACAGCGGAAATTGATGCAGCAATTGATCGGTTGGTGCACTACGCCGGCTGGACCGACAAGCTGGCCGCGGTCCTCGGGAGCGCCAACCCAGTGTCGGGCCCGTACTTTTCCTACTCCGCTCCCGAACCGACCGGCGTGGTTGGGATTCTGGCACCTCTCAGATCACCGTTGCTTGGCCTCATCTCGGTCATCGCACCGGTGATCGCTGGGGGCAATGCCTGTCTGGTGGTCGCTGCCGAGCAAGATCCCTGTGTAGCAATCACCTTTGCTGAGGTAGTCGCGACGTCTGATGTACCCGGTGGAGTGATCAACATCCTGACGGGAAGGGTCTCTGAGCTTGCTTCGCACCTCGCGGCTCACGCGGATGTCAATGCCCTCGATCTCACCGGTGCGGATGCTGACCTGCGTGAGTCCCTCGAGCAGGCCGCAGCCGAGACGGTCAAGCGGGTATACGTTCCCAAGGGCGTTCCTGACTTTGCAGCAGCGCCTGGCACGGCCCGACTGCGCGCGTTCTTGGAGATCAAGACGGTGTGGCATCCAACGGGCGCGCTCTCTCTATCGGGTGGCACCTCTTACTAGAGACGCTGTCGCGCACTTCGCATCACTTACTTGATCTTCGCATCAGATGCCGCTGATGCGGACTCCAAGTAATTGAGGCGGAGTGGGCTCAGGTGACGGGGAATAGCCAGGCCCGCGCATGAGTTTCGGCCGGCATGACCATTGATGGAGTCAAGACCATAGGACTGATCGGCGCCGGCCACATCGGGAGCCAGATCGCCCGCGCCGCAATCGCCAGCGGCTACGACATAGTGATCAGTAATTCACGAGGACCTGAGACTCTGACCGATCTGGTGTCTGAGTCGGGTCCGCGATCCCGTGCCGGCACCACTGAGGACGCGGCGACGGTCGGTGATCTTGTGGTGGTAGCGGTTCCCCTGAAAGCGATTGGTGATGCCCCGGCCGAACCGCTCATCGGCAAGACGGTGATCGACGCGAACAACTACTATCCGCGACGCGACGGCAACATTGCGGCCCTCGACGCTGACAGCGTCACCAGCTCTGAGCTCCTTCAGTCTCGGCTGCCGGGGGCCAAAACCGTGAAAGCGTTCAACCACATCTACGCTCGCCAGATCACCAGCGACGGCACGCCTTCGGGTACGCCGAACAGACGAGCGCTTGCTATCGCGGGAGATGACCGAGCCGCGAAGGCCCAGGTGGCCGAGCTGATCGACGGGTTCGGCTTCGACGTGATTGATGTCGGTCCGCTGGCTGAAAGCTGGCGTATTCAACCAGGTACGCCGGGCTACGTCGAGCAGTTGAACGCCGAACAGCTCACTACCGCGCTGGCGGCTGCTAAGCGCAACTAGTCCTGCAGGTCAGCTGGAGCAATGGAGAACGGGAACCGTCTGGTCAGCGTGATGTCCTTTGAACCGACGGCGCGACCCACCTCGCGATATTCCTCCTCCAGCTCCCAACACGCGATTGAGGGCTGAAGCGGATCAACCACCCAGTACGACGGACAACCCGCGGCTTCACAGCGGGCTCGCTTGAAAGCAAGATCAAGGCGCCGTGTGCTCGGCGATAGCACCTCAACGGCGAGCACTGGATAACCCCTCGAGATTACGCTCCCCAAGATCCGACCTGCGTACACCGAGGATGTCCGGTCGCATGACTGTGTCGTCGGCGTAGACCACGCCAAGTGCGCGACGAAGACTGGCATCTCTGGCGGGCACAGGCTCTTGCGCCGCACAGCGAGATTCACGATCGCAGCCTGATGCTGCTAGGACGGTGCCGGAGTCACGATGAGCGCGCCATCAATGATCTCGTAGCGATTCCCGTCGTCGGGCATCGCATCAAGATCGGCGCGAGTAAAGGCGCGCCCGTGGGGCAGCCACTCAACTCTGGACTCCGCCGTCACGTCACTCATGCTAGGCGTCCTTCCGTTTCATGTCCGAAAGGTACTGGCCGCCTCTGACAGTCAGTCAGCGCTCGATGGGAGCCCACTCCGGTCCGGTCTGGCCCAGACTCTCGTCCAGCTTGGTAAATAGCGGGGTGGGCCGCTGTAGCGGCGTTCCGGGTGTGATCGGACGCGACTCCCAGCGCGCTTGCTCCGCGGCGTAGTCGCCCATGATCACCGGATAGTCCGGCCCACCCTCTTCTGTGACTTCGCGGATCTCAGGCTGGGCCGCCCACAGACCGCTGCCGCCGAGTGCCTCATGAACCTGCTGGGCCGCGTGCGGCAGGAATGGTGTCAGCAGCGTGTTGGCATCCGAAACGACCTGCAGCGCGGTGTGCAGCACCGTGTCGCGACGCTCTGGATTGCCCGACAGCTTCCACGGCTCGGTGTCAGAGATGTACTTGTTCGCCGCACCTACCACCCGCATAGCTTCGGTGATCGCAAGCTTGAATCGGTTGCGACCCAGCAACGCACCCACCGTGTCGAATGCATTACGGGAGTTACGCAACAATTCATGATCAACACCGAGCAGCTGGCGGGGCTGCGGGATTGCGCCACTGTTCTTGTACGCCATGGAAATCGAGCGGTTGACCAGGTTGCCCCACTCATTGGCCAGCTCGAAGTTAGTGCGGCGCACAAACTCGTCCCACGTGAAGTCGGTGTCAGTCGTCTCTGGGCCCGCCACCGCAATGAAATAACGCAGAGCATCCGGTCCGAAGTCGCGCAGGAAATCGCCGACGTAGATCACCTTGCCGCGGCTCGTGGAGAACTTTGAGCCGCTCATGGTGAGGTACTCGGCGGAGACGATCTCGTCGGGCAAGCGCAGCTCACCGAGCGGCCCAACCGTGCCCCCATGATCACCCTCGCCATTGTGACCAAGCAGAATCCCTGGCCAGATCACGGTGTGGAAGACGATGTTGTCCTTGCCCATGAAGTAGTAGCTGCGCGCGTCCGGGTCGATCCACCACTGCTTCCAGGCGTCCGGATCACCGCTGCGCTTGGCCCACTCCACCGAGGCGGAGAGGTAGCCGATGACGGCGTCGAACCACACGTAGAGCCGCTTCATTGGCTGATCCCGCCAGCCGTCCAGCGGCACGGGCACGCCCCAGTCAAGATCACGAGTGATCGCACGCGGCCGAAGATCCTCCAGCAGGTTCTGACTGAACTTCAACACGTTCGGCCGCCAGTCGGTACGGGAGCTCAGCCATTTCCCGAGCGATCCCGCGAGCGCCGGGAGGTCAAGGAGGTAGTGCTCGGTTTCGACAAACTTGGGCGTCTCCCCGTTGATTCTCGAGACGGGGTTGATCAAGTCGATCGGATCCAGTTGGTTGCCGCAGTTGTCACACTGATCGCCGCGCGCGCTGGGGTATCCGCAGATCGGACAAGTGCCCTCGATGTAGCGATCGGGCAAGGTCCGTCCAGTCGACGGGCTCACCGCTCCCATCGTGATCTTGGGGACCACGTAGCCGTTGCGATGCAGTCCCAGAAAAAGGTCCTGGACCACCGCGTAATGGTTGAGGGTGGTCGTCCGGGTGAAAAGGTCGTAGGACAGACCGAGGTCACGAAGGTCGTTCACGATCACCCGGTTGTACTTGTCCGCCGTCTGGCGGGGCGTCAACCCTTCTCGCTCGGCCTGAACCAAGATCGGCGTGCCGTGCTCATCGGTCCCGGAGACCATCAAGACGTCGTGCCCGCTCATCCGCATGTAACGCGCGAATATGTCTGAAGGAACCCCGAAGCCTGAGACGTGACCGATGTGGCGCGGACCGTTGGCGTACGGCCACGCCACTGCGGCCAAGACACGCGAAGTCATGGGCTAAACCCTAGCCCGGGCGGCCACTCCCTCCCTGGTGTTTCAAGGCATAAAGCGATAGCCAGCCGCCGCAATGCGTTGCACCAGGGCCTTGCGTACCTCGTACGGCGCAAAGACACTCTGGGCCGCGTTGATCGTGAGCCTGCTTACGTCCGCAACCGTGTAGTCGAATGCCTCGGCGAGGAGGGCGAACTCTCTGGTCATGCTGGTCGCGCTCATCAGCCTGTTGTCGGGATTGACCGTCACCCGGAAGCCGAGCCGGTCCAAGCTGTGGATCGGATGCTCCGCTATGGAAGCCACTGTGCCGGTCTGCACATTGGAGGATGGGCACATCTCCAACGGCATCTGCTCGTTGCGCAGGTACGCCGCGAAGTCTCCGAGCCGACTAGCGCCACCCTCAGCAAGCTGAATATCCTCCATGATCGCCACGCCGTGCCCGATCCGGCTGGCCCCGCAGACCTGCACCGCTTCCCAGATGGACTCACAGCCATCGGCTTCACCAGCATGAATGGTGTAATACGCGCTCTGGTGCCGCAGCAGCTGAAAGGACTCCAGAAATCGCGACGGCGGGTAGCCCCTCTCGGGGCCAGCGATGTCGAAGCCGGCGACGCTGTCGTGGCGATAGCGCAGCGTCAGCTCGGCAATTTCCCGAGTAGGTTCAGCCTGCCGCATGGCAGTAAGCAGCTGGCGCACCTCAATCTCATGCCCGCGCTCTCGACAGACCACCATGCCTTCTGCGATGCCGTCGCGAACTGCTTCGATGGCCTCGGCTTTAGTCAACCCGTCCCTGAGATGCTGCTCGGGGGCCCAGCGAGTTTCGCCGTAAATCACCCCATCTGCCGCGAGGTCCTCCACGAACTCTCTGGTGACCCGGCGCAGATTGGGAGCCGTCTGCATGACCGCAATGGTCTGATCAAAGGTCTCCAGGTAACGCTCCAACGACCCAGAGTTCGCCGACTCTGCGAACCAGTGACCAAGATCATCGGCGGTGTCCGCGGGTAACGGGTGTCCAATGTCAGTCGCAAGTTCCATGATCGTCTGTGGCCGCAGCCCACCGTCGAGATGATCATGCAGTGAGACCTTTGGGAAGGCTTGCAGGACTTCCAGATCGAGGCTCATGATCGACGCCTAGCAAGATCACGTGCGCTAAAGGCCTGCGGCAGCACCTCACTCATTGGCTGAATTCCGGTCGGGGTGTCGACCAGACACTCGGCCCCACCATGCTCCCAGAGCAGCTGACGGCATCTGCCGCAAGGCATGACAACCGATCCGGTTCCGTCGACGCACGCAAACGCGATCAGCCGCCCACCACCGCTGGCATGCAGCGCCGACACCAGTCCGCACTCGGCGCAGAGCGTTGCCCCATAAGAGGCGTTCTCCACATTGCAGCCGGTGACGATCCGTCCGTCGTCGACCAGTGCCGCCGCACCCACTGGGAAACCGGAGTACGGCGCGTATGCGTTACGGCTGGCTTCAGTGGCAGCGCCGCGTAGCCGGTCCCAATCGACAGTTGTGTGCCCTTCGACGGGCTCAGGGCGCATCTCATTAGGCTGAGGGCGCACTTCATCAGACATAGGGCGGATCTCCGCAGGCTCTGGGCACATCTCTACTTCTCAAACGGAACGCCATCGGCGGCGGGTGGTCTGACGCGGCCCACCAGTCCGGCAACGGCGATGATGGTTGCGACGTAGGGCAAGATCAACAGGAACTGACTGGGCATCGGTGTATTTAGAGTTTGCAGCTGTGAAGCCATCTGAGTCACGAAGCCGAAGAACACACACATGATCGATGCCAGCACTGGATGCCAGCGACCCATGATCACCGCAGCGAGCGCGATAAAACCGTTGCCCACGGTGAACTCCTTGGTGAATGATCCGGTGGAAGCCAGGGTGAAGAAGGAGCCACCCAGCCCGCCGAAGATGCCGCCCGCCAGCACAGCCGACCAACGGATGCCGCGAACGCTGATGCCGACCGTGTCTGCGGCCTCGGGGTGCTCGCCGACCGCTCTAATGCGCAGTCCCCATGTGGTCCGGTACAGCATCAACCACACCAGGGCAACTGAAATTGCCCCCAGATACGCCAGAACGTTCTGCTGGAAGAGCACCCGCCCGAAGAACGGAATCTTCGAAAGGCCCGGGATGGGGATCGACTCAAGCACCGGTGCGGAGTTGTACTTGGTCGACGCCGGCTGCACCAGCTGATCAAAAAGGAAGCCGGTAACACCGACAGCGAGCAGGTTGAGCACTACCCCCAGCACCACTTGGTTAACCAAGTAGTTGATCGAGAACACGGCGAGTAGCGCAGCCATGGCGAGTCCGGCGAGCACCGCAGCGATCATGGCCACTGCTACCGACTGCGTAAGGCTGCCGGCCACCGCCGCCGCGAACGCCGCCGACAGGAACTGGCCCTCGATCGAAACGTTGACCACTCCTGACCGTTCGCAGAGCACCCCACAGAGTGCACCGAAGACCAAAGGCGTGGCCAGCGACAAGGTGCCAGCGAACTGGTTGCTGACGGGGAAGGGCAGCTCGCGACCAGATGCCGCCCAGGTCAGAAATCCCATGACCACCGCAAGGCCAGCCACAGCCCCCGCCAACACCGGCCACCGACCCCGCATTCGCCCAGACAGATAGCCGGCCGCGGCGGAGAGGCAGAGCAGCGCGCAGACAAAGACGGTGGCAAAACCAGGCACCGTAACTGTCGGCAGCTGCACCTCGTCAAACGCATCGGACAGGGCAAATCGTGCGCTGCCCTTGGTGGATAGCAGGCCGATCAGCAGCAAGACACCGACGACCGCGATCAGGACGCCGGTGGAAACGCGCTGTCGGCGTTTCGGGGTCGTTTCGACCCGCTCGGCGTCGGTCCGCGCAGGAGCCTGCTCGATCGTGTCAAGGCTCACACCAGCCCTCCCTCCGGAACCGGCCCGAGCGCCCGAGTCTTGCGCGGCTTCAGGAAGGGCACGATCTTGATCACTAACGCGGGCGCCGCAACGAAGAGCACGATCAACGCCTGCAGCACCGTTGTCAAAGTGAGCGGCGTCTGGGCAACGCTTTGCATCGCCAGGCCGCCGGCGTGCAACGCACCAAAGAGCAAACCGGCGAGCACAGTGCCCACTGGCCGGGATCGGCCAAGCAGGGCGACGGTGATCGCGTCAAAGCCGACAGAGCCCACGATTCCCAGCGATAGCGGCACCGGCAGTCCAGATGCACTCGGTCCCAGGGCTGCCTGTACGCCGGCGAGGCCCGCGAGCGCACCCGCCAAGAACATGGTGATCATGGTGGTGCGGGCCACGCTCATCCCTGCTGTCGCCGCAGCGCTGGGATTGGCGCCGACGGCGCGAATGGTAAATCCGATTGTTGAGCGGTCCAGGATCCACCAGACGGCAACGGCGGCGAGCAAAGCGAGCACGAATCCCAAGTGCAGTTGGCCGCCCTGCAGCCGGGGCATGGTGGCGTTCCAGTCCACGATCGGCGAAATCGGGTCAGTCCGTCCCGGCCGCTGAAAGGCCCGCGTAGTGAGCAGAAAGGCCAGCAGCCCGGCCGCGATGTAGTTCATCATGATCGTCACAATGACCTCG
>Ga0173483_10000609_pt1 | contig 10392 bp, 9 predicted proteins | sample NitcycUS178409R2_FD_122621 | JGI IMG/M metagenome (GOLD analysis project Ga0173483, IMG submission 122621) | Soil microbial communities from Arlington Agricultural Research Station in Wisconsin, USA - Nitrogen cycling UWRJ-S178-409R-2 (version... | ecosystem: Environmental > Terrestrial > Soil >...
CCGGCGAGTCACCGGGGCGCGGGTCGGCATCCTCGGGATGGGGCGGATCGGCCGCGCCGTGGCGCACCGGCTCGAAGCCTTCGGGGCGGAGATCAGCTACCACAGCCGCACCCCGAAAGCCGAAGTCCCGCACCGATTCGCTGCCTCCCCGCGAGACCTCGCCGCTGGGTGCGACGTGCTCGTCGTCACCGCTGCGGGCGGCCCGGGGTCCGCCGGCCTCGTCGACGCCGGGGTGCTCGACGCCCTGGGGCCTCGGGGCTTCCTCGTCAACGTCGCCCGCGGCTCGGTCCTCGACGAGGGCGCCCTCGTCGAGGCGCTCGAGGCGGGCCGGCTCGCCGGTGCGGGGCTCGACGTCTTCGCCGACGAGCCACACGTTCCGCAGGCCCTGCTTCAGCGTGACGACGTCGTGCTGCTGCCGCACCTGGCGAGCGGCACCGTCGAGACCCGCGCCGCCATGGTCGAGCTCGTGCTGGACAACGTCGAGGAGTTCTTGACGCGTGGCCGCCTGGTCACCCCTGTCTGACCCCGGCCGACGCCGGACCGAGGGGCTCGGGCACGAGACCACTGGACGTCCTCCCAACTCATACGATAAGTTCTCTACTCATCATACAAGTTAGCGGAACCGCAAATGCACACGCGGTCCCCGATCGAGGAGAACAGCATGTCCGACCAGATCCGCCACCTCCGTCTGTCGCACGTGGTGCTGCCGCTGGAGAACCCCGTCAGTGACGCCAAGGTCCTGACCGGGCGGCAGAAGCCGCTCACCGAGACCGTGCTGCTCTTCGTCGAGGTGAAGACCGAGCAGGGCCACGAGGGCATGGGTTTCAGCTACTCCAAGCGCGCCGGGGGCCCGTCGCAGTACACGCACCTGAAGGAGATCGCCGAGGTCGCCATCGGGCAGGACCCATCGGACATCGACCGCATCTACCAGTCCCTGCTCTGGGCCGGTGCCTCGGTCGGCCGGTCCGGAGTCGCCACCCAGGCCATCGCCGCCCTGGACGTCGCGCTGTGGGACCTCAAGGCCCGCCGGGCCGGCCTCCCTCTCGCCAAGCTGATCGGCGCGCACCGCGACTCGTGCCGGGTCTACAACACCTCTGGCGGCTTCCTGCAGGCCTCGGTCGAGGAGATCAAGGAGAAGGCGACGGCGTCGCTCGAGTCCGGCATCGGCGGCATCAAGATCAAGGTCGGCCAGCCCGACTGGAAGACCGACCTGGAGCGCGTGGCGACCGTGCGCGACCACCTCGGGGACGCCCCGTTCATGGTCGACGCCAACCAGCAATGGGACCGGGCCCGGGCCCGCCGGATGTGCCGCGAGCTCGAGGCCTTCGACCTCGTGTGGATCGAGGAGCCCCTCGACGCCTGGGATGCCGTGGGGCACGCCGACCTCAGCCGCACCTTCGACACCCCGATCGCCACCGGCGAGATGCTCACGTCGGTTCCCGAGCACATGGCCCTCATCGACGCCGGCTACCGCGGCATCGTCCAGCCCGACGCCCCGCGGATCGGCGGCATCACCCCGTTCCTGCGGTTCGCCACCCTGGCGTCCCACGCCGGCCTGGCCCTCGCGCCGCACTACGCGATGGAGATCCACCTCCACTTGGCGGCCACCTACCCGACCGAGCCGTGGGTCGAGCACTTCGAGTGGCTCAACCCCCTCTTCGACGAGCGGATCGAGATCCGCGACGGACGCATGTGGGTGCCGGACCGCCCCGGCCTCGGCTTCACGTTGAGCGAGCGGATGCGGTCCCTGACGGTCGCGACGGCGGACGTCGGTCGGCCATGATGCGTCGGTGACCACCACTCTCGCCCAACGCGTCGTCACCGGGCTCAAGGAGCGCATCCTCTCCGGTGACCTCGCGCCGGGGTCGAAGCTCCCCTCCGAGTCCGAGCTCATCGCCGCGTACGCCGTCTCGCGGACCGTGGTCCGCGAGGCGGTGACGCGGCTGCGCGCCGAGGGCCTCGTCGAGACCTTCCAGGGCCGGGGGTCCTTCGTCCTGGCCGTGCCCGAGCCGACGACCTTCCGGGTCGAGGCCTCGGCGCTGCGCACCCACCACGACGTCCTCGCCATGGTCGACTTCCGCATCGGGGTCGAGAGCGAGGCCGCCGCCCTCGCGGCCGCCCGGGCGGATGCCGGTGCAGCCTCCGCAGTCGGGGCGGCCATGGACGCCTTCGTGGCCGCCGCGCCCGAGGAGGCGGTCGAGGCCGACTTCGCGTTCCACCGTGCCGTGGCCGCGGCCACCGGCAACCACTTCTACCTCGACCTCATCGAGTCGCTCGGGCCGATGATGATCCTGCTGCCGCGCACCCGGCTCGGGGACGCCTACTCGCTCACCGATGCCGTGCACGTCGAGCGGGTGCGCCGCGAGCACGAGAACGTCGCTGCGGCCGTGCGCGCAGGTGACCCCGAGACCGCGCGGGCAGCGATGCGCGTCCACCTCGGCAACACCCGTCGCCGGCTGACGCCCGACGCCACCGGCTGACGCCGGCGCGCCGCCGACGGGTCACCAGCGGCTGGTGTTCGGCTCGAACTCCGGCTCGATGCTGCGCATGTAGACGGTGTCCTCGCGGCGGCGCACCCCGCAGGTGAGGTACTGCTCGTGGAGCACCGCCAGCGCGTCGCGGTCCAGCTCGACGCCCAGACCTGCGGTCGTCGGCACGCGCACGGAGCCGTCGACGAAGTCGAGCACGCCCGGCAGGACGACGTCCTGGGTCTTCCACGGGTAGTGCGTGTCGCACGCGTAGGTGAGGTTCGGCGTCGCGGCCGCGAGGTGCGTCATCGCGGCGAGGCTGATGCCGAGGTGGGAGTTGCTGTGCATCGACAGGCCCAGACCAAAGGTGTCGGCGATGCCGGCCAGCAGCGCCGACCGCCGCAGCCCACCCCACAGGTGGTGGTCGGACAGCACGATCTGCACGGCATCCTGCGCCACGGCGGGCGGCAGGTGCTCGAACGCGATGACGCACATGTTCGTCGCCAGCGGCACGTCGGTGCGGGCCGCCACCTCGGCCATGCCGGGGATGCCGGGGGTGGGGTCCTCGAGGTACTCGACGACCCCGGCCAGCCGGTCGGCCACGCGCACGGACGTCTCCGGCGTCCAGGCGCCGTTGGGGTCCAGGCGCAGGGGATGACCGGGGAAGGCGTCGTGAAGCGCCTCGATCGCGGCGCACTCCTCCTCCGGGGGAAGCACCCCGCCCTTGAGCTTGAGCGAGCCGAAGCCCCATCCGTCGACCATGGTCCGTGCCTGCGCGACGACGGCGTCCGGAGTGAGCGCCTCGCCCCACGAGTCGTCATCGGCGCCGGGGTGACCGGCCCACTTGTAGAAGAGGTAGCCGCTGAACGGCACGCGGTCGCGCACCGCCCCGCCGAGCAGGTCGGACACCGGGCGGTCGGTCTCACGGCCCTGCACGTCGAGGCACGCGACCTCGAACGGCGAGTAGACCGTGTCGACCGCCGACCGCACGTCGAGCATGCCGCCGAAGCTCGCCCCGGCGCCGCCGACCTCGCGGCCGAGGGTCTCGTCGACGAGGGCGCGCAGGCCGTGCAGGTCGTAGGGATCGTGGCCCGGTAGCGCGGCGGCCACCGCCTCGAGCCGGGCCAGGTGGGCCTCGTCGGCGTACGTCTCGCCCAGCCCGAGACTGCCCTCGTCGGTGTGCACCTCGACGATGGCGCGCAGGGCCCAGGGTTGGTGGACCCCGACGACGTTGAGCAGGGGTGGGTCGCTGAATGCGACGGGTGTGACGTGGACCCGGGCGATGCGGGACCGCGTCACGAGGTCGGCTTCACGGCGAGGACGGGGACGGACGCGTGGAGCAGGATGCGCTGCGCGTCGCTGCCCATGACGAGCTTCCCGACCGGGCTGCGTCGGCGCAGGCCGATGACGATGAGCCGGGCGCCGGTGCGCTCGACGAGCGCTTCGAAGGTGTCCACGACGTCGGCACCGTGGTCGGCGTGGTCGATCGCGGCGGTGACCCCGTGCTCGGCGGCCCGAGCCAGCAGGGTCGCCTCGACGTCGTCGCCGACGAGGTGGGCGTCGACCGTGGACCTCCGGCGGGGGCTGTTGAGGATGACGACGTCCTCACCGGTGCGGGCGGCCTCGGCCAGGCCGTGCTCGACAGCGGCGTCGCCGGACGGGGTCGGCACGTAGCCGATCAGGATGGTCATCGGGTCTTCTCTTCCTCTTTGGTGGGTGTCGCCTCGGTGGCGACCGAGGTCCTCAGGCGGCGCAGCTTCTTGATGAGGGGCAGGAGCGCCACCACGACGAGGATCGCGATGAGGGCCCCGGAGATCGGCCGGGTGACGAAGCCGGTGGGGTCGCCGTCGAAGATGAGCATCGACCGGCGGGCGCTGGCCTCGACGAGCGAGCCGAGGACGAACGCGAGCACCAGGGGGCCGGGCTCGAAGCCGGACTTCTTCATGAGGTAGCCGACCAGGCCGAAGACGATCATGACGAAGATGTCGAAGACGGAGTTGTTGATCGTGTACACGCCGAGGATGGTGATGAGGGCCGTGATCGGCGCGAGGATCGCAGGGCGGATGCGCAGGATCCGCACGAACAGCCCGACCAGCGGGATGCTGAGGATGAGCAGCATGATGTTGCCGATGTACATCGAGTTGATCACGCCCCAGAAGACGTCGGGTCGCTCCTCGACGAGCTGGGGCCCCGGCGTGATCCCCAGGATGAGGAGCGCGCCGAAGAGCATGCCCATCGTGGCGTTGGCGGGGATGCCGAGCGTGAGCAGGGGTATGAACGACGACGTGGCTGCCGCGTTGTTCGCGCTCTCCGGTGCGGCGACACCCTCGATGGCTCCGCGGCCGAAGCGCTCGGGGTTCTTGGCGCGTCGCTTCTCGGCGGCATAGGCCGCGAGCGAGGCGAGGACCGCTCCACCGCCCGGGAGGACGCCGAGGAAGAAGCCGATGACCGAGCCGCGACCGATGGCGCCGGACGACTGGCGCAGGTCCTTGCGGGAGGGCCAGATGTTGGCGACCGCGGCCGGGACGTGCACCTTCCCGTGCCGGGCCTCGAGGTTGTACAGGATCTCGCCGACGCCGAACAGGCCCATGGCGATGATGACGAAGTCGATGCCGTCGGCGAGCTCGAGGCTGCTGAAGGTGTAGCGGCCTGCCCCGCTGAAGGTGTCCCGTCCGACGGTCGCGAGGAGCAGGCCGAGGGTCGCGGCGATCAGGGCCTTGAGCATGTTGCCGCTGCCGATGGTGGCGACGAGCAGGACACCGAGGAGGGCGAGCGCGGCGTACTCGGGTGGTCCGAAGTCGAGTGCGACCTCGGCGACGATGGGGGCGAGCAGGGTGAGCCCCACGATCGAGATCGTGGCCCCGACGAAGGAGCCGATGGCAGCGATGCCGAGGGCGGTCCCTGCCTTCCCCTGCTTGGCCAGGGCGAACCCGTCGAACACGGTGACGACGGAGGAGGCCTCTCCGGGGAGGCGGAGGAGCACCGAGGTGATCGTGCCGCCGTACTGCGCCCCGTAGTAGATGCCGGCCAACATGATGATGGCCGAGACGGGGTCGATGCCGTAGGTGATCGGCAGCAGGATCGCGATCGTCGCCGCCGGTCCGAGGCCGGGAAGCACCCCGATGAGCATGCCGATGAGCACGCCGATCAGGCAGTAGAGCAGGTTCTGCGGTTCGGTGACGAGAACGAACCCGTCCAGGAATGCGTTGACGTCCATGGTGTCGCCTCAGAACAGGTGGGGCAGCGGGGTCCGCAGCAGGATGATGAACAGGATGTAGAACGCGGCGGTGGTGGCGACCGAGATCACCGCGGTGCTCCGCCAGCTCTCACCGCCGAGGAACCGCAGCCAGATCGCGCACAGCAGCACCGAGGGGATCTCGAAGCCGATGAGGGGCATGAGCGCCCCCAGACCCACGAAGGTGAGCAGACCGACGGCGGGCTGCAGGCTCGAGCGGGTGAAGGCCTCACTGTCGGTGAGGTGTCGACCCACGATGAGCAGTGCCACCGACAGGCCCACCAGAACCACACTGACGATGAAGGGCCACAGGCCGGGGCCGGGCTCCCGGAGGGAGCCCAGCCCGTACCCGTACGCGAGGATCGCGCCACCCAGGCCGAGGGCGAGGGCCACGAGGGCACCGACGACCTGGTAAGCGGGTCCTCCTGCCGGTGGGCGCTCCTCGGCGAGCTCCCGGGCGATCTCCGCCTCGAGCTCGGCCAGGATGTCCGGCTCGCCGGGGTCGGTGCCCGTCGCCGCGCGGTCGTCTCGCTGGTCACTCATCGTCGCTCCTCGTTCGCAGCCGGACCATACGGACCAGCGGGCTGTCGGACTGTCAGCTCTCGCCGAGCGTGAGGTTGTACTGCTTGACCAGGTCGGCGTAGCGCTGCTTGTCGGTCTCGAGCTGGGTGACCACGGCGGCGCCGTCGAGCTCCATCGGCGTCAGGCTGTTCTGCGTGTTGAAGTCCTTGTACTCCTGCGTGGCGAACGTCGCCTTCATACCCTTGACGAGCGCGTCCTTGACGTTCTGCGGAGTGCCCTTCGGCACGGTCATGAACCGGTACTGGGTCACCTCGACGTCGAGGCCGCTCTCCTTGGCGGTCGGGGTGTCGGGGAGGGGAGCGACGCGCTCCGGCCCAAAAACGGTCAGCGGCAGGAGCTTTCCGGACTTGACGTTCTCGATGGCCTCACCGATCTGCATGCACGCCGTGTCGACCTGGTTGCCGAGCACGGCCGTGAGCGTGGGCGCACCGCCGTCGAACGGGACGGCCTTGGCGTCGACGCCGGCGGCCTCATAGGCCAGGAGGCACGAGAGCTGGGCGCCGGTGCCGACACCGGAGGTGCCGAAGGTCACCTCCTTCGTCGCCGCCTTGAGGTCGTCGATCGTCTTGTAGCCGCTCGAGGGGTTCGTCACGAGCACGTAGTCGTCGCGGGACACGCCCTGGACGACGTCGAAGTCGTCGAGCGAGGTGGCCTCGTTCTCGGGTACGGCCAGGGGGGTGATCGCGAACAGGGACGCGTTCTGGATGGCGACCTTCGAACCGTCGGGGTTGGCCTTGGCGACCGCTGCGGCAGCCAGGGCGCCGTTCGCCCCGGGCTTGTTGATCACCGGGAAGGAGCCGTCGAGGTCCTCGGACAGGCCCTTGGACACCGCGCGGCTGATCAGGTCGCTCGAACCACCGGCCGAGGCGCCCACGAGCATCTCGACCGTCCCGGACGGGTAGTCGGCGCCGGACTCCCCGCCGCCCCCTCCGCTCGAGGTCTCGACCCCGCTGCAGGCCGTGAGGAACAGGCCCGTGACAACCGCTGCGGCCAGGCCGTTGCGGACACGGGCGGTGCGGATGGCACCGGGTGCAGACATGGGGGACTCCTGTGGTCGGTCGCGGCCGTCGTTGGCCGCGCTCACGCAAACGGTAGGAACAATCTATGATGCATGTCCAACCCCGATCTGGCATTACTTGATACCTTGGGAGCATGGCCATGAGCCTGACGTTGGACCAGGTGAGGTGCTTCATCGCCGTCGCCGAGGAGCTGCACTTCGGCCGGGCCGCTGAGCGGCTGTCCATGACGCAACCCCCGCTCAGTCGGCAGATCCAGAAGCTCGAACGCTCCGTGGGTGCGGCGTTGCTCGACCGCGACAACCGACGGGTGCTGCTCACCCCCGCGGGCACGGCATTCCTCGAGGACTGCTACCGCATGGTCAACGGCCTGGACCAGGCCGTCGCCCACGCCCGTCGGGTGGAGGGGGGGTCGGCGGGCACGCTGCACCTGGGGTTCACCGCGGTGTCGGCGATCGGCATCCTCGGGCCACTCCTGGGCCTGCTGGGTCGCGAGCTCTCGGACGTCGAGGTCGTGCTCCACGAGGGGGTCACCGGCGCCCAGGTCGACGGCGTCCGGCGCGGTGAGCTCGACCTCGGGCTGGCCCGACCACCGTTCGACACCTCGGCACTGTCCTCACAGGTGGTCGCGCGTGAGCCGCTGCGTGCGGCGGTCCCGGTCGACCACCCGCTGGCCGCGGTCGAGGGACCACTCGGGCCGGAGGACTTCGACGGGGTGCCGGTCATCAGCTATCACCCGGTGCAGGCACGCTACTTCCACGAGCTGACGGTGCGGTTCCTCGCCAACGGGCACCCGAGGGTCGAGCAGCACGTGCAGCAGATTCTCACCGCGGTGCTCCTCGTCTCGGCCCGCGAGGGGGTTGCCCTGGTCCCGGCCAGCGCCGCCGCCCTCGGCGTGTCAGGTGTGCGTTACAAGGCGCTGACCGACCTCGGGGGCGGGCACCCGGAGAGCGACCCGTCGCGCCCCGTCGAGCTGCACGCGATGTGGGTTCGGGGCGGGATGACGCCGATGCTGAGGCAGGTGCTTCGCCTGGTTCGTCGGTCCGCGGAGCATGTCGACGAGATCGTCGACGCACAGACTGGGTGATGCAGTCACAGCATGGATGCATGCCCATTAAGTGTTGGACGGGCATCGTGGTCCTTCCTACGGTGGAGGTCTCGTCGGCGACTCCGCCGAATGCCTCCTCCCTCTGAACGACCCAGTGAAGGAAGACCGCCGTGGCTTCGTTGTCCCCCACCGAAATGGCAGCAGCGCTGGGGAGCGGGCTCCTGTCGTTCCCGGTCACCCACTTCACCGACGATCTCGAGATCGACGAGCCCGCCTACCGCGACCACCTCGCGTGGCTGAGCAGCTACCCGGTCGCCGGGCTGTTCGCCGCAGGCGGGACCGGTGAGGGCTTCTCGCTCACCCTCGACGAGACCGACCGCGTGGTCCGCGCCGCCGTCGACACCGCGGGGGGTCAGGTTCCGGTGCTCGCGCCGGCGACCGGGTCCACGCGCAACGCCGTGACCCAGGCCCGGCTCGCCGAGCAAGCGGGAGCGGACGGACTGCTCCTCATGCCGCCCTACCTGACCGAGGCTGGGCAGAAGGGGCTTGTCGAGCACATCTCGGCCGTGTGCGCGGCGACGTCGCTCGGCGTCATCGTCTACAGCCGGGCCAACGCCGTGCTCGGTGAGGACGCCCTGGAGCAGGCGTGCGACCGGAACCCCACGCTCGTCGGGTTCAAGGACGGTGTCGGCCGGATCGAGCAGATGACCCGCACGTACGCCCGGATGGGCGACCGGCTCCTCTACATCGGGGGGCTTCCGACCGCCGAGGTCTTCGCGCTGCCGCTGCTGCAGCTCGGGGTCACGACCTACTCCTCGGCGCTGTTCAACTTCGTCCCCCAGTTCGCCATCGACTTCTACGCCGCGGTCCGCAAGCAGGACCAGGACGCGGTGTACGCGATGCTGCGCGACTTCGTCATCCCCTACACCTACCTGCGCGACCGCGAGCCGGGGTACGCCGTCGCCATCGTGAAGGCCGGGCTGAAGGTCGTCGGGCGCCCGGCGGGACCGGTGCGTCCGCCGCTCAGCGACCTGACCGAGGCCGAGGTCGCCGAGCTGCGCGCCCTGGTGGCGGCGGTGGGAGGCTCGGGAGCATGAGCACGCAGACCACCCACGTGAGCGGCGTATCCGTCGTCGCCGGCCGGGACGTTCGTGGCGGGGGTGGCACCTTCCGCGCGGTCGCCGCCGCGACGGGCGCGTCGCTGGAGCCCGCGTTCAGGCAGCTGACCCTGGAGGAGCTGCGGGTGGCGACGGATGCCGCCGCCGACGCGTTCGCCGTGTACCGCGCGACCACCCCCACCGAGCGCGCGGCCTTCCTCGAGGCCGTCGCCGAGGAGATCGAGGGCGAGGCGGACGTCATCGTTCCCCGCGCAGTCCTGGAGAGCGGCCTCCCCGAGGTGCGCCTGCGGGGCGAGCTCGGGCGCACGACGGGCCAGCTCCGGCTCTTCGCCTTCGTCGCTCGTCAGGGCGACCATCTCGGGGCCAGGCTCGACCCCGCCCTGCCGGAGCGACAGCCCTTGCCGCGCCCAGACCTGCGCCAGCGGATGGTGCCACTCGGGCCTGTCGCCGTCTTCGGCTCCAGCAACTTCCCGCTGGCGTTCTCCACGGCCGGCGGTGACACGGCATCCGCCTTGGCCGCCGGGTGCCCGGTCGTCGTCAAGGGTCATGCCGCCCACCCCGGCACGGGTGAGCTCGTGGCCCGAGCGGTGACGCGCGCCGTGGAGCGCTGCGGCCTGCCCGCGGGTGTGTTCTCCTTCGTCCTGGGCAAGGGGACCGAGATCGGCCAAGCTCTGGTCGCCGACCCGCGGATCAAGGCGGTGGGCTTCACCGGGTCCCGGTCCGGTGGAATGGCCTTGGTGCACACTGCCGCCCAGCGGCCCGAGCCGATCCCGGTCTACGCGGAGATGTCGTCGATCAACCCGGTCGTCGTCCTCCCCGGTGCGCTCGACGGCGACGTCAGCTCCCTGGCGTCGGCGTACGTCGGCAGCCTGACGCTCGGCTCCGGCCAGTTCTGCACCAACCCCGGCCTCCTCTTCCTGCCCTC
>Ga0173483_10000611_pt1 | contig 10387 bp, 11 predicted proteins | sample NitcycUS178409R2_FD_122621 | JGI IMG/M metagenome (GOLD analysis project Ga0173483, IMG submission 122621) | Soil microbial communities from Arlington Agricultural Research Station in Wisconsin, USA - Nitrogen cycling UWRJ-S178-409R-2 (version... | ecosystem: Environmental > Terrestrial > Soil...
CAATAAAGCCTTGCTTCTACAAACAAGTTGGCTTATTGAAATAGTAGATAGATAGAAAGAAGAGAGGGATCTTGGTAATGGCAAGTATTGAAAGCAGTAGCAGGGCTAGAAGAAGGACAAAATCCCTAAAGATGAAAACAAATTCATTCGCAGACAAGATCCCTAAAATATCATCATCATTCAATCCTATTGAAGTACAAAGGATCATTACTCGAGATGGTTTTGGTTACTTCTCAACTACTAATGACTAATAAGTATAGAGTATAGTTGAGACTTACAGTGGCAAGGTTCGGGCACAAAGCAATATTGACACTAAGATATATTATTACATTTTCATCTAATTGGTTCTATTGAGTCATGATAATACGTAATCTTCTTAACCTGATTGGTATTGATTATATCAGTAAATATTTTGTAAATTTCCTTTGAAAACGAAACTAAATTTGACCATGTTATTGATATAAGTTTATTTTCATCAAAATGAAAAATCACATTATTCCATTCTATTTTTTTATTTTTTAAATATCCTCGTGGGATATAAGCTCCATTATTATGAATAACGTTTCTAATCGTTGAAACAACATCAATAAATTATCCTTATTATACAATTTTAGTTTACTTATTAATTCTTTACAAAGTGGATTAAAGTCCGTTTGTGATTGATATAAATTTGAATCATATTGTTTGATTATCAATTAATAGAAAATTCAAATAAACTAATTATAAAGACAAAAAGAATTTGTAACTACCTGATCATAATAATTGAATTCTTTACTAAAAGGAAATGGTCGAATTGGAAGATTATATTCTCCTTGAATTTCTTTCCACCAATTTTCGTTCCAAAAATATTTACGTGCCACTATCAAGAAAAAAATTGTAGAGTCAAATACAATAACAAGATGCTTAAAAAAGTAATACGAGCATCATTTTCTTTAATCTGTTGATATGATCTCAGATTATCAATCTTATCAAAACATTCCTTTAGTAAAGATTCTAACTCATTAATCAGCGTAATTCTATCTGTCACTTTGCAAGTTTTACTTACACTGATTTATATTCACTTTCTAGAAATACTATTCTTGGCTAACTTGGCTATACTTAGGAATAGAAAGCTATCTTTATGGGTGATGCTTTGTCAATGATAGAGGCTCTATTCCAACAAAGAAAAAGCTTTAGCTTAAGACTACTTTACTATCCTAGGAACCTACTTTTAGCACCGGATGAGATCTCTTATTATGGATAATATAATTGAAGAACAAATTTGCCGCTATAGTAGAGAAAGAACAATATTTAATTAGATTAATTATTTGAAGTGGGAATTGAGAGAACCATTTTATAAAGAACATATGTATTTGTTCCCACATTGGCCATTCAGTCTCTTCCACCTCAATCAGGAAAGAAATCTGAGATATTATATGGAGTAGAAGATGCTGTAGGAAGAGGCATATATTTTATGTCAAATGTAAAAAACAAGATGGATATCTGCTTTGATCATAGAGCACCATCTATAGTAGTAGAGATTGAGGAATATAGCAATGGATATATAGATATTAGAAAGAGAGGCGGAAAAGTAAGAGCCTTTACTGAAATTACCAAAGACAATATCCATTATTGTAAGAAGTTAATGAAATTAGTTGATGAGCTGCGTTATTTAGATGGCGTTAAAGGAGGCATTGCGGTTAGCGAGAGAGAATATATGGCTACAACCGTTCTACAAGAAACAAAGCCTCTAACCCAAGTCATCTATAGCAATGTGAAAGAAGTCGTAGAACAGGGTCAATATATCTTTGATATGTTATGGAACCAAGCTATATCAGCTGAGCAGAAAATAAGGGAGATAGAAGAAGGAGTTGAATCCATAGAAACCAAAGTATTAGAAAATAAAGAGCAAATTTTCAATCATATGAAATCTGTTATTGGAAATGCGTATGAACGATCAGTCTGTTCTTCTATCGGCGCAATGCAATTAGTATATAACAAATTCTTTGAGGAATATAAAATAATAGCAGATAAACATAGAAGAGAAGGCAAAGGTAAAGGGGTAAGATGGGTAACTTCTATAGATAAAGAGAGTATAGATTTAGTTAAAATATTTCTGAATGAAGGAATACAGGTAAGACACGTAAAGAATTTAACACCAATGAATTTTGCAGTTGATAACAAACACTTCTATGCCACTATAGAAAAGATGGAAGAAGGCAAAATGATGGAAAGTCTTTTAGCTAGCAACGAGCCTGCGTACGTTAGACATTTTAATTGTATCTTTGAAGATTTATGGAGCAAAGGAATAGACGCTAAAGATAGAATAATAGATATTAAAAAGGGAATTGAGATAGCGAATGTAGAGATTATAGAAAATCCAAAGGAGTCAATAAATCGTGCTTATGATGTTTCAATTTCTGCAAAGGAGGAATTATTGGTTGCATTTCCTACAGCCAATGCATTTCGACGGAATGTGCGTACAGGTATGTCGATGTTGCTTCTAAAAAAAAGGTCTGAGAAAAATAACGTCAAACTTAGGATTCTTACACCTATAGACAACCAAATTATGCAGACAATAGAGGAGTTAAAAAGAACTTTTCCTCAAATAGATGTACGAGCTATAGATGAGAGTATAGAAAGCAGAATTACCATTGTATTGGCTGATAGAAAAGAGTGTGTTATAGTAGAGATAAAAGACGATGCAAAAGATAATTTGTATGAAGCAGCAGGATTATCAATATACTCTAATAGTAACTCAATTGTTTCGTCATATCTTTCGATATTTGAAAGTCTTTGGAAGCAAACAGAACTATACGAACAAATTAAAGAAGCACACGAACAGTTAAAAATCCATGATAAAATGCAAAAAGAGTTCATCAACATAGCAGCTCATGAATTAAGGACTCCTATTCAACCAATACTTGGCTTAACAGAATTTGTTTACTCTAAAATAACAGATACAAATCAACGCGAACTACTGGATGCTGTTATAAGAAATGCTAAGAGACTACAACAACTTACAGAAGATATACTAGATATTACAAGAATTGAAAGTAAATCATTGAAACTCAAAAAGGAAGTATTTGCTTTAAATGATATTATACCAAGTATCATAGAAGATTACAGAAAACAAATTCAAGAAAGTAGAAGTAAATTTTATACAAGATTAGTATATCAGCCTTTAGATGAGACGGTTATAATAGAGGCTGATAAAGCAAGGATAGCTCAAGTCATTTCCAACCTCCTAAGTAATGCTATCAAATTTACTAAAGAAGGAATTATATCAGTTAGACTACAAAAGAATGAGGAAGATGGAAAAGGATACAATCAAGAAGTTATTGTTAGTGTAAAGGATACAGGCATAGGAATAGATCCTGAAATATTTCCTAGATTGTTTACAAAGTTTACTACCAAATCATACCATGGAACAGGATTAGGATTATTTATTTCGAAAAATGTGGTAGAAGCTCATGGAGGCAAGGTTTGGGCGCAAAACAATCCTGATGGTAAAGGATCTACGTTTTACTTTAGCCTACGATTAAACGAATAGATATCCGATATAAAATAATCAGGCCTACTTTTTTGTTTTATAAATTCAAATTCTGAATATGAGGACAGAAATGAGTCAAATTGTCCCAACTCCGACTAAAAACATAAGGCATGTTAATTTTTTATTTATTTTCAAAAAAATTGATAGAGTTTTATTTGTTAAATTCTTCTTATCACTTTAGAATCAAAAAGTCTCAAAACTGCATCATTTAGTCCTATAAAATGCAGGATAAAATGTCTAGTACCAGGAGAACCAAAGAAAAGATTGTATCTGTCAGCATGTTTTGCTACTACCTTAAGCAAGTACTTTTCATCTAATCCACCAACCATAATCAATGGATGAGGCTTTTGAATAGGCTTAGGATTACAGATTGCATCCTTTATTGTATAGTATTTTCCTTCAAATGAAGCTAGTCTTTTTTCTGTCCACATTGCTTTGATTATTCTTAAGCATTTGTCAAGTTACTTAATTCTTGTTAGGTTTGATGGAAAATCATATCCATATGCTATATATTCTTCTTCATACCATCCTCCACCTATTCCTAATTCTACTCTGCCATTACTTATAACATCCAAGATAGACAACATCTTTGCCAATAATGATGGATTACGATAAGAGTTGCATACAATTACTTGTCCTACCATTATCCTTTCTGTAATTGCAGCAGAGCAGACAATAAAGTAAAACATTCAAAAATGTTTTTTTCTGTATCATCTTTATATTGAGGAATAAGATGATCATATGCATAGATTGATTCGGATTGTAGCTTTCAGGAAATAATAAAATAGACATAATAGAACAAAAATTCGTTACATGTAATTCAAAATGAATATTTGTATGCATAGGATTATGTATATTGCATTTTTGTTAGTTTGAATGATTAATGCAGCTTGAGCTCGTTTATGCATGTATTTTCCTCATATTTCAAGCTTAACAACTACTGTATTGCTTAATCTATTGAAAATCCTCTGTCTGTATTTATTTGTAAATATCCAGCCCAATACCAGGTCTATTGGGAGTAAAAAGGACTTGCCAAAGCTTTGAATTGCAGCACTCTTGATGCCTACAGTCTTTTCTGCTGTTTGGTGGTTTGTTCTCTCTGAAAATTCAATTGTCTTGAGTTTCAGAACCATCTTACCTATCGACTGGCCCTTCATAGTCTCAAAAAATGTCCAATACAAAAAGAAGGCCAGGCTGCGCAAAGGAAATGATTTTACGTCATATCCCGGTGAGCCACTAATACTATAGAGAATTTGAATAACAATTGAAACTATTATAATATCAATAAGCCAGGCAAAGAACCTATCTTTCCATTCTGCAAGCCTCAGTTGAGCAGGAGGGACCTCAGTGTATGAATAAGGTGTACTCATTGTAATATGTATACATAGTAATAATAGCTAGCCCGCCTAATTTCCTTTTCTGTGTAGCATGGCATAGAAGAGCGCTATAAAAAGACTAATTAGCTGATTTGGATGATAAAATTGAGCCAAATTTGTCCTGAAGACCATCAATCAGCGTTAAACCTATTGTTTTATAATCTTGACTTCTAGCTCGTATTTTTATACGAGGCATTGTCCCGTTGGATATGAACTGTATTATTATAGCGTATTAGTCTGTTAATAGTTCTGTTCCATGCCGGATTACAGAATATCAGATTTGTTCGGTGATAGCATTTGTTCATGTAGTACAACTTCTAAAACTAGTGCTAATTATTTTTATTTGGCAGATCGTGGTTAGGGTTAATCATATATTCGCACAATACTCCAAGTTTGTTCTGGAACAATCTTACGATATGCTGAAGCATTCTATATGAACCAACTATTGCCTCAATTTTTTCGTTTGCTGAAACTGCATTAGTCTCTATTATGACATAGCCAGATAATATCTTCAAGTTGACCTGAAATGAATTGTTATAACTGTCATCCTCATTGATCCATTGTAACATGTACCCTGTCTCCCCCTCGATCATACCAATCCATCTGAGCTTATTGAACCATTTTCCGATTAAACTGTTTACTACTTCATTAGCTTTTACATTCACAGGAATATATGTTTGAAGTAATTGTATGTATTCACCTCCTTCCCTTGCTTTAGATAGACCGAAACCACTTTTAGATAGGAGCAATATTGCATTTTCGGTCAATTTGTAACCCATACTAGTTCTATTTATTAACCCTAGACCTTGTAGCCGGTTCAAGGCCCTTGCAAGGCTCTGTTGATGAATATTCAGTTTGCGCATTAGGCCTGTAAAGGAATAATAGTTAGATCCAATTTCTCGATTTAACAATGAGAGAATTTTACCATCATTTATACGAAAATCGTTAAAATATAATGGATAATCATCACTGCTCTCCCTTTCAATTAACACCTGTGTAGTGGTATTCTCAGAGATTATTTGCTTTTCAATTCCTTTTACGGTATCAGTGTCTTCGCTTGTCCCAGAATTAACACTTTCATTCTTAGACACGTTAGCTTCTCCGGATGTATTCTTCACCGACTATCTGTTACTATTAGCATTCTTGCAAAATATAAATTGTAAAGTAACATTTTGGTAAGTTGGTAAGTCAAAAACGACTATAGCTGGTATTATTGTTTTAAGGAACTTTTCGTGTGGTTGTCATCAATTATCTATTATTGCCCTTTGAAATACTCCTATTGTGATAGATAAAATACGATCTCTGTATTATATATATTGGTTCTATTTTTATGCACATCATTTATAAAGCCTTCAAAGTGGTTTGAAATTTGTGTTGTCTAATTGATAGGTGTTAGCCATATTCTGCTGAACTTCTGATTCCTGCCGTGGACTACAGCTTCAAAAAATGTTTTGAGCTTTTTAGTAATCATACCAACTTTTCCATCACTAATTAGTCTATTATCAATTTCAGAAACTGGTTTCACTTGGGCGGCTGTTCCAGTTAAAAATAATTCATCAGCTATGTACAATTCGTCCCTTGAAATATCACGGATCTCGCAAGGAATATTATGCTCTTTAGCCAGAGTTATTATACTGTTTCGTGTAATGCCATTAAGAGCTCCAGATGATACTGTTGGGGTAATTAATGTATTATTTTTTACAATAAAGATATTTTCTGCACTGGCTTCTACAACAAAGCCGTTTGCATTAAGCATAATCGCTTCATCAAATCCTGCTTTTAGTGCTTCAACTCTGGCTAATGCGGAATTAGCATAATTTGCGGTTGCTTTGGCATGAATGGGCATTGACCTACTATCGATTCTTGTCCACGCAGAAACCATTAGCCGAGCGCCCTTTCTTGTATTTTTCCCCTTTAAATATTCATCCCACTTCCAAACAGCAATTGCCACAGAAACCTTATTGGGTAAAGGATTGACGCCCATTTTCCCATAACCGTAATACGCGATCGGGCGTATATAGCATTCTTCTATTTCATTTGCCTTGATTGTATCAACTACTGCCTTTTGCAATTGTTCCTTGGAATACCCAAGTTCCATGAAATAGATCTTGCCACTGTCTATCAACCGCTGAATGTGATCTGGCAAACGAAAAACTGCATGACCATTTTTGGTTTTATAAGAGCGTATTCCTTCAAAAACGCCTGTCCCATAATGTAAACCATGTGTGAGGATATGGATCCTTGCCTCGTCCCATTTTACGAGGGACCCATCTATCCATATTTGTCCTTCAGTCATATATTATCTTATTACTTTCATGAATTTTACTTCGTTTAGCATGAATTGCCCTTATAGCATCTCCGACATTGGTGCCTTTATCTTCAACAACTATCAAAATTCGTGAAGTCTCTTCTTGGGCATCTAGGTTCAAAATGTTAATATCGTGTTCGCCAACTGTACTACTAGCTGTGGACGCAATTTTAGGCATACGCCACATCTGGTCACCAATTAGAGTAACTACCCCTCTGCCATATACAATTTCCGCCTTTGGATAGTATGCCTTGAAATGACGTTCATGCCTTCTAACATAATCTGCATCAAGAAAAAGTAATCTTGTTATTTCGATATCATCCTTCCTAAAAGGGGATAGTTTCACAAAATCGTAATACTGCTTATCTTTTTCAATTGATGCTATTAAATATGATGCTGCAATACTCTCCATTCTTACAATTGCACAATTCTTCTTTCCTGTAACTATCTTTACCAAATTGTTATCCTCTATAGGAGGGATTTTCTGAATTATTGTAACATTCGATGGGTTTTGAATGTTAGTAATAATCATTGGGATGTCCAGATTGTTATCATCGATCTCCTTTATAGCTACAGGATCAAGAATCTTCATCCCAAACATGCCTGCTAACTTAGCCTCATTGTAGCTGAGATATTTTATATATTCAAGGTCATCATTTACAATCTTGGGGTCAGCGCTTAATACGCCACTATCTTTTTCAAAATCCACTTTTGGATCAAAATGACTTTGTAATAGTATTGCGATGTCTGTTGCTGTCCTATCCGATCCTCCACGTTCATATGTTGTTTCAAGTCCATCAATACTCTTACCGATAAAACCCCCTATTGATACAACTTCATTATGGTTGACTAGATCAATTAGGTGGCTGTTGTTCTGTTTTGATTCTTCGACCATAAAGGTGGCGGCCTCAAAATTATCGTCGGTAATTATTGGCCATTTTTCGATATCAACATGATCTGATTTAATACCATAACTGCGCATAACGTAATCCATAAGATAAGACATCGTGACTTCTCCGCTATATGCGAGCGTTCTAGATCTTATTACATCGACAAAACGCTTGTTCTCAGCGGCCTGTTTTAAGGAGATTATTACCTGAAGATAGAACTTTTCAAGATTTTCCAAAAAATTGTCACGGAACTTTTCAGAAACGTGATCAGCAGCAATTCTTTCATAAACTTCGCGTAAAATCTCAATTTCGATGGGATTCGAAGAGGCATAACTTTTTCCAACTTTGATGGCAACATCAGTCATAGATCTTACCTTTTCTTCAAAAATAATAAGAGGAGCAGAGAAAACTGAAATAACCTTGGTCTCATCACTTATTTGCTTTATTCTATCAATAATTTTTGGAATGAAAACACCATCTACTCCGATGGTACTGCCACCAAATTTAGCCACTGTCACAGGAATCAATTATTTGGATCGCTTTAGATGTTACTGATTATTCCCTATATTAAATATTCAAAACATTCTAACCGAGATATTCTTTCATCGATATTAATACCTGTATCTTGCGTCTTTCGTCTTCTTCTGACTTATCTCTTCACTATCAGGACTTGTATATATTGAACTTAAACAGTCAGTTCCTTGCTAATAGTAATCTGGCTTAACTCTATTGCTATCTATGATTGATCACGACATGGCGGCAATAATAACTTTGACTTTAACGCTGTCATCTCAAATTATGCATTCACAAACTCGAACTATTAATCTTTGAATGAATAAAAAATATGACTATTAATTTGCAGGATTTACGTTTAGAGTATCATATAACTTTCTTTATTTGCTGACGAGGCATCAACACATACAACTGTTAAAAATTTCAATTTGTAGTAGAAAAAGTTACGAGTATTATGTATATATCTAATTTAACGTATATAATATCAATAATCATTCCTTAACAGACTGCTTTGGTTAAGAAGGTAATGATTTTGTTTATATTTTGTACTTTTGGCAAATATCTTAGGACAAGTCCTCTGCGATATCTGTTATAACCCAATGTTAGAGTGAATGAAGTAATATAAGGTCGGAACATCCCAATACATACAAGAATTTTACAAACAGTTTCTGGCTATATTGTATATGTATACATATAATAATCTCTCCCTTTGAAGGTAATGGAGAGTTATAATATCTTCTTTTATTCAGCTGATAGATCCCAGTAATTTGCGTCCTTAAATTCTTCTTTGGGTTTGCCCAAAGACTTCCATTCTCTAAATGATTTTGAATATAGCTTCACATTTTTTACTCCTGCCAACTTTAGCGCATAATATGCCAGGCCAGATAATGTTCCAACACTACCACAATATGTGATAATTTCAGAGTCAGTTGAAATTCCTCTATTTTCAATAAACCTCTTTACTTCTTCTGCATTGCGCAGAATGTTGCCATTGGCTCCAACCATAGTATATGGAATGTTTTTGGCACCTGGAATATGCTCAGTCAGAAAGTTCAGCCGTTCTCTGGCATCTACCAATATTTTATTAGGGTGATCTTTTGCATTCTCAACGTAAGATGCATCTGCATGAATATTGTGATTCACATTCAAGGAATGTTGTGATTTGGGAAAAGTATTGATTTTCTTTTCAGTTTCCAAACCCTGGTTCTTCCAATGGCTAAATGTCATTTCGAGTAATGCGGTATTTGTATGACCAACATATTGAAAAGTCCATGCTACTCGAGCTGCAAGCGCGCCAAATGTGTCATCATATACCACCACAGGCATTTTATCCACTATACCCAAATCCTGCAAAATATCTATGACACCTACAGGCATGTCTTTCTCTAATAACTGTGCAAATGGCAGTGATACTGCCGTTGGAACGTGTTCTTGTTGGTAATCTTCTGCTTTTCGGACATCAACTACTCGGACTGTCTTTTTTCGAATCAATGTTCGTAAGGAATCAACATCACAGATGATAGGAAGCTGAAAATGTTGATCAGTATTGTTGTTGTTGTTACTATTTTCCCCATTACTTTCATTTTTTTTTGCTTTTGAAATATTTTCGTTTTTTGTTCTCATCATAATATTTTTCAAGCTGCACATTCTCCTCTGGCAGTCTTAGCACTAAATTTCATATCATTGCCATAATCTCTATATGATTCTGGATCTTCTTCTACAGAACGCAATTGTGTAACAGGAATGAGTCTTGCTTTCATATTTTCAA
>Ga0173483_10000612_pt1 | contig 10381 bp, 6 predicted proteins | sample NitcycUS178409R2_FD_122621 | JGI IMG/M metagenome (GOLD analysis project Ga0173483, IMG submission 122621) | Soil microbial communities from Arlington Agricultural Research Station in Wisconsin, USA - Nitrogen cycling UWRJ-S178-409R-2 (version... | ecosystem: Environmental > Terrestrial > Soil >...
GCCCTCGCCGGCCTGCTGGCGATCATGATCACGGCCTTCATCGTCGGATTGGCCCAATCCCAGAACTGGGGCTGGGACTCTCCTGCCGTCTGGGGCCTTCTCCTGGTAGCGATCGCGGCTGCAGGTCTGTTTATTGTGGTCGAACGACGCGGATCGCAACCCCTGGTTGACCTTGACCTCTTCGGCCGGTCACCTAACTACCGCACTGCAGTCATCAGCCAAGGCCTCGCCGGCGCCGCCGAAATGGGTCTCGGCGTCATCTTCCCGCTGCTGCTCATCCTCAATCTCGGCATGAGCCCTGGCGTCGCGGGGCTGGCCTGCTGCCGGCCAGCCTGCCGCTGATCGCTATCGCCCCTCTCGTCGGCCGTTGGTATGACCGCGCCGGAGCTCGGCCGCCTATGACCAGCGGATACGCCCTGCTGGCTATCGGCGGAGTCTTGCTCGCCATCGGCGGCTTCCAGTTCAACTACTGGTTCGTGCTACCTGGCTTGCTGGCGTACGGCGCAGGACTACCCGTCGTCCTCACCGTCAACGATCCGGTCAGTCTCAGCGATGTTCCCGAGGCCGACCACGGCCAAGCGGCCGGCGTCTCCGCTACCGCGGAACAATTCGGCGGCTCACTGGGCATCGCGGTGCTCTATCTGATCTTCCATACCACCTACGTTGCCCAACTACACGCCACCATGGCGGGCCTCTTGCCGATCTTGACGCCGCCCAGTACGCCCGACTCCGCGATGATCTTGTCGCTGCCGAGAGCACCGGCTTGAAACCCAAGCTGTTTGATCCGCTGCTCAGCCCCTACCTGAAAGCCGCCGGTATCGCAGCCGCCTGGGGCTACGCTGTCGCGTTTCTCGGCGTCACCGTACTCGGCGTCGCCGGCGTCATCCTCGCATTCACAATCTCGAGATCGAAGAACAAACAAGTCTCAGATTTAGGGTGATTTGTCGGTCACCCGTGCCCCAAGTTCACGAACCACCTCGACAAACAAGTCCACATCCCGCTCGCTGGTCCGCCAGTTGGTGATGGCAGGCCGCAGGGCGACCCGGCCGCCATAGAGGGTAGTACCGGCATAAACGCGGCCGTCCGCCAATAGCTCCTCGCCTAGTCGGTAATTGAGTGCGTTTAGACGCTCGTGATCATCGAGACCAGCCGGTCGATAACGCAGGCAGACAATGCACAGTGGTACGTCGGCTAGCCGCTCAAGATCAGGTGCTTCATCGACCAAGCCGGCCATACGCTGCGCCAAGTCGAGATGACGCTCCACCATCACGCGGTAGCCCTCCCGGCCATACGCCCGGAGCGTCGCCCAGATCGGCAGCGCCCGCGCCCGACGCGACGATTCAGGGCCAAAGAGGCCGTATCCCGCGCCTGGGCTGTCTGGGCTGGGCAAGTACGGCGCGCCGGGCATGCCGAAGGCTTGGCCAAGCCGTTGCGGCTGAGCAATCAACGCGAAGCCGCTCTCGTACGGCACGTTGAGCCATTTGTGCGCGTCCGCGGCGATCGAGTCGGCGCGTTCCATGCCCTGCACTAAATGAGCGGTTCGCGGAGAGAGAGCGGCGAAGATTCCGAACGAGGCATCCAGATGCAGCCAGGCACCGCGGCGCTCGGCGATGTCAACGAGGTCGGCGATGGGGTCGAAATCACCAGCATTGACCTCGCCGGCATTACCGATAATGACCGCCGGTTCGGCCAGCTCGCCCAGCTGCCTATCCAATGCGGCCAAATCGACTCTCCCAACAGCGTCGGCAGCGCACAACTGGACCGAATCCCGCCCATGGCCGAGCATCTGTAGGGCCTTGCGAGCGCTGGGATGCACGTAGCCTCCGGAGAGCACGGGCATGCGACGGTTAACACTCGCTAGACCTTGGCCCGTCACATCGACACCGTGCTGTTCGCCCCACCAGTGCGTGGCGCACGCCAGGCCGGTGAAATTGGCGAAGGTTGCGCTGCCCACCAAGGCGCCGCCCCAACTGTCGGGAAGTCCGACAAGCTCGCACAGCCATTGCAGCGTGACATCTTCCACCGCCGACGCGAAGTCTGACGAGACGCGCGAGAAAGCGTTCTGGTCTAGCAGCGAAGTCAGCCAGTCGGCGGCCATAGCGGCCGGCGTGGCTCCGCCGATGACGAAGTGGAAGAACCGTGGGCCGCTGGAGAGCGTCGCTGTGGCCGTACCGAGGTTCAGAAGTTCCGCGACGGCCTGGGTGCTGCCCATACCGTCAGCTGGAAGGGCCTGCTGCAGCTCCGCCAGCCGGGCCAACGCTGTGATGTCGCGCACTTTGCGATCGGCCAGCGAAGAGAGGTAATCGGCCGCGGTCTCGTGGATGATGTCCAGTGGCTCAGCGGCCGTCTCGAGATCTTGGATCGGGTCAGGCATGGCGGCAAGTCTGTCATTTGATCAATCACAGATGGCGACGGATGAACGCGGCTGCGCTGGCCAACGCCCGCCGCCCCGCGTCCAGATGTGCGTTCCACAGATGCCAGGCATGGATCATATGCGGCCAAATCTCCAGCGTGACCGGTACATCTGCAGCACCCGCCACGGTCGCGAATCGACTGGCGTCATCAAGCAACGTCTCGTCTGAGCCCACCTGGATCAGCGCTGGCGGCAAGCCACGTAAGTCGGCATAGAGAACGGAGATGCCCGGGTCTTTGCTGTCCATGCCGGCCGGGACGTAGGCGGCGGCCAGTTCTTGCAGATAACCCTTGTGCATGAGTGGATCGATGGCGTCCATGGTCGCCATGGTCGGGCCGGACATGGTGAGGTCGGTCCAGGGTGAGACAAGCCAGACGCAGGCCGGAAGCTCCTCGCCGTCGGCGCGCAACTGGTTGATGAGTGCCACGCTGAGATTAGCGCCCGCGCTATCGCCTCCCACTGCTATATGCGCGGCGTCGATGCCCTGCTGGTGTAACCAGTGCCACGCCGTCACTGCATCGTCGCGGGCGGCGGGAAAGGGATTCTCGGGCGCTAGCCGATAGCCGACAGCCAGTGTGCGTACGCCCGCGGCGCGGCCCGCTTCGGTCGCCATCCGGCGATGGCTGTGGATGGAACCAGAGCAGTAGCCGCCGCCATGGAAAAACAACAGAACTCGGGACGCATCGCTGCCGGGAGCCATCGACCATTCGCCCGGCACGCCGTCAACATCAACCGGATCGAGCTCGACGTCGTCCGCCACGGGCCAGTAAGCGCCAACCTCATCGAGCCGTGCCCGCCGCTCTGCCCAGCCGACGGGTCGCGGCTTGGAGCTGAGGAGGATGCGTACGGCTTCGATCTCGCTTTGGTCTATCGCTTCCTCTGTGGGTCCTAGGATCCGCACCTAATCGCTCAATCGCCAGCGGCCCGATATTGCTCCACTACCTCGGCCGGGATACGGCCACGGGAGCTGACCTCTATGCCATTGGCTTCAGCCCACCTCCGGATGAGCTTGGAATCCACGTCGTCGGATGAGGAGTGCTTGCGCACATGTTTACCGCCCACCTTGCGGCCATGGGCGATGAAGACGCTGAGGCTGTTACGGAGTCGATTGGCGTTGCGCTCGGAAAGATCTATTTCCCACTCCACACCGTCCAGAGCGAAGCGGACGGTTTCAACCGCAGCTGAGCCGTCGATGTCGTCCTGAAGAGTGGTCAAGACCTTGGTCGCCATAGTGCTTCCCTTCTTTCAGGCGGCTGGAGTGAGCTGATCCCAGTCCTATACCCACGTCGTTTGCCATCACAACCGCGCGCACGATGGGTGAACTTAGGAGTGCTGATCGGCCCACCAGGCGAGCAGCTCTTCGCGAGCACGTTCCTCACCGAGCGGGCCTTCCTCCATTCGGAGTTCCAGCAGAAACGCGTACGCGCGTCCAACGTCGCGGCCCTGCGGGATGCCCAGGATCTCCATGATCTGGGTGCCGTTCAGGTCCGGTCGGATGGCGTCCAGCTCCTCCTGAGCCGCAAGCTCGGCGATGCGACGCTCCAGGTTGTCATACGCCTTCCACAGCCGCTCGGCCTTCACGGTGTCCCGCGTCGTGACATCCGCCCTGGTCAACACGTGCAGCCTTGCCAGCTGATCACCAGCATCCCGGACATAACGGCGAACCGCCGAGTCCGTCCAGGCTCCGCCTCGCTCCTGGCCAGCGGCGTACCCATGAAACCGCAAATGCAAGGCAACCAGTTCCGAGACCGCCCTGATCTCCTCGCCACTGAACCGCAACGCCGTCAACCGCTTCCGAGTGAGCTTGGCGCCCACCACGTCGTGGTGGTGGAACGAGACCTTGCCACCCGGCTCGAACCGCCGGGTCGCCGGCTTGCCGATGTCATGCAGCAGCGCCGCCAATCTGCTGATCAAATCGGGCCGCTGCGGCAGCCTATCTTCAAGATCAATTGTCTGCTCGAGCACTGTCAGGGTGTGCTGATAGACGTCCTTGTGCCGGTGATGTTCGTCCCGTTCTAGCCGCAACGCTGGCAGCTCAGGCAACACCCGCGCCGCCAGACCGGTTGACACCAGCAGATCCAGACCAGCGCGCGGCCGGTCGGTCAGCAGCAGCTTCGAAAGCTCATCGCGCACCCGCTCGGCAGAAATGATCGAAATCCGATCCGCCATGCCCTGCATCGCCGCGACCACCTCCGGTGCCGGCGTGAATCCCAGCTGGGCGGCAAACCGAGCCGCGCGCATCATCCGCAGCGGATCATCACTAAAGGAGCTCTCCGGCGTTCCTGGTGTCCGTATCACCCGACGCGCCAGATCGGTCAAGCCCCCATACGGATCGACAAACTTCTTGTCAGGGATCGACACCGCCATGGCATTGATGGTGAAGTCGCGGCGTAGCAGATCACCCTCCAGCGTGTCGCCAAAGGCGACTTCGGGCTTCCGGCTGTGGTTGGCGTACACATCGGACCGGTACGTGGTGACTTCGATGACCCAACTAACGCCGTCGGCCTCGATCTTGCAGCCGATGGTGCCGAATTCCTTGCCGATGGTCCATACGGCGGGAGAAAACTTCCGCAGCAGTTTCTCGACCGCATCCGGCCGCGCCGACGTTGCGAAGTCCAGGTCATGCCCCAATTTGCCCAGCAAAGCATCCCGGACACTTCCACCGACCAGATACAACTCGTGTCCGGCATTGCTGAACAACGCGCCCAACCGGTCCGCCACCGGTGCGATTCTCAGCAACTCAGCCACGGCAGCGGCCTGCACTGAGCTGAGTTGGAAAGTGGGCACGCTGAGCGAGTCTAACGATTGGATCTCACGCCCCATTTGCTGCGCCCTGAGTTTGTCGAACGGCGGTCGTCCAGAGGCTCAGACCGCACCTGGAGTTCGGTTGCGACTTACCATGACTGAGTGAGGAGGTGGTACGCGGTGCGCGCGGCCCGCGTACTGCTAGCAGTCGCGGTTTCAGGGCTGTGCCTGCTACTCATGCCCCTGCTACTCATGCCCCTGCTATTCATGCCGGGGCGCGCTGCCGCCGCTGAGCCGGTCGCCCTAGTCTCCATCACCATTACATCGATGGAGCCGGCACTGCCTAGCAGGAATGGCGAGATCACCGTTACTGGTCGGGTTACCAACATCACCAAAGAACGACTCTCTCGACTCGAAGCTCTGTTCTGGCGCAACCAGGCGCCGATCCTCGGCCGTGCCGGCCTAGACCAGGCTCTGGCTTCTGAGTCCAACGATCCCCTCGGCGCGCGATACACCGGTGCTTTCCAAGATCTGCTGACAGCCGACGAGCCCTTCCTCGCGCCCAATGCCTCAGTCAATTTCCGGCTACGAGTCAAGGTTTCCGCTCTCGAACTGTCCCCCACTGACGGCATTTATCTGATGGGTATCCACGTACTACAGCGAGGCAATAACGTGGCGATTGGTCGTGCCCGGGTCTTGGTGCCCGTGCTAGCCCACAAGCCCAGAAACGACCTCACCATGACCTCGGTCGTGATCCTCAACTCACGCCCATCGCTGGTGCGTAAAGGACTGCTCTCCGATGATCATCTGGCGGCTGAGGTCGGCGAGAACGGCCGATTAACCGCTCTGCTGAAGGCGGCGAATACCAAAAAGACCAGCTTCGCCGTCGATCCTGCATTGATCGAGGACCTGCAAACTATGTCGGCCGGCTATCAGGTGCTGGACTCCGAAGGCACCACCTCGGCGGGCACTGGTCAGGCCGATGCGACGAGATGGCTCGAGGGATTTAATGCACTGCAGTCCTCCCACGACGGTTACCGACTGCTTTACGGATCACCCGACATCGCTGCCCTGGTACGCGACGGCCAGGAAAGCGTGCTCAACGACGCCGCAGCAGCCAACAAACTGGTGGAACCCACGCGCTCGCTGCCGCTTCTGGCGCTGCCCGCTGGGGGCACTGGTGATGCGGCCACTGCCAAGGCGGCCGCCGCACTGCATCCAGATGCGATCTTGCTAGCTGATACCTCGGCCAAGGGCCTAACGCCGCTGCTCGCCGGACCTGATCAAGTGCCGATCGTCAGTTTCTCCAAGGGCACCCAAGGCGGCGGTCCAGGGCCGGATCCGCGTGATACCGCAATCCACCTTAGGCAGCGGATGCTCGCCGAGACCTGGATCGAGGCATCGGCGGCGCGGGACAATCTCGCCCATGGAAGGGTTCGTCTCATCAGTACGGCGGCCCAAGCGGCCGCGCAAGCGGCCGGCAATGATCAAGAAGTCAAGGCGCCGTGGCTGAAGCAGCGGACCTTGAGCGACTTGCTCAAATCCAAGCCGGCCGCATGGCCGCAGAAGTATCACTACAGCTCCGCGTCCCAGGCCGCCCAGCTCACCACGGGCCAACTCAGCAGTCTCAGGAAGTTCGCAACAAGCAATGAGACTTACGCCGATCTGCTGGTCGATTCGACGCAAGCGCGCGCCGACGGAAGTGCTGCCGTCGCCCGGGCCGCTAGCGCCAAATGGCGTAAGCACGACAAGGCACGTCGAGCATTTCTTGGTCCGCAGCAAGCGGCGCTCGACGACATCTTGCTGAACAAGATCCAGATTCGCAGTAGCGCTCGCGTTCAGACAGTGGCACTGCAGGGTGTGGAATTCCCCATTACGATCAAGAACACGCTCGAGCCCGTCGGATCAGGTCCCGATGCCGGGTCGGTCAAAGTCAAACTCGTGTTCAACTCCGAGAACAGCCAGCGGCTCACGATCAAAACGATCAAGCCCACTGAGATCAGAGCCCAAGACACGGTTACGGCAAATGCTGAGGTAACCGCCAAGGCCAACGGCATCGTGCCGGTTACCGCACAGCTGATGACTGAGTCCGGTCGGCCGATCGGGCGTCCATTCGACATTGAGGTGCAGGTTACCCAGAACGGCACCACAGGTTGGGCGATCGCGATTGCTGCCGGCATCGTTCTGGTCGCCACCAGCTTCCTGCGCATTCGCCAGGTGGCCAAGGAACGCGGCAAGACCGGAAGCCCTGAACCGGGTGTCGGGCCGGCGGCAGGGAGTGACACCTCTCAAGATCAGCTGCCCGCGCTAAGCTCCGCACCAGCAGAGAAGCTTGATGTCTGAGATTGGGATTACCAGCGATCCTGGACCGACGACGGAGGAGCGCCGCCATACCAGGCGACTGGTTTCGGCAAGCATGCTCATGGCGGCCGGTACTGCTCTCTCCCGAGTTATGGGGTTCTTCCGGCTCATGTTGTTGGTGTACTTGTTCGGCAACGGCACCCGGCAGGCCGAGATGTTCACCATCGCGACCACCGTGCCGAACAGCATGTACATCTTGCTAGCCGGCGGTGTGTTGAACACCGTTCTCGTGCCGCAGATCGTGCGCGCTATTCGAGGTGACGCTGACCGCGGCGAGGCGTACACCAACCGGATCATGACCGCCGGTTTGATCGGCCTCGGATTGATCACGCTGCTACTGACCCTCGCCGTGCCGTGGATCATTTGGCTCTATTCCGCAGCCGGCTGGAAATCGTCGCACCTGTCAGCGCAGTACCAGTCGATGATCATGCTCGGGTACTACTGCATGCCGCAGGTCTTCTTCTACGGCGTGCATGTCTTGGCAGGACAGGTGCTGAACGCGCATGATCGTTTTGGGCCGATGATGTGGGCGCCAATCGCCAACAACGTGGTGTCGATCATCGTGCTGCTGATGTACTTGATGGTCTTCGAACGCACGAGCACCGGAGCACCCTTTACCACCGGGCAGGAACTGCTCCTCGGTCTCGGCTCCACGCTCGGTATTGCCGCGCAGGCCGCTGTATTGATCCCGTTCCTACGGGCCAGCGGCTATCGCTATCGACCGCGTTTCGACTTCAAGCACACCGGCCTTGGCAAGACCTTCCGACTGGCCAAGTGGACTCTCGGTTTCGTACTGGTCACCCAAGCGGCCCTGGTCGTTGTCAGCAAGCTCGCAAGCAGTGCCACCGTCGGCGGCAAGGGCGCGGGACTGACCGCATATTCCAACGCGTACGCGATGTGGATCCTGCCGCATTCCTTGATCACGGTCTCACTGGCTACCGCTATGCTGCCGACTGCCTCCCGGTTGGCTGCCGCCGGCGATTTGCCCGCTGTGGCGTCGGAAACCATGCGGGCGATTCGATTGGCGGTAACAGCGCTGCTGCCAGCCGCCGTCGCCTTCCTCGTGCTGGGACTGCCGCTGACTCATTTGATCTTCGGCTTTGGTCAAGGTGCCAAGGACGCCTCGTATGTCGGCGGAGCGTTGATGGCACTGGCCATTGGGTTGGTGCCGTTCACGGTGCAATACGTCTGCCTCCGCGCCTTCTATGCATTGGAGGACACCCGAACCACCTTCTTCTTGCAGTGTTTGATCGCTGGCACCAATGTCGTCCTAGGTATCGCCGCGGTATTGCTGCTGGACAACCCAGCGCTGGTCGCAACGGGTCTGGCGTTTTCATATTCGATGGCGTACCTGATCGGTCTGCCGGTCTCATTCTCGATGTTGCGCCGCAAGCTTCCTGATCTTGATTCTGAAGAGCTGGTACGCCATTGCGTACGGCTGCTGATCGCCGTGATTCCGGCGGCGATCGCAGCATGGCTGATCTCGTGGGCAGTCATGACGCAGTCTGGTTCCAAGGTGGTGCTGGCGTTCGGTCTCGCGTTCGCGGGCCTGGTAGCGGTCGGGCTGTTTTTGCTGATGGCTCGGCTGATCCGGATCCATGAGGTTAGGGAGATCATCACAACCGTGCTGCGCCGTGGCGGCGATTCCTCCTCGGAGGCGCGGCAAGTCCGAGAGGAGTCTGTGATCGAGGCCAGTCCGGATCGATTTGGCGACTTCAAGTCCTCCGGCGATTCGCCAACGGTGATCCGGCCACCGTCTCCTAGCATCGAACAAGCAGTTGAGGAGAATGCAGGATCCATGGCTCAGTCGACAGCCGCCCCGGGCGTCGAGCCCAGCGGTGTCGAAGACAGCGGTGAGGCTCCCCGCGTGCCTCGCATGCCAACAGCCCTGCCCGCCGGCACCGTACTAGCCTCCCGCTATCGCCTTGAAGAGCTGATCGCCGAATCCGAGCCGAGTGTGACCTGGCGAGCTTTCGATCAGGTGTTGTCGCGGTCAGTTCTGGTGCATCTGCTGGCTCCCGGAGATCCGCGGGAAGACGAGCTGTTAACCGCGGCTCGCAAGGCCTCAGTAGCGACCGACTCTCGTTTCCTTCGGGTGCTCGATGCCGTACACAGCACAGATCCCACGGTCGGCTCCTACATTGTCTGCGAGTATGCGACCGGGCAGTCGCTCGAGATGATCTTGAATCATGGTCCGCTCTCTGGCCTAGAGGCCGCCTGGGTGATCCGTGAGGTTGCCGACGCTCTCGCCGGTGTGCACACTCTGGGCCTCTACCACCGCCGGCTTAGCCCAGAGACAGTGATCATTACTCCCTCCGGCAATGTAAAGATCGTCGGCCTGATGATCGAGGCGGCGCTGCGGCCAAGGTCAAGTGACGCAGTGCCCGGCGTCACAAGTCCCGAGCAGGTCGATGTAGGTGATCTTGGTCGGCTGCTTTACGCGTCGCTCGTATGTCGCTGGCCCGGTGGTCCGGCCTTCGGCCTGCCGAATGCGCCGATGGTAGGGCGGCGCTGGATGACGCCGCGCCAGGTGCGGGCCGGTGTATCGCCTGCTTTAGACAATGTCTGTGATCAAATTCTCGGTGATCCACCCCGGCATCATGCCGCGGCGATCACCACAGCTGGCGGCCTTGTGACGGCGCTTACCAAGGTCCTCGGAAGTGCGGACGCCGCTCCTGATCTTGAGCGGCGGCTGCATCAGCCGATTCCGAGCGTGCGGGGACCCGCCGAACCGCCCGATGGTGCAGCGAGCACCCAGCCCGTCTCCTCACTGCTCGATACCACGACGACGCGGCAGCAGGCCATCACCACCAGGACTGTTCCGGCGGTCCCTGCGCGATCAACGACTCCTCCACCGATCAA
>Ga0173483_10000614_pt1 | contig 10362 bp, 9 predicted proteins | sample NitcycUS178409R2_FD_122621 | JGI IMG/M metagenome (GOLD analysis project Ga0173483, IMG submission 122621) | Soil microbial communities from Arlington Agricultural Research Station in Wisconsin, USA - Nitrogen cycling UWRJ-S178-409R-2 (version... | ecosystem: Environmental > Terrestrial > Soil >...
AATCAGGCTCATTTGATTCTTCATCATCTTCATTGTTATTACTAAAAGGTGACTTTAGCTTCTCTTTTGATTTGTTAGATGATACAAACATAACTAAAGCGGCATTTGTAAGTAAATTCAGTTTCATAGAAGGAGGAGGAAGAGAAATCGATATACATTGACTCGACCTTGTTAGGCATTGGACTGGGAAGTGCCATTATAATTGATTTATAGATTTTGACTCGAAGCAGCAGATGAAGCGAGAATACCAACTATTGTACAATGAACGTAACAAGGATGAAACCATAATATCTGCCATAGAGACTGTTTGGAGAATATGCTACTTCAAGGCTGGGCTAGATGTATTGCCTATAACATGCATAGACTAACAAATCTTGTCATTTTTGTGATGAATTCTGCTTAGTCTTAAAATAAGCAGGACCAAAATACTCAGTCGTATATTATGTCATAAAATCAATGATCTGCAGCCATTATCATATTTTTCTTACGAATAACACGTTTTTCAAAATCAATATATGAAAAGCATTTAAAACTCTCCAATGAATTCGCCTTATTCTAACATTGTAGCTGGAATTCTAGGGGATTTCCAACGCTGAGCCCATCTTCCCAAGTCTTTAAGTATTATCCCTAGTTCCCTCGCCCTAGCAGTCAACCGGTATTCTACTTTGGGTGGTATTTCTGGATATATTTTCTTAGAAATAAGGCCTTCACGTTCCATCTCCAATAATCTAGTTGCCAATACTGTACTACTGATACCAGGCATTAACTTTTTTAGCTCATTAAAGCGTACTGCTTCCTTTGTGGTAAGGTTTCTTAATATTAACAATGCCCATCTTCTACCTAATACTTCCCACATGTTGTTGATCATTTTGCACTTTTGCTCTTCTACATTCTGCTCTTCTTCTTCTTGTCCTCCTACCACTTCTTTTTGTTCCACGATGGTTTCATCTTATAACTAGGTACTATTTAACTAGGTGCTATTAACCCAGATCTGACTTATTAGATCAGTACTTATGGGAGGGAAGAATTAGGTTATTCTTTTCTCTTAAGAATTATGTATTCTTGACTTTTATATAATAAATAGCTCCACCGAGAGGAGAGGGTTTTGATGTTGTTTATGATATGAGAAACTGAACGAAAAGTAGGCGGTTGTTTTCATCTGAAATTGTTTTCGATTTTATTTTTGACGTGCGGTATTATACACAATGACACTATTTAATAATGGTAGTATTAACTGATTGAGTTGATACTTGAAACCTGAGTCGGTAAGTTATAAGCTACTAGCGCTTCATTCACAAACGTTCAAATTCTTTATCTAATCTCCAATAGTTATTATTTGTAGCTCTTTTAGACCTCTCGATAATATCTTTTCTGTCCCGCTCAAAAGAAACTCTGCTTACTGAATATGGTAGTTCATACCGAAGAAGGAAAAGTAGTAGCAGCAGGCATATACCTATTCAACTACCTCTCCACAAATCATATGTTGATTTGAAATTTAACGCTTTTAATGATGACGCTTTTATTATTGTTATTATCATTAAGATGCCCAATAATACAAAGAAAATAGTAATTAGGAATGCATGTAGAAAAGATATTTCTGAAATAGTTGCCATAGAAAGAAAGTCATTTCCAGATGTGGCCGCAGGAATGATATCAGAGCCATCATTTTTCGAAGATCATATTAAGTTATTTCAACAAGGACAATTTTGTGCAGAGTTAAATGGAAGAATAGTTGGTTCAGCAAGTAGCCTAATAGTCTCATTAATTCCTGAATATCTAGATCACACGTGGTATGATATTGTTGGAAATCGAAACATCATTGCAAGTCATGATCCTAAAGGCGATAGCCTTTATGGAGATGATATTTGTGTTCGTGCTAATTTTCGTCGATTAGGTATTGCTACTATGTTCTTAAATGCTAGAAAGGAATTAGCCATAAGATTAAATTTAAAAAGAGTAATAGCTGGAGCTAGGTTATACAACTATTGCGAATACGCAGATAAGATGTCTCCACATGAATATGCAGACAAAGTGGTAAAATGTGAGATACAAGATCCAGTTCTCTCATTTGATTTAAAGAATGGTTTTAAATATATTAAAATAATTGCAGACTATATTTATGATAGCCGTTCATTAAACTATGCCGCATTTATTGAATGGTTAAATCCAAACTATCATCCAAAGTGTATTTAATAATTCATTTTTAAGACATCTTTACTTAAAATCATCGTAAGTGGCACTAGTCTTACTAGCTGTTGGTGCAACTGGAGCTGTACGTTAGCCCATAAAATTTCTCTTTTACACCATTTTAATTATGTGAAGTAACAGCCTAATTTTCCATGTGCTAATTCGTACCAACACTACATCCAAAGTACAAAAACCTGTTGTAGTAAACCTGTAGTAATGACAGAAGGTATTCTTAGTTCAGACCGCAAAGTTTCCAGGTTCAAAGATAAGCAGATAAAAATGAAACAGGTTCAAAACAGCTTCCGCTGGATTCCTCAGTGGCATACGTCACTGCCATTAGAAGATTAGGGTTAGAGTGTCTTTCATGGGTGTAAATATATTTCATCATGTGAATAGTCAGACGCTAATTCCGACCATGACGGTGTCTACGACGACGAAACTAGATTATAAATCTCTATGCCACCAGTGTTTTGGTTTATGACGTAGACCTTGCCACTTGGGTCTACTGCAACACCACCTGGAGCGCCTGTAGACCATTTAGTTGTATCCACTCCTCAACTGTTCTGTATCAAATATATTCACATATACCTTCATGTAAAGCTAATAATAGTAACCACTAAATAAATAAAAGAAACTTGATTTATGTACGAACATGATTTAGTAATAGATGCAACCAAATAATAATTATGTCAGATGTAATATCTGTGAAATTAGCATCGACGTGAAGGATCTTATACCACATACTTGCACGAATGGGCACAGGCTAAGTAAAACAGCATTGGAATGTGAACTTGGGAACTTGAAGTTCACAAGATGGTACCCTAACGATATATCGGTTATCGCAAAATGGATTGAAGGGCTATCATATGGAGAGTAAAAGAAATACTTTTCTATTTCCAAAAATCATGGTGTATGTTATTTCAATTGCTCTCTAACGATCGGTCAACGAGTATGATCTACGACATCATGTTATCATGTATTTTGTTATTTGATAACTATTATTTGATTAATAGGCAACAACGAGATATGTGATGGTGCATATTGATCACGAAGGAGCAAGGAGTACCAGTCGAAATTAACGACCATTTAAGAATATTTGGTAAAAATGCAGATGAAGTTGATTATGATAGTAATGGACAATGCCCATTCTGCGGCTCACGTATAGATGAGTTCAATTTTTGCGCCTGTGGTGGAAAGATGGGAATCGATTGAACGAGAAGTACAACGAAAATTCAAATCTAGCGTATGGAACTGATACAGGTCAGAAGATAATGAACCGAATCTCCTTGTGTTGGAGTAGTGTTAACAGCAGTGGTCAAGTTAAAATCAAAGGTGGTAGTTAAGTTTGTTATCAGTTCTATCGATGTCCATGGAGCTGTCGTTCAAACAGTGTTGAACAATTAATTTTTGCCCTTAATCGATAAGAAGCATTAATTTCCCTTAATATTGAAGATGCCGCTTTCTTTTCCTTTAGTTCTCGATAAGAAGAAAGAATAGCATACATGAAATCAGATCTATTTACCTGCTCTTCAGTCAAACCTACATAAGCAATTTGTTTGCCTGTTTCACATCACATAAGCAAAGTTCTATATTCTTTTGACACACTTACATTTGCAAGCTTAGTCATCAGGCTTCAGCAGGTCAATAATAGTGGACAGAATCTAAATTATACTGATATAAATCAGGGTTGCTTGTGATAAATGGAGAATTACCATGATCTAAATACTGTTGATTCCTTCATTTTAGCAGATCAAATACATCTCTATAAAATCTATTAGATGCTATTAAAGTGTATTTTACAATTAGAATTACGTAAATAGTATATCTCACTAAACCGTTTCATATGAAAGCTTCTAGAATTGTTAAACTAAATGAACCCCTACAAGTACAAGAATTGCAAATACCAACACCAAAAGGTGCACAGATCCTAATCAAAATTCAGTCCTCAGGTGTATGTCATAGCGATGTCCATGTATGGGAGGGTTACTATGAAGGTATAGATGGACAACTATTAAAAACTACAGATAGGGGTGTAAAATATCCTCTTACTCCAGGACATGAAATTGCAGGTATAGTAGATGGTCTAGGAGAACAAGTCGAAGGATTTAGTAAGAATGAAAAAGTTCTAGTATATCCCTGGATAGGCGAGGGGATGTGCCCTGCATGTAGGATTGGCGAAGAAAATCTGTGTGACAAAGCCAGATCATTAGGTATCTACGTGGATGGAGGTTATGCAGAATATGTGTTGGTACCAAACTACAGGTATCTAGTGAAACTAGGAGACGATATGGATACAGATACAAGTGCACCCTTATCTTGTGCTGGACTTACAGCATATGGTGCAGTAAAAAATGCCACTCTAAGGCCAGACGATAATGTTGTGATTGTAGGTACAGGAGGTTTGGGCTTGATGGCCATACAACTTGCCAAAGCAGTTACAGGAGCCAAGATAATTGCAATGGATTTGGACGATCAGAAATTAGATGTCGCAAAAAAGAACGGTGCAGATATTACTATAAATTCAAAAAAAGAGGATCCTGTACAGGCGATCATGGAGTTGACTGACAAATTAGGTGCTGATGCAGTAATCGACTTTGTCAATGCTTCTAAAACTGTGGAAACTGATATTCAATTTCTTAGAAGACGAGCAAGGTTAGTCTTGGTAGGACTCTTTGGTGGCGAATTAAAATTAAGTTTAGTTTCTATGCCTACGAGAGCATACAGGCTAATCGGATCATATACCGGAACTCTAAATGATATGGTAGAGTTGGTTTCGCTAGCCGGAAGAGGAGTAATCAAACCAATTGTTTCAAATCGATTCAAACTAGATCAGGCTACAGAAGCATTGACAATGCTAAAAGACGGCAAAATTATAGGTAGAGGTGTAATAAATCCTTGAAAGGAGTAGTTCAACAATGACAAGAGAATTAACTACAATAAATCCTCCAACAGAAGAAAGTCATCAATACATACGAGATGATGACCAAAGAGCAGATAAATAAAAAAGCAAAGAAAGCTCGGGAATTCCTTTTTCGAGTGGAAAATAGATATACAGAAAAGAGTAGACATTCATGATTTTGCTCAGGAACTAAGAAATAACAAGGAAGAGCTTGCAAGCTGTTCCAAAATTTAGATATCTATACGAGAGAATAAAATTCTACCTTAATAAAGAGTAAGAATATATATATTATCATAAATCCATAAGAAATTTCTTTTGGTTGAAGATATTATTAGTAATCTTTTCGGATTCTTCGAAAGCATTGGATATCTTGGAGTTCTGATAGCTAGTTTTATTGGAAGTGTAATTGTTTTTATCCCACTTCCGTATTTTCCGATTTTAATTATAGCAGTATTTAACAAACATCTAGATCCTAACCTTATTTCTTTATCAAGTGCTGCTGGAGCAGTTGGAGCAAAGATCATAATTTTCTATTTTAGCTATTATGGAAATAATATTCTGAGCATTAGAACAAAAAAGAGGATCCTTCCTCTTCAGAGACTTTTGAGCAGGTATGGATGGCTTGGAGCCTTTATAGCCGCGTTAACACCAATTCCTGATGACCTTGTGTATATTCCATTGGGTCTTGCAAAATATAGCCCATGGAAATTTGCAACTGCTATCTTTGCTGGTAAGTTTCTATTAAATGAGGGCATAGTTTGGGGTGCAGCGGTGCTAGGGAGACCATTTATAGAAAACATCATTTCCAATAATACTACTAATACAACTCCATTTAATATTATTATTGGGATAGTTGCTAGTGGTGCGATCTTAGGTATCATATTATATTTGATCGTAAAGGCTGATTGGGCCAAAATCATTGGAAAGCTGTTCCCATGGACAAATATTCAAGAAGGATCAGATTCTGATAGATCTAATCCATATAACAATTAATCAAATAACTTACATTCAGTGCTTCCCAAAAGAGTATACTTTCTTGTTTGTCAAATAGACACATTACGATTCTAATTATAAAGGGACTATCTAAAACAAAAAGAAGAAACTGCCTTATCAAATGTTAATTTAAGAAGAAGATACTCGAATCTGCATAAAAGTTTAAAATATAATCCATATTGTCTACTCTATAGTATCTAGGTGGATATTCCCCATGTAGAATTTGGCATGTTATTATGATTTCTTCAAAATATCGCGTTACAGTAATTGCCAAAACTTTCGCAATTGCCAATTGAATAGTTTATTTTCTTCTCTAACAGCCATGTCAAGTATCATTTTAGGATGTTAGATTCACACAAAAACAAATGAATTCTAAAGTCATTTTTATAATATGAAGAACATCTAGAATATTGGACATGAAATACATATCCCTTTCTTTTATTGGACTTGCTACTACTATTGTCTTATTGATATTATTATTATCAGCCGGCTCGTTATCATTACAGGCTCAGCAGAAACAGCAGCAACCACAACCGATTGTTTCTTCACACTTTTCTGCCTCCAGTACTGCTAAGCAAGTAGTCAATGCATACAAAGCTGGTCTTCAATTCAAAGACTATATTGCGGCCTCTTTAAAAAACCGTGAATCACCTGAACATACAATTATCAAAAACCAACTAGGTTCTGGAAATACCATGTGTGGCGGTACTGATGCTGTAACAAAACCTATCCAATGTGATAGTGTTATATCGTTTGCTAAATCAGCATGTCAAGATGATTCATCCATATCGCCAAACTGTACTCATGGATATATAGATATATATATATATCTCAAAGAGACCTAGATGCTCAAGCAATAAATAAAAATGCATATAAACAACTTGCCCAGATAATGGTAGATTTACACCCTGAAGCACAAGGAAATGATGCGATATTTGAACTAAGGTAGAAAAAATTTGCAATACTTGCAGCAATAAACCCTGGTAACTCTGGTGGTCCTTTACTTAATTCAAAAGGACAGGTCATAGGAATGAACACAGCTATATTTTCTAGGACGGGATCCTACTCTGAATTAGGCTTTGCAATTCCATAAAACACAATTGCTAAAGAGATACTAATTCTTGTAGAAGATGGAACTTATATCCACCCATGGCTTGGAATATCTGGTGATAAATTAAGTCCGGAAATGGCGAAGATTGTTGGATTATCCAAAAGATCCTATGACGATTTCTGCATAACAAATCCTTTAATCCTATACTATTTTATTCTGCGACTACAACAAAAAAGACATGGAAGAAACTATGCTTGCTGCTAATTCAATCAACAATAATAGTAAAATCAAAGAATACCTTACGCTTAGAGACATAGCACCACAATGGTTTGAAAGATTAAATAAGATAATAAACGAAAATGGTAGCGATGATGATATTGTATATGGATTATACTCTGAAATCAATGATTATAAAAGATGCATAGTAGGAGAAGCATATGGATATGACCAGTCCTATGCTATACAAGGAACTAAGAGGAATTGTCAAGAATGTACTGCAATAAGCGGTAACTTTTCATACGCACTAAGACGATATAATAACCACAATCTCAAAGAAGTCATATACAAGTTTATAAAACATTGGAATGAAAAACATAAAGAATCTTTATTGCCTAACTGACTTGTAGATCAAAAGAGTTAATTGCAAATGCATAATTGTATCTGCGATTAGGATCTATACGATTTGTCAATTGCGCTAATTAGCTTGATAAAATGATATAGAAATTCTTATGAAGCCATATTAGAAGTAATGGAAAGGACAGGAGCATCTATCTGTGGTTCTAGTGTTCAATTATTATCTCCTGCGGCTCTTGCAACTACTTCAGAAAGCGATGGGTGAATATGAATAGTTTTTGTAATGTTATCAATTGTACCACCATTATTATTTGCATCTGCCTTCATAGCTACCAAAACTTCATGAATAAGAATTGAAGCTTGACTTCCGATTATATGACATCCAAGTATTTTCTTGTCTTTCTTATCTACGAGGAACTTTACAAAACCATCTTGATCTTGAAGTGCTTGTCCCATTGTAGTATCTATATAACGATATACAGACTTTTGATATTGTATTATGCTCTCAGCATTATTGTTATTGTTATTTTTTTCCTGTTCTTTTATTAGCTCTTGTTCTGTAAATCCTACCCCAGCAACTTGGGGTGAGCTAAAAATCGCATGTGGCATTGCATAGTAACTGACTGGAATCATGCTATCGGGATGTAATAAATTATAATAAGCATATTGAGCTTCATGATTTGCACTATGTTTAAATAAGAAGCGCCCAATTGCATCTCCCAATGCAAATATTCCTTTAACGTTAGTTTCAAGATATCTGTCTGTTATAACGAAACCCTTTTTGTTAATCTTTACACCTGTCTTCTCTAGGTCAAGAGTATCTGAATTTGGAGTTCTTCCCGCTGCAACAAGAAGTTGGTCTGAATAAAGTTCTATTGATTTTCCCGAACTGTTTTTTGCTACGACATGAAATTTGCTATCACTATCTCTATCCTTATTTGATACAAATTCCGTCTCATAATCTAAATATACATTATATTTTTTGGAAAATATTTCTGTGAATTTCTTTGAAATCTCCTTATCCTCATCAGGTATCAATAGATCTCTGCGCTGTATAATATTGATCTTTGTTCCCAGAGCACCAAAAAAGTGAGCTAACTCACAAGCTATGTATCCTCCACCTATGATGGTAAGCACCTTGGGTTGCTTTTTAAGACGCAATGCTTCATCGCTAGTGATATATCCACTTCCTTCAAGGCCCTCTATTCTTGGAATTCTTGGTCTGGTACCAGAAGCAATTAATATTTTATCTGCAGTTATTGTTTCATTGTCATCGTCGTGTCTGTTTCTATCACCACCACCGCATATTATGATTATTTTTTCTCCGACAAATTTGCACTCTTTTGCAAAGAGTTTGGGATTTTCTATACCTTCAAGGCCCTTCCTAATTTCATCTGATATTGAATCTGTTATGCCATTAACTCGTTCAACAATCTCTGGAAAATTAACAGAAAACCCATCAACCTTTAGCCCAAAAAGATGTGCGTGCTTGATTGTTTCAGCCACATCAGCACTGTGTATTAGTAACTTGGATGGTACACAACCTTTATTGAGACAAGTCCCTCCCATTCTGTTCTTTTCAATAATTGCCACTCTAAGTCCATGTTGATATGCTGCGTTAGCAACATCTAATCCAGAACCACTACCTATGACTATTAGATCAAATTTCTGCAATTTAGAAGAAGAATCTACTATTCTCTGTTCTGCCATATATGAAATTTACTTCTAATATATTTAATGAGCAGCTTTATCATTAAAGTTATTATCAACAGACCTGAATCTGGTGAGCCCTTATACGACAGACAAACATTTCTAATAATCAACATGGCAAAGTCCCAATGCAACGCTGATGGTTGTGAAGAATGCCTAAAGATAGGTTCTAGCCGGTATGTCATCTAGATATGAGATTAGACACCGTATCCTGAGAAATACTAATTCAGCTATGAAGAGTAATCAATTCTATTTCATGTTCTGGACAGACGTGCTCCAATATAATCTGATGATTAAACAGATATCTACATCCACATGAGTATTCGAGTTGTTTTCTTCTTCTAGTATATCTACTACGATTTGCATCTTGTTCCATCAACTCAGCCATTGTGTTATTATTTATGTACATTCTATTAGATTACCTTTTCCCTTTCACAAATTATCTGGCTCTTCTAACAAGGCATTTGCCGCTACCTTATTAACGGTACACTATAAGGATATAATTCAATAATAGTAATTGTAGAGAGATTAATTGCAAAACTGTACCTCGTGAAGACTTTGACAATATCTTAAAACTTAGGCACAAATTCCTTAGCATACTTGACCACAATTGCACGTTCCTTTTTGATCATTTATCCCTTCTTTCCAGTATCTTGTTTAACTTTAAGAATGATGGAAGGTCTTCATACAAAGTCAAATAAAGTACCGAAGGATCAAAACATTTGGTTTGTTGTTTGATTGCTTGCTTTCTTGCTTGTATCTTTGAAAGTTAACTAATTATACATAAATTCTTAGCTTTATCCTTTTTCTCTCTGATTACTATTATAAGTTATAATAATAAATTGGATCATCATCAGCTTTAACACTACTGGATGACTGATATATTACACAGGCACAAAGGATTCTAATTCCAGAGTTGCCAAAAGTACATACGAATTATTATTGCTGA
>Ga0173483_10000616_pt1 | contig 10347 bp, 9 predicted proteins | sample NitcycUS178409R2_FD_122621 | JGI IMG/M metagenome (GOLD analysis project Ga0173483, IMG submission 122621) | Soil microbial communities from Arlington Agricultural Research Station in Wisconsin, USA - Nitrogen cycling UWRJ-S178-409R-2 (version... | ecosystem: Environmental > Terrestrial > Soil >...
CTGGAAAAGTTACTCAGGCATTAAATATTACCAAAGATCTGAATGAAGAAGATATGAAAGATATAAAAAGCAAATTGCATATAGAATTTGGAATAAATGTGTTTGACACAGTCGCAACGGGGAGAATAGGGATAAGCCATGCACTGGATAAAACCTGGCGATTTGTAATTGGAAATAGTGATACTACAAGTTATCTAAATAAATATGCATCTCGAAAACAAACAAGAGTATAGTCTTATCTACTTTGCAATTATATTAAATATGAATTCCTTATATTGTGCTTTCTTTAAACTCACATAACATTTTTTCTTGTACAAGCCATATCAGGTCGTATGCTCTTTATGGGAAACGTTATCGGGATTGAAATATATACCCTAACAACGTCGTTTCTTGTTACGTTTATGGTCATTTGACAAGCAAGTCAAAAAAGATTGTATAATCATATCTCAGGGCTTTCTAGAATGGATTTTATTTATCTTGAATGACACTCCTTGTTCGTATAGACCCTTGGATATACTTCGTCCTAGACCATCTTCCACCGCTTTCATTCTCTTTTCATCCTCAATGATATCAAGAGGTATATTAACTTCAATCTCGATTTCCAGTTTCATTTTCCTAGAGTTGACCAATCTAGCCATTGAATCTACATGGATCAAACCTATCAACTTTACCAAGAAAAGAAGTAAACTTTAACTTATAATCAATTTTTGTAGGTATTTGATATTAGAGCAATTGTATTTTCATGTGGATAGGCAATCAAAGCTTCTGAGTTAATAATTTTTTGGTACATCCGATACAAATTGGGAGTAAGTATTATGAACAGAATGAGGATCACGCCTTTCCATCCAAAAGTTCTAATGTATCCGTCGCGATATCTACGATAGTATGTGAATCAACATTTGGTTCTAGAGATACTATAAGTATGTTTTTAGCCATGTAAAAGGTTAGCATCGCAATCTTTTCGCGCTCTATATATGCAAACCGTGCTTTGCCCATAGTTTTATCAAATTTTTCTCTCATTGATTTTCGGAGAGCTGTTTGTGTTAAATACAGATCATCGTTATCCTTTTCTGTCATAGAAGCAAGTCCTTTACGCATGCCTCCTGCAATTAATAATCCCGTATCATCTATCACACCTGCGTAACGTATATCATCATGCAAGGCGAAGACTTGTTCGCAAAGTCTTATAAAATCCATAAGAATATAATAATATGTTATAAAACATATAAAGGAATCAGTTTTTAAGGTACCTATGATTTTAACTGTATTTTTAATTACTCGATTCGTCTTGGATAGGAAGCTGCTGCCGCTATTACGATAGTCAGCTACCGCATGGCATGGCCGTCAACTGCTGTATCTTTCATATATCTATATATCTGTCCCTTTTGTATTTAACATGAATACAATTGGGTAAAATCTTAGTAGCATTAGATGAGGATTTAGAGAAAAGGTTTAGAGAAGCAATATTCAAACGGTATGGTATGAAGAAAGGCAATCTGACAAACGCAATATCAGAAGCGATAGAGTTATGGTTAAAATCCAAAGCCTAACTTGAGCCTTTTTCTTCCATCGCCGTTTGCAATATAGATTACTTTTCTCCTTCTTTTCTGGAGATGAGGATAGAAGCCCATATGTAATGCAGAATATATTATCCGGGTGTGGTTCGCAATCATCTTAGCAGAGGCCCTATGCATTCTATCAAGGAAAAGATTATGTCCCTCCAGTTTGGGATGTATGTTGTTATCATCTCTTTATTTTAATAACCATTAAAATACTAAGGAGCAATCTTATTGCATGGGGGATATCAATTATATTTCATAAGCTTCTCCTAATTACATACATTCTTATTATTAAAAATAAGTTATCATTAAAAACGAGAAGATAAAGTACTCTTGACGAGAATATTCGATCCCCATATTCATATGTACTCTCGTACTACAGACGATTACGAGGTGATGTCTAAAGCAGGGATTGAGGTTATAGTCCAACCTTCATTTTGGCTTGGTGGGCCAAGAACTTCTGTTGGTACATTTGAAGATTATTGGGAGCATATGATAAGTTTCGAAACTGAAAGAGCTAAGAATTTTGGTATTGAGCACTTCGTCTGTATTTCTGTAAATCCAAAAGAAGCAACGACACGACCATTAGCGACAGATGCTATAGAATCTATGGTAAAGAATGGATACCTTGATAGAGACGGAGTAGTTGCTGTTGGGGAAATAGGATATAACCAGATTAATGATTTAGAAGAAGAAGTCTTTGTTAAACAAATGGATATAGCTATGAAAAAAGAGATGCTAATGATGATTCATCTGCCTCATAGTAATAAGTCAGAGGCGATGAAAAGAATTGAAGATATTCTTTTATACACTGAAGATGGTAAAAAGTACAACAGGCGTAAAATGCTAATAGATCACAATACAGAAGAAACTATTGAAAAAACACTTGAATTAGGAATGTGGGCTGGTCTTTCAGTATATCCTATTACAAAACTTTCTCCAGAAAGAGCGATTAAAATAATAAAAAAACACGGAACAGAACGTATTATGATAAACAGTGCTGCAGACTGGGGCATCTCCGATCCAATAAGTGTTCCGCTGGTTGCAAGAGAAATGAGAAAAGGACAAGGAGCATTTAGCTTGAGCGAGATCGAAAAGGTCACTTTCTATAATGCATATAATTTCTTTAAGCAATCACCTAAATTTACATGGAAACCGTAGCATAATATTAATGACAAAATTGAGATAAAGTAACGCCAATGGTAAAATACACTATAGTTCTAGATATTGTAGGATTGGAATATGACCATTTAAAATCAGGCCTCGTTCCAAATATTTCAAAGATTGCAAATATGGGTGAAAGCGCGAAAATGGAGCCTGTATTTCCAGCCGTAACATGCACGGTACAAGCCAGCATGCTGTCAGGTACGTATCCAAACCAGCACGGTATAATATCTAATGGACTCTATGATAGAAATAATTACACTACTTCGTTTTGGGAACAGTCTAATGCTTTAGTACAAACAGATAGAATCTGGGACATAATAAAACGAAACACCTCGTCATCCTCTTCTTCCTTTAAAACGGCGGTATTATTTTGGCAAAACACGATGTATACTAAATCAGATATTGTCATGACTCCCAGACCTCTTCATACGGATAAGGGAATGGAAATGTGGTGTTATTCAAAACCAGTAGGATATTATGAAGAAATCAAGCACAAATTAGGAGAGTTTAACCTTGCAAGCTACTGGGGTCCATTTGCATCCCCAAAATCAAGTGAATGGATTGTTGAGGCTGCGAAATTTACATTAGAGAAAGAACGGCCTAATTTGATGCTTACGTATATACCACATCTTGACTATTCAGTACAGAGGTTTGGTAAGAACAGTTGCCAGGTAAAAGAGGATTTAAAAAAGGCTGATGATCTAGTTCAACAAATTATTCAGAAGACAGTGGAATTGGGAATCAAAGACGATACTAGAATAATTATTCTCTCGGAATACGCATTCAACGATGTCAAGTATGCTATTCCTTTAAATCTAAAACTTAGAGATGCAGGTCTTCTTGCGGTGCGTAGTATAAATGACAAGGAATACATAGATTATGAGTTCAGTAATGCATTTGCTATGGTAGATCATCAAATAGCACATGTTTACGTCAAGGAAGGTTTTATGAATGAAAGTAAAAGAGTTGTAGAAAATATCGAAGGTATCGAGAAGGTGATATACGGTAGTGAACAGAAAAAAAGATTAAATATTGACCACGAACGCAGTGGCGAAATCATTGCAATATCTGACAGAGATAAATGGTTCAGTTATTACTGGTGGTATGAGGATGAAAAAGCACCTAATTTCGCAAGAACTGTAGATATACATCGAAAACCGGGGTACGATCCTGTTGAATTGTTCCTAGATCCAATAACGAAGATGATACCGCTCTCCCCTACATTGATTAAAGGTTCTCATGGAAGACCCGCGGATGCTATAACTGAAGAGGGATTAGCATTATATATATCAAGTAAGAAATCTAGCCTATTAAAAAATCCAGCGGAAACAGTAATAAGCTGTGTTAACGTTGGCCAGCACTTAATTAATTCTATCAGATAGTTTATGGGATTAAATATGGAATAACGCTACCGGCAGACGGCAATAGAGTAAAAATTTGTTGTCAATATCTTATGCTTGCTCCAATTTGCTGCTGATCAAACAAGACATTTTCATGCTTTTCAGGTCATTCACGTAGGCAATCTCCGTTTCTTCAAAATTCCTATAGACAAAAACAAACTTTTGTTTGTGACACTTCATTCAAGATAATTGACCTTCTCGAAAGATCATTATCCTCTATACGTAATAACACCCTATACAAAATAATAGGTGAATCTATAGCAGCGGCGGACTATATTATTAGACAAAAATGATAACAAGTGTAACCTTTTGTGATTATACCGAGGTTAACTTGATATGATATATGTCAAAAGTGACGAATTTCTACAGGATATTAGAAGTTAGTAACACTGCTTCACAAGCAGAAATTAAAAGGTCCTTTCGTAATTTAGCCTTGAAATATCATCCGGATAGAAATAAAAACTCTGAAGAATCAAAGCAAAAATTCATGCGCATAGTTGAAGCCTATGCGGTTCTTTCTGACCAGCAGTCAAGAAAAAACTATGACAGCAACATATACTACTACCATGGATCGTATAATTATCCTGTAAGGCCACAGAAGTGGACACCGTCTGCAGACTTTGACCACATTTATAGTTATGCAGAGATAAAGAGAAGGTATAGACAGACCACAATCATTTACACTACGCACTAAGTAATATAACAACGGTTCAGTCATATTTTTTAAATTCGCCAGAACTTCGGCGCAAGTCATAGTCCTAGATACCAATTGCATGATCATTGCGATTAACTTACCGAATAAAGTCACATATAGCAAGAGTTTTGACAATATGTAAAAATACATGACAATTGGCTTGCAGCAGTTCAAGACCGTGTGGACCACACAACAGCTGGCCAACAATGTTTACATTAAAGGGATACTATTGATCATACTGTTTTGGTGGTTAGCTCATTATGACTGGTAAGAGTTATAACAAGCCTGAGGGAGAAAGAGTCAATATAAACCACCTTGTGTTTGTCTGGAGAATTCGTTTTTATTATGATACCCCATCTTTTGGCAGTATATTTAATATTCCAAAACACAAGATTCAGAGTTATGCAAGGTATTGACCGTATAATTGTATGTCCAAGCCAATCTCAATTTCCAAATGAGTTGAGCCAAATCTTACATACATTGACTATTGCAAAAAAAATTCATTTTTACAAAGAAGTAGGTTCTACCCAAGATCTAGCAATATCAATAGTCAAAAAAAAATTCGAAGATACACATGGTACAGTAATCATAGCAGAAAGGCAAAAAAATGGAAAGGGAAGGATTGATAGAAAATGGATTTCACCAAAAGGAGGTGTGTGGTTATCCGTAATCCTCAAACCAAAAATAAAAGCGGCTCAAGCCACTCTGCTACCTATTGTTGCTGCTCTTGCTGTATGTGATACAATTAACCAAAAGACAAGATTGAATTCAAAAATAAAATGGCCTAACGACATTGTGATAGAGGGAAAGAAAGTCTCCGGTACTTTAGTAAACATAAGCATAGATAGCAAAAATATAGAGTATGCTGTGCTAGGGATTGGAATAAATGCAAATGTCGATGTCACCAACATTAAGAGATATATTGATACTAATAGTCGGAAAAGAGCATTAGAAATGACGTCATTAAAAAAAGAGCTCTCTGGCAAAAAAGTTAACATAATTGATCTTTCTCGAATACTTCTAGAAAAATTGGAATATTATTACCTTCAATTAGAGAAACATTACTCAAAGAGGATAATTCAGAAATGTAGACAGAGATCTGAGACTTTAAATAACTTAGTCGTTGTGGAACAACAAAACGAGTCTTTTGAATGCAAGGCTATAGACATTGACAGTGATGGAGCATTAATTGTTAAAAAATCTGATAATAATATTTTAAGAATAGTTGTTGGTGACGCTCTTGTAAGGAGAAAGTAAAGATATAATCTTTATATTGATAGAGCACTTGGAATAGATGTTTTCTTTTTTTGATAATATTGTAACATGTTACAATGTCAATTTCATTATTTATGATTCAAAAAGTATCTGGACATTTTGAATCCTCTGTCAGTCCTGTTTCTTTTTTGTTATGATAAACTGACCAGATATAATAGCATTATTTGCCAAAATGACTTCATTTCTATTCTCATTGATGTATAGTATAGTGAAATTTGCAGTGATGTTACTAATAATTCCACTATATTTATTCGATGAATTAGTTATCTCTATATGATCACCTTCTACAAAAGGTAACCGTTCATCATAAATAGATTTATCTTTTGTAATCCTGACATTCCCTTGAACTATAGCATTATTGGGAACCACATATTCAGTTCCTGTATCGGTCATTATCTTCGTATAAATGAAGTTTATTTCCTCAATCTTTCCGCGTATTTTGTCGTTAACTATGTATATTGAATCTCCGATCCTTGCAGGAAACGTGGTTAACATTAGCCCAGCTGAAAGCATGTTTCCAACTATTGTAGATATACCTATACCAAGAATTATTGCTGCTACTCCGCCTCCAACAATTATAGATTGAGGGTCGATACTCCATTGATACATCAAAGCAATGATTGCAATTAAAGAAATAATTACAGCTATAAAAAAAGAGATACTTGCAGATAAATGAATACCAATCTTCCGAGTCGTCTTTTGCAGTAAACGTCTAATGGCAGAAATTATTATAAATGAGATCGCAACAGTAGCAATGCTACTACTAATTTGTTGAAGGTGTAGATTCTTTACTTCAAAGTAGGTTTCCACTACACCACCGAATATAGACAAACTGATCCAAGTTGCAGCAACTAGTAAAGCTGTCTTTATAGCAAGACTAATGAACTTTTTTTGTATTGTACCGTTGGCAAAAAAAGTTCCTGTAGGGGCTTGTGACAATAGTAATTATCTGCAATCGGCGTTGTATAAATATTTAGAGTCTCTAAATAACACGACCTTGTGCCCTTTCATCTCTGAACAATATCAACTAGATTTATCTATAGCAAACCTGAATACAACAAAAATTTTACTGTATCAGACCAAAACTGTTAAACGTTGATACTAATAAAAAATACCACGATAAAATACAAGGAATGCATTTGTTATGCGACTTGGAAATATTGTATTAATTTTGAGCTCTGCTATGATAGTAGTAGGAGTTGTCTTTACCACAACCTCTGGGATAAACGCAGCGCAACCTTTTCTTAGCCAGAATATAATAGTGGCTAATGGAATAATTAATCCTGGAGCATCAAAAATCGTACCATTTAATGTGTCTGATATCGGACCGACCATGTACATTGTCTTGAAATCAGACCCACCCAATATTCCCGCCAGTGCTGTTGTTAAGGATCCTAATGGATCAATAGTATCCACATCTACTTTCAGTCAAGATCTCGTTGCCAATTTTAGACCACAAATTCAAGGAAAATATAATCTGTTAATTGCGAATCAAGGAACCCAGCAAGTGAAAGCTGATACAATACTTGGATATCTTCCAATGCTTGGTCTGAATGAGAAACCCAATATTAGTGCATTAGGTGGAATATTCACAGGGGTTCTCCTAATTGTTATAGGTAGCCTAGGATTTACTGCGGGTATTGTATTAATTCTTAAGTATAGATCTATTAGAGATGATGAAGATATGTATACCCTTTCGAAGGAAAAGGTTCATAAAATTCTAGGATATATTAAACAACCTAACACAAAAAAAGTCGAGTCAGAATATACAGTGGCTAAACATAAACCGGTAGCAGACGAATTATCGGAACTCGAAAAATTGAGGGAACGAGGTATAATTTTAGAACCTGAATATTTAGAAAGGAAACAAGAACTTTTGAAAAAGGTATCATAGATAATTTAATTCATCACCGCAAAAAGCAAGAATACGACCAAAAGATTTACTCTTCGTGTACAAGAAGCTATATCATCATTGAAAATAATCAAAATCATTTAATTTGATATCTAGACCGTTGCAGGTACATCAAAAAAAATTGAAACAAACAAAAACAAATTCAAGGATCTAAAGCAAAAAAGGTTCAGGCTTATTCAACTATGACTTACGAACACCAACACCATCCGATGTTACTTTTTAGAAGTATTGAATCCTAAGCTCAGATCTAATATTTTTTCATACCACGAGTTTGCCTTTATTATACCGCTTGCAACTAGAATACCTTCAGCTCCGAGTTGAATTGCATTACTAACATCACCTCTTTCTACTATACCAGCTCCACAAATTACTTTAGTAGATTTTGAATATTTTGCTGCTGATTCTATAGAATTTGTGATAATTGATGGCGATTCTCTTGACACTGCTTTTCCTGAACCTATTAATTCTGGAGGTTCGATGGCAATAAAGTCAGGTTCTAATTTCGAAATCTTTACAACCTCTTTGGATGTTCGAGCGCAAACAATCGATGTCATATTTAACTGCCGTAACCGCTTAATTAAGCTGAGAATAGTATTAACTCCTAGCCTATGTTCACTATGATTTAACAGCGAGCCTGAGGCTCCATACGATTTAGCCATCTCGGGAATAAAAAAACCGGTTGTTGACCCCACTTCAGCATCATCAACGTGCTGGCAAACGACAGGAATATTGACTTTCTCTATTACCAGACCGATAGAGGGTTGTGGGGGAGCCAAAACAATTTCTGCTTCTAAAGTCTCCGCAACTTTTTGAGCTGCTAATGCAAGGTTTATTGTTTTAATTGCAGAAACTTCAAGGTAATTTTTAAAATTAATAATTAGAGGTCGCCTCAACTCCTCTCCGCTCTTTTTATTCTATTACGGCCTTTCATATTCCGTCTGCTTCTTTAAATTTTTCATTCAGTTTAGCCATTCTTGCTTCATATCCTTTATTATACTCCAGTTCGTCAGGAACAAGACTTGCAGGGTGAATAAATCCCTGATTACGCATTATCATTGCTCGTTCAGCAGCCCACATTCTTTGTAAATCCCAGTCTGCAGTACCAAACCCATCATGCGGTCCTGTAAGTTTTCCATTATGCATACTGAAAAGTAAACAAGACACAATGGGTATAGAATAGTTTAGGCTTGCTGCTGAATTTAACTTAACGGGCATAAGAGGCATGTGATGACTTCCCCTTGTATTGCCTGCAACATAATGTGGATCGTTAAATGAGCTACCTGCTTCTTCAGTTGCAGGAAAATTTTTTTGTGTTCTCACAATTGCTATTGGATCATCTTTGCCAACATATGTTCCCGCAATATTATGTAATCTATCCGTTGATGCAGATACGATTTGCTCTCCTTCATAAGATAGAACAGAATGTACTACAAACCTACCAGGATACATCAATGCAGCCTCTAACTCTGGCTTATCATTCCACAGTTTCAGATCTGCAACTTTTCCGGTCATCACATCTAATATCCTAAATGTTACGCCAGACGCAAGGTTTTCGTTAATGAGCAATCCAGTGTTACTTCGCGCATCAACAAATATTCGCCAAAATGGAAAATTAAATGCTCCTGGCTCTGTCTTGTCTGCAGCAAATATGCAAAAGACTTCGCTTGGACGCTCGTCCATCTCTATCTCAGCTACGCCAGGACCCAATCCCTTGACGTTACCCGAAAAGGCATCTTTAAGCAAGTCTTGTCCAGCACCATACAAACCCTGTTCTTTTGCAACTTTGGTTCCTTCGGTAAATGCATCCCAAGCAAGCTTGTGAATCTTTTCATTGTCCACACCATGTGTATGGCTCATAACAATATGAATATCATCTCCAGTATAGCCGATATAATAGTCAATTAGAAAATCTTTTGTTGCTTTCGCAATAAATCTTTTGACGCTCTCAATAAGTTCATCACTTGGACGAGTGTGTCCCCCAATGCCTCCTATGTCTGCCTTAATTGCCGATAATGTTATTTTCATATGCACAATTCATGATATGAAGTTTAAAACTTTTTTGTTATTTGTTCTGAGCTTAATTGAATTGGCTCATATTAAGCTCAATTTTAAGAGCAATATCATCTATTAACTTTGTCAAGTAGTTTCAATATATCCCAATAGTATAGATATTATCATGTCCTTGTAATAGAGTTCTGCGAAAAAATGTTAGCCATCGTCTTTAATTTATCATCGAATTAAATCCATCGGGACACTTCCTTATTTATGTGTAATCAACATAATACCTATACCGTCGCTCGACTTCTTTATTGTTTCCAGATAGAATATTCTCGATTTCCC
>Ga0173483_10000617_pt1 | contig 10341 bp, 12 predicted proteins | sample NitcycUS178409R2_FD_122621 | JGI IMG/M metagenome (GOLD analysis project Ga0173483, IMG submission 122621) | Soil microbial communities from Arlington Agricultural Research Station in Wisconsin, USA - Nitrogen cycling UWRJ-S178-409R-2 (version... | ecosystem: Environmental > Terrestrial > Soil...
CGAGGCTCATGCCCGGCCAGACAAGGACGAGAATCCCGAAGAGAATGCTGACGGCGCCAAGCACGATCCGCAGCGCCATCGAGGACGACCCTCGATGACGGATCGCCTCGATAATGTCGAAGACGCCGTCCACGATGGCGTACGCGCCGATCACGATGGCCAGGGCGAGTGCGGTGGCGATTGGAGCGAATAGGGCGATGAGGCCGAAGATGATTCCGAGAACCCCGCGAATAACGGCGAAGATCCAGATCTTTTTCGCCAAGCTGGGAAAACCATCGGCGATGTTCGCGGGCGTAGTGGCGGACATGAGCAGCATCCCTTCCTAACGTGCTGACCAGCATTGCAGGAGACACGCTCCTGGCGACACGCGGCACGCCGCTTACGCCTGCCTCGGCGGCGTGAGTAGGTCTGAGATGGCGACCAAGGTTTCGGGCACCAGCTTGTAGTACGCCCACTTTCCCCGCTGCTCGCGCTGCAGCACGCCCGCGTCGACGAGGACCTTGAGGTGATGGGAGACGGTGGGCTGGCTGAGACCAACTGGCTCGGTGAGATCACAGACGCAGGCTTCTGCGTCGACATGTGTGGCGACAAGGGATACCAGGCGCAGCCGAGTGGGTTCGGCGATGGCCTTGAGCACGGCAGCAAGCGACTCTGCTTCTGCCGTCGTCATCACCTGGCCCAGGACCGGTGGGCAACACTCGCTGATCAGGAGTGGCAGAGCGGGCCGCTGCTGGTTCTGCTGCATCGTCGGCACATTCTTATCTTGTCATAGATTGACAAGTATCAATGTGACGGCGGTACAGTTACATCGACAAGTTTCGATGTGAGGTCAAGTGTGATGACGCAACGGGATCAATTGCGCGAACGCGTGCGGGAGCGGTACGCGGAAGCAGCCACCACAGTCCTGGAGACCGGAGGGCGAGCCTCGTGTTGCGACCCACCTTGTGGCGCCGATCACGGGAACAGTTCGGCGTCAGGTTGCTGCCCAACGGTGGTTGCGGTCGATGAGACGTTCGGCGGCGCTCTTTACAGCCGTAGCGAACGGGATGAGTTGCCGGTCGCCGCTGTGGCCGCCAGCTTGGGCTGCGGCAATCCCACCGCCGTCGCGGAACTTCGCGAGGGTGAGCGGGTACTCGACTTGGGCTCTGGCGGCGGCATCGACGTACTGCTCTCCGCTCGGCGATTAGGACCGACTGGCTATGTCTATGGGGTCGACATGACTGACGAGATGCTGGATTTGGCACGGGGCAATGCCGCGCAGGCCGGGGCGTCCAATGTCGAGTTCTTGAAGGGTCTTATCGAAGACATTCCGCTATCGGACAGCTCAGTGGATGTTGTGATCAGCAACTGTGTGATCAACTTGTCCATCGACAAGCCCAAAGTGATCAAGGAGATGTATCGCGTGCTCGTGCCGGGCGGTCGGGTTGGCATCAGCGACGTCGTTGCGGAAGATCAACTGACTCCTGACGAGCGAGCCGAGCGCGGTTCCTATGTGGGCTGCATCGCGGGCGCACTTTCGCGAAGCGAATATCTCGGCAATCTGGCCGCTGCCGGTTTCTCTAACGCGTCCGTGCGCTTTACTCAGCAAACTGCGGACGGCATGCACAGCGCCATCATCCAAGCCACCAAACCACGGTGACCACACACAAGCCCTCCGTCCTGTTCGTCTGTATCCACAACGCCGGACGGTCTCAAATGGCCGCCGGATACCTGAAGCAGTTCTCAGGCGGCGCCATTGACGTTCGATCAGCTGGTAGCGAACCGGCCGACAAGATCAACCCCGTCGCTGTACAGGCGATGGCCGAAGAAGGCATCGACATCGCTGCCGAACAGCCCACAATCCTCACCACCGACGCAGTCCAGGCCTCTGACGTGGTTATCACGATGGGATGCGGTGACAGTTGTCCGTACTATCGCGGGAAACGCTACGAGGACTGGACGCTCGACGATCCGGCCGGTCAGGGCATCGATGTCGTCCGGGCCATCCGTAACCAGATCCGCCAGCGGGTCGAGCAACTGGTCCAGGAGCTGCTTGGATCGATCGCAATGTCTAACGGATCTCAACCGGACTTCCTGGAGCCGCCTGTACGTGCCGATGGGCCAATCCGGCTCGTAGACCCTGACCCGGTATGGGCGGCGCAGTACGCCGGTGAAGAGGAGCGCATTCGGGCGGCGTTGGGCGCTCGGGCGGTGCAGGTCGAACACGTTGGGTCGACGTCGGTACCGGGCCTTGCAGCGAAACCGGTCATCGACATCGTGCTGACGGTGATCGACTCTGCAAACGAGGCAGGGTATCTCCCGGATCTGGAGGCTGCCGGATACGTCCTGCAGTTTCGAGAGCCTGACTGGTACGAGCATCGGTTCCTGCGAGATCACAATCCGGACGTGCAGGTGCATGTGTTCACCGCCGGGAGTCCTGAAGTAGAGCGGATGCTGCTGTTTCGCGATCGGCTGCGAGCCCGACCCGAGGAGCGGGAGCTCTATGAACGCACTAAGCGTGAGCTTGCGGCTCGCAGGTGGAACTACATCCAGGACTACGCAGACGCGAAGTCGTCGGTAGTCGAAGAGATCATTTCCAGAGGCAGATCTGATCAGAAGCGCGAGCGCTGAAAGGGCCCCGACGGCTTCTAAGATCTCGTAGATTTCACCGTCGCAGGATCTGCGCAGCGTAGCTGCGCGGTTCCACCCCGGCAGCCGCGGCCTGCCGACGCAGCACTTCATGAGCTTGCTCAATGTCGTGGCCCTGAGCGACCAGCATCCCGATGGCGCGATTCAGAACCGTTAGTTCGGCTAGGCCAGTCAGCCCAGATACGCGAGGGCGCGGTGGAAGATCGACATCGAGCTCAATCACTCTTCGATGACCGTCCACATGCGTGCCATCGTGATCCACGCCATCCGCGGTCGGTGATGCCCGTTCAACGGGGATGCCGCCGAGCGCGTGGCTGAGGTCCGCGGCAAGATCAGTGAATGCGCCAGGATTGCCGGCAAAGAAGACAACTCGGCTGTACCCATCAACGCTCGAGACCAGCCTGAGGGGAAGACGCAAGGAGGTGCCGACCTGTCCGTCCTGACCGTCGGCGAAGGCGCTTAAGGTGACCGGCCACTGATTCTCGAAAATCGTCAGCTGGAGTCCGCAGTACGAGGCAGCCGTCGACCGCAATGCCATGGTCAACGCCACCAAGGTGTCGTCCAGATCTTAATCATCCTCGCCGATGCTAAGCATGAGCTCATGAACATGCGCAAGGAGGAGGGTCGCCGGGAGATCCACACTCTCGCTCCGAGGAAAGCGGATCCGCCCGCTCGTCATACTGCCTGAACTGGCTCGGCAAATCGCTGAGACCACTGGCGGCGGCTGCGCGGACCGGGGAGTCAGATAGCCGCGTCAAATTCGACTCTACGCTCCGGGTGCCAACCGCTCCTAATTAGTACGATTCTGGGTCGCGTCGGTTCCGGGCTCGCGCCCGAGCGACAGCCTCATCCACGATCTGGCGGGCTACCTCGGCCAATTTGCGATGCTCGTGCTGGCTCAGCGAGCGCAGCCGCTCCAGGGCCTCATGCTCGGTAGTGCCGCTCCGGCTCATCAAGATTCCGACAGCCCGGTCAATGACGCCGCGGATTTCCAGGGCCGTCTGCAGCTGGTTGGCCAGCCTTCGGGTCTGTGCCAGGACGTGGGCGTTGTGTACCGCGATCGCTGCCGGAGCGGCGAAGATCTCCCCGAGTTTGGCAGCCCGGTCGTCGAAGACGTTCTTGCCGTGCGCGTAGACGTTCATCGCGCCGACCACGCCGTCAGGAGTGATCAATGGCAACGACACCACGCTGTGGACGCCGAGCCGGGCGACCGAGCCGCCGAAGCGCGGCCACCGCGAATCTCCGCCCAGTGAGCCCGACAGGACGGTCTGACCATCCCGGGCTGCGCTAATGCAGGGACCTTGGCGCATTCCATATTGAATGTCGTCGACCTCAGTAACAAACGGGGCAGTCGCGACTATGGTGTCGGCTCTGTCTTGCTCGAGCAGTGTCAAACCGGCCCCGTCGGCGCCGGGAATGGCTTGCACGGCGTAGGTGGCCACCTGGGTCAGCAGGTCCTCCAGCGGGAGCTGGTCCGACATCAACTGGGACAAACCTAGGAGGCTCTCGCTAAGGTCGTCATCTTCGGCGGACCGGCGCTCGGCGGTTTCCTCTACGGTATCGTCGTCAGCGTCGTCAGCCGGTGGCCCAATCTGGCCACTGTCCACGGAGTCCATGGTCCTCTTTGATGCTTCCTGGCTATAGCCGGCCGAATTCCGTTGCTATTTCAGACAGCCTATCGCGGTCACTGACACCGAAAGGTGATCTTCGAGCAACGCTCACAGCAGGATGGGTTTCTGGAGTTGCTGTTGTAGAATTTCGTTACTGCATTTCGCAGTCGGTCTGGGGCCGGAGACGCCGTGTAAACTCGCCGCGGCTCCCGAAGCAATCCCGCTGTCGCCCAGATTCTTTCCGGGAAGTCCGCTACGAACGGCACTCCCGCTATGACGTCTACTCTCGACCACACTGCGCCGGGAAGAGTCCCTGACCCAGCCACCAACGCCCGAGCCGGCAGCTCCTTCACGGCCCTGACGCGCCGGGTGCACGACTTGAATCTGATGCGTCGTCGGTACGGCTACTACTGGACCAAACTGATCGGCGCCCTGGCCATTCTGGCCGCCTGGGTACTCGCCTTCATCTGGATCGGCGACAGCTGGTGGCAAATGATCAACGCCGGCGTGCTGGCGATCATCATGGCGCAGTTAGGGTTTCTCGGCCACGACGCGGCCCACCGCCAAATCTTCAAATCCGGCCGGTGGAACGACTGGGCCAGCTTGATCATCGCGAATTTGCTTGTCGGCATCAGCTACGGCTGGTGGCGAAACAAGCACAACCGACACCACGCCAACCCGAACAAAGTCGGTTCCGATCCCGACGTCGCCTTGGGCGCCATCGCTATGACCCCTGAGCAAGCAACTCGACCACGTAGCCGATTGATGAAGTGGCTGGTGTCCCACCAAGGCTGGTATTTCTTCCCGATCTTGATGCTTGAAGGCCTGTCACTGCGCTCAGAAGGGATCCGACGCGTCGTGAAGCGCGGCCCGGTCGAGCACCGATGGATGGAGTTCAGCCTTCTGGCGGTCCGCCTTGGCGGTTTCCTCGCTCTTGTGTTCCTGGTGCTGTCGCCGGGGAAGGCCCTGGTCTTCATAGCCGTCGAGCTGGCTGTCTTCGGCTTCTACTTAGGCTCCGCATTTGCGCCGAACCACATCGGCATGCCGCTGGTCTCTCCGCGACTGAAGTTGGACTTCCTGCGCCGCCAGGTCCTGATGAGTCGCAACATCAGCGGCGGACGCTTCATGTCGATCCTGATGGGCGGCCTCAACTACCAGATCGAACACCACCTGTTCCCCTCGATGGCCCGTCCTTACCTCCGCAAGGTGCAGCCCCTTGTCGCTGCATACTGCGCTGCCGAAGGCGTGCCATATACCCAGACGACGTTGTGGCAGTCGTACGGTGTCGTTATCCGCTACCTCAATGGCGTGGGACTGCGCGGAAGGGACCCCTTCCTCTGCCCGCTCGTTGCACAACGCCGCGCGCTGTAATGGTGGCGGCGGGCGCCGGAGTCGTACGGGTCTTGACTGATGCAGCAAGCCGCGCTGTACTCGTTTTGCTGCATCAACAGCCCGACTGGGACATTTCGGCCGCTTCTTCAACCGCCGAAATGAGCGGGATCGCGCGGCCAGGGTATCCAGGCGTCACCGCTTTCAAGGTTCTCCCATGACGACCATGCAATCCCGAAAACCCATTTCGGGTTCGCCACGGGACGAGACATCCCAGGTCTTCGCTGCAGCGACCGATCCGAGTTCCGTCGGTGCCTCTGACTTGATCTATGCCTATGCCCTTCTCGAGGCGATCAAAGTCATGCTCAACCAGCCCAATGTAAATAGCTTGCTTTCAGTCGTCGCTGACTACGGAATGACGATCATTTCTGCCGACGGGATCGCGATCATCCATAGGACGTCCGGCCGATGGCGGCCCGTGATCATTCGTGAGATTGTGGACGAACCTGACGTCGCCGGCGTGGTGCATCAGGTGGTCCAGTCGCTCGCGGCGGACCGATGGCTAGAGCAGTACAGGCGGGTCGACGACCTTGACCAGGACGGCCGATGGCATGGCCTCCCTGTTTCCAGTAACCTGCGAGCCTGGCGGTCGCTTCTCATCGTGCCCTCAGAGCCCCGCAACGACCATGCCCCAACCCTAATGTGGCCGACCCTCATGTGGTGGTCACGTGAGAGCAGTGCTTTCGAAGACCAGAGCGACATAGCCGAACTGTTCGCCCGGAGTGCGGGCCTGGCAATCCACAATGTCAACGCGCGTGACAATCTGGCGCATGCAGTCATCGCTCGACACCGAGTTAGCCTCGCTCAGGGGATTCTGATGTCCCGGCGTGGTTGCTCCGAAGATGAGGCCATTGCCATCCTGGAAGACCGATCCCAGCGCACCAACCGCAAACTTCGGTTCATTGCTGAGGAGGTCATCCGGATCGGTGACCTGGAACCGGCTTCGACCGAGACGGAACGCGATCGTATCCGGTAAGGCAGCTATTGATGGCTCGCTGCGCTCACTTACCCGACCGTGGTGAGGGCATGGGTACGCAGTCAATAACTACGTAGGAGTTGGCGTCCGCGTACAGGACTTCGCCGTCGATCGATCTGGAGAGGCGTCGCTTTGCCGATAGCGAAGTCGCAGTGGCTGATCGTCGGTTGCTTTCCTAGTCCTACGGTCGCCGCTCGAAGGACCATAAAGGCAAGGCGCCATCGCCCGCGGTGGGACAGGACACGACTTCGAAGAACCCGTCATCCGGTCGTCCTGAGTTACTGATGCGTCCGTACTTTGCCATCCGGCCAACGTTGGCGAAGACGAGGCTGTCGTACAGCTCTTTCTCACCTGCGGACCGAACGATCTCGACGGGTGCTAGGCCGTTGAAGGTTCGCATGACCGAGATCAACTCCATGACGGCTCCCTTCTTGTCCTTCTTGAGGCCGATGGCCATCAGCGGAGTCAATCTAAAGCCGATGTAGGAGTGGGCGTACCGGCTCCGAAGAGCACCATTGGTTCGCACGGTCAATCGCAGTAGGTGTCGTGCCCGACCATCGACGATGGCTGCAACGAGAGGCATGCGGCGGGTGCTGCGGCGGTGGTCATTGGCGTTTCCTCCGGCCGCCACCGCCGAAAGCGCGCTACTGCCCTCGACGTCCATGATGCCGTTCACGACTTCGTTGACGCCGTCGCCGCTCACCGCAACGATTAGAGGCCGCCCGGTTGCTGCTGCCGCGGCGGCGAGCTCGTGCGCGTGGCCTGCGAAACGCGTGGGCTGCAAGGTAACAGGAAAGTCAGGCAACCGGCGACAAAGATCATCCCGTACGCCCTCGGCCAGCGTACGGGGGATACGAGGATTGGCCGCGTTGTAGATGAGGACAATCCGGTCGAAAAGCTCACGATGAAGGGCAACCACTCACCATGATCCGATCTCGACTAACGGCGTCTTACCTCAGATCCTGCTCACAAATCTATCGAGGAGCTTGAGCACACTTCGCGGTGGAATCTCACATCTTCGACTCAACCCGAGCATCAACACGATCGAGATCGTCGACCGGTCCTGGCGGCTTGGTCCACAAGCGCCGGTCGAAGACCAGCAGTCCGAGCGCGACCACGGACCAGACCAGGCAGTAAAGCCAAGTCAGACGGGTCGTGTCAGCGGTGGACTGCCATAGGGTGCTCGTCTCGATTGTGCCTTCCGTCGCGTGCGCGATCAGCGTGAGCAGCGAGCTGCCCGAAGCGTGGTTGAACAACCAGGCGTACCAGAAGGTCACCGCGACGGTGGCTGTGGCCTCGATCGGGCTGGACCCGAACTGGGGCATAAGGAAGAAAGGTATGTGCCAGATGGTGACCCCGATGGCCATCAGGACGGTAGCGGCAAGTGGTGTCCGGGTGGTCTGCAGCTTCGGCTGAGCCCAGCCGCGGAAGCTCGCCTCCTCAGGGAGTTGGGCGTTGAGGGGGTTGACAATATTGATGGCAATCGCCATCGGCAGGCTGTACCAGACGGTGAATTCGGCGATCTGCGGCGCGGGTGCGCCCATAGCAGTGTTCAGCCCAATAGAGGCGAACTTCACCGCCAGGGGCACGCCGACCGCGAGCGCGTACCAGATCCAGCTGACCCGCCAGCGAATCAACCGCGACCCCATGGCGCGGAGTCCGGCGACGCCCTCGGTCAAGGACACGACGATCAGCGCTGCCACCAGGACTCCAGGGGCGAAGAAGCTTTGCCAGGGAATGGCCGCCCAGCTGAGCGCATATGCGAGGAGAAAGAAGGTGATGACGGGATGTCGACGGATTAAAGACATGGCAACCTCTCTGTCCTTAGGCCGTTGTTGACCCGGTCTCACGATTGCGGATTAGAGCCTGAGGTCATAGCTGGCAGACACCCCGACCACGGGGCGGGTTTCTCCCATCCGCTAGGCGCAAGATGTCCCCACGCCGGCCAGCCATTGCACAAGGGCTACCAGAAACACATCATCCGCTGACCCAGGCACGGAATCCCTCCCGCCAGCTCGGGTACCGCGGCTCCCAACCGAGCTCTTTTCTTGCCTTCTCGTTCGAGCATCCGCGCCAGCTGGTCATCTGGGCTACGACGAACTCTCCGGCGAGCGGCCGCCCGAGCCAGACCGGCACGTGCAGCGGCGGCTTCGTGCCTGCGATCTTGGCCAGATACGGCAGCCACTCGGCGACCGGCGCCGGATCGTCGTCTACGACGTTGTAGATACCAGGCGCGCCGCCGTCGATCGCAGCGACCGTCGCGGCCGCGGCGTCGGTGATCTCGATGAACGACCAGATCCCTGTCCCACCGCCGATCACTGGCGCCTGCCGCTTCCGCAGGACGTCCAGCAAGATCTCCGAGGCCCCAGGACCGTAGAAGGTGCCGTAGCGCAGCACGATTCCCTCCGGTGCCGTCAGCGGCACGGTCTTCTCCACATACTTGATTGCCGCCAGCGCCCGCGCTGACGACGGAGAGGGCGAGCGCGAGGCGAGTGGATCTCCTTCGGTCTTCACCGGGCTGCCAGAACGCTCGTTCGAGCCCGTGGCGCTTTGCGCAATGAACCGGCGGGTGCCCACCCGCGCCGCGGCGGCCAGCAGGTTGTCGGTGCCCCGGGTCCTCAGTTCGTTCGTAGTGGCGAACACCTCGTCGACCTTGCGCAGGCTCCGCATGTCCGCCAGGGCGGTCATCTCGTGCACAATCACCTCCGGCGTTGCGGCTAACACGGCTGCAATCACACGGTCGCGATCCAGCCCGTCGACGACCACCGGCTCCGCGCCCGTCTCACGCAATTGCGCGACCTTGCCGGGCGTCCTGGTTGTAGCGGTGACCTCATGACCCACCGCGATCAGCCTAGGAACGAGGTGTCGACCAAGTGCCCCGGTCCCTCCGGCGACGAAGACTCGCATGATCTTTCCTTCCGCGTCGTGCTTTCTCTTAAAGACAAAGCACCACCCGAAGTTGTGACATTCTTCGACGCCGCGTTCAGCAGCAGCCACGCTAATCTCCGCGTTTCGGCCCCACAGAAACGTAGAGTGGTACCATCTATTGGTACCACTGCCGGAGGTAGACCATGGCAATGTCCGCGAGCGAGGCGCGCAGGCGACTGTTCCCCCTGATCGAGCAGGTAAACGACGACCACGAACCCGTGGAGATCGTTTCCAAGTCTGGGACTGCATTTCTAGTCTCGGCCGTCCAATGGCGCTCGCTTATGGAGACAGCGCACCTCCTTCGATCCCCCGCTAACGCAGAGCGACTGCTGCGTAGCATCGCCGACGCTGAGGCCGGCCGTACCAGTCTCGAGGAGCTGATCGATCCACAGCACGACGTCGCGTGAAGATCAGCTTCACGCGAGACGGATGGGAGGACTATGTTTCCTGGGTCGGTGACCGTACGATCCTTAAGCGGATCAACCGCATGGTCCAGGAAGCTGTGCCGGACCCCGGACAGGGCATCGGAAAGCCCGAGCGCCTGTCGTACAACCTCTCCGGATATTGGTCTCGCCGCATCACCGATGAACACCGACTTGTGTACCAGCTCCGTGACGACGAACTCGTTATCGTACAGGCCCGATACCACTACTAACCGCCGTTTGTAACTCAGGCCGCAGCGGCGAAGAGCGGGGGCAGCACAAACAGCATGCTGAGCGACCATGTGACGTGAGTGAGAATGGGCGCCAGTATTCCGCCGGAGGCTCGGCGCTCCAGGCCCACCACGGTTCCAAGGACAGCAGCCGTGAA